>Ga0070739_10005607_pt1 | contig 14238 bp, 13 predicted proteins | sample Coa_R1_7_FD_66445 | JGI IMG/M metagenome (GOLD analysis project Ga0070739, IMG submission 66445) | Surface soil microbial communities from Centralia Pennsylvania, which are recovering from an underground coalmine fire - Coalmine... | ecosystem: Environmental > Terrestrial > Soil > Unclassified ... | reverse complement strand
CAGCTCAAGGAAACGACGATGGACCCGGCGACGCGGTCCATGCTGAAAGTGACGCTTCCGAGCGCCTACGAAGACCGCCAGCCGATCAAGGATTTGGTCGAGCGGCTGATGGGGCGGGACCCGGCGCAGCGGTTTGAGTTTATTCAGAGCCGGGCGTCAGCGGTCGAGGATGATGCGATTGATGCCTAGTGCGCAGCCGAAATGGTCCATGTTCGAATGGATACGCATTCTTGGTTTGCGCGGGTTTGCCAAAAGTCAGCGACTCCCACTGGCCATACCAAATGGAGCTGACGGAAGCGGTCTAACTATTCTCGTTGGAGCCAATAACGCTGGAAAATCGACCGCCATCGAAGCGCTGCGGGCACTGAATCAGGCAGACCCGCCTAGCTTCACTCAGGGACGACGCAACAAGTATGCAGGAGACCGCGTCAAACTGGTGCTGCGCCGCGCCGACGGCCTCGAAGTGACGCTGGAGAGCCAGCAACCTCGAACCAGTGAGACGAAGCTTAGCCCGCAGCACACCAACCTGTCAGGACAGCTATTTGTCCTCCCCTCTCGCCGAGTATTCTCGCCATACTTCGGCCGGAACTCATTCAATCGAGCTACTTTCATGGCCAGCTTGGGCTTTCCTGCCGTCCGAACCTCAAATTTGGACCAGTTTTCCAGCCGGCTCTTCGAAATTCAAAAGAATCGAGCGGCGTTCGACGCCGTCATGGCTGACTGCTCCATGATGCAGCGCTGTTCTTCAATCATGAACCAGCCTCTGAAAGCCGCCTCTGGAGTGTCGGCGCTTCGACCGTAGATATTCAGAATCTGGACGCGCAGTTGCTCGGGGACATCGTCAATGCTTCGCCACATGCGATGAGGAAATCGGATGGCTCCAGGTAGCCCCTCGTACGGATCGTTACTCGCGAGAAGCTCTGCGCTGGTAAGCCAAAGTTGGCCAGACGCCACAAGATCGACGAATTTAGCCACATCAACGTAGCGCCAAAGGGGAGTCGTAACCGGCGGCCGGTTGAAGGTTGGATGGTCACCTAAGGGCATGCGGGTTTCCCAGAAAGGCAGATATGTGGGGATAGTCCACCGAGAAAACGGCACGAAAGCAACCTTTCCTACAGCCCCTGCTCTATGTTCCATATAGGTTCATGGAACAGCAGCAAACCTCACCGCAAACGCCCGCTACTCTCCCGATCACCCGCCACGACGGCTGGACCGGCGAGAAGATGGCGATTTTCTGTGAAACCCTCGCCGAGACCGCCGTCGTCGCCGAAGCCTGCGACGTCGCGCGCATGGGCATTTCCGGCGCCTACGCCGCGCGCCGGCGCAACCCGGTGTTCGCCGCCGCCTGGGACGCTGCGCTGAGCATCGCCCGCGAGCGGCTCGCCGATACGCTGCTCGCCCGCTCGATGGAGGGCAATATCGAGCAGATCTACAAGGACGGCGAGCTCGTCGGCGAGCGCCACGTGCTGGACAACCGCCTCGGGCTGCAAATTCTTCGCCGGCTGGACCGGCTGGCGAGGGAGTTCCCCGGCGAAGGCCGGGGTCCAGGGCAGCGGGAAACCGCTGCTTCGCAGCGCCTGGGCCCCGGCCTGCGCCGGGGAACAGCATGCATCGACTGGAACCTTGCCGTGGACGCGCTGCGTACCGGCGACGACGAAGGCGTGGCGAAAGCACTCGCGCTGATCGAAGGTCACGAAGTGGAGGAAGTGGAAGGAGCCCCGAATCTTCCACTTCGCGAAGACGAAAACGAGTATCTCGACCTGTGGCACCGCTGCTGGAAGGATGGGATCGAGGACATCTGGATGACCGATTTCCCGCCGCCCGAAGGCTTCACCGGCTACGAAAGCCGCCCCTATGACGACGTCGACGACGACGAACGCTACGTGCGCGTCTGCACCGAGGAGGAAGTCGCGATCCTCGAAGCGGAAGCGAAAACCACCCAGGCCGCCGAACGCGCAAAGGACGAGGCGCTGCGCGACGAATGGTTCGCAATTCTGCGGGAGCAATACGGCCAGTGAACCGAACCGGCCTCTCAATTGCACTGTTGTTTAACTTCCATTAACTGCGCATGCCTCGGCCGCTGATCCAGTCCGTGACTTGGACACGAGGAGGTTGGCATGACAGCGCATCTGAACAGCCTGGTGGTCCGCAGTCTCGCCGCCGTCTTGCTCGCCCTCTCCGCACAGTCCGCATTCGCCGCCGACGGCTGCGTTGCCGACATCCCGAAAGTGATCGCCGACGGAGCGATTCCCGCCAGGGCCACGCCGCTGCCGCCCGAGCTCGCGGCAAAGCTCGACGCCGCGGTCAGGTCCGCGCTGCCGCAGACTTCCGCGCCCGGGGTTATCGTCGGCGTCGTCACGCCGTCCGGCACGTGGAAGGCGGCCTACGGCATTGCCGATCCGGCGAAGGGCACGCCCATGTCTGTCGGAATGCACACGCGCATCGGCTCGGTGACCAAGACCTTCACCGGCACCGCGATCATGCAGCTCGCGGAAGCCGGCAAGCTGTCGCTCGACGACAAGATCGGAAAATATGTCGCCGGCATCCCGAACGGCGACCGGATCACCCTTCGCCAGCTCGCCAACATGACCAGTGGGCTGGCGAGCTACACCCGGAGCAAGAAGTTCCAGCAGGTGCTCTTCTCCAGGCCGCAGACCATCTTCACGCCCAGGCAGCTGCTCGACCTCGGTCTCGCGGAGCCGCCGCTGTTCGAGCCGGGCGCTTCATTCGATTACTCGAACACCAACACCATCCTGCTTGGGATGGTGATCGAGAAGGTCACGGGAAAGCCCGTCGGCGAGGTGTTCAAGCAACAGATTTTCGACCCGCTGAAGCTCAGGAACACGTCCTGGCCAGGCGACTCCGTGGATATGCCGGCGCCCTTCGCCCAGGGCTTCACGCTTCAGGGCGATTTCGCCAAGCCCGACGCGCCGAGCAACGCGACGCACTGGAACCCGTCGTGGGGCTGGACGGCAGGCGAGCTGATCTCGGACATGGACGACCTGCTCGTCTATGCGCGAGCACTCGGCACGGGGCGCGGGCTGCTCGGGGCTGCGGCGCAAACGGAGCGGCTGACATTCCCCGCCGCGGGCGGTTACGGGATCGGCGTCGGCTGCGTCGGCGGGTGGGTCGGCCACACGGGTGAGCTGCCCGGCTACAATACGACGCTCTATTACGACACGGCCGCCGACATCGCCGTCGCGGTCCAGACCAACAGCGACATCGCATCCGGCGACTGCAAGGACGAGCCGACGCTCACCGACAATCCGCGCGATCCGGTGTGCTCCGCGCCCGCGAAGCGCGTGTTCGCGGCCGTGGCGAAGGCGCTCGGTCACCCGTTCCTTGGCCCCTGAGCGTCGCTGCGCGGCCAAGGGCCTGCGCCAATTTCTCGATGATGAGCAGCAGCAGGCGTGGGCGGAAGGCGAAGCGGTCCTCCCCGACGCCGCCGAGCGCGCCGAATCGCTCGAACAGCGCTTCAAATACGCCGCCCGCTTCGACAAACTTCTCCAGCGGCCCCAAGCTGAGGACGTCCTCGACATCCTCCGCATCTACGGCGCGAGCTGCATCCCCACCCCCCGCCAGACGGAGCGCTGGTACTGGTCGGTTTCATGCCTGCCCGGCAGCCCGGACAGGCCCCTCGTCCGGGTCAATGCGAGCTGGATGGAGCTGTTCGCGCTCCTCACTGACGGGAGCGAGGGCCTGCGCGCCCGCTTCATCCTCCACCTGTCCGACTTCACCAGCGACGGCTCGCCCGAGCCCGGCCAGCTCGACCAGGCCTTGCTCGAGCAATGCGTCGACCGACCCGAGAACGTCGGCCATTTCCTCTGGAAAGCCGACACGTTCGGCGTGAAGGTCCGCGGCGCCGGCTCCATCCGCGCCTTCCTCGCGCACCCTCACAGCTTAAGCGCAATCCGCCGCTTCAACCTCAACCACATGAACCGCGGCCGCAACGCCTACCAGGCCAGCCACTGCCACAGCCTGGCGGACTGCATGGTGGGCGAGTGAGCGGATGCCGTGGTCTAGAAGCGGACCTGCACGTCCTTCACGCAAGGGCCGAAATATTGCCGCTGCCCGGCGATCGTCGCTTTGAGCTCATTGGTAAAGCGAACTGAATCGACGTGAAGGTGGAGGGCCTGGACCTGATTCACGATGAGGCTGCTGAGGCCCGCGTTGACCGCATTGAGGGAATCGAGCTGCCCGAGCTTTCCAAGCGCGTCGATCCGGGAGCGATTGTCGAGCTGCTGATCGGAGCCGAGGAAGGAAAGGTTCGATTCCAGCATGAGCTCCTGGTTCTGGAAGTCGCGCATGCCGGCGATTTCGCCGTACACGTCGCTATAGGCTGCCACCTCGTCGTGGCTCATGTGATTGAGCACGCCGCCCGACTTCGCCGCGTCCCAGGCATCCTGCGACCAGCCGGTCAGCGGTACGCTATAGACCCGGCGGAAGCTCCGGTTGTCCCAATGGGGTGTCGATTGCGCCCCTGCCCCGACCGGTCGGAGAGGGTCTGCGGTCCATCGGGCGTTGCTCGAGTTCAGCCGTGCGGCGAGCTCGCCGATGCGGTCGCGAAGGCAATCCTCGATCGAAAGGCGCCCAGCGCCCTGCTCAGCGGCCGTCGCGAGCTCATTGTCGACCGCCCGCCGCGCGGTTTCGGCTTCCTTGTGCCAGCGCCATTCACCGACCAGCTGCTCGAAGCCAAGTGCGATCAGCACGCCGAGGACGATGATCCCGACCTCGCCGGCGAACGCGCGCCAGCCGTGCAGCGGTTTGGGAAGGTGAACGTGCAATGGCTGAGCCCCCGCCGAGGCGAAGCTAACAGCATGACGGCAATCGGTCGAGCGGGCCGGCGCCGCTCAGGAACGGGCCTTGCCAGGATCCGGCATTTGCTGCGCGTTCTGCTCGGCCAGAAGCCGCTCGATGTCCGCTTCCCCCTCGCGCGCCATCTTGAGCAGGATTTCACGAGCTTCGGGATGATTGATCATGCTGGCGAGGCGGCGGCACTGCTCCACCCGGTTGCGCATGCCCTGGATGACGTCGCTCACCACCTCGGCATAACGCTTCGGGCGGACGGAGGTTACTAAACTGGATCAAAAACTACGCGGCGCGAACGCCGAGATTCACCTGCCGGTCGGCAGCGTCGGCGAATCTTCGTTGAACGCATCGACCAGCGTCAGGCCCCCGCGCGCGATCGTCTTCCAATGCATGTCGTCCAGCATCCATGCGCCGGCGAAGCCGCAGACGAACCAGAAGACCAACCCAACGATCAGAAGCAGCTTCATGGCGAGCGCCTCCTGCATGTTTGAGATCGATTATGCACTGTGCGGCCCTAACAAAGTGTTGGCGATCGGCGGAATTGGCCGCCTACTTACCCGACGCCTCGCCGCCGCCCGAGAGGTAACTCGGCGTCATTACGCTCGGCGCCTGCACGCCGGGCTTGGCCGGCTGGAGCAGCTTCAGGTTGAACTTTTCCGCGAACTGACAGCCGAACTGCGTCCCTTTGGTCCAGCGAATCTCGGCCTCGATCAAGCCGCCGGCGGCGAAATCGAGTTGGACCTGCGCTCCGACTGGCAATTCTTCGCGGCATTCGACCAGCGCCCCACCGCTCGAAATATTGCGCAGCCGCGCGCCGAGCACGCGGCCCTGATAATGAAGCAGCGCCGCGCGGATGATCCGCATGCGGGGCTCGCGCGGCGGATATTGGGCGGGCATGGTGGGCGCGCCCTTCTCCGCCAGCACCAGCGCTTCCTCGGCGGGCATCGGTTTCCCGAAATAATAGCCCTGCACGAGCGAGCAGCCGAGATCGCGCACCAGCTGAAGCTCGTCCTGCGTCTCCACGCCTTCCGCCGTGGTCTGCATCTTGAGGTCGGACGCGAGCCCGACCATGGCGCGGATCAGCGCGGCATTGCGGCTGGTCGGGTCGGACGCCCCGCTGACGAACGACCGGTCGATCTTGATCTTGTCGAATGGAACGCGCTGCAAGTAGCTGAGACTCGAATAGCCCGTACCGAAATCGTCGAGCGCCAGCTTGAGGCCGATCGCCTTCAGGTTGCCGATCATCTCGTGGACATGCTCGTCGTTGCTGAGGAACACGCCTTCGGTGATTTCGAGCTCGAGCCGGTTGGCCGGAAGCTCGGTGTCGCTGAGCACGCTCCGCACCATCGCCGGAAGCGCGTGCGATTTGAACTGCACCGGCGACAGGTTCACCGCGACCGAGATGTTCTGCGGCCATTTCACAGCCTCACCGCAGGCGGTCCTCAACACCCATTCGCCGATTTCATCGATGAGCCCGATTTCCTCCGCGAGAGGGATGAATTGCGCTGGACTGATCGGCCCATGCTCGGGATGTTCCCACCGCACCAGAGCCTCGAAGCCGGTCACCGCCTCACTGGAGGCATTCACGCTCGGCTGGAACACGACGCCGAGCTGCCCCTTCTCGAGCGCGACACGAAGATCGGATTCCATCAGCTGCCGCTCGCGCGCGGCCTCATGCATTTCCGGAGCGAAGAAGCGGAAGCACCCCTTGCCGGCCGCCTTCGCGGCGTAGAGCGCGAGGTCCGCGTCGCGCATCAGGTCATCGGAGGTGCGGTCGTCATAGTCGGAGGTCACGATACCGACCGATGCGCCGATCGAAACGGCGGTGCCGTTGATCGTGTAGGGGCGCGACAGGCTGTCGATGATGCCTTGGGCAAGTTTGGACAGTTCGTCCTTGGACGACGTAGCGGGGAGCACGACTTCGAACTCGTCGCCGCCCAACCGCCCGACCTGCCCCGCCTCCCCGATCACGTCCCGAAGCCTCAGCGCCACCAGCCGCAGCAGCGTATCGCCCGCCGGGTGGCCGAGGGTGTCGTTGACGGCCTTGAACCGGTCGAGGTCGAGCAGGAACACGGAGCAGCGATGCTTGCGTCGAACGGCGCCAACCAGCGCGTCGTCCAAGGCTCGGCGGAGCGCCTGGCGGTTGGCAAGGCCGGTGAGCGCGTCCTGGCGAGCGAGCCGGTCGAGCTCGACCTCGGACTGGCGCATCTGCGTCAGGTCGGAAGCGAAGCCGCGGAAGCCGAAGAAATGGCCGAGTTCGTTATGCACCGGCCGGCCCGAAATCGACCACCAGATCTCGTTCTTGGTCTTGGCGCGGACGATCAAGTCCTGAAAGGCGACGTGCGACGAGAGATAGAAGCCGAGCGTCCGTTCCGACGTCGCGCTGCCGTCGGCGGTCTCGGTCGAGATGAGATCAGTGAAGGGACGGTTGAGCAGGTCCTCGGTGTTGCGCCCCAGCGCCTGGGCGACACTCTCGCTGATGTAAGACAACGCGCCCTCGCGCGTCGTTTCCCAAAACCAGCCTTTGCCGCTGCTCTCAAATTCCTCGATCAGACCGTCGGACCTGGAGGATTGCAGACGTGACTGGTCGTCGGCGGACGTCTCTCCGCGTCCTGTCCTCAAAAGACCTCTGATGCTCCCCAAACTTCCAGCTCCCGGGCGTAGAGCCGAGCGGTACGCCCTCATGGTTTAAATTCGGTTAGGCTTAGGCCGCGTAACGGGTGCGGGTGACTTCAGCGGACGCGCTGGGCTAAACGCGCGGCGATGACCTCCCAAGTCGCGTTCCTGTTCGACCTCGACGGCACGCTCGTCGACAGCGTCTATAATCATGTTCGCGCCTGGCACCTGGCGCTCCGCGACGAGGGCATCGAGCTATCGGTCTGGCGGATCCACCGCAAGATCGGGATGAGCGGGGGCCTGTTCACGCACCAGCTGCTGCGCGAACTTGGCAGGGACATCGACGAAGCAACGATCCAGCGGCTGCGGGCGCGTCATGCCGAGATTTATTTATCGCTCGCCGGTGACATCGTCCCGCTGCCTGGCGCGGCCGAGCTCTTGATGAAGCTCACCAAGCTCGCTCTGCCGTGGGCGATCGCCACCAGCGGCCGGATGGAAACGGCGAGCGCCAACCTAATCAGCCTTGGGGTCGATCGGGAGACCGCCATCATCGTCACCCGGGATCAGGTGAAATATGCCAAGCCCGATCCCGACCTGTTCGTCGAAGCCGCGAGGCGGCTCGGCACAGCGACACACGGATCGTACGTGATCGGCGACAGCATCTGGGACATGATCGCCGCCGCCCGCTGCGGAGCCCTCGGGATTGGCCTCCTTTCCGGCGGCTACGGCCGCGAGGAGCTGATGGATGCCGGTGCGCTCAGGGTCTATGACGATCCCGCCGACATGCTGCTCCACCTCGATGAGATCGCTCCGAGAACGAGGGACTGATCGCGAACGTCGCCTCCCTCGCGGGGACTTGATCAAGATCAACAATGCCGCCAGTGTCTGAGAGGGGGGAAGCTCGGCCCTAGGTCCAGTTGTTGCGTCGCGTTCGCGACCGGGGGAGTGTTCTTGTTCACCAATGCGTTGCGTGCGCCCGCGCCCTCCGGCGCGGACGAAGACCTGCCGGAAAACGACAATTGGCAAGCGACCACTCCTCCGCCGAGTGCGACGGATGTAGCCGCTGACAGGTTCCGCCGATTGACCGTCTGGCTGCTCCTTACAAGCATCGTCGCTGCAATCGCTTTGACGGTCGGGCTGAGAGTGAGCGTCAACCCACGGGACACGTTCATGATCGACTGGGTCCTGGCGGGGCTATTATTGGCCTCGCGGATTTGGTGGGGCCGGATTGGACATCAGCGGCTTGCCGACGCTGCGGGCACAGTGGCTGTGGCGTCCCTGGGCGCAATGGCATGCGGAGCGATCGCCATGCTGGAGCTCAGGCTGCGCTTCCCGATCGTCGACCCTATCCTGCACCGAGCCGATCTCGCCCTCGGCGTGGACGCGGTGCAGATCGCCACCACGGTCGCCGCGCACCGCAATTTGCTGCTTCCCACCTTGGCAACGGTCTATGAAAACACGCTACAGCTCTATTTCGGCAGCCTGATCCTGCTGTCGCTGACACGGGACCGGGTCGAGGCGTGGCGCGGCGCCTTCATTTTCGTAGGCACGTTGCTCACGACCTGTGCGGTTGCTGCCTTCATTCCTGCGACCGGTCTCATCAATTGGGCGCCGCCGAGCGTCCTCGAATTCCTGCCACGCGCCTTCATGACGCATTTCAAGGAATTCTATTACGGCGCCCATCCCGTGCTTCGCCTGCAGGTTATCGACGGCGTCATTACCTTCCCGTCCTTTCATGCCGTGGTCGGCTTTCTTGTCTTCTCGATGTGGCGCAAGCGGATGGTCACGCGGATTGCCGCGGCGGCCTGGCTCGCGGTTGAGCTGCTATCGACCGTCGCGGCCGGTCACTATGTCGTCGACCTGATCGGAGGCTTTGCGGTGTGGGCGGCATGGTTTGCCTTGTCGCTCAAGATTGAGAAGAGCAGGGTTCCGCGTCTCGCGATCATCGGCCATCGGCTCTCGCCGCAATAGCGAGATCGCATTCTCTCTGGCACTCTGGCGCGCCGATGAGCGCTCATTCTCCCGAGACCGGATTGCGCGACGACCGGCTGCCGCGCGGATCCATGGGGATCGCCGCATTTTCGACGGTGGTCGAATGGTACGACTTCACGCTCTATCTCTACTTCGCGACCGTCCTCTCACGAGTGTTCTATGGCAGCGGGTCACAATCGCTGCTGGTGACCCTCGGCGGTTTCGCCATCGCCTACCTGATGCGCCCTCTCGGTGCGATTGTGTTCGGGCGCATCGGCGACCGCCTCGGCCGGAGGCGCATGCTGCTGATCTCCGTCGCGGTAATGACCGCCGCAATGGCGGCGACGGCCCTGCTGCCGACCCGAGCACAGATCGGTCCGGCAGCCGGCTGGCTCCTCCTCCTGCTCCGATGCGTGATGGGCTTCTCCGTCGGCGGCGAGTACACGGGCGTCGTTGCCTACCTGCTCGAAGGCGCGTCCCCGGGCCGGCGCGGGCTGGTTGCGTCCTCCGCGTCCGCGGCCAGCGAGGTTGGCGGCCTGCTCGCAGTTGCGATCTCGGCGCTGACGGTCAGCGGCATGAGCGAAGCGGCGCTAGCGAGCTGGGGCTGGCGCATTCCGTTCCTGTTCGGTGCGGCACTCGCAGGAAGCGTTTGGATCGCCCGCTCGACGATGCACGAATCGCCGGAATTCCGCCGTCAGGAGGACGAGGGGACGGTGCCTGTCGAACCGCTGAGCTACGCGCTCGAGCATCATCGCGCGGGGATTGCGCGCTCCTTCTCCATCTCGGCGCTCGGATCGATCACTTATTATGTCGGCATCACCTATGTTCCGGCGTTCCTGACCTCCGCCGGAGCGCTCGGCGAGAGCGCCGCGCTCTGGCTTTCCACCGCGGCAGCGGTCGTGGTGATCGTCGTGACGCCGTTGGTGGGGTTCTGGTCGGACCGCGCGGGGCGGCGCCCTGTCCTGCTTGCCCTGTGCGCGCTTAGCGTCCTCCTCCCGATCACCATGTTCAACGGGATGGCGAGCGGATCGGTCGCCAAGGCCCTGGTCGGCGCGGCCGCACTGGCCGCGCTCGCAGGCGGAGTGAGCGCAGTCGGCGCAGTCGCCACTGCAGAACAGTTCCCCGGCGAAGGACGCGTCACCGGCCTCGCGCTGGGCGCGACCATGGCGACGGCGATCTTCGGCGGGCTGACGCCCTATGCCGCGCAGCTGCTCGTCGAGAGTACGGGCTGGTCACTGGCGCCCGGCGTCATGATCGCTCTCGTCGCGTTAGCCGTCTTGCCGGTCTTCTTGGCGATGCGCGAAACCGCGCCGCTCAGCGAGCGCCCCAGCCGGTCAACATCGTCTTGATGGTGCGGAAAACGATCAGCACGTCGAGCCACGGCGAGAAATATTTGATGTAGTAGAAATCGTAGTGGAGCTTTTCGATCACCTGATCGACCTCCGCCACATGGCCCTGGTTGACCTGGGCCCAGCCGGTAATCCCCGGCTTCACGACATGCCGGTAGCGATAGAAGGGGACTTCGTCGGTGTACCAGTGCGACAAAGGCATCGCCTCCGGTCGCGGACCGATCCAGCTCATCTCAAATCGAAGGATGTTGATGATTTGCGGAAGCTCGTCGATGCGCAGCGTCCTCAGGACATGGCCAACACGCGTGATGCGATCATCGTCGGCTTCGGTCATGGCTGCGCGTCGCTCGTCCTCGATGACGACCGGACGCATCGTCCTGAACTTGTACACAGTAATCGGCTTGCCCGCATATCCCCGGCGCTTCTGGCGAAACAGAACTGGGCCGGCGCTGTCCAGTCGGATGGCGAGCGCGATGACCGCCATGAGCGGCAGCACGAGCGGAAGCAGAAAAAACGCGACCGTGAAATCGACGAGGCTCTTCAGATAGAAATAGCCACGCATCGGGACGAGCGAGCCGAAGCTGTTCTCCGACAGATGACTGATCTCGACACGGCCGGAGAGCGACTCCGTGAGCTGCTTCACCTGATACACCACCCGTCCAGCCAGCGCCGCGTCGGCGAGAAAGGCCTCCCACTCTGGCGGAAGCTTTGTCGCGAAATCGGCGACGATCGCCGTGCAATTGCGTGCGTCGTGAAGCCGCGGCCGGGCAAGCGGAAGCCAGTCGATCTGGTCGATCTTGAACAGTCCGTCGATGTTTCCAAACGGCACTACCGCATATCGCCGGCGGATGCGCCGTTCCGCGTAGATGTACAGCAGGTACAGCCATAGCACGTGCAGGACGAAACCGCCGGCAAGCGCGACGCGATCGTAGGGGAAGCGCGTCAGCGCGAACCAGGTCAGGACCAGCCCGTGACCGGTAAGCGCCGCGGGGAAGATCACATAGCTGCGCCGGATTCCGGGATAGGTCTCAATCGAAAGCCGCATCCAGAAGGCAATGATGATCGCGACGACATTGGCGGCCAGCGTATTGACGCTCGCATGTTCGGTCAGCGTTCCTGGCAATACCGGACCGCGCAGTCCCCACGGGATCAGCGCGGCGAGGACGAGCGCACCCGCGAATTGAAACCGGCGTCGAGTCAGCAGCGATTGGCGGGAACCCCGCGCTCGCTCATGGGCCGTCTGCAAAGCACTGTCGGCGACTGCGCCCATGCAACCCCTGCTACTGTCCGCCCCGGCAGATCGGCCTTATCGCAAGATTTGATCCGATTTGAAGAACAATTAGCTCCATTCCCGACAGATACAGCCGTTGGCGCGCCGAATTCCCGGATCCCTGATTCTATAGCGTCCAGCGGTCGATGGACGGATCGAGGTTGCGGCCCCGCCACATGCCCTTGAGATCGGCTAGCGTTCCTCCTGGCGCGAGGAGACCAACCAGCAGGTCGTCGGTGATCTCACGATATTCGCGATGAGCGACAGCTCCCACGACGAGATCGTAGCGACGCCCCTCGAGCGAAGTCACTCGCACTCCATGCTCGCGCTCCACTTCTTCGGGAGAGGCGAAGGGATCAGCGACATCCACCTCATGCCCTAGCCATTGCAGCCGGCGGATCAGGTCGAAGCTGCGGCTGTTGCGGAGGTCCGGCACGTTTTCCTTGAACGTCAGGCCCAGGACGAGCGCCGAACCCGCCTTGCCGCGGCGGTCGTGCAGCGCGTCGGCCACCCACGCCCCCATGCCATCATTGGTGCCGCGGCCAGCGAGGATCACTTGCGGGTTGTGGTCGAGCTGCTGGGCAAGATGGCTCAGGTAATAGGGATCGACTCCGATGCAGTGTCCGCCGACCAGCCCGGGTTCGAAGCCGAGGAAGTTCCACTTCGTCTTGGCGGCGGCGAGCACGTCCCAGACGGACACGCCGATCTTGGAGAAGATCTGCGCGACCTCGTTCATGAAGGCGATGTTGATGTCGCGCTGGGCGTTCTCGATCGCCTTCGCACCCTCGGCGGCCTTGATCGACGCCGCGCGGAACACGCCGCCAGCAGTGATCGCCCCGTAAACCTGGGCGAGCTGTTCGAGGACTGCGTCGTCTTCGCCGGCAATCACCTTGGTAATCGCTTCGATCCTGTGTTCGCGGTCGCCGGGATTGATCCGTTCGGGGTTGTAGCCAAGACGGAAATCGCGGCCGCGCTTGAGGCCGGAGACGCGTTCGATCTCGGGTCCGCAAACCTCCTCCGTGACGCCGGGATAGACCGTGCTTTCATAGACGATCGTCGGCCGCCGCTCAGGTTCCAGCAGCGAGGCAACGGTGCGCGTCGCGGCCATGAGCGCGGAAAGATCGGGCCGGTTCGCTTCGTCGACCGGCGTTGGCACGGTCACGATGTAGATGTCGGCGCCTGCACACTCCTCGGCGCGGTCCGTGAGCTGGAGACTTGAGGAAGTGAGCTCCTTCCCGTCGACCTCGCGCGTTCTGTCGCGCCCCTGGCGAAGCTCGGCGATCCTCTCGGGATCAACATCGAACCCGCTGACGTCGAAGTTGCGCGAGAGCGCGACCGCAAGCGGCAGCCCCACATAGCCGAGGCCAATAACCACAATTCGTGGGGAACCGCTCATCCGACCCGAACCATAAAGCCGTTAAATCGGATAAACGACGGTGGGGCTAGTCGCTTAGATCTTGCCGCGGCCGACGCCGTAATAAGCGAGTCCCGCCTCTTCCGCCTCGTCGCGGCCATAGATGTTCCGCAGATCGACGAGCACTTTGCCCCGCATCGCCGCCGCGAGCTTGTCGAGGTCGAGCGCGCGAAACTCGTCCCACTCTGTCACGATCACCAGCGCGTCGGCCCCGTCGGCCGCCGCATAAGCGTCGGGCGCAAAACTGATTTCGTCGAAGATTTTCTCGGCCTGCTCGCGAGCGACGGGGTCGAAGGCGCTCACTTCGGCGCCGCGCTCGCGCAATCCCTTGATCAGCGGGATCGACGGGGCTTCGCGCATATCGTCGGTGTTCGGCTTGAACGCGAGTCCGAGCACCGCGATGCGCTTGCCGTCGAGGTCGCCGCCAACCGCTCGCGCCACACGCTCGGCCATTCCCGCCTTGCGGGCGTCGTTGACCTCGACGGTCGTGCGCACGATCCGCTGGTCGATGCCCGCCTTGTCGGCGGTCTGCAGCAGCGCCAGCGTGTCCTTCGGAAAGCAGCTTCCGCCATAGCCTGCCCCGGCGTGAAGGAACTTGGGGCCGATCCGGTTGTCGAGGCCGATGCCGCGGGAAACATCCTGAACGTCCGCGTCCACCGCTTCGCAGAGGTCCGCTATCTCGTTGATGAAGCTGATCTTCACCGCGAGGAACGCGTTTGCGGCGTATTTGGTGAGCTCGGCCGTCCGGCGGCCGGTGAACAGGATCGGCGCTCGGTTGAGGAACAGCGGGCGGTAGATTTCCTTCAGAA
>Ga0070739_10005605_pt1 | contig 14242 bp, 16 predicted proteins | sample Coa_R1_7_FD_66445 | JGI IMG/M metagenome (GOLD analysis project Ga0070739, IMG submission 66445) | Surface soil microbial communities from Centralia Pennsylvania, which are recovering from an underground coalmine fire - Coalmine... | ecosystem: Environmental > Terrestrial > Soil > Unclassified ... | reverse complement strand
TTTATGCAGATCATCGTTCGCGACAATAATGTCGAGCAGGCGCTGCGCGCGCTCAAGAAGAAGCTGCAGCGCGAGGGCGTCTACCGCGAGATGAAGCTGCGCCGTCATTATGAGAAGCCGTCGGAAAAACGAGCCCGCGAGCGCGCAGCGGCAATCCGCCGTGCCCGTAAGCTCGAGCGCAAGCGCGCAGAGCGCGAAGGCGCGCGCTGAAGCAAAAGCTCCAGTCGACCGTGTCTGTCGCCCAAGCTGCCGATCGTCGTTCAAGCGGCCGCACGGCTGCCCTGATCATCGGATTTCTGCTGATCATAGCCGCCGCCATAGCAATTGCATGGATCGGCGCCGGATCGCTTCGTCCAACCGTCACTGCAAGCGGCCTGCAGTTCCGCACGATCAAGGCGGGAAAAGGCGAGCCGATCAATCGTTCGGACGCTGCATTGCTGGACTATGTCCTCATGACCGACGATGGAAACGTCGTCGACAGCAGCGAGAGTCATGGCGGCGCGCAGCCTTTCACGATGGACCAGGTCTATCCGGGCTTTGCCGAAGCGATGTCGCGAATGCAGGAAGGCGGCGAGTATCGTTTCACCATGCCGCAGAAGCTCGCCTTCGTGAATGGCCCGCCTCCTCCGGGATTTCCCAAGAACAGCAATCTTACTTTCGAGGTGCGCGTGCGGAAGATCGCCCGCGGTGGCGCTGCGATGATGCAGCAGATGCAGGCGCAACAGATGCAGCAGCAGCTCCAACAGCAGCAGCAGGGCCAACCGTCGCAGCAATAGCTGTTCCGTCGCTCGCCGATGGCGGTGAGTTCGAACTGGGGTCCTGACGTCGGCTAAGATCGACCAGCACGACCTTGAGCGTTGCAAGTATGGGATCGGCGAAGAGCACGCCGAGGATCCCGAACAGTGCGCCCATCAGCAGCTGCATCGCGAGGAGCACGGCTGGTGCAAGGTCGACCGTCCTTCGCGCAACGAACGGAAGCACGACATAGCCCTCGAAATTATGCACGAAGAAATAGACGAAGATCGCCCAGACTCCCTGATGGGCGTTCGCGGAGAAGCCTACGGCTATCATTAGGATACCGCTGATGATTGCGCCGATGTTGGGGATGAACGCGAGAACTCCGGTCAATAATCCGAGTAAGCCAGCCATTGGCACTGCGCCGAGTGCAAGCAGTATCCAGGTGACGATGCCCTCGAAAGTCATCCCGATGAGGCGGCCAAACAACAGTCGTCGCAATGTGAATCCGGCATGCTCCGCAATCCGGTAAAAGCTGGCGCGAGCGCGAAGGGGAAGCATCCAGGCGATCCCCCGGTCATAGAGCCGCGGCTCAGACGCGAGGAAAATGCCGATCACCACCATCGCTATGACGCTCGCGACGCTGCCAATCACGCTTCCGACGGCGCTCGTCAGACGACCAACGCCGCCAAGAAGCTGGCTTCCAATGTCTGGCGGTTGCCCCTTCGGCATCAGTCCGAGTGAGACACTGAAGGCAATTAGCCGGTTGAATTGATTCGTGACAACTTCGCGCAGTGCTTCAAACTGCGCGCTGATGGTGGTGCCAGCAAACCAGCTGACCCATCCGATGAACCCAAATCCCAGCAGCAGTACTAGGCCGAGCCGCCAGCCACGCGGCACCGGCACAAAACGACCCATCAAACGGACACCGCCGTCGAGGAAGACGGCAAAGATCGCTCCACCGACGATTAGAAGGAGCGGCTGGCCAAGGACGATTACGCCAGCAATCGCGAGCGCCATGCCAAACCAGACTGCCGCCTTTTGGAGCTCGCGACGGACAAAGGGGTCGCGGAACTCCGCCGGCCCCGGCCGCTCGACATGTGGCTCGGTGGTCGGCAGGCTCTTTGCCAAGCTCAGCTGCTCCTTAGCGAGCGGCCCGCACGCCCCGGCCGCAGAGCCTCGATCCAGCTGATCGGATTCCACCACTCGGTCGATCCATTGAGCGAAAAGGTGATAAACTCGGCACGGCCGCCGATATTCTCCCACGGCACTGGTCCACCGAGGCCACCCTGCCATTCGGGGATCCGGCTGTCGGCCGAGTCGTCCCGATTGTCACCCATCAGCCAGAGATGATGAGGGGGGATAGTGACGGGCCCAAAATTGTCTTCCGGTGAATGGCCGAGTTCAACGGTCTCATACGTGCGGCCGTTCGGCAGCGTCTCACGAACGACCGGAACGCGACAATACATCTTGCCATCCGGTCCCGTCACTCGAAAGTCGTACAGTGCGGGATCGCTGCTTGAGCCGCACGGCGAGTTGATGTCGATCGGGATCATGTCCGGAGCTTCCGTCACTCGCTTAACCGGTTGGCCATTGATGTAGAGCTGGCCGTCAACCATCCGGAGCGTATCGCCGGGAAGCCCGATTACGCGTTTTATGTAATCGCTTCGCTGTCCTGGCGGGGTAACAATGACAATGTCGCCTCGCGCCGGGAGTTTGCCAAAGAGTCGTCCAGGAATGGGCGGAAGAACATGGAAGCTCGGCGAAACCCAAGACCAGCCATAAGGATATTTGCTGACCACTAGGCGGTCACCGGTCAATAGACCGGGCATCATCGACTCGGACGGGATATAGAACGGCTTGGCAATGAGACTGTGGAAAGCGAGCACGGCAAGAAGCACCCACAGCAAACCTTTGACCTCGCGCCAGAGCGCAGAGCCCTTGTCTTCTTCTTTGACGGGAGCGGGGGGCGCTGGCCCTTCGCTCTTCGCGACGTCGGGCTCAGTCGCCTTCGGGACGGTGTCGGTCAATCAGCACTCCAGCTTGCGGGCAGTCAGGATTACGAACGCCTGTGCCCAAGGATGATCGTCGGTCATGGTCAAGTGTATGTCGATGGCGTGGCCTTCCGGCGCAAGGGCGTCAAGTCGCGCTTTGGCGCCTCCGGTCGCGATGATGGTGGGCGCTCCGGATGGCGCGTTGACTACACCAATGTCCTTCATGAACACACCATGCTTGAAACCGGTGCCGACGGCTTTTGAAAAGGCTTCCTTGGCAGCGAAGCGCTTTGCAAGCGTGCCGGCGAAGGTGAAAGGACGCGACGCTGCCTTCTTGCGCTCAACGTCCGTGAAGACGCGGAGCAAGAATCGCTCACCGAACCGCTCAACCGAATGTTGGATGCGCTCGATGTTGCACAAGTCAGAGCCAATGCCGACGATCATTGCCGATCACGTGACCCGCAAGAACAGACGTGGCGAATGACGGATCGCCGAGGGTGGATCATCGTGCGCTGTCCATCAGTTCGCGCATCCGCGTGATGCTCCTGTCGAGCCCGATAAAGATTGCTTCTCCAACGAGGAAGTGACCGATATTCAGTTCGGCGATTTGCGGGATTGCGGCGATTGGAACGACATTGGCGAATGTCAACCCGTGGCCCGCGTGGGGCTCAATGCCGTTCTTTACCGCGAGCGCTGCACTGTCGCTGATTCGCCTGAGTTCAACTGCTCTTTCCTCGCCTTCGACATGCGCGAATCGTCCCGTGTGGAATTCGACCACGGGCACTCCAAGGCGCACGGCCGCCGTGACCTGCTCCTCCGACGGTTCAATGAACAAGCTGACGCGGATGTTCGCCTTGAGCAGCCGTTCAACGATCGGTGCCAGTTGGCTTAATTGTCCGGCCGCGTCCAGGCCACCTTCGGTCGTTCGCTCCTGCCGTCGCTCGGGAACAATGCATGCGGCATGGGGACGGTGCGCAAGCGCAATCGCGAGCATCTCCTCCGTCGCAGCCATCTCAAGGTTCAGCGGCAAGCTGACCGCCGCGACGAGGCGTTCAAGGTCGTGGTCCGTGATATGCCGGCGGTCCTCCCGCAGGTGCGCCGTGATTCCATCCGCGCCGGCGCTCTCAGCGAGCATTGCGGCGCGCACGGGATCGGGATGATCACCGCCGCGTGCGTTCCGGATGGTCGCGACGTGATCGATATTGACGCCGAGGCGGATCTTGCCGGTCACGCGGCGGCGCGGCTCCCCGGCTTGACTGCGGGAATGGATGCGAGTTCGGCAGGCACGGCATCGGCGGCGTAGGTCGGAACATCGATCCGGATCAGGGGGAAGAAGGGTATCCCGAGACTTGCCTTGCCCGACGAGCGGTCAACCAGCGCCGCTTCGGCAATCACGTCGCCACCCGCCCGCCTCACCGCTTCGATTGCCTCGCGCGATGAAAGACCGGTCGTTACGACGTCTTCCACCATCAGAACTTTCGTGTCTGGATCGAGACGAAAACCCCGACGCAGCTCGAAAGTGCCCTGCGGTCGCTCAACGAACATGGCAGGCCTTCCAAGAGCACGTCCAAGCTCGTGACCGATAATGACGCCGCCCATCGCCGGCGACACGACGACCTCGATCGCTTCGCGAATCTGTGGCGGGATCTTGTCGGCAAGTGCCCTTGCGAGACGTTCAGCGCGCGCCGCGTCCATCAGCACACGAGCACACTGCAGGTAACGCGGGCTCCTCAGGCCCGACGACAGAATGAAATGCCCCTCGAGCAGGGCTTCGGCGGCTCGGAATTCCCGAAGAATCTCGTCATCGTTCATCATTAGGACGGCGTTTTTAGGCCGCAGGCGAACCCCCATCAACACCTGACGGGAAGTCCTGCTTGAGGCGGGACAAAGCTCTGCTTATAGAGGCGACGAATTCAGGGGCGCGGTTCTCGCGTTCCGGTCCCAACGCACGCAGAATCTGGGGTGAGAATGAGACTGATTGGATGGGCAATCGCTTTGGCCGCGGCTGGCCTAACACCGGCCGTTGCGCAGAATCCCGCGGCGGCGCCCAGCCAGAATGCGGCGGCGCGGAGCCAGAATGCGGCGTCGGCGTCGGCACAGCCCGCGGCAGGCTTTGCCCAGGATGCGACCAAGCCTGATGCGGCAACTGCTCCAGTATCGCAGGAGTCGGCCGCCGGAGCGACGAGCACGAGCGGTCCGGTTGTTTATCGCGAGACGCCCGCGGCCAAGGACATTGGAGTTCCGCTTCCCGCCGGCATGATGCTGCAACAGCAGGTGACGCCGATCGGGCGCGAGGCTGCGAGCTTCCATGACAGATGGCTGTTGACCTTGTGTGCAGCGATTTGCGCAGTTGTCCTTGTTCTTCTGGTCGTTGCGCTCGTCCGCTTCCGTCGCGGCGCCAACCCCGTGCCGACGCGCAGTTCGCACAATACGGTGATCGAGGTGATCTGGACACTCGTCCCTGTCCTGATCCTCGTAGCGATTGCAATTCCCTCGATCCGGCTGCTTCGCCACCAATATACCCCGCCGCCGGCGGATCTAACGGTCAAGGTGACCGGGCATCAATGGTACTGGTCGTACGAATTGCCCGACTATGGCGTGAATTTCGACAGCTACATGCTGAAGGAAGCCAATGACCCCACCCGTCAGGCCAACCAGCGACCGCGGACCGACGTCGATGGACCGCCACTACTCGCCGTCGACCGTCGGCTCGTCATTCCGGCGGGCAAGGTGGTGAAGTTCATCATCACCGCCGATGATGTGATCCACAGCTGGGCCGTTCCCGCTTTCTGGGTGAAGCAGGATGCCAATCCGGGGCAGCTTCACGAAACTTGGGCCAAAGTTGATCGCCCGGGCGTGTATTTTGGGCAATGCTCACAGCTTTGCGGTGCACGCCACGGGTTCATGCCGATTGCGGTTGAAGTCGTTCCGCAGGCACAGTTTGCTGCCTGGGTCGCCAAAAATGGCGGGCACATGCCGGGTGCTCAGCCTTCGTCGGGCACGACGTCTTCTGCTCCCAGCGCCGCCGAGGCCGCCGGTGGCAACGGAACGCCAGCGCCCGCGGTTGCGGGAACGGCAAAGGCCAACACCACTCCTGCACCGAATAACAAGAACGTCTCGAACCGCACGAACCAGTAAGCCGATCGGAACGCCTGACTTATGAGTACTACTGCTGACGCACTTCATTTTCAACCGCACGACGCGCACGACGCGCATCACGACGCGGACCACAAGCCGGGCTTTTTCGTCCGCTGGTTCATGTCCACCAATCACAAGGACATTGGCACGCTCTACCTGATCTTCGCGATCATTGCCGGCGTGATCGGCGGTGCGATTTCCGGAATCATGCGGTGGGAACTTATGGAGCCCGGTATCCAGGTGCTGAACCGTGCCTGGCCGATCGGCGCGGGTACCGCGAATTTCGATGAGTGGACCCATCACTGGAACGTGCTGGTTACCGCGCACGGCCTCATCATGGTCTTCTTCATGGTCATGCCGGCGATGATTGGAGGATTCGGCAACTGGCTCGTGCCGCTGATGATCGGCGCGCCCGACATGGCCTTCCCCCGAATGAATAACATCAGCTTTTGGCTGCTTGTTCCTTCGTTCCTCCTGCTGCTGGGCTCGACGTTTGTCAGCGGCGGAACAGGTCTTGGTGCCGGGACGGGCTGGACTCTGTACGCGCCCTTATCGACTTCCGGCTCTGCTGGCCCAGCCGTCGACATGGTCATCTTCTCCCTCCATCTGGCGGGCGCAAGCTCCATCCTGGGCGCCATCAATTTCATCACGACAATCTTCAACATGCGTGCGCCAGGAATGACCCTGCACAAGATGCCGCTGTTCGTCTGGTCGGTGCTTGTCACTGCCTTCTTGTTGCTGCTTTCGCTCCCCGTGCTTGCGGGAGCGATCACGATGCTCCTGACGGACCGCAATTTCGGGACGTCCTTTTTCGACGCATCGGGCGGCGGCAACGTGGTGCTTTATCAGCACTTGTTCTGGTTCTTCGGACATCCTGAAGTGTACATCATGATCCTCCCCGGCTTTGGGATGATCAGCCAGATTGTCGCGACGTTCAGTCGCAAGCCCGTCTTTGGTTACCTCGGGATGGCCTACGCAATGGTCGCAATTGGCGTCATCGGGTTCGTTGTCTGGGCACACCACATGTTCGTGACGGGCATGAGTGTCGACGAGAAGATGTACTTCACGGCGGCGACAATGGTCATTGCCGTTCCGACTGGTGTCAAGGTCTTCAGCTGGATCGCGACGATGTGGGGAGGGTCAATCACCTTCGAGACACCGATGCTGTGGGCAATCGGTTTCATCTTCCTGTTCACGGTCGGGGGAGTGACGGGCGTTGTTCTCGCGAACGGCGGAGTGGATACGAACATCCACGACAGCTACTACGTAATCGCGCATTTTCACTACGTGCTCAGCCTTGGCGCGGTCTTCTCGATCTTCGGTGGCTTCTACTTCTGGTTCCCGAAGATGACGGGGCGAATGTACAACGAGTTCCTCGGCAAGCTCCATTTCTTCATCATGTTCGTGGGAGTGAACGTGATCTTCTTCCCGATGCATTTTCTCGGGTTGGACGGAATGCCGCGGCGGATCCCCGACTACACGCCTGCTTATGCTCACTGGAACTATATTTCGACCGTCGGATACATGATCACGATCGCCGGCGTCGCGGTGTTCTTCGTCAATCTCTTCTTGTCGCTCGCGGCTGGAAAGAAGGCGCCCGCAAACCCATGGGGCGAAGGTGCGACGACGCTCGAGTGGACTTTGTCGAGCCCGCCGCCGTTCCACCAATATTCAACATTGCCTCAGATCGACTAGCGTTTGTTCAGAAGCGAAAAAGCCTCGTCCTACTTATCGGGACGAGGCTTTTTTGATGCCCATCTGCCATCCATGCAGCGACGGTTGGCGATCGGAGCTGTGGCTGACGAGCAGCCCCAGTGCGAGATGGCGGATGGCGCGGCGAATGGGGTGATAGATGCAGATCCGCGCAGTGCGGGCTGGTAAGTTCGAACGGCGCGCCGCGCACGCGATAGCTGCGACGATTTGCTGATTCGATCTTCTACTTAAGCCGCGTGACGCGAAGTATCTTCACGGGAGGATCGAGCATCTGGCCCTTCATTGCGCCTGTGCCCTTGGTCGAAGAAACAGGCTCGCTCCAGATCTTCTTCACGACGTCCATGCCGTCCGTAACGTGGCCGAACGCGGCAAACCCATTGGGATCGCCGCCAGGTCCGCCTGCATCAAGTCCGGGCATGTCCGATACCAAGATGAAGAAATCTGCGCGGCCCGTGCCCGGACCGGCATTCGCAAGCGAGATTGCGCCAGCGACATTATGGAGACCTGTCTTGCTCGTCGGCTCATGGGCGATAGGTGCGAATAGCTTGCGGGCATCAGTGGTGATCCCCCCTTGGATGAGGCCTCCATCAACGCCGTTCTGGTCCGGGACGTGCATGGCACGATAGAAAAATTGCCCATCGTACCGGTGCGTATCAACATAGTGGAGAAAATTGCCGGTCGTTAACGGTGCCCGGCCGTTGTCCAGCGCGACGACGATCCGGCCAAGGCTGGTATCGATCGCGACCGGAACGAGGTCTTCCCGGGCAGGCGTTGTTTGCGTTGGCGCCTGCGCAAAGGCCGGCGAACAAAGGACCGCAACCAGTGCGGCAGCGAGGAATCGGTGCTTCATCCGAAAGACCATAGCAAAGGCAGTGCGCCGACTGCCACAGAGGCTTTTCCTCTCAAGTCCAACTCCTTATAGGCGCTCCGATGCCCACCTTGGAGATGGCGAATCCAGCCGCCCTACCGGCCGACTGGCGCGATTTTGTCGCGCTGACGAAGCCGCGCGTCATGAGCTTGGTCGTCTTTTCCGGCCTATGTGGGTTGCTTGTCGCGCCGATGCAGCTGCCGCTCGTTCTCGCGTTCACGGCGATCTTGTGCATCGCTCTTGCCGCCGGTGCATGCGGAGCACTGAACCAGTGGTACGAGGTCGAGGTCGACGCAAAGATGCGACGCACGGCTAACCGACCATTACCGGCGGGCCGGATGGATCCGCAATCGGCACTGCACTTCGGCGTCGGCCTGGGAGTATTTTCCGTCCTCCTCATGGGCCTTGCGACAAACTGGTTCGCAGCAGCACTGCTCGCTGCGTCTATCCTATTCTATGTCCTGATTTATACAGTCTGGCTTAAGCCAAGGACAGCGCAGAACATCGTCATCGGCGGCGCCGCAGGCGCTTTTCCGCCTCTCATCGGCTGGGTTGCAGCGACTGGGAATGTAAGCGCCTTGCCGCTGTTGCTGTTCGGGATCATTTTCCTGTGGACACCCCCACATTTCTGGGCGCTGTCGCTGTTTGTCCGCTCGGACTATGCGTCGGCGGGCATTCCCATGCTCCCGGTCGTGGCCGGAGTGCAAAACACCCGTCGGCAGATACTGCTTTATACGTTGCCCATGGCCGCCGCCGCCATCGCTCCTTGGCCGCTTGGCCTTAGTCGCGTAACCTATGGTGTCTCTGCCGTCATCTTGAGTCTCGTGTTCCTAGTGCTCGCGCTCCGTGTCGCGGCTAACCGCACCACCGACCCCGCTCGCATGGACGCTGAAAAGCATCTGTTCGCCTATTCGGTATTCTATCTCTTTGCTCTCTTTGCAGTCCTCGTCGCTGATCGGTGGCTTGCAGCGTGAGGCTGGAGGAGGAAGTGATTCGCCGGCAGCGTGAACGCGCGCGGGTAACCGCCCTGCTGCTTGCAGCCTTCGTCGTGCTTCTTTTCTTCATCACTATCGCGAAGACAGGAATGAACTGGTGAATACTGCAGTAGCTCGCAACAGAAATGGCAAGACCGGATTAATCCTTCTGCTGATCGTTGCCGTGATGATCGGCCTCGTCGCAATTTCGCCAACTCTCTATCGAGCATTCTGCGAAGCAACGGGATTGGATGGGACGACACAGCGAGCCGATCGTGCTCCGGGTGCAGTTGCGGGCCAAGTCAAAGTGCAGTTTGACGCCAATGTCCATCCGGGACTGCCTTGGCGGTTTGAACCTGAGCAGACCCATGTGAACGTTGCACCCGGCGCCCAGACCAAGATTTTTTACCGCGCTCAGAACCTCAGCGCACGAGCGATTGTCGGGCAGGCTGTTTACAACGTCAGTCCCGACACGGTCGGCAAATATTTCAAGAAAATCCAGTGTTTCTGCTTCAATGAGCAAACACTTCAGCCGGGACAGACCGTAGACATGCCCGTCATCTTTTTCGTTGACCCTGCGATCAAGAAGGATCCTGACACCCGCGACGTTCACGAGATCACTCTTAGCTATACATTTTATCCAGTAGAAACCGTCAAGGCAGCCCGCTAGAGCCGGGCGAAGGGAAAGAGGGAAGCTGCAACACATGGCCGGCACGAAGAACCACGACTATCACCTTGTAGAACCCGATCCGTGGCCGCTCATTGGGGCGATCTCCGGTGGCGTGATGTTCAGCGGCGTCGTCATGTGGCTGCATTCCAACGCCTATGGCAAGTTCGTGTTTGCGCTGGGTCTGCTTGGCGTACTCGTCACCATGTTCAACTGGTGGAAGAATACGATCAGTGAGGCGCACGGGGGTTATCACACCCCCGTGGTCCAGCTCCATCTTCGTTACGGCATGATCCTGTTCATTGCCTCCGAAGTCATGTTCTTCCTCGCGTGGTTCTGGGCCTTCTTCGATAGCGCAATTTTCCCTTCCGCCGTCGATGCAGTCGGCGGCCAGTGGCCACCCAAGGGAATTGAAGTGCTGAACCCGTGGGGTTTTCCGCTGCTTAACACGATGATCCTGCTTTGCTCGGGAACGACTGTAACGTGGGCCCACCACTCGCTCATCCACGGAGACAGGGGTGGTCTGAAGCTCGGGCTGCTGTTGACCATACTCCTCGGCATGCTGTTCACGAGCGTCCAGGCGTATGAATATGCCCACGCGCCCTTTGCATTTAAGGGGAGCATTTACGGGTCGACCTTCTTCATGGCGACCGGCTTCCACGGGTTTCACGTGATCGTCGGGACCATCTTCCTCATTGTGTGCCTCGTGCGCGCGAACCGAGGGGATTTCACGCCCAAGCAGCATTTCGGGTTCGAGGCGGCAGCCTGGTACTGGCATTTCGTCGACGTCGTTTGGCTGTTCCTTTTCACATCGATCTACGTATGGGGCGGCTGGGGCGCGCCGCACGCAGGATGAATTTGCGCTGCGCCACTCGCCCAAGCATGGGTGGTGGCGTGCTTGCGAGATGAGCGTGACTTCGTCGGCCGCCGATCCCCCATTGTGGAAGCAAATCGTCACCGGCACTTGCCCGTGCTGTGGTGGGCGCACCTTGTTCAGCGGCTATGTGCGCTTTGCCGAACGCTGCCGCGGTTGCGGACTGAACTTGGAAAGCTTCAATGTCGGCGATGGGCCAGCCGCCTTTCTCATCTTCATCGTCGGCACGATCGTCGTTGTCGCAGCGCTTGTCGTTGATGGTATGTTCGCACCACCATGGTGGGTCCACCTTGTGTGGATTCCAGTCGCTACCGCGCTCACCGTTGGCGGGTTGCGCGTCTCGAAGGCGTTGTTGCTGAGGCAGGAATACAGTCACCGCGCGCCTGAAGGGCGAATTGTGGAATGAAGCGAGGCATTCCGGTGGTAACGTCGACGGTCGTCGTGCTCGCCGTGGCCATGATGATCAGCCTCGGGGTGTGGCAGCTTCATCGGGCTAGGTGGAAGGAAGCGCTGCTTACAAAATATGCGCAGGCCGACAGGTTGCCGACCATCAATTTTCCTACGATCCCCCTTCAAGACGCTGATCTTCCCTTGTTTCGACACGCAACGGGAGTTTGCCTGCGCGTCATTGGGCATCGCGCCGTCGCCGGGGAGAACCGCAATGGCGAACCCGGCTACGTACATATTGTCGATTGTTCGACGGGCGCAGAAGGGCCGGGGATGAGTGTGGAGCTGGGCTGGTCGAACGACCCCAACGCCAAGGTAAATTGGACGGGTGGTCCAGTGAGCGGCGTGATTGGCCCTGATCGGCTAATGCGCATGAGGCTCGTTGCGACGACACCGCCGCCGGGGCTCCAGCCAAGCGCTCCACCATCGCTCCAAGCGATTCCGAACAATCATCGCTCCTATGCGATCCAGTGGTTTGCCTTCGCTTTCATAGCCGGTGTGATTTACGTTCTCGCACTTCGCAGAAAATGGAAGGATGAGGCCGAGTGAGCAGCGAGCATCATGTCCTGCCAAATGGATTAACTGTTGCCGTTGATCCGATACCGGGAGCGCAGTCAGTCGCGGTCGGCCTCTACGCGAGCGTCGGATCACGATCGGAGCCTGAGCAACTTGCGGGTCTCGCGCACCTTGTTGAGCACATGGTCTTCAAGGGTGCCGGTGGCCGCGATACGCGCGCACTTGCGGAAGTGGTCGAGGATGTCGGCGGAAGTCTAAATGCCTGGACGGCGCGCGACCAGACGGTTTTTCATGGACGTGCTCTTGCGCGTGACCTCGCGCTTGTGACCGAGCTCATCGCTGACCTCGTCCGCGCTCCTCATTTCGATGAAGCTCACTTGGCGCGCGAAAAACAAGTGATCCTTTCAGAGCTCGGCGAGAGTGTCGATTCTCCCGATGATCTGGTGCACGATCATCTGTTTGAAGCTGCGTTCGAACATCAAGCGATCGGACGTCCGGTTCTCGGGACCGAAGCTACCCTTCTTAGCGCTACTCGCAAGGATTGTTCGGACTGGCTGGAGCAGCAGTTCTTGCCATCGAGGCTGGTCCTTGCGGCGAGCGGCAAGGTCGACCCGAGTGGGATTCTGAAGCTCGCCGAGCGCCTGTTTGGTGACTTGGAAGCCAAAGAAGCGCCGATGATTGAGCCAGCGCGGTTTACAGGCGGGTCCCGGAACGACCACCGCAGCTTTGAGCAGGCGCATTGGTGTCTCGCCTTTCGCGGATTGCCGGCCAGTGATGTTCGAGGGGTGGCGCTCGGTTTGTTCGTCCAGTCGCTCGGCGGTGGCACCTCGTCACGGCTGTTCCAGGAGCTCCGCGAGGAGCAGGGACTCGCTTATTCCGTTTACGCCTGGAGCCAGGCATTCTCCGACACCGGCCTCGTTGGAATTGGTTGCGCTGCTGAGCGTCGGCAGGCCGCCAAATCGGTTGAACTCGCTCGTCAACTGCTCTTCGATGCGGCTGGCGGGTTGACCCAGGCTGAGCTCGACCGGGCAAGAGCACAGGTCGAGGCGAGCCTCGTCATGGGTTTGGAAACCGCGCAAGGGCGCGCTGACCAGATGGCGCGTTCGATCGAAATTTTTGGGCGAATTGTCTCGATTGACGAGCTTATCGATCAGCTCCGATCGGTAACGGTTGATGAAGCGCGCGCAGCCGGCCAGATGCTTGTTGAGGGTCCGCTAGCGTTTGCTTCGGTGGGCGCGAGACTTGCGATAGCGGCGTGAGTGATCTGACGACGATCATCGCGGAGCCGTGGGCGGACTGGGGCCTCATTGATAGCGGCAACGGCCGGAAATTCGAGCGTTATGGCAATCTCAACGTCGTTCGTCCTGAACCTCAGGCGATGTGGGCTCCTGCATCGCGCGATTGGGATCCCGATGCGACGTTCGTCCCCGCCTCGGACGATGAAGGCGGCGGTCGATGGGTGCAGCACCGACCCGTTCCGCAGAAGTGGCAACTGGCGCGTGATGGCGTCAACTTCGATGCGTCGCTCACTCCCTTTCGCCATCTCGGCTTTTTCCCCGACATGGCGCCACAGTGGGACTGGATGTCCGAGCGCGGCTCAGGGGCGTCCATTCTCAACCTCTTCGGCTACACGGGCGTCGGTTCATTAATGTTGAGCCGCGCCGGCGCGAAAATCGTTCACGTCGACGCCTCGAAGAAATCCGTCGAACAGGGAAAGGAGAATGCACGCCTGTCAAACCTCGAGTCGAATCCAATCCGCTGGTTGGTCGACGATGCATCCAAGTTCACGGCGCGCGAGGTGCGGCGCGGTCATCGCTACGACGGCCTGCTTCTTGACCCGCCCAAGTTCGGCAGAGGCCCAACCGGCGAGATTTGGCGCCTTGAGGAGAATCTCGCGCCGCTCCTTGAGAATTGCCGATTGCTTCTCGACCGCGACAGCCGTTTTCTCGAGCTTACGGTCTACGCCGTTCGAATGTCGGCGCTCGCCATTGGAGAGTTGCTGAGGCAGTTGTTCGCCGACCTCGGCGGCACAATCGAAATGGGCGAAATGACCGTTCGCGAAGAAGCGAGGGGGCTCCTGCTTCCTACCGCAATCTTTGCTCGATGGTCGAACGATTCAGGTTCGCGCGGCGCGGATCGCGGCACCAGCAGCGAACGGAGATCCCGCGATCAATAGAAGGGCGACCGCACCTTCGAGCAGCCATGCGTTCGCCGCTCCAAAAATCAGTAACGGTACGGTGATTGGGAGGAGAAGCAGGCCTGCGAGGCCGCCCGCCCGCGGAAGTCCGGCGGTCACCGCAGCTACCGCGACGGCGA
>Ga0070739_10005604_pt1 | contig 14243 bp, 8 predicted proteins | sample Coa_R1_7_FD_66445 | JGI IMG/M metagenome (GOLD analysis project Ga0070739, IMG submission 66445) | Surface soil microbial communities from Centralia Pennsylvania, which are recovering from an underground coalmine fire - Coalmine... | ecosystem: Environmental > Terrestrial > Soil > Unclassified ... | reverse complement strand
GATAACGTACTCCCGGCGATGTCGCCGGCGTTTACCGGCGGATCCATGACGCCACCGCCGGTTCCGAACAGCGCCACCACGGAGCCTTTCGGAGCCGGGTTGTTCGGGCCGTTATACGTATAATCCTGGTTGAGGATCGCGCCCGGGCCGGAGCCGCTCGCGTCGGCCGTGAACAAGGCCAGGTCCGCCGGCGCCAGGGGAACCTTGAACGCCGTGGACGGCGTGTTGTTGTAGGTCACGATGACCGACCCTTCTCCGCTGGTGTTGGTGGTGAACGGCAGAATCACGTTGATCTGCTTGTCGGAGACAAACAGGGGGATGGCGGGCGCGCCGTCGATGGCCACCTGGACTCCGGCCAGGGTGTTATCCAGCTTGCCCGCCGCGTTCACGCTGAATTGGACCGGGGTCGCGGGCCCCAGATTCGTTCCGAAAATCGCGACGATATCACCCGGTGAGAATCCGGTTGAAAGGTAGCTGGCCGCGCTGGTAATCGCGGTGATGACGGGCCCGGGCGGCGGGGCGACCGTGAACGTGACCGGAATCGCCAAGGGGCTGTTGCCAACCCCGGCAGCCGTAATCGTCACCGCACCCGTGTAGGTTCCGGCATTCAGACCCGCGGGATTGACGCTGACCGTGATGGGCGCGGGCGTGACGCCGCTGCCCCCAGTGACGCTTAGCCATCCCGAACCTGAACTCACCGCCGTGGTGAATGCCAGCGCAGAGGTCCCGGTCAGGTTCACGGTTTGCGGGGCGGGAGCGGAGCCGCCGGCTTGAGCCGTGAACGTCAGGCTCGAGGGGCTGGCGGTGATCGTGGACGAAGTGCTGACGACCAGCTTTACGGGGATCGTCTGCGGGCTGTTGCTGGCGCCGTTTGCCATGAGTGTGACGGCGCCGTTGTAGGTGCCCGCAGCGAGACCGCTGGGGTTGACGCTGACCGAAAGATTAAACGGAATGGCGCCGCTGGGCGGAGTCGCCGTGAGCCAGTTGCCTCCCGAGACGTTTACCGAAGCGCTCAGCCCGGTGGCGCCGCCGACGCTCACGCTCTGCGCGGCCGGGACCATGCCGCCGATCTGGAACGCAAAGCTGAGCTGGTTCGGCGTGACGGTGATCGTGGGCGCATTGGCGACCGTCAGTTGCACGGGCACCGTCTGCGGGCTGTTGGAGGCCCCTGCCGAGGTGATCGTGATGGTTCCGTTGTAGGTGCCCGCCGTGAGACTGGAAACGTCCGCGCTCACGCTGACCGAGCCCGGAGTGGTCCCGCTGTTCGGACTGACGGAAAGCCAGCCTCCTCCGGCCGTCGCGACGGTGTAAGAGATCGCCGCGCCGCTGCTCGCGATACTGAGCGATTGAGCTGCGGGCGCCGTCCCTCCGAGTGTGTAGGAAAAGCTGAGATGCGCCGGGCTGACGTTCAGGGACGGCGCTGCGCCGACCGTGAGCGTGACCCCGACCGTCGCGGGACTGTTCGAAGCGCCCGAAGCCGTTACAGTTATGGTTCCGTTGTACGTTCCCGCGGCGAGACCCGTGGGATTCACTGTAACGGAGGCCGTCCCGGGCGTAGTGCCGCTGGCGGGATTCACCGCCAGCCACGCGCCGCCGCTTGCGGCCAGCGTGTAGGCGAGCCCGCTGGTGCCGCCGACGTTGAGAGTCTGCGCGGCCGGGAGCGATCCGCCGGGCTGATACGAGAAGCTCATCGAAGTGGGCGAAGGCGAGATCGTCGGCGCGGCGGTCACCAGCAGAGTCGCCGTCACGGTCTGCGGGGCGGCGCCCGGCGCGGAAATCGTGACCGTGCCGTTGTAAGTGTTCGTCGCCAGACCCGCAGGATTCACGGAAACGCTGACGCTTCCCGGAGTGGAGCCCGACGTAGGCTGGACCGACAGCCAGGATCCGCCCGATGCCGCCGCGGTGAAGTTCTGCCCCGCGGTCCCGCCGATGTTCACGGTCTGCGGCTGCGGATTGCCGCTGCCGACCTGGTAAGTGAAGTTCAAGCTCGAGGGCGTCGCGGTGAGCGTCGGGGCAGTGACGTTGAGCGTGACGCCCACCGTGGCAGGACTGCCGGTAGCGCCGTTGGAAGTCACGGTTACCGTGCCGTTATAGGTCCCCGCGGCGAGTCCCGAGGGGTTCACGTTCACGCTGACGCTCTGCGCGACGGTTCCGCTGGTGGGCGTGGCGGAAAGCCACGAGCCTCCGCTGGTCCCGACGCTGAAGGCGATTCCCGAAGTCCCCGAAACATTGATGGACTGCGGCGGCACCGCCGTGCCGCCGATCTGGTAATTGAACGTCAGGCTCGAAGGCGCGGCGGAGATCGCCGGCGCGGTGACGGTCAGATTGACGGGCACAGTCGCCGGGCTGCCGGACGCGCCCGCTGCGGTCACAGTTAAAGTGCCGTTGTAGGTTCCCACCGTGAGACCGTTCGTATTGATCGACACGCTGACGTTGCCCGGCACCGTGCCGCTGGCCGGCGAGACCGAGAACCACGAGGCGCCCCCATTGGAGGCCGTGAAGGCCAGCCCGTTGGTGCCTCCGATGCTGACCTGCTGCGCCTGTGGAGCGCTCTGCCCAATGGTGTAGGTGAAGTTCAGCGGATTGGAGGGAACCGTGAGGGTCGGCTGGGCGGCGACATTGTAAGTCACCGGAATATTCAGCGGGCTGTTGGCGACGCCCGAGGCGGTGATCTGAATGTTGCCGTTCAACGTGCCTGCGCTTAGTCCGGACGTGCTGACCGAGACGGTGAAGCTGGCGTTGGGCGTCGAGCCGGAGGCAGGCGACACCTGGAGCCATGAATTGCCGCTGGTCACGGCGGCGTTCACCGTCGTGGCGCTCGACGGGTTCGTGTTGATGGACAGGCCCTGCGAGGCTGGCGCAGTCCCCCCGATCGTGTAATTGAACGTCATGCTCGTGGGGCTTGCGGTCAGGGTTTTGGGGGTGATGGTGAAGGTGACCGGAATCTGCTGGGAGCCGGCGTTGCCCCCGTAGTTGACTGTCACGTTGCCGTTATAGGTTCCGGCAGCGAGGCCAGTAGGGTTCGCGGTGATGTACAGCTTGCCGGCGTTGGTGGTTCCGTCGGCGGAGGTGGTGTTGCCGTATTGAAGCGAGATCGAAACGCCGCTGCCGGACGCGCTGGTGGTGTAGGACACGGGGGCGGAGGCCGACAGCATGATGCCCTGCGTCAGCGGGGTTGTCGAGCCCTGTAGCGCGCTGGGCGACCAAGAACTGGGGTTCGGGGTGACCGCGGGCGGGGCGGTGCCAGTCGCCACAAGAGAGCCGTTCGTCAACGTGAACTGCGTGGACCCGGACGCAGTGACATATGTCACCGTGCCGGATACGGAAACGCTAGGGATGGAAGCGGGTACCGCGGTCACCATATTGTACGGCGGGATGCTGATGGTGGCATACCAGACAGTGGTGATCAGCTTGCAATTCGCAATACTCATCTGGTCTGAGTTAGGGCCCACGATGTCGGTCAGCGTCACGGAAAGCAATTGCATGCTCGAATAGTCAGAGCAGGAATAGGGGCCGCCCAACTTGCTGCTCGAGAGCTGGATCGCATTCGAAATGTGGTTATAGGTATTGCTGGTTGACCCCGGCCCGGTAGTGGAGTTAGCCGGCGTCATACCCTGATCGAGCGTTCCAGTTAACGTAGCTGAGGTGTTGTTCAAACCGAGCGGATCAGGCCCGCTGGCCCCGGTAAGCGTACCAGTGATCGTGTAGGATACCTGGGCGAGGGCTGGCGAACACAACACAGTACTCACTGTCAGGGCAAACAAAAGCTTTCGTAAATGCATGTGGGGAAAAAAAGTCCTCCGAGCCTCCGGACGCGATGAGCTTATGTTAGCAGGTTCGCGGGCATACCCGAATGACGGAACCATAAATGCGCGCCGGGAGTCCGCGGAGACGGCGCTTCCGCAGCCTATGTCACACGGCCAGGATCGGGAGCGCAGATTTGCCGCGGCCGGAAGAAAATGCGCTCGAACCGCTGAAAAAACGGCGCGTGCGAGCAACCGCGGTCCGGCGGCCTGCGTCGGTTTATTAGACTATCCAAATCGCGAGGAGCTTACCCATGAAACGTGTGTCTCTTCTCTTGTCGCTGGCGGTTTTTTGTTGGCAGGCGCAGGCGGTGGAGCGGCGCCAGGGCGTGATCGAAGGCACGATCACGAAGATCGATAGCGGCGCAAAGACGATCGTGGTCAAAACCGCCGACGGAGCCGAGCATACGCTGCATTTCGTGAAGCGGACAGCGGTCCACGCGGCCGAAGGAACGGAGGCGGGCGCCAAGGATACCTTCCACGGCTTGAAAGAGGGCACGCAGGTCGCGGTGCATTACACGGGCAAGGGCACCGAGGACACCGCCGAGGAGGTGGATCGCCTGGGCAAAGACGGCCTGAAGGCCAGCGAGGTCACCGTGACCAAGATCGATCGCGGAGCCAAGACTATGGTCGTGAAGACCGCAAACGGCACGGAGGAGACTTACAAGTTAACCGACAGCGCCGCCCGGGATGCGGGCAAAGACGTCTCCCAGGGTACGGAGAAGGGAGCGAAGGCGACGGTGTATTACACGGAGGAAGGCGGGAGAAAGATCGCGCACTTCTTCAAGAAGGGGCTGTAGCGAGCCGCCGCCCGGTTTATCCCCCCACCCGCCGGCGGCGCGCCGGTTTTTCCGCCTCCGCGGGCTGGACCGCGGTAGCCGACGCCGCAGGTTTCTTGGCGGCCGCGAGGCTGGCTTTCAGGGCTTCCATAATATCGACAACCTTGGTTTCCTGAGGCTCGGGGGCCGCCACCACTTCCTGCCCCTGCTTTTTCGCCTCGATCATCTTCAAAAGATTGTCGCGATAGGCGTCATGGTATTTCTGTGGTTCGAAGTCCGCCGCCAGCGCCTCGATCAGATTGGTGGCCAGCGCGAGTTCCTTTTCCTTGACCAGGTTCAGGTCGGTGCGGAACTCGTCCACCTGGCGGATCTCGTGGGAGTAGTACATGGTGTGGAGGAGCACGCCGTTTTGGCCGGGGCGCAGAATCACGATATGCTCGCGGTTGTGCATGGCGATTTTCGCCACGCCCACGCGGCCCGATTGGCGCAACGCCTCGAACAGCAGGGCATACGGGCGCTCGCCGGCTTCGTCCGGGGCCATGTAATAAGACGTTTCGAAAAAGATGGGGTCCACTTCGGCGGCTTTGACGAATTCCAGGATCTCCATGACCTTCGCCGTGGCGGGAGCGACTTTCTTGACCTCCTCGTCCTCGATCACCACGTAGCGATCTTTCTCGTACTCGTACCCCTTCACGATTTCGCTGCGAGGAATTGGTTTATCTTCCGCCTGGCAGTAGATCACCTGTTTGATGCGCGAGTGGTCCGCCTTGTGCAACTGGTGGAAGCTGATCGTCTCGCTGCGGGCGGCGCTGTACAATCTGACTGGGAACGAGACCAGCCCGAACGTCAGGTGGCCCTTCCAAACCGTGGACGCCATTTCTCACCCCTTTATGACAACCCAAACATTTTACTTCAGTTCTGTATCATGGCGGCGTGACGCTTAAAAAATACTCCGAAAAGCGCCATTTCGACAAGACACCGGAGCCTCCTGCCTCCCAGCATAAACCGCGGACCACCGGCCTTCAGTACTGCGTACAGCGCCACCACGCCACGCACCTGCATTACGACTTTCGTCTGGAGGCCGGCGGAGCGTTGAAATCCTGGGCCGTTCCCAAAGGGCCGACCCTCGATCCTGGCGAGAAGCGGCTCGCCATGATGGTGGAAGACCATCCGCTGGAATACGGCGGCTTCGAGGGCGTGATCCCGAAGGGCAACTATGGCGCAGGCAGCGTCATGCTGTGGGATCGCGGAACATATGAGCCGCTGGGGGAACTTTCCCCTGAGGAGCAGATCGCGCGCGGGGATTTTAAGTTCCATCTGAACGGGAAGAAGCTCAAGGGCGACTTCGCGCTGGTGCGGATGAAGGGCCGCGGCAAGGGCAACGAATGGCTGCTGCTCAAGAAGAAAGACGCCTTCGCGCAGCCCGGCTGGGATCCCGAGGAGTACGCTCGCAGCGTTGCGACCGGCCGCACGCAGGAGGAGATCGCGCAGGGGCTGGCCGCCGGAGAGGACCTTCCCGCCGCGGCGGTCTCCGCCGAAGGCCTGGAAGGAGCCGTGAAAGCCCCCATGCCGGAGAGTATCGCGCCGATGCTGGCCGAGATCGGCCGCGGCGACCCGCCGGCCGGCCAAGACTGGCTGTACGAGATCAAATGGGACGGCGTCCGGGCCATCTGTTATCTTCGCCACGGCAAACTGAAAATCCTCTCGCGGAACGGCAACCCCATGGACCGGCAGTATCCGGAGCTCTCCATTCTGCCGCATCACGTGAAGGCTCGCGAGGCGATTCTGGATGCGGAGATCACTGCGCTGAACGAACGCGGGGCGCCCAGCTTCGAGCGGCTGCAAAAGCGCATCACCGTGGCCGATGCCAGCACGATCACCACGCTGACGCGGCACACTCCCGTCGTCCTGTATGTGTTCGATCTGCTGTACCTGGACCAGTACGATCTCCGTCAGACGCCGCTGATTGAGCGCAAGCGCCTGCTCAAAGAAATCCTGGAGCCCAACGGCGTGATTCGCTACTCGGAGCATTTTCCCGGCGCCGGCAAGGAACTGCTGGAGGCGGTGCGGCAGCAGGGAATCGAAGGCATCATCGGCAAGCGCGCTTCCAGCCGCTACGAATCGCGGCGGTCCAGCGATTGGCTGAAGTACAAGATTTTCAACTCGGATTCGTTTGTGCTGTGCGGCTTCACCGGGGGCCAGCGCGATCACTTCGGGGCGCTGGTGCTGGGGATTTACGATCACGGCAAGCTGAAGTGGGCGGGCAACGTCGGCACCGGCTTCGACCGGAAGACGATAAAAATGATTTATGAAAAGCTCGCGCCGCTGGAGACGGAAGAGTGCCCGCTGGAGCCGGACAACCTGTTGCCGAAAGCGGTCACCTGGGTCCGCCCGGAACTGGTATGCGAGGTCCGTTTCGCGAACTGGACCGAGGACGGCAGGCTGCGAGCCCCGGTCTGGGGCGGCTTCCGCCCGGATATCGATCCGTCGGAGTGCGTCCGCAACTCGGGCGGCGGCGGCGCGGAACCGAAGGCGGCTGGCCGGGCGCCCCTGCTGGACCCCGCGGCATCCGAGCAGATCCTCTCCGTCGATCACCACCGCCTTAAGTTCACCAACCTGAATAAGTTGTTTTTTCCCAAAGACGGCTACCGCAAGCGGGACCTGCTGAACTATTACGACGCCGTGGCATCGCTGATCGTGCCGCACCTCAAGGACCGGCCCTTATCGCTCAAGCGGTATCCGAACGGGATCGAGGAGCCGTACTTCTTTCAGAAGGAAGTCGCGGAGAGCTTTCCGAAGTGGCTGCGCACGGAGACGGCCGCCGACGGGATCACCTACGTGATTGGCGAAGATCGCGCGACGCTTCTTTTTCTGGTGAATCTCGGGTGCATCGACCATAACCCGTGGATGAGCCGCATGGGGTCTTTGGAGCATCCGGATTATGTGCTGTTCGATCTGGACCCCCAGGAGTGCGGCTACGAAAAGATCGTGGAGGCTGCGCTGCTGATCCGGCGGCGCCTGGACAAGATGGAACTGGAGGGCTATCCGAAGACGACGGGGGGCGATGGAATGCACATCTATGTGCCCCTGGAACCGCGCTACACCTACGAGCAGGTTCGGTCCTTCGCCGAACTGATCGCGGCGCTGTCGGCTCGCGAGAGGCCGGATCTGTTCACCACGCCTCGGGCGGTGGCGAAACGAGAAAAGGGAAAGGTCTATTTCGATTGGCAGCAGATCGCCATGGGCAAGACCATTTCCTCCCCGTATTCGGTGCGGGCGTACGCAGGGGCTCCGGTAGCGACTCCGCTCACCTGGCGCGAGGTGACGCACAAACTTCGGCCGGAGCAGTTTCACATCGGCAACGTGCTGGCGCGATTCGACCGCGTGGGCGATCTATTCGAGGGCGTGCTCAAGCGCAAACAAACGCTGGAGACCGCCCTCGAAAAACTGTCGTAATACCTTTCCGCCGGGCCTTCGTCTATGCACTCTTGAAGGAGGTAAACAGGCGATGACTTCCCGCTGCGTGTGGATGGCATTTTCTATGGCGGCTCTGGCGGCGGCGCAGCAGGCCGCGCCGGGCCCGGGGCCGGGATTGGGAGGAGGTCTGCGGGGCGGGTTCGGCCCCGGCGGGTTCGCGGGGCCGATGTCGGAACGGCGGCTGACTCGCGAGCTGAACCTGAATGCGGCCCAGCAGAACACGGTCCACACGGCTTTGGAGGAGGCGCGGGTCATGCTCCAAGGCACGGCCGAGCAGGAGCGCGACCTGCGGACGCAGCTCGCCACCGCGGTAAAGTCCGGGGACGAGGCCAGTATAGACCGGATCAGTCAGGGACTCGCGAATCTCCAGCAGCAGCGGATTGCGGTGCAGGCCAAGGCGATGGCAAAAATCTACGGTTCGCTGAACGCGGACCAGAAGACGCAGATCGACCGTCAATTGGGTCGGGCGTTGGGGGCTCAAGGGCCAAGGCCGCGCGCAGGGCGTGCTCCGCAGGCTCCTCCGGCTCCACCGCAGCAATAGCCCAGGCTCTGGCGAATATCGTCCCGGGGATCCGGATTATTCCCCGGATTTAATCAGACTCGAACGGAGAAAATCAGGCTACTTTCAGCAGAACTGCCGTGATATTATCGGGTCCGCCGTGGGCGCGGGCGGCCTCCACCAATTCCCGGCACTTCGATTCGAGAGGCGCTTCCGACGCCAGAATCTTCTTGAGATCGTCTTCGGGGGCGACGCCATGCAGGCCGTCGCTGCACAACAGCAACAGCGTCCCAGGCGAAGGCTTTACCACGTAGGTGTGGACGCGGAGTTGCTCGGAAACTCCGATGGCCATGGTGAGCACGTGTCGCATGGGATGGGTCTTGAGGGTGTCTTCATCGATGCCCAGCCGCCGGCCGACTTCGTTCACCCAGGTTTGATCTTCGGTCACGGTGCTGAGCGCGCCCTGTTCATATAGATAAGCCCGGCTGTCCCCCACGCTGGCGATCATGAGGTTGCCGTTCTTGGCCAGGGCGGCCACCAGCGTCGTTCCCATTCCTTCGAGCCGGGGATCGGACGCGGAAGCCTGCATCACCCGGCGATTGGCTTCCTGAAAACCTTCGATCAGAGTGGAAGGCTCCAGGCCGTCGGCATTCCGGTAAACCACTTCCCAGAGCGTTTCGGCGGCCATCTTCGAGGCGTGCTCGCCGGCCTGCGCCCCGCCCATGCCGTCAGCTACGACGTAAAGGCCGATCGAAGGCGCCAGCAAGTAGTAATCCTCATTGTTGCTTCGGACGCAGCCTGGGTCCGAGACGCCGAATGCTTCCACCATGGGCTACTCGATTATAACTGGTTCGCCTGGATCAATCAGGTCGATGCGGGAGCTTATTTCCGGTTACATTTCAGGGTTTCGACGCCCCGCGCAGTCCGGTTATCGCTCAAAGCATGACTTATCCAACCCTTATCCTATGCCTGATCCGGTGCTTAACCCGCGCGTTCAAGGGTTCGAGGCGGGCCTGGTGCCGGGGGGCTTGGGATCCAGCATGGACTTGAGCTGCCGGTAGGCCCGTTCCTCAAAGTTGGTTTTGAGGCGCTCCAGATTCTGGAAGCGGGCATCGCCGGAATTGGCGTCCGCGCGGAGGCCTTGTTTCTTGAGACAGCGGCCGAGAAGCAGCGTCGCCATCTGATCGTCCGGGTTGCGGTCGAGTGCGGCGCGAAAGCGGTCCGCAGCGGCCGCGAAGTCGCCTTTTTTCCAGAGGGCGTATCCGACGTTGAAGTGGTATGCGGGATCGCTGGGATCGCCGTCGAGAGCCTTGCGGAAATCCTCCAGAGCCTGGGGAAGATTGCGGCGGCTTTCGGCGGCACCCAGGTTGTTGAAGACCTCACTTAACGGGACCGCGGTCGCGACGGTCTGAAACGCTTTCTGGGCCCCGGCGTAATCCGAAGATTGAAACAACGCAAGGCCGAGCAGGAACTCAGCGGCGTGGAAGTCGATGTCTTCGGGCGAAATCTTTTCGAGCCACTCGGCGGCCTGGCGGTATTCCTTGCGCTGGTAGTGGATCTGGCCGAGTTGATAACACGGGTGGGCGAAACGGGCGTCTAGGCGCGCGGCCTGAGTGAAGTATTTTTCCCGCTGGTCGGGGTCGCGGGCCATCAGGCCGCGGATGTAGTTCTCCTCGGCATCAAGGCGGATCGCCGGCCGCAGCGATTTGAACTCACCCTCGGGCGGAGCGGAACGCGGCGCGATCAGGGTCAAGGTCCGCCAGACCAGATGCGCTTCCAGCGTTGCCAGGTCTTCGAGCGCTCCGTTCTCGTCGAACTCGGGGCTCTGGTGGAGGTGCCCGCGGTCAATCACGCGCGCGGAGATTTTCAGCGATCCACGGGACTCCGGGCTGCCGCCGTTGGAGGCCTGAAATTCGAACATGCCATAAACGATATGTTCGGAATCCACGGCCTCGCCGATTTTCATGACGGAGGCCTGAGTCAGGAGCCCTCGCTCGCGGAGATTGAGGCGGCGATACGCATTCTGGATATCGTCCCGCTCGAGCATGACGAGGCCGCGCGCGCCCAGCGCGTCACGCAGAGTTTCGGCGATACTCTCTCCGATCCAATCCAGGTTCGCGGTGGCCGCCGAAGGGGAGCGCGAGGCGTTGGCGAAGGGCAGAACCGCGACGGTTTCGGCGCGAAGGAAAAGAGCCCTCGCGAACAGGAAAATCGTGATCGCAGAGGCTCGGGACACCACTACAGTGTAGCTTGCGGCACGGGCAGAACCCGGGGCGCTCCGTCAGCGGACGGCGGCGGGCTGAGCGGATGTACCACCGGAATCGGCGCTAAAGATCAGCGTGGTTTTGGTTCCGCCCAACTGAATCTGTTCGACGCGATACTTCCCGCCGGCCGTGTTGTAGCGGACGGCGCTGCGCGAAAACTTCTGCTCGCAATTCTGAACCTGAACGGCCGCCTCTGCCCTCTGGCCTGCCCCCTGGATGGTGGCCTTGCCGCCATCCACCTGCACCTTGTATGTGCCGGGCTTGAGTTCCTTTCCCCCGACCACTGCCTTCTCTCCGAAGTCGACCGTGTAGCTCGATCCTGCGGATGCTGCCGCAAGACCGAGGGATCCAAAGAGGACGAGTGTATGGACAAACTTCATGCGTTGTGCTCCTTTTTGCTTTTAGATTCCTGCCGGACAGGCTAGGATGCTAAATCCCTTATGATTCTCTATACTCGTGAAACTTGAAAACGTTCCCTTGAATTCACGAAATATTTGTAAAGAAATTATGAACGGTGTGAAACGAGTGTTCGCGAACGGACGCTTCATCACCGAATCCGGACAGCCAGTGAATGTTAGGGTCGCGCCGGAACCACGTCCACTGGCGTTTGGCGTACTGCCGCGTTTCGATTTGCGTGGATTCGATGGCCTGTTCCAGAGTGCAGGCATGCCGGAGATATCGGAGCGCTTGCTTGTAGCCGAGAGACTCGAACGGTTTTTCGGCGCCGGTCGCGCCGGCATGGAGCAGCGCTTGCACCTCCTCGAGGAGTCCGGATGCAAACATTTCCCGAACACGCGCATCCAGGCGGGAGTACAGCGATTTGCGATCCGGGTCGAGCCCGAGTTGGAGAATCCGGTATCCGCGCAGGGGTTCGGCCGAGGAAGGAGTTGGCGCGGACCGGCGCGTAAGCAAGCGCACCTCAAGCGCGCGGATAAGTTTCTGGATGTCGTTCGGATGAATCCGCTGGGCCGCGGGCGGATCCAGCCGGGTGAGCAGCCGATGCAGCGACTCCGGGCGGCGCTGCGCGCGGCGCGCCAGCCGGGCGCGCACCGTTTCGTCGCGCGCGGGCAGTTCCGGCAATCCATATAGCAACGCACGGAGGTAAAAACCTGTTCCGCCAACCACGACCGGCAGCCTCGCGCGTGCCGAAATACCGGCAATTACGGCGCGGGCAGCGCGGGCGTAATCACCCGCGGAGTAACCCTCGGATGGGGCCAGAACGTCGAACAGGTGGTGGGGAATGCCGCGGCGCCGCAGCGAGAGAATTTTAGCAGTGCCGATATCGAACCCCCGGTAAAGCTGCATGGAATCGCAGTTCACGATTTCTCCGGAGAATCGTTCGGCCAGGTCAAGGGCGAGAGCGCTTTTGCCGGAGCCTGTCGGTCCGGCCACGACGAGCAAGCCGGACATGCGTCAGCTTGTAACCGCCGGAAGTTGAACGTATGCGGGGCGCCGGCGACAAGCTAAAAGATGTTGTACTCGGTATACTTTAGGTGGGTAAGGTTGCCGGCGACTACTGCCGGAGAAGCGAGAACAGCGAATGTACAAACGAGCTTGGGCCATTCTAGCGGCAGCCGGATTGTGCGCGTGGGGCCAAACCCAAAGCGCTCCAGCGAATCATGCCACGGAATACTACTATTACACTCTCGGCCACATGTACGCGGATCTGGCGGGCCAGACCGGCAATCGCGAGTATATTCCTAAAGCCATCGAAAACTACAAGCTGGCGCTGAAGGCCGATCCAAGCAACAGCGCGATCAGCGAAGAACTCTCCGACTTCTACATCCAGACCGGCCGCGTGCGCGAAGCGCAGACCGACGCAGAGGACGCTCTTAAGAAGAATCCCAACGATCTGGTCGCGCTCCGGCTGCTGGCGAAGATTTACACGGCGCAGATCTCCACCGGTCCGCAGAATCGCGTGGACGAGAACATGTTGAACCGGGCGATCGAGCAGTATCAGAAGATCACGTCGATCGCTTCCAACGACGTGGATGCGTGGCTCATGCTGGGCCGTCTGGAGAAGGTGGCCTCCAACTCCGTGGAGGCGCAGAAAGCCTACCAGAAAGCGCTGGATCTGGACCCCAAGAATGAGGATGCGCTCTCCGGGCTCGCATTGGTGTATTCGGACCTGGGCGAGAACGACAAAGCGGCGGATCTTCTGCGGCGTCTGGCCGAGGTCAATCCGTCGCAGAGGAGCCTGACGGCGCTCGCGGCAGCGTACGAGCAGATGAGGCAGTGGAGCCTGGCGGCGGACACGATGAAACGCGCGCTGAGCCTGAACCCGCCGAACGCGTCCGAAGTCAAGAAAACCATGGCCGAGTATCTGGTGCGCGCCGAGAGGTACGCGGAAGCGCTTCAGGCCTACCAGGAACTGGTGGCGGAAGATCCAATGGACGCCCAGTCGTATTTGCGGATCTCTCAGATTTACCGCCAGCAGCGCAACTTCGCGAAGGCCCGCGAGGCGGCGGATAAGGCTCGGGCGATCGACCCGATGAATCTGGAAATTCGCTATAACGACGTGAGCATTTTGCAGTCCGAAGGAAAAACGACTGAGGCAATCCAGGCGCTGAAGGACGTCCTGATGTCTACCGAGAAGCGCAGCTACAGCCGCGCGGAGAAGGGGTATCGCACCTTCCTGCTCCAGCAGCTCGCCGCGCTGTACCGCGATGCCGACCAAACAGAGTTGTCGGTGGAAGCATTACGCGATGCAGGGGATCTGGACCCTGACGGCGGTATGAAGGAAAGCCTGGCCATCGTGGAGACGTACCGGGATGCGCACGAGTTCGCGAAAGCGCAGCAGGAGATGGAATCCGCGATGAAGAAATGGGGCGACGACCGCGAGGTTCGCGCCACGCGGGCCACGTTGCTGGCGGATTTGGGGAAGACCGATCAGGCGGTCGCGGAGACCAAAAGACTATTGGACGGCAAGAACGATCGCGAGGTCTACTTGACTCTCGCAGCCGTCTACGACAAGGCCAAGAGGTTCGAGGACATGGGGAAAGCGCTTGATCAGGCCGAAAAGCTTTCGAACACGCCGGACGAAAAAGAGATGGTCTGGTTCCAGCGCGGCGCCATGTACGAGCGGATGAAGAAGATCGACCTCGCCGAGCAGCAGTTCCACAAAGTGCTGGAGGCGGATCCCAACAGCGCCGGAGCCCTCAACTACCTGGGATACATGCTGGCGGACCGCAACATCCGGCTTGAGGAATCGCTGGGTTACATTATGAAGGCGGTGGAGAAGGAGCCGGAAAACGGCGCCTATCTGGATAGCTTGGGCTGGGTGTACTTCCGCCTTGGCCGGTATCAGGAAGCCGAGGAGAATCTGCGGCGGGCGGTTCAGAAAACCCCGCACGACCCGACGGTTCACGATCATATGGGCGAGGTCCTGATGCGCCTCTCTAAGGTGCGCGAGGCTGCCGCG
>Ga0070739_10005603_pt1 | contig 14246 bp, 15 predicted proteins | sample Coa_R1_7_FD_66445 | JGI IMG/M metagenome (GOLD analysis project Ga0070739, IMG submission 66445) | Surface soil microbial communities from Centralia Pennsylvania, which are recovering from an underground coalmine fire - Coalmine... | ecosystem: Environmental > Terrestrial > Soil > Unclassified ... | reverse complement strand
GATCGCCGCGACCGCCCATCCGGCACCGAGCACGGCCGCTAGGACCTGGCCGATGCGGAGCTGACCGAGCGGCCCGCGGCTCGTCGGCTGGCCGAACCGGTACCGGCCGTCGGTCACGCGGCGTCCGGCGGCGTCGGCGGTTGCTCCTCGGGCGGTCCGAGTCGCCCGTTTTGCGAGTCTGGCAGCTGGGGCTCGGGATCAGGCGCGGCGAGCACGTTGGGGACGTCGCCGGCCGGCTGGCGCTCCCCGGTGCCGTTCAGCCCGCCGAGTTCGGGGGCACCGGCGCTCCCCGGGTGCGGAGGAGCGGACGCCAGCGCGGGTCCTGTGGTGGCTGTTCCCGTGTCGCTCGAGGCGCCGCCGTCCTGCGGATTGGGGGTGCTCACTGCGCTCGACGTCCGTGGCCGAACCGGAGCCGCCGGGGTGACAGCGTGCGCTTCCGCTGTGCCCGCGAGGGCGTGTCCGCTGCTCTCTGAGCCGTTCGTGGTGCTCTGGGCGCGGCGGTGCATCTGCTCGAGCAGCTCCGCGATCGCGACCGTCTCTGCTGCGCCGGCGCCGTGGCCGTTTCCATTACGGCGGCCCGCGACGCGACTAACGGCGCTTCCGGCGAGCGCAGACTCCGGCGTCCTGACTCCGGCGCTCGCGTGGAGATGGCCTCTGATGTGGCCGACCGCGGCGGACGCGACCTCGGCCATCGGAATCAAACGCAGTAGGAGCCAGGGCGAGAACGCGCCGAGGACCACCAGCGCGAGCCCGCCCAGCAGCCGGGTGAGGCTGCCGGCGCCGGCGTGCGCGAGCGCCGCGCCGCCTAGGGCCAGGACGCACACGATCGCGACCTTCGCGAGGATCAACGTCACAAGCACCTCGACCGTCCGGATCGCCCACACCCGCCGCGCCGGCCAGACCATCGACGCGAACACCACCGGCAGCATCGCGACGACCAGGTACACCGCGATCTCCCGGATCAGCATCTCCACCCACAGCGCGCCACCGGCGGCCACGACGAGTCCGCCGGCGATCACGGCGAAGAACGGGTCGGCGGCGGTCAGACCGGCGGCCACCCACGCGCCGGTGCCCGTCAGGAATTGTGTCGCGCCGTGCCCCGCCAGCTGCTCGAGGCCTGCCGAGAGCTGGTCGGTGGCCGCGAGGAGCAGCATTGTCACCGGCGCAGCGACGAGCGTCAGCAGTGCCGCGAGTGGCAGGTATCCGAACACTGCGCGGGTGAGCACGGTCATGTCCGAGCGCAGCACCGCCTCGCAGGCGGCGGCGCAGATGAACAGCAGCGTGAAGAACACGGCGATCGCCTGCACCCGCAGGTAGACGCCGGTGAACCAGCTCGCGGTCAGCGTTGGAGAGGTGGTGTGGCCGATGACCTGCCCCATGTGGTCGATCGTCCACTTCGCGCCTCCCAGCACCCACGCGACGATCGCCGCGATCCCTGCGCCACGGTGTAGCAGCGGGTTGCCCGCCACCTTGGAGATGACCCCGGCGACCTTCTTTCCCCCGCCGACGAGCTTGCTTCCCACGCCCAGGACCCCGTTGCACGCCTTGCCCCACCAGCCCTCCCCGATCGTGCCAAGCAGGCTGCAGGCCGCACCGCCGATACCCGCGCGCGCGGGCGCCGGGCGGAGCGGGCCGCCGGGAGCCAGCACGACCACGGCCGCGGCGACGGCCAGCAGGCGGGCGCTACGGCGCATCGGGGAAGCTCTGGAAGGCGCTGGCCGCGCGCACGAACCTGCGCACCGCTACTGGGTCGCTGCCGTCGAGGGGAGGAGTCGGTCCCTGCGTCACCCGCGCGGCTACCACTCGCCATCGCTGACCGTCCCAGCGCAGCGTGCAGAGGGTGGTCGAGAAGTCGGGCGCGAGCACCTCGAGTCGGCTCTGGACCGTCCCCATCGACCACACCGATACACGCGCAGAGGCTGGGTCGTAGGAGTCCAGCCGATATCCGAGCCTCCACCCGCGAGCGAACGAGGTCCCCGATTGCGCAATCCGCCTCGCGATTGTCGCGCTCTGTGACTCCGCCTCGAGCGCCTGACCGGAGAAACCCGTGGCGGTGAGCTCGCGCAGCTCCGAGATCGTGGCTGGCGTCTCGGACGCGGAGTCGAGGAGGCGCAGATAGGCGGCAGCGCTTGCAATCGCCGCCTGCGGCGTGTGGTCAGTCGCAGCGATCGCCCCGGCAGGCTGCACCGTTTGACTGTGATCCGCCCAATGCTGGGCGTCGCGAAGCCGAGTGGACGGCGCGGCACCCTGCGACCCGGTGGTCGTGAGCGCCTGCACGGCGAGGTAGCCAAGGGCCGCGGCGCCGGCAAGCGCCGCGGCCCAACCGACGCGACGCGCCGCACTCATCGAACGTGGCCGCCGAGGCCCGAGAAGAAGTTCACCAGCCCAGGGCCGGCGCCGATCGCGAGGGCCGACAGCGCCGAGACCAGCGCGGCGCCCTTGCCCTTGCCAGCGTAATGCGGATTGTGGCCGTGGGTCGCGACCGCCCACACGGCGGCTCCCACGAACACCCCGAGTAGGGCGAGCGCAAGCGCCCACGCCTGCGCGCCGTCGACCAAGCCCTGCAGCACGCCGCTCCCCGGCAGCTTCGTGATGTCCGGGTGCGCGGTGACTGCAATCCAAATCACGATAAACCTCCCTCAGCACGATTTGACATATGGACAACATTACTATACATAGACCACTATGCATGTCAAGCGCATCTCTGCGGTTCTGGCTGGTCGTCCAGATGCTGGGTTGCAAGAGCCATGAGCACTGGAGCGGAAAACGTGTGTGCGTTCTATGGCGCGCTCGGCATCGAGCTCCCGGCGTGGGCGCAGCGAAATGCGCCGATCCGTTGCTTCGCGGATCCGGCGGCCCACGCGCACGAGGACAGAACGCCGTCCTGCTCGGTCAACCTCGAGCACGGCGCCTGGCAGTGCTTCGCCTGCGGCGCGCGGGGCGGCGCATACGACGCCGCTCTGCTCCGTGGTCACACGCCGTCGTCGGCGATGGAATTGCTGGTCGCTCACCAGCTCGCCGAGCCATTCGCACCCCTTCCGCGGCTGCGGGCGTTACGAGCTCCAATCGCGCAGGCCAACTCAGTTGTGCCCCCGGGCGCCCGACACGGGCGGGTGCTCGCATGCGACGAGCAGGACATCGCGCGCTGGCATGAGGCGCTGTTCTCCCCGGCGCGCGGGTTCTGGCTCGAGCGGCTCTGCGATCGGAGGCTGTGGAGCGTCGAGACGATGCGCGCGCTGTTTCTCGGCTACGACCGCGGCCGGATCACGATCCCGATCCGCGACGCAGACTGTCGCCTCCGAGGCGCGCTTCGCTACCACCCCGAGGGACGCGGGCGAAAGATGCTCGCCGTACCCGGGACCCAGCTCGGACTGATCCCTCACCCGGCGCAGGAGCAATCCCCACGCGTCCTTCTGGTCGAGGGGCCACCAGACATGATCGCGGCCCGCTCCCGCGGCTGGCCCGCGATCGCCGTCCCCGGCAGCCACGCCTGGCAATCCAGCTGGGCCAAGTTGCTGGCCGGGCGCGACGTACTCGTGCTGATGGACGCCGACGCGGTGGGGCGGTCGGCCGCTGAGCGAATCACAGCCGATCTCCAGCCCGTCTGCGAAGTCCGCGTCGTCGACCTCGCGCCCGAGCGCCGCGACGGCTTCGACCTCACCGATTGGCTGCACCACCACCCACGACCAAGGAGAACACGGTGCACGACATCCTCATCGTCGAATCCGACGATCACTCGCTGAGAACCCGCGGCGATGAGCTGCTGCTTGACGGTTACGAAGTCCACGCGGCCCAAACGGCGCAGCAGACGCGCGCCAAGCTCACCACGGTCAGTCCGGACGCGCTGATCCTCGGCACGCTCGAACAGCCCCCGGAAGCGCTCGCGCTCCTACGCGAACTGCGCTCCGGCCAAATCCCGCACGCCGACTCGAGGCTGCCCGTGATCAGCATCGGCGCCGATACAGACCACGCCGCGACACGGCACTACCAAGCGGGCGCCGACCTCGTCCTCGCCAATGAACCCTCCCCGCTGCTGGTGAGCGGAGCACTCAGCGCACTCGCCGCCCGCGTCGGCACCGAAGCCACGCGACGCGCGCTCGTACGCATCGGGTCAATCGCAATCGACTCCGGCGCACGGACCGTCAGCGTCGACGGCGCTGAAATGACGCTCACCCGCCTCGAGTTCGACCTGCTCGAGGCTCTGGCACGCGATCCCCACACCGTCCTCACCCGCAAGCAGCTGGCCCAGAACGTCTGGAACACCGAATACGTCGCGGGCCGGACGATCGATTCACACGCCGCTCGGCTGCGAACCAAGCTCAGCGCGGCCGGAGCCACGCCGGCACTTCAGACCGTACGCGGGGTCGGCTACCGCCTCGGCGGCTGAATGCAACGGTCGTGCAACAGGCTCGCGCCGATCGTGCGCAAACGGACGAGATGCGCCGGCTGGGCTGTTCCTCGGCCAGGATCATCGCTGTCATGGCCCACCTGCAGAGGATCAATCACTGCGGCCGGCTCGTCGCCGTCGTGCTTGCCGGGCACGCAGTCATCGAGGACACGCTCACCGACGAGGACTTCCGCCACGTCGAGGCGATGTGCCTCTATGCGCTCGAACTCGACGGCTGCGGCCACTCGGCCGAGTACTCGGACGCAGCGGCCGACGCCTTCGCGCGCGAGGCTCTCGCGGCGAGCTGAACGTACACGCCGGGCTGCCGCCCGATGCACAGAGGCGGCAGGCCGCGTCGTGCGACAGCGGCAATGAGAGCACACGTCACCCGCCTTCGGAGTGGCTGATGCGCCGCCGCCAGGCTGCCGCTGTCCTGGTCTTGACGATCGCGGCCGTTGGGGCCGTTTCCCTCGCCGGGAGTTCGCACCGGCCGCCGCACCATCAGCCCGCCGCGCACGCGCATCCATCCCGTCAACCGGCGAGCACCAAGTCAGGACAGGCGGTGCGGCAGCACCGGCCTCGGCCGTCCGGAAGCGGGGCGGTCGTGTCGGCCGCCCGCCACCACGCCCGCGCACGCGCTCGACGGGTGGCGCTGAGCTGGATCCTCCCCTTCGCGCGGGGGCTGATCGCCTGCCTCTACGCGCATCAGGCCTGCTCACGGATCCCGGGACTGCTTCCGAGCTTCGCCGGTCGGATCGAGCCACAGCTCGCTTCGAGGCCGGTGACCGGCGCGGACCTGAGGGCGCACCCCTGGGTCGTCTCGGTGCGAGTGAGGTACGGGTGCCCTGTTGAGGCCGTCGCGACGATCACCTACGGCATCGACCAGCACGTTGGCCAGCTTCACGCCGACCTCGCGGACGTACCGGACGGATGGCGCGTGTTCGCCGTGCCGGAGCTGCCGGGACCCGTTCTCCTGCCAGCGTCGCTGCGACCCGGCCAGCGCCTGTGCTGAGGAGGGGACGACCCGCGGCGTTGATGCTTCCGCTGCTCGCCGTGGCGGCACCGATGGCGACGATCGCGCTCGCGGGCACCGTCCAGCTGCTCGCGCCACCCTGTTCAGGCGCCGTCGTCGTGGGCGCCGGCGGATGGATCACCACGGGAGCCACCAAGGACCCCACCTACACCGGCGGCGCCTACCAGTCCTACTACAACGGCGGCCTCAGCTACGCCGAGCTCGGCGCCGCGCCCGGCTATCCCAACTACACCAGCGGCCTGCTCGCCAAAGCGCTGGGCGTGCCCAGCGGCCGCTACGGCCTCCCGGCCGGCTTCGCGATCCTCGTGCGCCCGGTTGGGTCCGACTCGCCCGGGATCCGCATTCTCAAGTCTGACATCGGCTCGGGCCAGGCCGGCGACCCGCACTACACGATCGACCTGCACCCCCGGATCGCCACACTCCTCCACTTCAACGGCAAGCAGGACATCGAGGTACGCGCCGCTGGAAACAACCTCGGCGCGCCCGCCACCAGTCTCGACACGGCCTGCGCCAGCGCCGGCGGCATCTACTCCGACCCGTTCACGCACAGTCACCACCTCGTGCCGCGGCGAATCGACATGGGCGTCGACTACGACGGCAGCGGCGAGATCGACGCGCTCGGCGACGCCCACGTCACCTTCGCCGGTACCCGCATCGGCGGCGGCTGGACGTGCAACACGCCCGAGAACGGCGGAATCGTCTACCAGCTCAAGGACGGACCCGACCAGAGCCGCTACGTCTACCTCACCGAGGACGTCATCCCCACCGTCACCACCAGACAGAACGTCGTAGCCGGCCAGCAGATCGCCACCTTCGCGCCACCGGGCGGAGAGGGCTGCATCGAGATCGGCTTCGCCAGCGGTCCCGGCCCCAGCCCTGAGGCGGCACTCCTCGGCCAGCAGGCGCAGAGCGGCGATGCCGGCGACAACCGCACCTACTGCGGCCAGCAGATGTCAGATCTGCTGGCCCAAACCGGAGCACCTGCCGGTCTGGCCGAAGGTAGGCCTGTCACCGGTAACGGCTGCTGAGCCGGCACGCGCGGATTCTCGCGGGGAGCCGTTCGCGCGTGGGCGCGAATAGCCATGTGGACTGACGGACAGCCCGCGGATCGGTGAATCGAGGATCAGGACGGTACGCCCGACGAGCCGCGTTGAACTCGAACTTGAGCGTCTCGGCCTCGCGCCGAGCAGGCGGCCCGCAACGCCAACTCCGACGTCCCGGTCCGCCGCAGCGAAATCGAGGGCTGTGGCTCGGCGGCGACCAAGAGCCAGCGGTCATGAGCACCCCGACGGTGGAACGCGGACACCGTCGCTGAGCGGGTCGAGCGCAGTCCATGTCGAGGAACGAGTCCCTGTACGGACAAGCGCGTGGGGGGTAACGTCCGGTAACAGACATACTTCCAGACGGCCCCGGGCTGCGTGCCGTGATCGGCCGAACGCAAGCTTGAACAGGACGGCTACGCGGTCCTGCGGGCCGTGCTGGGCAACTATTTGGCTTAGGCCAGAAGGCTTGAGAAGATCCGCATGCTGGCCAGCCGCATCGACCGCCACCTGGAGCATCTCTCATGAATCGCGACTATCGGGCGGGGAGGCGCTAGGGTGGACGCGTGGGTTCGCGCACACGACCCTTTGCTCGCGGGGATTTGAACTTTCCGCCCGGCTCCGGTGTCTTGGAGAGGAATGGATTATGAGCGTGATGGCAAGCCCTGACACGGGATAATCGGACGGATGAAACTGGCGATCGGGACGAGGCATTCATGGACTTAGGGCTTCGCGGGAAAGTCGGGATCGTGACAGGTGCGTCACGAGGAATCGGTCGCGCTCTTGTGGACACCCTTGTGGCTGAAGGCCTTCACGTTGTCGCGGGCGCCCGGGACACCAGGCCGCTTAAGGACATCGACGGCGTCGTCAGCGTCGATGTGGATCTGAGCACTTCTGAAGGGGCCCGGTCTCTCGTACGAGCGGCGCTCGAGAGTTATGGCAGCATCGACTGTCTTGTGAATAACGTCGGTGGAGGGCAAGTGCATATCGACGGTTTTGCCTCAGTGAGCGACGACGACTGGTATGGAGCACTTGACCTGATTCTGCTGAGCGCAGTCCGGACCACTCGTGCAGCGTTGTCGAGCCTTAAGGCTTCACGGGGTGCAATCGTCAATATCGCTTCGTTGAACGGGCGTAGCCCAGCTCCGCAGGCTCCAGAATATTCGGCGATGAAAGCAGCCCTCATCAGTGTATCTCGCTCATTAGCGTTAGAACTCGCGTCGTGCGGCGTTCGCGTAAACGTCGTTACGCCTGGACCTATCCTTACGGACCTTCACGTTGGACCCAAGGGGGCTGCGACGGCGTTAGGCGTCTCCAACGAGGAGTACGTCGGCGGCATTGAAGCGGAGGCTCCTGTGAGGCGCATCGGGCATCCTGACGAGGTAGCCTCAATGGTGGTGGCGCTCCTTTCGCCGCGAATGGGCTACATCACCGGAGCCGATGTCGTCGTCGACGGTGGAGAGCTAGCGTCAATCCTCGACCGGTTGTCATCCTTTGGGAACTCGGGCATCTATTCGTCGGACTCGTAGCCTGCCGTTTATCGCGCCAGCAAGCTAGCGCGGGATCCAGGCACGCCCGCGGAGATGGGTGTGGTAACGCGGAGCACACGATTGGCGTGCCGGTGTCGCCGCGCTCGGGCAGCTCGGGCGGAGACGCTGGAGAAATAGCCAGGCTAGAGCATGAAGAGCAGTAAGCCCTTAGGTCTGATCGCTGCGGAGCCTCAGTTCGCACGCTTACTCGCTGCCGCGTTCATCAGCGGGCTCGGGGATCAGATAAATCAGGTCGCGGTTCTCGCGCTGGTCCTTGCCCTTACACACTCGGGCTTTGCGGTCGCCGCGAGCCTGGCAGCAAGACTTGCGGCCTATGTCGCAGTCGGCCCGCTTGCGGGTGTATTGGCAGACCGCGTGTCCCGCCGAGCGATCTTAGTTGCCTCGGATCTTGGCCGAGCCCTTCTAGCTCTTGCCTTCATCTTCGCGAATACGTCGCATCAGGTCTGGCTCGTGTATCTCACGATTGCGGCGTTGGAAGGCCTTTCCGCTCTGTTTGCGCCCGCCCGCACTGCAGCGATCCCGACGCTGGTGCGCGCGGACAACGTCATTCGTGCGAACGCTCTCGACCAGAGCACACTCGGAGTAGTTATGGCCTTAGGTGCGCTTGCTGGTGGCGTGCTGGTTGCCTTCGTAGGGTCCAACATTGCGTTTGTCACGAACTCCCTCTCATTCGTGGTGTCTGCCGCGCTTATCGCTGGAATGCACATTCCTCGCGTTTCGCATCGTGTCCAGCCGTCTCGCGATCGGCGTTTCCGGGATGTTTGGCCTCTCATCCGCGCTTCTCCTGTGCTGCGACTGGTCCTCGCTCTGTTCGCCGCTTGGCCTGTCGCCGGTGGCGCGATGAACGTCCTCATCAGCGTCTATGGCTACTCGGTCTTCCGGGCCCATGCACTGGGCGTCGGGCTACTGTATGGCGCACTCGGTGCAGGCCTCATGCTCGGCGGCCTCACCAGCGGTTATCTCTCTCGGAACCTGAGTCTCTACTTGAAGCAGGTCGCCGCCGGCTCATTCGTCATCGAGGGGGCATGCTATTTTCTGACAAGCCGTGCACCGTCCCTCTGGCTTGCAGCGGCAGGTCTCTTGGTAGCGACATTTGTCGCTGGTGCCGGCAACATCTGCACTACTACGCTCCTGATGCAGAACGCGCAAGACGCGGTTCGCGGCCGGATTGTGGCGGTCGCCGACACTGCCTCAAACGGCGGCCTTTTCGCTGGGATGTTAGGGACCGGTGCCCTACTAGCAGTTGTCGCCCCGCGAACAGTGGGCTCGGCTGCCGGCATCGCGTTGGCAGCAGTCGGTGCGGTCCTCAGTGGTCTCGTACGTAAAATGCCAGCAGAGGATGATGATGCGTTGCCGTGCTGAGTTCTGTGGATGATCGCTCGCGCGATGTGCGAGACGTCGTGGACCACGGTCACGGTGGTTCCATCAATCGCCGCGCGATAGTTCCTCTCAACGAAATGCGCATCAGTCGCCCGGGTCAGTCAGGGTCGGTAGGCTCTCAGTAATACAGCGAGCTTCGGCCGAAGCCGCATGCCCTGAGGCAGTCCATGGGGATTATTGACGCGCGGCTCCAGCGCCACGAGTCGGTATCGGCTCAGAAGCTGCGAGGTGGCGCAGACAAGCTCTGCGCGCGCCAGATGACGTCCGATGCAGGTATGTACTCCAGTGCCAAACGTCAGGGTGGCTTGACCATGACGACAAATATCAACGCGATCCGCAGCCGAGCCGAACCGCATGGGGTCGCGATTTGCGGCGACGATATCGACCTCGACTAACGCCCCCGCAGGTATGTGGGTACCACCAAGTCGAACGTCTTTCACGGCCCTTCGCAACAGGCTCGTGACCGGGGGGGCCCACCGCAGCGACTCGTCTATTGTTCGACCAAGCGTCAGCGGGTCGTCGCGACACGCGTTCTGCAGCTCGCTATCGCGTGCTATCAGTGCCAGCAACTCAATGGTCGCCCGAGACGTCGTCTCGACTGCTGCGTCGAGGAGCAATCGAAGGATGGCCACGGCGTCTGAAGCTTCAGTCGGCAGACCCTGGAGGATTCTGGAACCTGACCGGCCGTCACGCGACATCACGAGGGCAAGCAACAGTTCGTCTAGCTTTCTGGCCGCGGCCCGAGCCAGTCCCGGATCCACCGCCGCGAAGTCGACCTCGCGCAACCACCGCGCGAGGTCAACAGCGTTGCTGGGCGACAGCCCTAGCAACGCAGCTATGACGCGGGGCGGAAAGACGCGGGCGAAGGAGGAAGCGAGATCAATCTGACCTTCTTCTAGCCCGTCTACCGCCACACCGATACCCTCACGGATGAGCTCGGCTGAGTCTCTAATGGAGTCACGACGGAAGGCTGGCTCAAGCGGTCGACGGCCTTTCGAATGAGCTGGCGGATCCTGCGCGAGAAAGGTCTGGTCGATGGGAGGCCTTAGCAACTGAGCAAGCCCCGTCGACGAGTAGGTGTCAGCGCTGCGAAGCACCGCCGTGGCGTGCCGCCAGCGAACGACACGGATAGTCGAGGGGCTCGTTTCGGTTGCGCATCTGCCCGGCTCGTGCTCACTCACGAGGCGCCACCCACTCCGTACGTCGGGATGCTCAGTCGCGCGCAGGAACGTGGGTAGACCATCGCCCGTCGGAGCCTGAACGCTACCGGTCCTTCTACGCAAACGATCCGTCGCGTTGATGGTGCGCTCCCGAGCCTTAACCAGCCGAGCAGGTTTGCTTCAAGACTACACGGCAACGTCAAGTACCTACGATGCGGACGCCGACCGTCCTAAGCGTCGAGATCGAGTTCTAGCACCGTGTCGCCGGCCTCCGGCTGCTCGCACGATGCGACGTATCCGAGCTTCGCTGCAAAGGCCAGCGCAGCCAGATTTCGGTTGCTTGCTACGCCTCGCAGCCGGTCTCCTCCGCATCTGGCAACCTGACGCTGCACACCTTCCACTGCTGCCGTTCCAATGCCCTCCCGCCGCGTACCGGGGTCGACGAAAATCGTTCCGAAAGTCCATACTCCTGTCCGTGGGTAGTCTCTGATCACATCGATCACACCGATTAGCTCGGAGGCGCGAAAAATCCCAAGGAGGAATTTGTCCTCGTAGGACTTTCCTTCGGGCAGACTGACGTAAGCGCTCTGAGCCTCAGACGGTCCCGGGGGCAGACCGAATTCAAGTTCAAAGAATTCCGGGTCGCGTTCAAGCAGCCGTTGCAAAACTGGCCCGTGTTCGGGTTCGAGAAGACCGCACCTGCACCTACCATCGAAGAAAACAAACCCCTCTAGGGGCCATTGGTGCCCGGACATAATCGTCACGCCGCCAATCGGCTATCTCGGCATTACCCGGGATACGGTCGCCGCCGGCGCTATCTCCTCTAGCACAGTCCGCAGCCACTCGACAAACTCGCTGCCGTCGCGGGCGAGCCCTGGGTGCCCAGAGATCGCGTCCGCTAAGTAATGTGCCCGCGCTGACGCGCGACAGAGGCCCGCCTCCAGGCCCTCGTCCGCGCCTGCACGTGCTTGGTTCTCGTGGCTCTCGCTGGCGCTAACAAAGAGCGTCACGAGGTGTACATACACGTGGAGCGCTAGCAACGCCTTATCGAGGCTCCAGATGTTCGGATGGTTCGAACCAGCTCGATTCCAGGGTGTTTTGATCGTCGCGGTACCGTCGCGCCGATCTTTGTACAGCGCCCTTGTCGCAGCAACATCGTAGTAGCGCTGGTGACACGCCTCGTGAAACAGCGACTCTCCCATAGCCCACGGATCGCGGGCTGCGCGCGCCGTCACGAAGATAGCTCCGGCGAATGCGTCAACCGAACCGCTCTCGTATAGCGTCGCCCGGTCGCCTTCGGTCGCGGTCTTCCAGCTGCTCACGTCGACAAACCCGACCCACCGCGCTGCCCGAAACACGGCTGGTGCTAACAAGGGCAAATGCTGCTCCATCAGTTTCCCCGCAGCGTCAACGAGGTCCAGCACGTCATCATCAGGCTCACGCAGAACCGTCGGCACGTCGCCTGCCTGGCCAATAATGTCTTGGAAGATTTCAGCTACCTGAGCATCAAGCGGCGCAGGGAATGTTGAATGGCTGGTCGTGCGTTCGCGAAGACTCGCCGGCACCTCAGCGAATTCGTTCATCCGCTGTGCAATCACCTCAAACGCCGCCTCGACCATGTCGTCTAGTGTTCCGCGCTCCTTCGCCCTCGCGATCGCGCGGTTTAGCGTCAGACGGACAACCGGATGGCGGATGATCTCTCGCCGCTCTCCACTATCGCGCGACTGAAGCTCTCCCGTGACCCTGGCGGCGCAAGGGAATCGCCAGCTAAGGATCTCAAGCTGACACTCGTACAAGTCGGCCACTTGCGCAGCAATCGCTTCTCCGTCACCGAATCCGCGGGGTTCCGTCAACGCGCGTTCAGCGCGCGCTCCGTCTCGTAGCCCCTCCGTTGTCGCAGTCACATCCACTTCACCTCGCCAGCGGCACATCGACAACGCCGAAACGCTCAAAAAACTGTCCAAAGCGCTCGCGCACCCAACACTCTCGGAGCTTCGCTTGTACGTGAGGTTCCGAGAGTCGTGCAAACAGCCGATCAAAGTAGTCACTGAGGCGATCCGCAGCTTCCTCCGCGCTTCGACTACCGACCGTACGCTCGGTTGGTACCGGGCCCCACCAGTCTGGATCTTCGCAAAGAGCCCAATGCAAATACGGGATCAACGCCAACCCGGACTCTGAATTACAGGTTATCGTTGTGCTCAGCGATGGCCCCGTCGACTCACCGGCGTGCAGCCACAGGAGCGGAATGTACAGCATGTCGCCGGGCTCAAGCACAATCTCTTCCGCATCGACCGGCAGTTCTACGTTGTCGTCGTGGTAGGGCGTTCGCAGCATCGCTAGACGGCGGAGCTCACTCGGAATCGTCGAGGGCTCTGCCACCTGCCATATCTTGGTTCCCTCAAGCTGCATCGTGAAATTGTCGCTGTTGTCGAAGTGACACCCTATGCCGCCAGCGGCACTAGTCTGGACGCCGTCAAACCACACATTGGCGCAGTTTAATAGCCTCGCGACTTCTTCAGACAGGCGTCGGAGCTCTGGCGAGACAGCGTCCAAATTCTGTCCGAAAGCTACTCCTCGCTCATTCCGCTGATAGAGGTCTGGACGCAGGGACTCGAGGAGTTCAAAGATGCGTCGGTACTCGGCGCCGGCGAGGACCGGGCTCCATCGATTCGCCACGCCTCGCATCACGAACGGCCGCTTTCGCCAGTAGTGCTCGACAAATCCCTCTACGGAGACGCCATCGCTCGGGAACAGCATGTCACGCCCCGCTTTCCGCTGACACACCATGCGGTGCGTGGTTATGCTCCGGCGTCGCTGATAGCTGCGGCATCCGGTCTTCCGACAAATGGGGTGCGAGGACCGTCAAATCGATGCCGTGGTTCGTGGCCTCGCAAAACGGGTCCGGGGCGTTCCAGTCGCCGGTGAACGCGTATGCAGTGGATCTACACCCGCCCAGGGTCGACTCGTTCGCCGCGCAGTCAGGACAGGCATCGGCCACGGTGTCTGTTCGCAGCTTTCTGTAGAACGGGTGGCGCCACGTCTCTAAGAATTCGACATCGCGAATGTTTCCGTAGTCTACGTACTCTCGCTGATACGGGCAACCAATAGACCGTCCGTCAGAGGTCACGCCCGCGTTCTCCCAGCAACAGTTGCCGTCGTTCGGATGCCAAGATCGCATCACCTTCATCCCCTCTGGGACCTTTAGGGCCCGCAGTGCGTTCATGGTGTCAGTCAACGAGACAGAAAGCTCTGACCACCGCTCCCGCGCGCGGCCGATGGGATACAGCCGCAAAAGTGCGACCTTGTTCACGTCCAGGCTCTGCGCAAGCTCGACATACCGGGCAAGCTGTCCGACCGTAAGGTGACTGACGATGCATGCCATGACCACGTTCATGCCTTCGGCTCGGAGGTGCTGGACTCCGGCGCAGGCAGCCTCGAACGTACCAGGTGCACCGCTCAGCGCATCGTGCGTGTCTTCGTCTGCTGCAAACAAGTCAACGACCGTCATGGCTACATTGGTGGCACGTAGGCGGGCCGCTACGGATGCGTCTACGAGCGTGCCGTTCGTCCGCCACCAGACAAGCATGCGCTCACTGGCATAAGCGGTGAGTTCGAAGAAGTCTGGCCGCATGAGCGGCTCGCCCCCTTCAATATGGACCTGTATGACGCCGTGATTGACTAGGTAGTCAATGAACT
>Ga0070739_10005602_pt1 | contig 14246 bp, 15 predicted proteins | sample Coa_R1_7_FD_66445 | JGI IMG/M metagenome (GOLD analysis project Ga0070739, IMG submission 66445) | Surface soil microbial communities from Centralia Pennsylvania, which are recovering from an underground coalmine fire - Coalmine... | ecosystem: Environmental > Terrestrial > Soil > Unclassified ... | reverse complement strand
AACGCCAAAGGATAAGGTTTGCCCATCCATGCTGGCCTCCATCCCAGCCAGCATGGTGAATCAGAAATCCGCTGATTTGGGAATCCCAAATCGATTCAGGCTAAACTCATCCCGCTTTAGGACTCCGGCAAGTCGGCTTATCGCGTGGCCGGCTCGCGGAACGGTGGCGGCAGACCTTCGGGCAGCGGCGCCCTAAACGTGTTGAGCGTCATCGAAACCATGGCGTAGTAGCCCAAAATCCCGACCAGTTCGACAACGCCGGCATCACCCAAGAGCTTCTTGACGCGATTGAACGTCGCGGTGCTGACGCGCCGCTTGGCGTAAAGTTCTTTGACGAAAGTATAGATCGCCATCTCATCGCGCGGCGCCGATTTCGGTGCGCGGCCACTTTGGATGTCGCGGATAGTCTGCGGCTTGACACCCTGCTTTTCGGCCATGGGCGCATGCATCGCCCACTCGTACTGCGCTTTCCAATGCTGCGCGGTACACAGAATTGCGAATTCCGACAGCCGCGGCGGCACGCTGGTCTTGAACCGCAAATGTCCGCCAAGCTTCTGCGCCAGTTCGCCGAAGGCGGGCGCGTGCAGATAGATGGCGAACGGCCCGGCCATCTTAAACTGGCCGCGCGGCCCGGCTTTGATCGAGTCGGCGAGTGCCTGCTGGTCCGCAGTCAGATTGTCGGCATCGAGCTTCGCCAGGCGAGGCGATTGCAGGTCACGCATTGCTCCCCCTTCAGACTTTTAAGGTTGGCAAATGTAGCGGGGCGGGAGCGAAGCGCAAATGTTATTACGGCACTCACTCACAAGTATGCGGCGCACGTCAATACCAATGTCGCTGAAGGTTGACTCATTTGATCTGTCATCGTCCACCTTCCACTGTCATCGTCCGCCTTCCACTGTCATCGTCCGCCTTCCACTGTCATCGTCCGCGAAGGCGGACGACCCAGTACCCACTGCGCCTTGCGTGTGTCTCAAATGCCGGCGCCTACTGGATGCTCCGCCCTTCGCGGAGCATGACAAGTTAGTGCAGCGCCAGATGCTGGAGGAGTATGCCAATGGCGTATTCATGCTCAGTTTCGATCGTTAGTGTGATCGCAGGAGCGAGGAGCCATCGGCCATGATGGCCCCGCATTTTGAACGGGCCCGCATGCTCGCCGTCGCACTGCAAACGGCGAGCATGGAGCTTGCCGATCCGATCGATCGCATCGAAGTCATCGGCGCAAGGGTGCTGGTGTGGGCCGGCAAAACTTGTCTCGCGATGACCTACTATTATGCCGACATCTATAACCCGCGCGGGGAGCCCCTTCTGGGCGGCGGCAGCTGGGTCGTGCAGCCTGAAGGCCCGCCGCGCGTGGCAGCCGGCGCGGGCCTGTTCGCGGCGCTGAAAAGATGGATCGGCGGGTGAACCGAGCATGGCATGGACGCATAGTTCGCGATGTCCGCTTAGCTCCGGGGAGCGGTGGAAAAGCGAATATTCATGGAGTGATGGTCATCCCGTGGCTCGCATTGATTTCACGACCTCGCGAGCATGCTCTCGGAAAATCTTTCCCACGCTGTTGAGCGGCCGGTTTCTGAGCGTGATGATGCCTACGGGAATAGGTGCAATGGGCAATTTGACCGGCAGCGCCTTGAATTCAGGTCGCTTCATCGGAAGCCTCAAATCAGACGTTGGGCAAATCGTAAGAAACCGACCCGTCAGCAAGAGATTCATTCTCATTTCTTTGGGAAACGTGGTGACAATGACGCGCGGATAAGTAAGACCGCAGGCCGAAAAAGCTTTCTTGGCGACCGTGCCAATGACGCTCTCTGGCGACGATAGTGTCCAGGGCTCGTCAAGCAAGTCGGCCAATCTGATCCGTTTCTTTCGGACCCATCGATTTTTGGCGCTCGCCAGGACCACGTATTCTTCCTCATAGAGCTGTTCGAAATTAAACTGCTGGTCGGAAAACGGACCAAATCTTTGTGCAAATACAAAGTCGATATTTCGATCGTTCAATGCTCGATGCAAGGTCGGGGTATCCCCCGCCAACACGTCGAAGGTCATCCGTGGATACCGCGACGAGAGCCGGTCGATGACAGCGGTGACGAAACTTGCCGCCAGGTAGGTAATGCTTCCAATTCGGATCTCCCCAGCGTTGGGATCAGCGAGGAACTCTATGTCCTTCACGCTCGCGCGTAGTTCGTCAAAGGCGATTTGGCTGCGCTTAAGCAGAGCACGCCCAAAGTCAGTTAGCTCAACTCCGCGGTAATAACGATCGAGCAGGCGAACGCCGAGCGCATGCTCCAGTGCTGCAACAGATCGCGTGATATTCGGCTGGGTCGAATTGAGAATCGCCGCTGCCTTGCCCATGCTGCCGGCATTCACGACGGTCAGGAAGACATGGAGGTCTTGGAGCTTCATGCGGCGCCCAATCCGGTCACTGAGTTGCACGGCACCCATCTCGTTTACGATATGGCCACATTAAACAATAACATTATTCCGTGATGTCTTCATCATCTATATCGCAGGTAGGCACAGGTGCCGTCGAACCACAGGTGGAGGATGCGATGCCGCTTCGGAGGCGAGAATTCTTGCAGTTGGCAGCGTCCGTGGCCACGACAGCGGCCTTACCCAATGTGGCGCGCGCTCAAAGCTATCCCTCCCGACCGGTGCGACTCATGGTCGGATTTCCTCCTGGCGGTGGCGTAGATGTTGTCGCGCGCATTATTGCCGAATCTCTCTCGTCCAGATTTGGGCAACAATTTGTGGTCGAGAACCGACCCGGCGCCGGCAGTAATCTCGCGACGGAGGCAGTCGCGAAAGCTCCTCCTGACGGATATACGCTTCTGCTGATGAGCGTGAGCGCAGCAATCAATGCTGCTCTCGACCGGGATTTGAATTTCAGCTTGGTTCGCGACATCGCGCCGGTCGCAGGCATTATGCGCGTGCCGGGTGTGATGGAGGTAAGCTCAAGATTTCCAGCGAAAACTGTTCCCGAATTCATCGCATACGCCAAAGGCAATCCAGGCAAGATCAACATGGCTTCTGCTGGGAACGGGACCCTGCAGCATCTCTGCGGCGAAATGTTTAAACAGATGACCGGCGTCCAGATGGTTCACATCCCCTATCGCGGTTCGGCGGCAGCACTTACTGCTTTGATGGCTGGCGAAGCGCAGGCCACATTTGATCCCTTGCCTTCGTCCGTCGAGCTTATCCGGTCTGGAAAGCTGCGCGCATTGGCGGTCACGAGCGCAACGCGCACGGATGCGCTTCCTGGGATACCAACGGTTGGTGAATATGTTGCCGGCTTCGAGGCGAGCGCCTGGTATGGTCTTGGTGCACCGACGAAAACGCCTGCGGAGATTGTTCAAGAACTCAATGCAGCGACGAACGGTGCCCTGGCGGATGCCACAATTGAAAAACGCCTCACCAATCTCGGCGGCAACATAATTCCCGGGCCGCCTTCCTTATTTGGCGGACTCGTCGCCGACGATATCTCGAAATGGAGGCGCGTCATCAAGGCCGCCGGAATGAACTCCGGGTAGCTCGGGTGAGTGCTTAAAAGTACGGACTACAAAGAATCGGTGGAGTTGGTCCGATTTCAGCGCCGTTTCTTTTTTGGCGTGCCTACTTTGCGCACTTTGGGCTTTCCCTGTTTGGCGAAGACCGCGTTTGTCTTCCCGGTGGCGCGCGCCGGAGTTTGAGTCGGCATTAAGCCGGCCTTTTCGACCTGGCGAACCCAGTAATCCCAGGCGCGGTTGGTGGATGGGGGCCGCACGCTGTGCTCCGACGACAGCTTGATCTCGCCGGGGGAGAGCGCATCCACGCGGCCATGCGCCATGGCGGCGCTTTGCAGCGCGGCATTCTCGCAGCCGAACACCGTCCGGAAGGTGAGTTCGCGAATGCTACGCCCGGCCACGGTCGCTCCATGCCTGCGCATCAGCACCATCCAATGCGGGCCGAGCGCGCGGGCCAGCGATGCTCCTTCCTCCCGCTTGACCACCAGCATGTTTGTGTCGCCGAACTCATCGCGCTGATCCCAGAACGGCACGTGTCCGATAACCGCCGGCAGATGAAAAACCGGCACTAGCTGCTGCCCGGAAATGCAGTATGGCAGCACCGCATGCGAATGGTGATGACACACTGCATTGACTTCCGACCGTGCCTTGTAGATTTCGCCGTGAATGACGCGTTCGCTGTACAGCCGAAATTCCGTCGGCTGTACCGGATTGGAATCGAGATCGAGCTCGACGAGATCGGCGACCTCGGCGAGCTCCGGGGCCTGATGTCGCGAGATGAGGTAACGTTGTGGATCTTCCGGATGGCGGACGCTGACGTGGCCGAATGCGTCGAGCACCCTTTGGTTGGCGAGAATGCGGGTGGCGACAATCAGTTCGTGCAGGAGTTCGGCCAATTCATCAGCCATGACGGGCTCCACTGTGATGAGGGGATCGGCAGGACAGGCGCTTGCGCCACGGCAATGGTTTTGGCATCCCGCGGCGAATTGCGCTAGCTATCGGACATGGCGCTTGCTGTGAAGGCCCTCTTCTTTGACGTGTTCGGCAGGCTGGTGGATTGGCGCAACTCCATCGCGCGCGAAGCCGAAGCGCTGCTCAAGCCGCTCGGCTACACGCTCGACTGGCTTGCTTTCGCCGATGCATGGCGCGGCGAATACCAGGGCGCGATGGAAGAGGTGCGGGTCGGCCGCATTCCGTTCTGCAAGCTCGACGTTTTGCACCGGCGCAATCTCGATTTGATCTTGCCCCGTTTCAAAGCGGACGCCGTCGGCGAGCAGCAGCGCCGCGACCTCAATCTCGCCTGGCATCGGCTCGATGCCTGGCAAGACGTGGCGCGCGGGCTGGCGCGCCTCAAGCACCATTACCTGCTGGCGCCGGTGTCGAACGGAAATATTTCCCTGATGGTCGATCTCGCGCGGCGCAACGGATTTCCCTGGGATGCGATTCTGGGCGCGGAAATCGCCGGTGACTACAAGCCGAAGCCGCGCGTCTATCTGGCCGCAGCGGAAGCGTTGGACCTCAACCCGCAGGATTGCATGATGGTCGCGGCGCACACCAAGGATTTGATGGCCGCCGCCGGCCAGGGCTTACGCACGGCCCATGTTGCGCGGCCCAACGAGCACGGGCCTGGCCGCGGCGAGGCGGCACCGGCCAAGCCGGTTGATATTGCGGCGAGCAGTCTCGAGGACTTGGCGGATCGGCTAAGCGCCTGAAGCGCGCGGCGACATTATGCGGCGCGGTGCGGAAATAGATGCTGCCGTGCACTGATGCGCATGGCGGCGCGGCGCATCTGCCGCTCGAAAATCGCGTTGGTGATTCGGCTTAGGTAGTTGAGGGCTGCGGTCATGGCGTGCTCCTCGGTCTTCTTCGCTGCGCCACACGTTAACCATGTTAGAAGCGGCTGAACGGGCGGGAAGTGACCCAGGTCACACTCCGGCGCTTTCCAATTAAGTTCCTGTTGATGCTTCCATTTCTCGGCCCATCGGGCCGCAAGGTCAGGCCGGGAGGAGAGGGTAGTCGGTATAGCCTTTGGCGCCGCCGCCATAGAAAGTTTTGCGGTCCGGCGGGTTGAGCGGTCCGTTGCGCCGGAAGCGCTCGGGCAAGTCGGGATTGGCGAGGTAAAGCGTCGCAAAGGAGACCAGATCGGCGGCGCCCTCGTGCAGCACGGCGCTGGCGCGCTCACGGTCGTAGCCTTTGTTGGCGATCAGGGCGCTGGGCCACAGTCGCCGGAAGAACCGCACGTCGGGCGTTTCACCGGCCGCGATCGGGTCGCCGGGAGCCGGCTCGACCACGTGCAAATAGGCGATGCCGAGGCGGGCGAGTTCGCGGACCGCGACACCGAAGGTCGCGGCCGGATTGCTGTCGGCGATGTCGTTGTAGGGATTTGTCGGCGACAGCCGCACGCCGACGCGGTCGGCGCCCCATTCACCGATCAGCGCCTCAGTCGCCTCAATCAAAAAGCGCGCGCGGTTGAGCGCGCTGCCGCCATAACGGTCGGCGCGTCGATTGGTCTTGTCGCGCAAAAATTGATCGATCAGATAGCCGTTGGAGCCGTGCAACTCGACTCCATCGAAACCCACAGCCTTCGCGTTTGCCGCGGCGCGGCGGTAATCCTCGACAACGCTTGCGATCTCGTGCGCTTCAAGCGCATGGGGCGTGACGTACGGCTTCATGCCATCGAGCGTCCAGGCCTCGCCAGCCGGCGCAATTGCCGACGGCGCCACTGGCAGCGCTCCATTTGGCTGCAACGACGGATGCGAAATGCGCCCGACATGCCAGAGCTGCAGAAAGATGCGCCCGCCGGCGCTATGCACCGCATCAGTGACAAGCTTCCAACCGGCAATCTGCTCCGCGCTGTGGATTCCAGGTGTGCCGGGATAGCCCAGGCCCTGCGGCGAAATCTGTGTTGCCTCACTGATGATGAGGCCGCCGCTGGCGCGCTGCGCGTAATAGGTGGCGTTGAGAGGGCCAGGGGCATTGCCGGGTCCGGCGCGGTTACGCGTCATCGGCGCCATGACAATGCGGTTCGGTAGTTGCAGCGGCCCGAGTCGGAAAGATGAGAAAAGGGAAATCGCGGACATTGAGCTGTCAATCGGATCGAATCGACTATAGGCCCTTGCCGTCGCGGCGTCATTCGGCACGCGGCATGCCTGGCGCGGCTCCCGTTTGCGGGTTCAGGTCAGAAAGCGCAATCGCTTATTCTGATGCACGGATTATCAAATGGGCAAGCCGCGAGGTCATTGACCGCCACATTCGGTCATTGCGGCACGCTCAATCGGCTTCGCCTTCGCGCGATTTCCGGCTAACGTGGTGCGCCAACGCCAGAGGAGTGCTACATGCCGGCCCGCGTCGGACTGATCATTCCGTCGTCGAACCGCATGGTCGAGCAGGAATTGGTGCCTCAGCTTCCGACCGGTATCGTTGCGCATGTGACGCGGCTGCGGATGACGGGCGCGCACAAAACTCCCCTTAATCGACTGCTGCCGCGCGTCGCGGAAGCCGCGCAACTTCTTGATGATGCACGCTGCAACGTCATTGCGTTTCACTGCACGGCCAATTCGACCGGCCGAGGTTTGGCGGGCGAGGCTCAGCTCCTCGACATGCTACGCCGCGCCGCGGCGGGGCAGGCAACCACCACGGCGACCGCAATACGGGAGGCGCTGAGTGGTCTCGATGCCCGCCGGATTGTTCTACTGACGCCTTACGGCGCCGCGGCTACCGACCAGGAAGCCGAATTCTTGCGTGCGGCCGGCTATGAGGTGATTGCGGCCCGTGGCTTTGCCCTCGGAGGCAGCGACGACTATTGCGCGAGGCTGCCGCAGTTCTGGCATGACCGCGCCATTGAGGCGGCCAGGGCGGACGCCGATGCGTACCTGATCAGTTGCGCCAACATTTCGGTGCTGCCGGCAATCGAGACGATCGAGCAAAAGCTCGACCGGCCGATCGTGACCAGCAATCAAGCCGTCATTTGGCATGTCCTGTCACTCCTCGGCATAGCCCAGGGATGCGAGAGATGGGGCCGTTTGTTCGATCGTCGCGACGCTGCGGCCGGCTCCCGGCGCATGCGTGCATGAGGCCGACCATGACCCTGCAGCAGAATACTGACCGCATTCAAACCACTCATATCGGCAGTCTGCCGCGCCCGCATGTGCTGCTCGATCTAATGAAGGCGAAATTCAACGGCCAACCTTACGACGAACGCCGCTACGAGGCGCTGCTCGCCGAATCGGTACGCGATGTGGTGCGTAAGCAGGTCGCGTGCGGCATCGACATCGTCACCGACGGAGAATTCTCCAAGCCTGGTTTCTTTACCTATATCCAGGAACGCCTGGAGGGATTCGAGCGGCGCCCCGATCAGAAGCTCAAACTGTTCCAGAAGGAAGTCGAAGCCTTCCCCGAATATTACGCCGAGTACTTCAAACAGGCGATGATGGGCGGCGCCATTGTCGGCTTGGCGCCAGTGGTTTGTATCGCGCCGGTGAGATATCGGGGTGAGACATTCGTGCGACGCGACATCACCAACGTCAAAGCCGCCGCGGCGGCCGCCGGCGTGCCGGATCATCACGTCTTCCTGCCGGCCACGGCGGCGTCGGGCGTCGGCATCAACGAATATTACAAGTCCGACGAAGAGTATTTTCACGCGCTCGCCGGGGAGCTCGGCAAGGAATATCGCGCCATCGCCGCTGCCGGCATTCTGGTTCAGATCGACGATCCGTTCCTGCCCGACATTTTTGTCGAGCCCGGTCTTGATCGCGCGCAAATGCGCTGCCGCGCCGAGATTTACGTCGAGGCGACCAATACGGCGCTTAAGGGCATTCCGCCCGAGCGCGTCCGCTTTCACACATGTTATGGCATCAACGAAGGCCCGCGGTTGCACGAGGCCGCTTTGGCGGACATCATCGAGTATGTTCTGAAGGTCGATGCCGGCTCCTACAGCTTCGAAGCTGCCAACCCGCGGCACGAGCACGAATATCACTTGTTCGAGCGCATAAAGCTGCCCGACGGCAAGGTGATTTGTCCGGGCGTGATCACGCACGCTAGCAATATTGTCGAACATCCCGACCTGATCGCCGAGCGAATAGTTCGGTTCGCTAAGCTCGTGGGACGCGAAAACGTTATTGCCGCCGCCGATTGCGGCTTTTCCTCTCAGGCATTGTATCGCACCGAGGTGCACCCAACGGTGGTCTGGGAAAAATTCAAGGCGCTGCGCACCGGCGCCGACCTCGCGACGAAGCAGCTTTGGCAATGATGCCGCCAGCGCCAGCGAAACGAAGCGATCTTTTTCGCCGCGCCAAGCAGTGGATTGCCTCGTCGCTTACGGCCGGCATGTCTGCGCTCCTATTGAGTGCGGCGAGCGTTGTCGGTCCAGCGTCGGACGCACGCGCTGACGGCGTGGCGAATTTCTATCGTGGCAAGCAGATACGATTCATTGTCGGATCGGCGCCCGGCGGAACCTATGATCTGCTGGCGCGCACCGTGGCGCGCCACATGGGCGGCTACATTCCTGGCAATCCAGTCATCATTGTGCAGAACCAGTCAACGGCCGGCGGGCTCGCGATGGCCAATCAGCTCTATGCGCTCGGCCCGAAGGACGGCACCGTCGTCGGTGTGCCGCTCAACGGACTTCCGGCGGCTCCGTTGCTCGAGCCGAGCGTAGCCCATTTCAATTCCAGCAAGCTGATCTGGATCGGCAGCACGCACCAGGAGCCCTATGTAGCCTATGTCTGGCACACCGCCCCGGTGCAGAGCCTGCCTGACACGCTGATAAAGCCGCTCGTCGTCGGCGCCACGACGCCCGGCACTACCATGAATGATTTCCCGACGCTCACCAATGCGATCCTCGGCACCAAATTCAAGATCGTGCCTGGCTATGGCTCGACGACGCAGATGAACGAGGCCATCGAGCGCGGCGAAACCGAAGGCGTCATCGGCTTCGGCTGGTTCGCTCTCAACGCGCAGGTGCCGCAATGGCTCGCCGAGCATAAAGTCCGCGTGATCGCCCAGTTCGGTCTCGAGCGCAGCCGCCTTCTGCCCGACGTGCCGTTGATGCTCGACCTCGCCAAGACGCCCGAAGACCGGCAGGCCTTGGCCATGCTGTTCGGCCGCACCGCGTATGGCCGACCGTATTTTCTGCCGCCGGACGTGCCGCCGGAGCGGGTCGAGGCGCTACGCCGCGCCTTCGACGCCACCGTGAAGGACACAGCCTTCGTAGGAGATATGAAAAAGATCGGGATCGAATTGGATCCGTTGACGGGCGAGCAGGTCCAGAAGCTGGTCGGCGAGCTTGCCAATACGCCCACCAACATCGTCGCGCGGGTGCGCGCGGTGCTTAATCCCTGAAGGCCGCCCCGAAGCTGCGGGTTTCGAAAGCGGTTTGTCGGTTGCTATAACGGGCCGCTCAGCTAGCGAGGTTATCCGTGCACGCTCCGCAAACCGCCACGCGCGACGCATCGCTTCGGGCGCGCCGCGCCATGTATTCCAACAACAAGCTGCAGATCGGCCTGTTCGGCTCTAATTGCTCCTCGGGTCGGGCTGTGACGCTGGTGCCGGAGCGCTGGTCCGGCAGTTGGCCCGATAACAAGCGATTGGCACAAATGGCTGACGTGGCGGGCATCGATTTTCTGCTGCCGATCGGGCGTTGGAAGGGCTATGGCGGGGAGACCGATTACCAGGGCACCACGCTCGAGACCGTCACCTGGGCCACCGCGCTGCTCGCCTTGACCAAGCGCATCACCGTGTTCGGCACGGTCCATGCGCCGATCTTCAATCCGGTCGTCGCCGCCAAGGAAATGGTCACCGCCGATCACGTTGGCGAAGGCCGCTTCGGGCTCAACATCGTGGTCGGCTGGAATGAGGGCGAGTTCGACATGTTCGGCGTCGAGCAGCGCGCCCATGAGGATCGCTACGCCTATGCCCAGGAGTGGATCGACGTCATCAAGATGATCTGGTCCGACCGCGAAGACTTCGATTTCCACGGCAAGTATCTCGACATGAAAGGGGTCCGCGGCAAGCCAAAGCCCTATGGCGGATCCCGCCCACTGATCATGAATGCCGGCGCTTCGCCGACCGGTCAGGCCTTCGCGGTGAAGAACTGCGACGCGTTTTTTCTGCAGGCCTCACGCACCTCGCTCGAGGAGACACAGCAGAAGGTGCGCGCCGCGCAAGCGGCGGCGCGCGCGGTGGGCCGCGAGATCGGCTGCTACACGGTCGGCGTCGTGACCTGTCGGGCGACCACGAAACAAGCCGAGGAATACTTCCACCACTGCATTGTCGAACATGCCGACTGGTCGGCGGTCGACGGCATTTTGGGCTTGAAGAACATTTCGCCGCAGACCGTGCCCATGGAGGAATATCGGCTCAAGCGCAGCCAATATGCCCAAGGCATGGGCGGATTGCCGATCGTCGGAGATCCCGACCATGTGGCCGCGCAGATCGCCGATCTCAGCAAGGCCGGCCTCACCGGCATCGCGCTCTCGCTGGTCAATTATGCCGACGAACTGCCGTATTTCTGCGACGAGGTGATCGGGCGCCTCGAGCGTATAGGATTACGGGAGAAAAGTTCATCCGCGTAGCTGTTCCAGCGGCGCGCTGCTTCCGGCCGCGGCGAAGAATGGAGATCACCTTCGACTCGCAATGGGCGTGCCGCGCTTCTTGTTGTAGCGGTGGATCGATACGCGCTCCCACACGCCGTTGAGGTGATAGGGATCGCTGCGGGTGAAGGCGTCGACCGCGGCGCGATCTGCCGCATCGACGACGAAAATGCTGCCGACCGGTGTCTCGCCGTCATCGGCCACCAGCGTGCCGGCGGTAACGACCTCCACCCGATGATCTTCCGACCGATCGAGATGAATGCGGTGATCGCGGTAATGCTTGGCCCTCGTCGGCAGAATGTCCTTTTTGTCGAGCGCGTGGACCACGAACAGCATGCGCCAATCTTACTCCGCGCTCGCCAAGCGCGGGAGGGGGTTGAGGGTGCAGGATGAGAAGCTACGCCCGTCGCCGCGAGATCACGTAGGACTCGTCGAAGAACCACAAGCCGCCGCGCTCGCGTAAGACCGATCTGGTGGCGTCAATGTAGCGGCCGTCAGCCACCACTTCAGCGAGCCGGTGGTCCTCCACTTGCGCCACATAGATCGCCGCATTCCAGGCGGCGAACAGCGTCGATGTGCCGATCGAATCGGAGATCTCCGACGGCAGCGTATGCATGACATAGCGGAACAGCGACCGATTGTCCGCATACGCATTGAAATTGAGATCGCGGCCGGCGGGCCCCAGCTCATGCTTGACGGCCTTGAGGATTTGATGGCGGTCGTGAATGAACGGATTGTCGTCCGGCCAAACCTTCTGGATGATCTCAATGCCCGGGTCATGGCCGTGCGAGTGGATGGCGATCAGCCGGCCGCCGGGGCCGAGCGCGCGCGCCAACGGCCCGATTACGCGCTTGGCCTTGAACTCCAGCGAGGCGCGCGCGCGGTACGGCTGGGAAGCGATGACGAGGTCGTAATTGGCCTGTGTGCCGCCGGGCTTTGGAATGATTGGATCCAACAAAAAGCGGTGGTCCTCGCGATAGATCACCAGCACCACCGGCCGCTCGTAAACGGGGTTGCCGGTGCGCGCCGACACACCGGCCCGCCAATTCTGCGCCAGGAACGGCTCGAGATCGATGATCTGCTGCTCGAAGCGATGCGCCGAATTGCCCATCAGCGGCAATTCGTGCCACACCAGGCTCGATGCCGCGTTGAGCGATTTGACGTGGAGCCACGGCGCGTCCGCGTAGGCGAGATTGGTCAAAACGAGCACCGTGGCCGGATGCTCGAAGAAGCGATCCGACATCTTCTGCAGCGTCAGACGAACGTCTTCGAGGCTAATCTCCTTGCCGACCATGTAGAAGGGCATGTGCGTGAAGCGATCGTGCATGGCCCGCATGACCCGAGCCAGGACCGAGCCATCGCCGACGCCGGCATCGAACACGCGCACCGCCGGCGGTCGCGGATGGATGTGAGCGAGCTCCTCCGAGACGCGGTGCGCCACCTCCCATTTTTCGCTGCACGTGTTGACGAATAGCAGATACTTCTGCCGATTGTCGAAGAAGCGGAAATTGCGCTGCGGATCGCCCGGCTTGAGCGGCGCCGTCGGCAGCGGCGGCGGGAGGTGCGGCTCGCGCGGGCGCTCGATGACGGCGGGACGCGGCTCGCTTGCGGGGTTGGCCGCCATGAAGGCGCGGATGCGGTCGAGCGTGTCGGTGGTGATCCGGCCGCCGTTGCGCAGCCGCGCGGCGAGCTTGCCGTCGTTCACCGCGCGCCGCCCGAAAGTCGATTCGGCAAGGCCGGTCTGACGGCAGTACTCCGAGATTTCCTGCAACAGCTCCTGGGCATTCATGGCGCGCCGCCGCGTCGTTTCCTCGGCCCGCGCCGCCGAACGCAATCGAGCGCCCTTAGCCGCGCGCACCGGAAAAGCGAAACAGGGAGTTGGGCCAGGGTCAACCACAATTTGGCCCAGACCTATCGTGGGCGGGATGTGGGGCTATGGCCCAAGGGAAGTGGGCCTTCGCGGACGTGTCTTGGCTAGGCGATCCAGGCTAAGTTCGACAAGGTACGGGGGAAATGTGCCGCGGTTTGCCGCCAATCTGGGCCACCTGTTCACCGAGGGTCCGCTGCTCGAGCGCTTTGGCGCCGCCGCAGCCGCGGGCTTTTCGGCGGTCGAGCTGCAATTTCCCTATGACGTTCCACCCGCTGCCGTTAAAAGGGCATTGACGGCTCACGGCCTCACCCAGCTCGGGATCAACACACCGCAATGCCCTGAATTTGGACTTGCGGCGCTGCCCGGCCGCGAACGCGATTTTGCCGCGGCGTTTGCGCGTGCGCTCGATTACGTGGTGGCGATCGGCGGCCGCGCCATCCATTGCATGAGCGGCTGCGTGCCCCCGGAGCAGCGGCCGGCGGCTGAGATCGTGTTCATACGGAATCTGGAAAGCGCCGCCGCGCTGGCGGCACCCGCCGGCATCACCGTGTTGATTGAGCCGATCAATCCGCGCGATCGGCCGAATTATTTTCTCAACCGCGTCGAGCAAGCCGCATCGATCGTAAGCAAAGTCGGCGCGCCGAACCTGCGCATCCAGTTCGATTTTTATCACGTGCAGATCATCAGCGGCGACCTCATCACGCGATTCGAAAGACATCTGCCGCTGATCGGGCACGTACAAATCGCCGCGGTGCCGACGCGCGGCGAGCCCGACGAGGGCGAGATCAATTATGCCGCCGTTTTCGACGCTATTGATCGGCTCGGCTACGCCGGCTGGATTGGCTGTGAATACAAGCCGCGCACCCGCACCGAGGATGGGCTCGGCTGGGCGCGGCGCTACGGCATCGCGCCGAAAGGAAATTGATCATGCGTCTGGAAGGCAAGACTGCACTCGTCACCGGCGCCGCGTCCGGCATCGGGAAATGCATCGCCGAGACATATGCGCGGGAAGGCGCGCGGGTGGCCGTGGTCGACATCGACGGCGATGCGGCGAAGGCTGCCGCGCTGGCCATCGGCAACAATGCCGTCGCCTTGCCTTGCGACGTGAGCCGGAAGACGGACATCGAGGCTGCGGTGGCGGAGACGGTCTCCGCATTCGGCACCCTCGACGTGCTCGTCAACAATGCCGGCACCACGCATGTCAGTAAGTCGATGCTGGACGTCAGCGAGGACGAGTACGAACGCACCTTCGCGGTGAACGTCAAAGGCGTATTTTTTGGGTGCCAGGCT
>Ga0070739_10005597_pt1 | contig 14253 bp, 13 predicted proteins | sample Coa_R1_7_FD_66445 | JGI IMG/M metagenome (GOLD analysis project Ga0070739, IMG submission 66445) | Surface soil microbial communities from Centralia Pennsylvania, which are recovering from an underground coalmine fire - Coalmine... | ecosystem: Environmental > Terrestrial > Soil > Unclassified ... | reverse complement strand
CATGGGTGCCAGCCTGACGATGATCGACCGCCACTACGGCCACCTCGCCCGCGACGGACGCGAGCACGCGATCAAGCTCCTCGACGCGTTGAACGCGCCCGAGTTCGACCCGTGGACGCTGGTGGACGCTCGGTGGACGCCGAACGATCCGGTCGGCGTCACGCCTGAAAACGAAAGCGATGCCTAAGCAGGGAGAAAGCTGAAGCCCTCTGACGGACTCGAACCGTCGACCCCCTCCTTACCAGTTGAGCGGGCCGCTACGCGGTCGACTTTCGCCCGATTGGTGGACGCGCGGGGCGAGGCGACCGTAGGAGACGAGCCGCTCCGGTCGCGAGAAGCGGTCGATGTCGCCGATCTCGACGGCGATCGTCAGGGCGAGCAGCTCGGCGACGCCGGGGATCGTGTCGAGCAGGACGGCGCGCGGGTCGGCCTTCGCGAACGGCCGCAGCTCGCGCTCGAGCGGCTCGAGGCGTGCGTCGAGGAAGTCGATCAACGCCAGACACTCGCTCACGGAGCGGCGCCAGACCTCGGGCACGCCGGCGCGCTCGAGCAGGCTCACGCCATCCGCGCGGCGCAGGCGCGCGAGCGAGATGCGGACGCCCCACTGCGTCTGCAGACCGAAGATGCGACCTTTGGCGCTGGTCCGGAGCCGGACCAGATGCATCCGCCGGCGCAGCCGCTCGCGCAGCGCGCGCTCGTCGAGCGAGGGAAGCCACAGTGCCGGCACCAGTTCGCGCCGGCAGAGCTCGGCGAGCAGACGCGCGTCGACCTTGTCCGTCTTCGCGGCCAGCGGCGCGACCGTCTTCACCTTGCGCGCGTCGGCGACGTCGACCTGCCAGCCACACGCGACGAGCTCGTCGCGCACCCAGAGCGCGCCACTCATCATCTCCAGGCAGGCCTGCACCTCATCGCCCAGTTCGAGCACGAGCCGGGCCAGGCCGTCCCGGTCAGCTGTGATCCGACCCTCGCCGACGACCTCGCCAGCCGATGCGAGTGCGCACCACTGCGCCTGCCGATACGCCCAATCGAGTCCGACATACTTCACCTCGGGCCTCCTTCCCGATGGGATTCGTCACCGGAAAGTGTCTCCGGCCAGGAGGCCCTTCTTCATGACATTCCATAAGTGCTCCACCCTCGAAGGGTGAGACGCCCCGCTCGAGGTGGCGGGACGTCGTTGTCAAACCAGGTGTAGCCGGGCGACGCCAGGCTCACAGCCGGTGAGATGCGCGGACGAGGGTGCCACGTCGGGCGATGAATCTGATGTCCCTCATTGCGGTGATGTCATCTGTTGGGTCACGGCCGACTCCGATCAGGTCCGCGTCATAACCTGGGGCGACGAGGCCGGTTGTCGTGAGCTGAAGAGCTTTGGCTGCCGTCCAGGTGCTTGCTCGAAGACTTTCTAGTGGAGAGAGACCGGCGTTGACGAGGAGTTCCATCTCTCTGACGACAAGGGAGGTACCGTCGCTTAGGTCTCCGGGGGGAAAGTCAGTCCCATTCACGACCGCGACGCCAGCGCGTATCGCGTTGGCGATGCTCGTCTCGTGTTCCTCTCGGGCGGCTTCGCTGCGTGCGATCGATCGTGACTCGAATCCTTGGTCGTGCAGCCAGTCGGCGCAGTGCGTGACGGTGAGCGTTGGGGTCAGGACTGCTGCGTGTTTGGATAGGAGCGAGGCGGTGTCCCTGTCGAGAGAGTAGGCGTGCTCGAACCAGCGGACGCCGCAGGCGATGCCGGCGCGGATCGCGTCGCCGCTGGCAGTGTGGGCGACGACGTAGGTGTCGTGTGTGTGCGCGGCTTTCACACAGGCGCGGATCTCATCATCTGTGAGTTGGGTCGTTTTGAGTTCTTCGGCGTCGCGTGCGAGACCGCCGGTGAGAAAGATCTTGACGTGGTCGGCTCCGGCGGACAGCTCAGCGTGGGCCGCGTGTTCAAATGCGTCTGGTCCTTCGGCGACGACGCAGCCGAGGCCGTCGCCGTGTCCGCCCTTAGCGGTCAAGGCTTTGCCTGCCGCGAGTATCCGGGGAATCAGCAGGGGCCTCTCACGAGAAGCTGTCTTCAGGGCGATGTCGGCGCGGGACTGCTCGTGCATGGTGCGGAGGGTGGTGATCCCGGCTGACAGCGCTTGCCGGGCGCGTATCTCAGCGCGTACGAGGACAGATGTCGCCGGCTCGGCCTGGGAGCGGCGTTCGAAGGGGTAGACGCCGCCGAGATGTGCGTGCACAGAGATCAGTCCCGGAAGCAGGTAGAGGCCTCCGAGGTCACGCGCCTCGCTGAGGTGGCTGGGCGTGTCCTCAAACCGCGAGATCACGCCGTTCTCGACTGTCAGGCTGCAATGCGGTTCGACTCGCCCCGTTTGCAGGTCGACGAATCTGAAGTTGCTTAAGACCGAGGTGGGGGAGGTGGTTGAGCCCGCTGTCATTGACGAGATGGATCGTGCCGTGTAGGTTTCAGCCACCGTGTACCGTCGCCCGTCGACAGTATACAAAGTGTCGGATGCCGTTGACTTGCCCGGCTGTCGTTTGGCCGGCAGGTTGCAGCCGTGGGCTGAGTGAGAAGGAGGAGTCGTGAAGCTGATCATCCGTCCCGAGCGGGTGCTTGACTGCACCGGGGCCGATTCGTCCACGGGTCTCGAGGTGGTGACGAGCGGCGAGCGGATTGAAGAGATCCGGCCTGCCGAGAGCGGCGAAGCGGATGGTGCGCAGGTTATTGAGGCGCCGGGGATGACCCTGATGCCGGGCCTGATGGATCTCCACATTCACCTGTTCCAATGGGGGCAGCGCCACGATGTGCCCTGGGAGCGCGAGTCGATACTAGAAGCGGGGCTTCGGGGGATTCGCAACGCGCGCAGCGCGCTGGAGCTTGGTGTCACCACTGTTCGTGATGTCGCCTGTAGAGACAACCTCAGCATCCAGCTTCGAGATTTGATCCGAGCTGGCCAGGTGGTGGGGCCGCGGCTGCTCGCGAGCGGCACGCAGCTGGAGGCGTCCGGTCGCGCCGCCTACTTCTTCCGGGCGATCTACGTGAACGGGCCAGACGAGGTGCGCGCGGCAACGCGTCGCCAGCTACGGGCTGGAGCGGATTGGATCAAGGTCATGGCTACTTCCGGTGTGGGCGGGGGGACCGGGCACTTGATCTCTGAGCCGGGCTGGCAGGAGTTGACGGAGGAAGAGCTCCGCGCAGCTGCGATCGAGGCGCACGGACCGGGACGGAAAATCACGGCGCATGCGATCGGGAACAGCGGCATCAAAGCGGCTGTGCGTGCGGGCTTCGACTGCATTGAGCATGGCGATTTCCTTGACGAGGAAGCGATCGAGATGATGGTCGAGCGCAACACGGCGCTCGTGCCGACGCTCACCATTACCCGCAACCTCGGTGAGCACGGTGCAGAACGCGGCTTCGAGCAGAACATCGTCGATCGGGCGCAGCAAACCCTGGAGGCGGGATTTGCGAGCACGCTTGCGGCCTGGAACGCTGGTATTCGGGTCGCCGCGGGCTCCGACGTTGACTTGGACGAGACGGCGGCTGAAGAGGTACGTATGTTGCATCGGGCCGGCCTGCCAAAGATGGCCGCGATCATGGCCGCGACGAGCACCGCCGCCAGCGTGATCGATCTCGATCACGAGCTGGGAACGGTCGAGTCGAACAAGATCGCCGATCTGCTGCTCGTCGAGGGCGATCCGCTTGAAGACCTGGGCGCGCTGGACAGAGTGAGATACGTGATCCAGGGCGGCGTCGTCATCAAGAGTCCGGATCAGAGCGTGGTCACGAGCCCGCTCGAGGCCCTGGCGGTCTAAAGAGAGGGGAAACGAATGGCGACGACAACTTCGGAGACTCTCCGCGTCGGAGAGATCGAGTGTTCACCCGGACGGATCATGCTTGGGCGGCTCCTGGTCGGCTACGAACGCGACGGTGCCGAGTTGACTCTGCCCGTGATTCTCGTCAATGGGGCGCAAGCTGGGCCGACCGTTTATCTCGGAGCACTGATTCACGGAAACGAGCCGGCCGGGGCGGAGGTGATCCGGCGCGTTCTTCGCGAACAGGTGGATCCGGAGAAGTTGCGGGGCTCGTTGATCGGAATTCCGATCCAGAACCCGCTCGCCTACCGCTCGAGCACCTATCACAGCCTTGATGACGGCCTCAACGCGAACCGCATCTTTCCTGGCGATCCGTCGGAGACGCTGACGAACCGTATGGTGGCATGCATCACCTCCCAGGCGGTCGAGCAGTCGCAGTACATCATTGACTTCCACTGCAACGTCGCCGACTCAATCCTCTTCAACTTCGTACGCTGGGAAGATTCGGAAACCGGCCGCCACAACCTCGAACTGTCACGCGTGTTCGGGTTCACCTCGGTGCTTTCAGAGGTCAAACGGCATGGTTTCGGCTTCGAGGAGCGCCTTGTCGGGCTACTCGCCGACGAGGCGCTCGCCCGCGGTGTCCCAGCGTTGACCGTCGAATTAACACCAACATTCAACTGGGACGAACCGGTAATCGCGGCTGGCGTGCGCGGGACTCTGAACGTCCTTCGGTACCTGAAGATGCTCGATGGCGTCCCGGAGCCGCAAGATGAGCGTCTGCCGATCATTCAAGAGGTTCTCGGCCCGCAGCTGCGAGTGACCGCGGAGCGGGGCGGCTTTGTTCATCCGCAAGCCACGGTCGGTGAATGGGTCGCTGATGGTGAGGTGGTGGCGGTGGTTCGCGATCCCTGCGGCGACGTCGTCGAGGAGATCAGGGCTCCTGCTGCCGGCTATGTGCTCTCGTATCCGCACCATGGGAACCATGCTGCAGCGAGCGGCGACATCGTCGTTTTCGTCGCGCCAAAGCATCAAACCTAGGGTGGCGAGCCGCCACGGAGCGCGTTGGTCGCAAAACGGCGGCGGATCCGCGTGTGTTTCGCCTGGGCGCAGAGAGGGCGGACCGCCAGCTCGTATGCGGCGGTACCGGGAGACGAAATTCACCGCGTCTACTCGCTTCCCCTGCGTGGTCCGGCGCGCGGCTCGTGTGACTGCGACCGCAGCAGCCCCGAAGCGGAGACAGAGGTGGAGTCAGTGACTGAGACGGTCAAGAAAAGCTCAGAGAGGCGCTCGCTGCGTGTCGCTGACGTGCTCGCCGAGCAGCTCGCCGCGAGCGGTATCAGGTACGCGTTCGGCCACCCCGGAGGGGAGGTCGCCGTACTGATGGACGCGCTCGAGCAAGCCGGTCTGAAATACGTTCTTACCCATCACGAGGCCACCGCGGCATTCATGGCCCAAGGCGTGGGAGAGCTGACCGGGACCCCCGGCCTGTGCGTTGCAACGCTCGGACCGGGAGCGACGAACCTCGTCACGGGCGTAGCCAATGCCTTGCTCGATCGCTCGCCTCTGCTCGCGATTACCGGCAGTCTGGCAACGGACGGACCGCTCGGAAAGACCCACCAGGATCTCGATCTACTTGCGCTCTTCAAGCCGCTGACGAAAGCGACGTTCATCGTCACGGATCACAACGCGAGCACCGTCATCGACGAAGCGTTTGCAATCAGCCTCGCTGAACCGCGGGGACCCGTTCACCTAGCCCTACCCAGTGACGTTGCCGGCAGCACATGCGTCATTCCCAAGCAGAGAACCTTCAAAGGTGTCCGGCAGCCTGAGCGTACGACAGAGCTATACGAGACGGGGATCGACCTTTCTCGGCGGCGACTCGAACAGGCCCAGCGGATCGCGATCGTCGCGGGCTTACGGGCAAATACCCGCGAAATCGCCGACGCTCTCTGCGCGTTCGCGCAGTCAGTCCACGCGGTAATCGCAGTCACTCCCAAGGCGAAAGGCGTATTTCCGGAGCGCGACAGCTCCTTCGCTGGTGTGATCGAAATGGCCGGAGATGACATCGTCATCGACCTCCTGCAAAAGGCTGACCTCGTCGTCACTGTTGGCCTCGACGTCGTCGAACTCGACAAACCGTGGCGGCTCGGCGCCTCAATCCTCGACATCGACAGCGTGCATCCTGGCGAGCCTCGCTACTTCGAAGCAGAGGTCGAACTGTACGGTGATATCGCATCTGCATTGAGCAGGTTGAGCAGCGTCGATGCGAACAGCCGCTGGGCGGCGGAGGAACTCTCCGAGCATCGTAGGCGACTAGGACGATTCATCTCTCCCGCGAGCGACATGCTCTCGCCCTCGGAGGTCGTCGCGACTGTCCAGCGTCACTTCCCCGACGAGACGATCGTGGTCACCGATACAGGAGCGCACAAGTTCCTCGTGGCCCAGGCATGGTGCTCCACCCACCCCAACACCTACTTCCTCTCGAACGGGCTTTCCTCGATGGGTTACGGCCTTCCGGTTGCAGCGGCAGCGAGCCTTGCGCAGATGGAACGGCCGGTTGTGGCCTTCGTCGGGGACGGCGGACTCACGATGTACCTCGGGGAACTGGAAACGCTCAGCCGTCTGGGTATCGACCTGACCGTAATCGTCTTCATCGACAACTCGCTTGAGTTGATCCGCCGGAGCCAGCTCGCACGCGGATTGCCCGAGGCGGGTACCCACTTCGCCAACCCCGACTACGCGCTCATCGCCAGCGCCTACGGCATCCACGGACACCGCGCGGCGAACGCCGAAGCGCTCGACGACGCGATCGAGGCGGCACGCCAGGACGGCGGGATTCACATCGTCGCCGCCGAGATAGATCGAAACGCTTACCAGCTGTAGCTGCTCCCCTCTGGCGATACGCCAGCGGTGCGTCGAGACGCCGAACGCTTGATCACCGGTCTGCAAACTGCTATCGTCGACCGTATCCGGTATGCGAGACGGTCCGACGTTTGAGCCGGTTGTCCGTTCCGACTTAGTCGATGACGTCGGGCTGCGGCTGCGCACGGCAATCTTCGGCGGGGATCTCGCCCCCGGTCAGCGCCTCGTTGAAGATGATCTTGCCGCGCGGCTCGGAGTCAGCCGAGCTCCGATTCGTGACGCCCTGAAGCAGCTTGAGCAGGACGGACTGGTCACGCCGGCGGGCAAGCGCGGCAAGATCGTCACGATCCTGTCCGTTGAAGACGTCTGGGAGGTGTACAGCCTCCGCGCCACCCTGGAGGCGATGGCAGTCCGGCTGGCGATCGAGCGCGGCGCTGGCTGGTTGACGGACCTCGCGGAGATCGTGCGGGCGATGAATGTCGCTGTACCGGGTGGCGATCGCCGGGAGTTCTCAGCCCTCGACGTGGAGTTTCACCGCACAATCGGACAAGCATCCGGACATGTCCGCCTCGTGCGCTCCTGGGAAGCGATTGCGACGCAGATCCGGCTCCTCTCACAGCGGGTGATTGATACGCAATACCCCGATCTTGCAGACGTTGCCGAGCGGCACGCGAAGCTGTTGCGGATTCTCCGACATGGCGACCCAGATGCAGCCGAGCAGGCAATCCGCGAGCACATCGACTCCGTCGGCGATCGCGTGCTCGAGGTGATGCGATTGGCGACGCTGGCCGACGCCGAGGGTGCAGCATGAACTCGCTTGAAGGACGGGTCGCTGTCGTGACTGGAGGTGCATCCGGAATCGGGCGCGCTGTCTGCGAAGCATTCGCGGCCGAGGGATGTGCGGTGGGAGTGCTCGACAAGAATGAGCAGGGAAGCCGCGAAACCGCGGAGCGACTGGCTGCGAGCGGAACCCGAGCGATCGCGATGACCGTCGACGTCACCGTTGGGGACCAGGTCGAGCGGGCGATCGAGGGCGTCGTGGGTCAGTTCGGGCAGCTCGACATCCTCGTCAACGACGCCGGCATTGGCCAGCTCGGAACGGTCGAAGAGCTGTCAGAGGACGAGTGGGACCGGGTGATGGCGGTGAACGTGAAGAGCATCTATCTGTGTTCTCGGGCCGCCATGCCTTATCTCGTCAAGTCACGCGCGGGTCGTATCATCAATATCGCCTCGGTCACTGGGCTGGTCGCGTCTGCCGGCCGCGCCGCCTATTGCGCCTCGAAGGGTGGCGCCGTCATGCTCACGAAGGCAATGGCGCTCGATTGCGCCCCGAAGGGGGTGACGGTCAACGCGATTTGTCCCGGTGTGGTTGAGACCGCGATGACAGCCGAGTCGTTGCGCGACCGCGAGACGCGGCAGGAGAAGCTTGACAAGACGCCGTTGGGTCGGTTGGCAGTACCCGAGGAGATCGCGCCCGCCGCTGTCTTTCTGGCGGGCAGTGGCGCCGAGTTCGTGACCGGTGCCTGTCTCGCGGTGGACGGAGGGTGGAGTGCCGACTGACGGAGGCCCCAGCGAACAAAAGTCTTTGCTTGGAGTCGCAATGGTTAAGCGAAGTCAACGTGGAGGTGTCAGGTGAGCGTTCGCGGCAGTGTCAAGACGGCCATTGCGACTGCGGTGGCTCTGGTAGCAATCAGCGCATACTTCGCCTCCGGGCTGCTGGCTTCGCCGACGCGCGCCTCCGCGGCTCCGCACGTTGGTGGCTCGATCGTCATCGACGTGACGCAGGACCCTGGAACCCTCAACCCGTTCCAGGACGGGGGTATCGAAGGAAACTACGTCAGCAGCGACATTCGCGACCGGCTTGTCGATCCGAGCCCGCAGGGGCAGCCTGCGCCCGCGCTGGCAACGAGCTGGTCCCAGCCTACGCCGACTAGCTACATCTTCAACCTGCGCCACGGTGTCCGCTTCAGCAATGGCGCACCGTTCACTGCTGCCGACGTTAAGTACACCTTCAAAGAGCTGCTCGGGCCGAAGAGCCAACTCGCCGGAAACTGGACATACATCAAAAACGTGAAGGTCATCAACCCCTACAAGGTTCAGATCTTCATGACTTCTGCGTACCCGTTCCTGCTCGAGCAACTCGCGCTCAACTCAGACGCGGGCATCGTCCCCAACGGCTGGTTGTCGAAGTGCGGATCCAAGTGCGACACGACCGTTATCGGTACCGGCCCGTTCATGCTCAAGCAATGGGTGAAGGGATCGTTTCTCACGCTCGCCCGCAATCCGTATTACTGGGGAAAGCCAAAGCCGTATCTGGATCAGGTGACCTTCCGCGTCGTGCCCAACCCTGAAAGCCAGGTCGTGCAACTGAAGAGCGGTGCCGCGGATGTTCTGTACACGGTCCCTTACCCCTACATCTCCGTACTCAAGAAATCATCCGGTGTCAGGCTGTACACGCATCGCTCGGGGACGCTGATGGAGCTGCTAATGAACAGCTCAGTTCCGCCATTCAACAACATCAACGTGCGCAAAGCGATGGAGTATGGGATCAACAAGCAGCAGATCATCAAGACAATCCTGCTCGGCTTCGGCGCCGTACCGTCGGGTCTCGTTCCAGCGGGGAACAAGTACTACGACCCGAGTTTGAAGGCTTATCCGTACGATCCAGCCAAGGCGAAGGCGCTGCTGGCTACCGCCGGCTACACAGCAAGCAAGCCTCTCAGCTTTACGCTGCGCACCATCAATACGTCCTACTTCGAAAGCGAAGCCGCACTCATTCAGTCGCAGCTGAAAGCGATCGGCGTCAACATCAATATTGTGCCGATGGAGAAGTCGGCTTTCCTCGCGCCCCTCTTCCGCAGCCCGGGTACGAACCCGAAGGGATGGCAGGGCGGGCTTGAGCAGTACACCTTCGGCAACAGCACGGAAAGCCTCGTCTGGGAGCAGTACGCCGCTGGCTCGTACATCAATACGTCCTATGTGAATAGGCCGGGGACTGGCGGCTTTACAGATCCGACGCTTCAGCGTCTGGTGACGCAAGGGATTGCAACGACGAACGTCGCGAAGCTCAAGAGGATCTACCACCAGCTGTATCAGCGGATCGAGCAGGACGCGCTGTATGTGAGGATCAGCTTCGCCGACAATATTCAGGCGGCTCGCAGCCGGGTCCATGGCTTCCAGGCGCTCTCGCAGTTCGAGTATCCTCTGAGCAGGGTCTGGGTGAGCGGTTGACGTCTCGGTCGCCCGAAAGCGCGGAAAATGGGCCGCTTTATCCTGCGTCGGCTGTTCTTCCTCGTGCCCGTCCTGATCGGGATCTCGGTGCTGGTCTTCGCGCTTGTGCATCTCGCGCCCGGCGACCCCGTCGTTGCCATGCTCGGAATCCATCCGACCGCGCAGGAAGCGACACGGCTACGGCACGAACTCGGTCTCGATAAACCGCTTCCGGAGCAGTACTTCGTCTGGCTGTGGCGGATGCTGCACGGTCGCTTGGGAACGTCGGTTTACGCGCATCAGCCCGTCTCGACGTTAATCCTGCAACGCCTGCCAACGACTGCTGAGCTCGCAGGTGCCAGCATCGCCATCGCGGTCCTCGCCGGTATCCCGCTCGGTGTGCTCTCAGCTACCAAGCGCGGCGGCGTGCTCGACCACGCTGCGCGGCTCGTCTCAGTCCTGGGAATATCGATGCCGGTCTTTTGGCTCGGCATTCTGCTGATCATCGCGTTCTCGCTGGAGGTGCACTGGTTCCCGCCCGGCGGCTCAGTGGCGGAGCAGGGAGCGATCGCCCTTGTGCTGCCCTCGCTGACGCTCGGCCTGTCGTTCGTGGGCGTGGTCATGCGGATGACACGTGCGTCGATGCTTGAGTCGCTGAGTGGTGACTACGTGAAGACAGCACGCGCCAAGGGCCTGCTTGAATGGGAGGTGCATTACAAGCACGCGCTGCCCAACGCGCTCCTTCCCGTCACCACGGTGATCGGCCTACAAGTCGGGACGCTGCTCTCGGGCGCCGTGCTCACCGAAGCCGTCTTCTCGCTACCAGGGCTCGGCAGCCTGATGGCAGACGCGGTCGGCGCCCGCGACTACCCGCTGATCATGGGCAGCGTCCTCGTCGTCGCGGCGCTCTTCGTGCTCGTCAACCTCGTCGTCGACGTCCTCTATGCACTCATCGATCCGAGAGTGCGTCTCCGATGACAGAAGCAGGAGAGCCAGGGCGATGAGCAGCGTCGCACCGGGCATCGAGCTCAGCCCGCTGAGAGCCGTCAGCCCTGCTGGCCGCGCGCGCAGGATCCTCCACAGCCTGGCGCGCGACCCGACCAGCCTGGCCGGTGCCGTCGGAGTGCTGATATTCACGATCGTCGCTATCTTCGCTCCCTGGCTTACACCCCATGGGCCCTACACAACTGACGTGCTGCACCTCACACAGGGGCCAAGCTGGGCTCACCCCTTCGGTACCGACGAACTCGGACGCGATGTCTTCTCACGCGTGATCATCGGTACGCGCGCATCAATGCTCGCCGGCTTCCTCAGCACCGCTATCGGGGCAGCGATTGGAACTGCCATCGGGATCGTCTCGGGCTATGCGGGCGGATGGCTCGACGAAGGGATCATGCGCATCCTCGACATCATCCTCGCGTTCCCGCAAGTCGTACTCGCGATCGCGCTCGCCGCGACACTCGGGCCGAGTCTCACGAACGTCATCGGCATCATCGCCTTCCTTTTCATTCCTCAATTCGCGCGCGTCGCCCGCGGCTCCGTACTCGTGATCAAAGAGATGGACTACATCACAGCGTCACGCATCGTCGGCGTCAGCCGCACCCGGATTCTGCTCGACCACGTTCTGCCGAACGCGTTCGGGCCGATCCTCGTACTCATCTCGCTCTCGATACCGTCCGCGATTCTGACCGAGGCCGCACTGAGTTTCCTCGGCGTCGGCATCCAGCCCCCCGCGCCCAGCTGGGGAAACCTAATTGCCGATGGCAGCAACAATCTCCTCATCAACCCGTGGATCGCGGTCTTCCCGGGACTGACGATCACCGTCGCCGTCCTCGCCTTCAACTGCCTGGGAGACGGGCTGCGAGACATCTTCGACCCACACGGTGTGCGGAAATGAGCGAACCAAGCTGCGCCACCTCCGTGGGAGCCTCGGGCGCCGCCGACCTCCTGGCAGCGGAGATAACCGAAGCTCGTAGCATCCTGATCGATCCCATGGCACCCTGATCTGAAGATGGCAGTCCACGGAGAGGCAATCGCTGAACACGAACGCGGCCCGTTGCTCACTATCTCCGAGCTGAGGGTCGACCTGCAGTCCGGGGCCCGGACCGTCCACGCGGTGCGCGGCCTCTCGTACGACATTCATCCCGGAGAGATGCTCGGGATGGTCGGGGAGTCGGGCTCGGGAAAGAGCATGAGCGCGTTGGCCATCATGGGTCTGCTTCCGCCTGGCGGCCAACGCTCGGTGAGCGGGAGCATTTCCTTTCGGGGCCGCGATCTGCTCGGCCTCAATCCAGCGGCGATGCGGCGGCTACGCGGTCGCGAGATCGCGATGGTCTTCCAAGACCCGCTCTCAAGCCTCAACCCGGTTCGCACGGTGGGCTCGCAAATTGCCGAGGTCCTGCGGCGCCAGCTCAGCATGCGAAACACGGCCGCTCGCCGTCGTGCGATCGAACTCATGCAGCTCGTTGGCATTCCGGATGCCGCGAGTCGCTATCGCAGTTACCCGCACCAATTCAGCGGAGGCATGCGACAACGGGTGATGATCGCGATAGCCATTGCCTGCGAGCCGAAGCTCCTCATCGCAGACGAACCAACGACCGCGCTCGACGTTTCCGTGCAGGCGCAGATCATCGAGCTGTTCGAGCGCCTACGCCGCGAGCTCCAAATGGCCGTCCTACTGATCAGCCACGACCTTGGCCTGATCGGCCAGATCGCTGACCGCGTACTCATCGTCTACGCAGGGCGTGTTGTAGAGAGTGGAACACCCGACGTCATCTTCACGCAGTCCAACCATCCCTATACGCGGGGCTTGCTGGCTTCGATCCCACGCATCGATGGGCCACGGCGAAACGAACTCCCACAGATCAACGGCGCACCGCCAGACCTGGCCGCAGAGATCCGAGGCTGCCCCTTCGCGCCACGCTGCCCACTTGTCGAAGGACGATGCGTGGAGGATCCGCCGACAACCTGGCGCGCACCGGGTCACAGCGCAGCCTGCTGGGCTACCTCGTGAACGCCGCTGAGACGGCCGATCGGCGCGCCGGCAGCAGCGAACGCGCCCTGGCACCGCGGTCATTGCTCGAGGTGGACCAACTCCAGGTGTCCTTTTCCGTAGGCAAGCAGCTGCTGCCCGGCCGAACTCAGAGAGTGCGCGCGGTCGACGGGGTGACGTTCGGGCTCGCACCCTCACGCACGCTCGGACTCGTCGGCGAGTCAGGCTCCGGAAAAACGACAACGGCGAGATCGGTCGTCGGCGTGCTTCCGCCGACCAAAGGGACGATCCGACTAGACGGCAAGGACCTATACGCGCGCGGACCAGGCCCTGACAAAGCGATGCGACGCCGAATCCAGATGGTCTTCCAAGATCCATACGCGAGCCTCGACCCACGCCAGCGCATCCGCAACATCATCGGTGAGCCCCTACGCCTACACGAGCCGCGACGCTCTGATGAAGAACGACGGCTCCGACTGGTCGAACTCCTCGAGTTGGTCGGACTAGATCCGACCATCGCCGAACGCCATCCGCACGAATTGAGCGGCGGCCAGAGGCAACGCGTCGGAATCGCCCGCGCCCTGGCCGCTCGGCCGGATCTCATCGTCTGCGACGAACCAGTCAGCTCGCTTGACGTTTCAATTCAAGCTCAGGTCCTCAACCTCCTCAAGCGCCTCCAAGCAGAAATCCGCCTCAGCTACCTCTTCATCGCGCACGACCTTGCAGTCGTACACCACATCGCTGACGAAATCGCCGTCATGTACCTCGGACGCCTCGTCGAGGTAGGCCCCGTCGATGACGTCTTCGCGCACCCGGGCCACCCCTACACACTCGCGCTGATGTCGATGCGCCCGATGCCTGATCGCAAGAAAGAACACTCCCGAGAACGGATCGTGCTTCACGGGGAGATCCCGAGTCCGTTACGCATCCCCACAGGCTGTAGATTCCACACCAGGTGCTGGTTGTGGCAACGCCTTGCCAAACCGGAGATCTGCCGCGCTGAAGACCCCACACTGAGCCCGATAGGCGTGGCCCATTCTGCTGCATGTCATTTCGCAGACCACCTGGTCGGGCAGCAGGGCCTCGGAGCAACTGCCAGGGAGACAAGTGCGCACGATGACGATTAGGGTTGCCTTGGCTTACGCCGCACACCCCTGGTGTAACGCTCTCGCCGCAAGGTGGGCCGCAGACACAGGGCGTTCTTCGCAGAGGGCTTGAATCGATGCAGCGAGTGGAACGACGCTACAGACTGGTGCTTGAAAGCGGGCTCGATATTGGTTGGTTCAAAAGTGACGCGGACGACTGGCGGGTCGGTGACGACTTTATCTACTACGACAGCACGCGGTTTCTCATCGCCGGTATCGTCGACGCAAACGGCCAAGACGGCGACTATG
>Ga0070739_10005596_pt1 | contig 14253 bp, 9 predicted proteins | sample Coa_R1_7_FD_66445 | JGI IMG/M metagenome (GOLD analysis project Ga0070739, IMG submission 66445) | Surface soil microbial communities from Centralia Pennsylvania, which are recovering from an underground coalmine fire - Coalmine... | ecosystem: Environmental > Terrestrial > Soil > Unclassified ... | reverse complement strand
GCCTCGAGGATCCGCTTCGGGCACTCCCGGCCGAAGTGCTCCAGGTATTGAGGGTCCGTATATCCTCGCGGACCCATCTCGGTGAGCAGCAGTACCTGCATGTACAAGTGGTAGAGCGTCATGCGGCGCTCGGCCGCCTCGCTCTCGTCGATGGCTCCGCCGGCGGCCAGGTAGCCGGCGCGCACGTGTTCGTCCTGGTCGGCCCGCCCGAAGACCGCCATGCCGACGAACTCCATGAGCGGATCGCCCCAGATCATGCGCTCGCCGTCGATCAGGCCGCTGATGCGCGGCGCCGCGCCGTCCGCGTTCCCGTTCGCGTCACCGTCGGCCGCTTCGTGCCCGGTGATCATCACGTTGCCCGGCCACAGATCGAAGTGCAGCAGCGCCGGCGCCTTGATCTGCGCGAGCGCGTCGGCGTGCCGCTGCGCGACCTTGCGGACCTCGGCCGAGGGCAAGGGCAGCGGAGCGTCGAACCGGTCGGCGTCGTCGAGGATCGCACCGATCATCGCCGCGAACGCGTCAGGCCACGTCGATCCGGACAGTTCCTCGACCGCCGGATAACCGAAGCGGCCCTGCGGATGCGTCACCCGGTGCAGCTGCGCCGCGATGCCGCCGAGCTGCCGCTTGAGCTCGGCCTTCGCGCTCTCGCCGAGTTGCTGCTCGACCGAGTACCAGGTGACGCCGTCGACCGCCGTCATCACGATGAAGTCGCCGTCGATGACCTCGCGCTCGAAGTTCGCGCACAGCACCTCGGGCACGAGCACGCCGCCGTCCGCCGCCGCGCGGAAGAACTCCGCCTCCCCGCGCATGATGTCCCGCTCGTAGGTGAGCAGCGGGATCCGCGGCTCCGGCGACGCCTTGAGCACGACCTCACGGCCGTCCGTCAGCGTGACGCGGAACGCGGCGTTGAAGAACCCTTCGTTGATCTCCTTCGCCGCGGCGATGCCGACGTGCGGCCCGAAGGCCGCGCCGATGAGCGCGGCAAGCGTCGGTCCGTCCACGCTGCGCTTGCTCAAGCTCTCGAACGCCACGACGGCCCCCTCGCTCTCGGCCCGCTTCCTCGCGTTGCCGCACGTCAAAGCGTCAAAGTATCAGGGCGCCCGGTACTGGGCGAACCGGTTACCGAGCGTGCCGGCCAAGCCGCGGTACCGTCACCACGGCCGCCCGTGCGGACGCGTGCCGCGCTGCGAGCGCCGCTCCAGTTCGCTGCCGAGCGTGGTGGCGGCGAAGATCAGCGCCAGGTGCGTGAACGCCTGCGGGAAGTTGCCCAGCTGCTCGCCGGTGGGGCCGATCTCCTCGCCGAACAGGCCGACGTGGTTCGCGTACGTCAGCATCTTGTCAAAGGCGTAGCGGGCCTTGTCCAGCTGTCCGGCGCGTGCGAGCGCGTCGACGTACAGGAAGCTGCACAGGTTGAAGGTGCCCTCGCTGCCACGCAAGCCGTCCGGCGCCGCCGACGGGTCGTAGCGGTAGACCAGCGAGTCCGTCACGAGGTCCTGCTCGATCGCGGTGAGCGTCGACAGCCACGCCGGGTCCTTGGGCGAGATGAAGCCCACGATCGGCATTATCAACAGCGAGGCGTCCAGCACGTCCCCGCCGTAGTGCTGCACGAACGCGCCGCGCCGCTGGGACCAGCCGCGCTCTATCACCTGCGTCAGGATCGCGTCGCGGGTGGCGGTCCAGCCCTCGAGGTCCGCGGGCCGCGCGTACTCCCGTGCCAGCCGCACGCCCCGGTCGAAGGCCACCCAGCACATCAGCCTGCTGAAGGTGAAGTCGCGCCGCCCGCCGCGGGTCTCCCAGATGCCCTCGTCCGGCCGGTCCCAGGTGGTCTTGAGCCAGTCGAGCATCCCGGAGAGCGTCTGCCAGCCCTGGTAGCCGGAGACCTCGGCCAGCTCGCGCGACTGGGTCAGCGCCCAGACCGCCTCGCCGTAGATGTCCAGCTGCAGCTGGTCCGCGGCCGCGTTGCCGATGCGCACCGGGCCGGACTTCTCGTAGCCCTCCAGGTGCGGAAGCTCCTCCTCGACCAGGTAGGGGTCGCCGTCCACGCGGTACATGATCTGCAGCGGCTCGCCGCACGCGTGCCGGGTGTCACGCAGCCGCTCGGTCACCCAGCGGCGGAACGCGTCTGCCTCCTCGACGAATCCGAGCTCTGCGAGCGCCCGGGCCGCGAGCGCGCCGTCCCGGATCCAGGTGTAGCGGTAGTCCCAGTTGCGCTCCCCGCCGATCTGCTCCGGCAGCCCGAAGGTCGCCGAGGCGATCATCCCGCCGGTCGGTGCGTATGTCAGCATCTTGAGCGTGATCGCGGAGCGGTGCACCATCGTCTGCCAGCGGCCCCGGAACGCCGAGCCGCGCAGCCAGGAGTGCCAGAACCGGGTGGTGGCCTCGTGCTCCTCCTCCAGCTGCGCGAGCGTGATCGGCCGGGCCGGCTCCTCGATCCCGGTGGTGAGCACCAGCGCCGCGGTCTCGCCGAGCCGCAGCGTCACGCTGCCGACGATGTCGTCGCCCTCGCGGTGGAACGGGAAGGTGGTCTGCACCTGCAGGTCGAGATCGGGCCCGCGGAAGACCGCCGCGCTGTCGCTCACCAGGGTCAGCTCGTGCCCCGCGCGGCCGTAGTCGAACCGGGGCCGGCATTCGAGCACGAACTTGACCGTGCCGCGCACCACCCGCAGGATCCGCACCACCCGCCGCCGGCCGCTGGCCCGCTCCGGCCGCTCCAGCGGCATGAAGTCGACCACCTCGCCGACGCCGTGGTGGGAGAGGAACCGGGTGATCAGGATCGCGGTGTCGGGCAGGTAGAGCTGCCGGGAGTTGCACTGCACGTCCGCGTCGTCGGCCGCGAGCCGCAGGTAGCCGCCGTGGTCGTGGTCGAGCAGCGACGCGAACACCGAGGGCGAGTCGAAGCGCGGCGCGCAGAAGAAGTCGAGCACTCCGTCCGAGGAGACCAGGGCACAGGTCTGCAGATCGCCGATCATGCCGTGCTCGGCGATGGGGGGATAGCGGCGCATCGAGATCGGCCTTTCGACTGGTCGGTCCGGAGCTTCAGCACCCTCCTGGGTCGCTCCAGGGTGCGGGTACCGGCGCGGGCGCGCGGTCAGGGCGCGCCCGGCAGTCACCCGGTTGGGGCACGGAAACGACCCGGAAACAGTGCGGAAACCACAAGAGCAACCGAGGCCCGCGACCACTCAACCGCCACGGGATAAAGGGCCGCTCAAGCCGCGCCGTCGCGGGCATCGAGTCCGCGTCGGGCGGAAGCACGCTCACAGCCGCGTCGCGACGGGGAGGCCAGAGGCGTGGAGTCCGGGGTGTAGCGGCGAGGGGAGGCGGGAACGCCAGAGGGAGCGTGCGAAGCCGGACGCAAAGAAAGGGCGGCTTCGCGCCACGGGGGAAGCGCGAAGCCGCCGGGACGCAGTTGATCAGACCGCGTCGGGAGGTCCGCCCGCCACGGGGGGAGCGGGCAGTGCCTCAATGTTGAACATTCTAACGCGTGTCGAAGCTAGACGAAAGTGCGCCCTCAACGCTCCGGTCAAGTGCGCCTCATGCGCTGCTGAATTCCCAGCTGAGCGCGTTTTCTGGCCGACGCCGCGTCGGTATGTCGGCCCGGGTGGGCCCGTGCGTCCCGCCGTTCGGGACACGTCCGGGAGAGGGATTCGGCAGAGGGACCCGGCCGCGGCGGAGCCCCTCGACGGCCCGTCAGCCGAGCAGTCGCAGAACGCTGTCCAGGCCGCTCGGCAGAGGGACCCGGCCGCGGCGGAGCCCCTCGACGGCCCGTCAGCCGAGCAGTCGCAGAACGCTGTCCAGGCCGCTCGGCAGAGGGATCCCGCCGCGGCGGAGCCCCTCGACGACCCGTCAGCCGAGCAGTCGCAGAACGCTGTCCAGGCCGCGGTCCCCGGTCCGTGGCTCCGCGGGCAGGATCAGGGCACGAAGCCCGCAGGCGACGGCGCCGCCGTCCTGCGCCGGGTTGTCGCCGACCATCAGGGTGCGCCGCGGGTCGGCGCCGAGGTCCGCGCAGGCCTTGAGGAAGAGCCGCGGGTCCGGCTTCTCGCAGTTCAACTGGTACGACAGCGCGTACGCCCCGACCGCGTCGCCGACCCCCGCCGCCTCCAGATCGCGCCGCACGTCCCACACGATGTTGCTGACCACGCCCACCGGTATGCCCCGGCGCTCCAGCGCGCGCAGCACCGGCACCGTGTCCGTGTAGGGGAACCAGTTCTCCTGCGCCAGCACGGCTTCGTACGCCAGATCGACGATTCCGGCCAGTTGCGGCACCTCGCCGAACCAGATCCGCGTCGCTTCCCGGTGCCGCTCCACGTCCAGGTCCCGGCCCACCTGCGCGGCCTGCACGTGCGGCAGCTGCCCGGCGGCGCGCACCTCACGCGCCAGCGACTCGATGTCGAGGTCTGCGACGTCGCGCCCGGCGGCCTGCCACACCCGGAGTAAGAACACGTCCGTCGGCACCATGCGGAACAGCGTGTTGGCGAAGTCGAACAGGACGGCCTCGATCGGCGGGACGGGGGCGTCCAGCTCGTGGTCCGGGGTCTCGACGGCGGAAGGCAGGCTGTAGAGGTGCGTGTACATGGCGCCAAGTCTCGCTTATCGCGCCGCGCTGTGGATCTCCGGCGGTCACGGTTCGCCGGCGACTGGCGTTTCCGGGTGGCTATACACGTTCGGGCGGTGGGGAGGTCGGGCGCCGGGCCCGAGCCCCCGTCATGATGGATGCATGTCCCATCCGGCAGCGCGGTACCTGCGAACCGCGACTGAGGATGTCCTGGCGTATGTGCGCAGCGCTCCGGGAACCTATGCCTGGCTCGTCATCCTGCTGATCAATACGATCATCATGGATCACTTCAGCCCGCGGTTCCGCTACCACTTCGTGCTGCACCACTCCACCAATCTGCGCGAGCTCTCCCACGATCCGATCCGCGTTCTGATCAGCAGTGCGCTCTGGCTCGACGGCGGCCACTGGTGGCCCTACCTGATCCTCTACAGCCTCTTCCACGCTCCGGCCGAACGCTGGCTCGGCTCGTGGCGCTGGCTGCTCGTCGTGGTCATCTCACACGTCGGCGCCACCTACCTGAGCCAGAGCGTGGTCTACTACAACATCAGCCACGGCACCGCGCCCGCGTCGGACGCCTTCGTCGCGGACATCGGCGTGAGCTATGCGCTGGCCGGAGTGGAAGGCGTGCTGACCTATCTCATCACCGCGCCATGGCGATACTTCTACGTGGCAGGTCTGGTCATCTACTACGGCGTTGCAATGCTGGGGGATTGGGACTTCACCGACCTCGGGCACTTCACCGCGCTGCTGCTCGGTCTCGCCTGCTACCCGCTCACCCGCGACCGCGCCGGCTCCTGGGACCCGGTGCTCAGCCTGCGTTCGGTGTGGACGCGGGTTCGCTCAGAGTGAAGCCGCCGCCGTCTTCCTCGCCCGTGCCGCGGGCCTGCGCGCGCAGCGCGGCGAAGTGCTCCGCCGTGCGCCGCTCCCCGAAGCCGAACGCGAACGCCGCGATCGCGCCCGCCGCGACCAGCGGCACCACCAGCCCGGCCCGGTGCGGCACGCCCGCGCCCCACAACCCGGTCACCAGCGCCGAGCCGAACAGGAAGCCGACGTAGTTGAAGATGTTGAGCCGCGCCACCGCGACCCCGGTCTCGGCCGGGTCGAGCCGGCCGGCGGCGGAGAAGCACAGCGGGGCCATCACCGAGATGCCCAGCCCGACGACGCCGAAGCCGAGCAGCGCCACCAGCGGGCCCGGGGCCGCGACCGCGATCACGAAGCCGGCCGCCGCGATCGCCGCGCCGGCCCGCCCGACCGGGACCCCGCCGAAGCGCTCGGTGAGCCGGTCTCCCGCGAAGCGGCCGGCCATGAACGGCACCGCGTAGGCGAAGTAGACGATGGTGATCTGCCAGCCGTGCCCGTGCAGGCCGTCCTGGATGTAGAGGCCGCCGGCGCTGGAGACGGTCGAGTCCGCGAAGTAGGCCAGGGCCATCACCGCGCACACGGCCAGCATCGGCCGCCACGCGATCGCCGGCGGCTTGCCGGTCCGCGCGTCCACGGCGATCGTCTCGTCCTTCACGCCGGCCAGCAGGAACTTGCCGACCGCGAGCAGCAGCACGGCCAGCGGCGAGCTCGCCGCGGCGTAGAAGACCAGCAGCGAGGTGTGCGTGTTCGTGGCCAGGGTGGCCGAGACCGAGCCGATCGCCGCGCCGAAGGCCCACACCCCGTGGAAGGAGAGGATGATCGAGCGCCCGTAACGCCGCTGCAGCGCGACCGCCTGCATGTTCGTCGTCGCGTCCACCGCGCCGATCGCGGCGCCGACCAGCAGCAGGAACGGCATCGCCGCGCCGAGCGCGTGCGCCGAGCCGACCCCGGTGATCGCGGCCAGTACCAGCAGCTGCGAGACGCGCAGCACGATCCGCGAGCCGAACCGGCCCACCAGCGCCCCGGCCACCAGCGAGCCGAGCGCCGCGACCACCAGGACCGCCGCCATGACCGCGGCCACCGTCGAGTCGCCGATGTGCAGCTGCTTCTCCAGCGTCGGGATCTCGCTGGTGAGCGCGATCAGCGAGAAGCCCTGCGCGCCGAACGCGACGAACAGCGCGCCGCGCGACCGCCGCAGGGTCGCGTCCGTACCGCCCACACCGCTCACGATTCGCCGTCCTCCATGGAGGGGCAGCGTAAGAGCCGCGCCCGGCCCTTGGAAAGAGGCGCGGCGAAAAATGTGACCGCAGGTTCAGGTTTTTCTCGGCGCCGCCGTGCCCCGGCGCCGCCGAACCGATACCGAACGGTGATTCCGCCGCGGAACAGCCTCGGCCGCCGCCCCGTCCAAGAGGCGCTGACGCGGCGTCGGGCCGCGTCACGACGGCAGAGGGCGGGGCACGAATCGTGGGACTCATGCGAGGTGGGAAGCGGCGGGCCGGCTCGGCGGCGGCGGTGCTCGCGCTGGTGATCGCCGGCCCGCTGGCGCTGACGGCGTGCAGCGGCGGTAACAGCGGGACGAGCGCGTCCTCCTCGGCGCGCGGACCGGCGGCCGGGCAGGCGCAGGCGCCCGAGTCGCTGAAACAGGACTCGGCCGGCGGCACGTCGTCCGGCTCGTCGTCGGGGAGCGGGAGCAGTGCCTCGGGGACGGGCACGGCGGTGAAGTTGCCGAGCCGGGATCTGGTCATCACCGTCGGGCTGCAGGTCAAGACCTCTGACGCGGCGGCGGCCGCGGCGAAGGCGCAAAGCATCGCGCAGGCCGCCGGCGGCTACGTGGCCGACGAGTCGATCGGCTCGGGGCAGCAGGTGGTGACGCCGGAGCCCGCGCAGTCCTCCGGCTCCGTGGACGGCGGCACGACGCCGGCGCCGGCCACGCTGCCGGACATCAACGACGCGTCCGACTCGACGCAGGCGGTGCTGGTCCTGCGGGTTCCGCCGCAGAGTGTGGACTCGGTCCTCAACGCGCTCACCGGCAAGGGCACCGTCACCTACCAGAGCCGGACCGCGACCGACGTGACCGGCCAGGTGGCCGACGTGGCCAGCCGGGTGGCCTCCGCGCAGGCCGCCATCGCGGAACTGCGCGCCCTGATCGACAAGGCCGCCTCGATGAACGACCTGATCTCCCTGGAGCAGGCGCTCGCGCAGCGCGAATCCGACCTCGAAGGCCTGGAGGCCCAGCAGAAGGCGCTCGCCGACCAGGTGCAGTTCGCCACGATCACGGTCGGCTACTTCACGCAGGGCAAGCCGGCCGCGCCGCCGCCGGTCCGCACCGGCTTCATGCGGGGCCTGACGGTCGGCTGGCACGGCTTCCTCGCCGTCGTGCGGGGCCTGCTCGTCACGCTCGGGTGGCTCGTGCCGTACGCGGTGGTCGTCGCGGTGCTGTGGTGGCCGGTGCGCCGCCTGGTGCGCTGGAGCAGGGGCCGGCGCAGCGGCGGGGCACGGCCGACCGGGACCGTGGCGCTCGCGCCGGCCGGGCCGCCGGCGGCTGAGGGTTCTGATTCGTCCGCCGACGACTGAACCAGCGGCGCCGCGCCTGGCCGGATCTTCTTCCCGGCCGGGCGCGGCGTGCGGCTCACTGGTCCAAGCCGGGAATCAGGGTCAGCGCCAGGTGCAGTTGCAGCCGGTCCTGGCCCGAGTCGAGGCTCAGGCCGCTGATCCGCTCGATCCGCTCCAGCCGGTGGTAGAGGGTCTGGCGGTGGATGCCGAGTGCCTGCGCGGTACGTTGGGCGCTGCCCGCCGAGTCCAGGTACGACTTGGCCGTGCGCACCAACTCCGGGCCGCCTTCCGCCAGGAGAGCCGCCACCCCGGAGGTGAGCACCGCGTCCCGCAACGCCGCGTCCGTGCCCGCGCCGAGCAGCCGGTGCACACCCAGCTCCGGCCACTCCAGCACCAGCGGCGCCGCCGCGTTCCGGCTCGCCGCGACGCGCGCCGCGATCCTGGCCTGCAGCCAGCTCTCGCGCGCCTGTACGAGACCGGCGACCGCGCCGCCGATCCCTGCCGCCGGCGTCGGCACCGACGCCCCGGCGATCGACGCGGTCAGCGCGGCGAAGGCCGAGCGGGTGATGCCGCGCGCGGCGGCCAGGTCGCCGGGCGCGGAGAGCGGAACGATGAACGTCGACGCGTGCTCGCCGGAGCCGACCAGGATCGTGCGCGGCAGCCGCCAGGCGTTCACGAACACCGGGTCGCCCTTGCCCGCCGAGCGCACCGCGACCGCGGCCACCGGCGTCCCCGGCGGCATCGGCCACGACTCGGCGATCTCCTCGGCCGCCCGCGCCCGCGTCTCAGGGTATGTGGACAGCAGGTCGCCGACCTTCCAGCCCAGGTCCTCGCGCAGCCGCGAGCGCCGCGCCATCTCGCCCCCGGCCCGCGCGGCGGCCGCGACGAGCTCCGGCAGCGGCATCGGGTGACCGTTGCCCGCCCCGGTCTCCGGATCCTCCAGCAGCCACAAGTACCCGTAGGTGACGGATTGCCAGCGCACCGGGATGCACAGCCGGCCGAGCAGCCCGCGCTCCGGGTCCGGCGGGATGCGGACCGGCCCTGGCGCGTGCGCGATGCCGAAGGACTCGAAGTACCTGCGCACCTCCGCCGTCGCGCGCCGGTGCATGATCGAGTCCTGGCGCACCGTGTCGCCGGGCCGCTGATGCGCGCTCACCGCGACCAGGTTGAACTCGCGGTCCTCCAGCGTCACCGGGGCGCCCGAGATCAGGGCCGCGCCGTCGACGAGGTCCTGCAGGTCCGGCCCGATCACGGGTCACCTCTATCTCGTCATATCTCGTCAGCGCCGAGCGGTGGTTGCTGAGCGGTTGTCCGATGTGCCTGGTGTTGCCTCATACAAGTGTATGAGAAATTCATGCCTTCGCCTCGACATGGGTATCTCGTCGGGTCGGCCCGGCCTTCGTACCGTGGGCCTGTAGTCCGCAGCCGAACCGTCCTGATCCCCGTCCGCAGGAGGCAAGCAGTGCCCGTGCTCTCGTCCTTCTTGCTCAAGGCCTCGCGCAGCCCCCGGGTGCGCAGCGCGATCGTCGGCATCCCGGTGACCCGGCGCGTCGTGGACCGCTTCGTGGCGGGGGAGAGCATCGAGTCGGCGATCCGCGCCGTGCGCGCCCTGCGGGCCGACGGCCTGAGCGTGACCCTCGACCACCTCGGCGAGGACACCCGCGACGCCGCCCAGGCCACCGCGATCCGGGACGCCTACATCGAGCTGCTGACCGTCCTGCACCGCAACGGCCTGGCCGACTGCGCCGAGGTCTCGGTCAAGCTCTCCGCGCTCGGCCAGGCGCTGCCCGACGTCGGCGAGAAGCTGGCCCTGGAGAACGCGCGCGCGATCTGCGAGGCGGCGGCCGCAGCCGGGACGACGGTCACCCTCGACATGGAGGACCACACCACCATCGACTCGACGCTGCACATCCTGCGCGAGCTGCGCCAGGACTTCCCGTGGGTCGGCGCGGTGCTCCAGTCGATGTTGCTGCGCACCCCGCAGGACGCCCGCGACCTGGCCTATCCCGGCTCGCGGGTCCGGCTGGTCAAGGGCGCGTACGCGGAACCGCCGCAGGTGGCGCACGCGCGCAAGGCGGAGGTCGACGCCGCCTATCTCAAGTGCGCGGAGATCCTCATGTCCGGTGGCGGTTATCCGATGATCGCCAGCCATGACTCGCGCATGATCGCGGGCGCCACGTGGGCCGCGCGCGACGCGCGCCGCGAGCCCGGCGAGTACGAGTTCCAGATGCTCTACGGCATCCGCACCGACCTGCAGCGCGAGCTCGCGCGCCAGGGCGAGCGGGTGCGCGTCTACGTGCCATTTGGTACGGATTGGTACGGGTACTTCATGCGCCGGCTCGCCGAGCGCCCCGCCAACGTCGCCTTCTTCCTGCGCGCCCTGCTCGGCCGCTGAGCCGCAGCCCCGGCAGACCACTTACCCGAGAGCGATTCCCCCGAGGAGCCCCATGGACGCCGTCACCCAGGTCCCCGCCCCCGTGAACGAGCCGGTGCTCGGCTACGCCCCGGGCAGCCCGGAGCGCGAGAAGCTGGTGCGCGCCCTGGGCGAGCTCGCCGACCACCCGGTCGACCTGACCATGACCATCGGCGGCGTGCAGCGGATGGGCGGCGGCGGCAAGCTCGACGTGGTCCAGCCGCACGACCACCGCTGCGTGCTCGGCACGCTCGCCGAGGCCACCGAGGACGACGCGCGCGCCGCGATCGACGCCGCGGCGGCGGCCGCCCGCGACTGGCGCACCCTCTCCTTCGACGACCGCGCCGCGATCTTCCTCAAGGCCGCCGACCTGCTCTCCGGCCCGTGGCGGGCCACCCTGAACGCCGCCACCATGCTCGGCCAGTCCAAGACCGCGCAGCAGGCCGAGATCGACGCCGCCTGCGAGCTGGCCGACTTCTGGCGCTTCAACGTGCACTTCGCCCGGCAGATCCTGGCCGAGCAGCCGATCTCGAGCCCCGGCGTGTGGAACCGCACCGACCACCGGCCGCTGGAGGGCTTCGTCTACGCGATCACGCCCTTCAACTTCACCGCGATCGCCGGCAACCTGCCCACCGCCCCCGCACTCATGGGCAACACGGTGCTCTGGAAGCCCTCGGTCACCCAGCAGTTCTCCGCGCACTTCCTGATGCGGCTGCTGGAGGCCGCCGGCCTGCCTCCCGGCGTGATCAACCTGGTCACCGGCAGCGGCATCCCGGTGTCCGAGGTCGCGCTGCGCCACCCGGACCTGGCCGGGATCCACTTCACCGGCTCGACGAAGACCTTCCAGCACCTGTGGCGCACCGTGGGGGAGAACATCGCCTCCTACCGCACCTACCCGCGGCTGGTCGGCGAGACCGGCGGCAAGGACTTCGTGCTCGTACACCCCTCCGCCGACCCGGCGATCGTCAAGACCGCGCTCACCCGCGGCGCCTTTGAATACCAGGGCCAGAAGTGCTCGGCCGCGTCACGCGCCTACCTGCCGCGCGCGATGTGGAACCGGCTGCGCGACGACCTGATCGCCGAGGTCGACGCGCTGACCATGGGCCCGGTCACCGACCTGTCCAACTTCCTGGGCGCGGTCATCGACCGGCGCGCCTTCGACAAGCACAAGGCCGCGCTCGACCGGGCGCGCGCCACCGAGGGCATCACCGTCGAAGCCGGCGGCACGTACAGCGACGCGACCGGCTACTTCGTCCGCCCGACCGTGCTGACCGGCGCCGACCCCGCCGACGAGATCTTCACCACCGAGTACTTCGGCCCGATCCTGTCCGTGTTCGTCTACGACGAGCCGGACTTCGGCAAGGTCATGGAGCAGATCGACGGCTCCTCACCGTACGCGCTGACCGGCTCGATCATGGCCACGGACCGCGCGGTGATCGCCGAGGCGGCCGAGCGGCTGCGGTTCGCCGCGGGCAACTTCTACGTCAACGACAAGCCGACCGGCGCCGTCGTGGGCCAGCAACCGTTCGGCGGCGGCCGCGCCTCCGGCACCAACGACAAGGCCGGGTCGGCGCAGAACCTGCTGCGCTGGACCAGCACCCGCTCGATCAAGGAGACCTTCGTCCCGCCGACCGACTACACCTACCCGCACATGCGCTAGTCGCCGGGCTGGTCCGCGCCTCCGGCCTCCGGGGCGCCCGCGCCCGGGTCCGGGACGTGCGGGTCCTGAGTCACGTGCTCGAGTTCGGCCAGGGTGAGGATCACGTCCGCCGGGCTGGCCGTCGGGGCGTACAGCCGCAGCTCCGTGCCGTTGGCCTCGTGCGCCGCGCTCTGCCGGTGCAAGACGGCCACTCCCGCGCTGGCCAGGTGGCTCACTCCGGTCAGGTCCACGGTCAGGTCGCGGGTGCCGGCCACCCCCGCGGCCCGCACGCCGTGCTCGACCTGCTCGGCCGTGGCGGCGTCGACCGGACCGTCGATCCGGAGGCGCGGCTCGGGCGCCCAGGGCTCCTCCAGGACCAGCAGCGGGTCGGCGGGCTCCGGCCGCGGCGCTGGCCGGCCGGCGGCCAGCAGTTCGGCGGTCAGCAGCCTGGCCGGGCGGGTCGGGGTCAGCGTCAGCGTGGCGGTGGTGCCGCGCTCGCCATGGTCGATGCGCAGGTCGTCGGCTAGCGCGGTGGCGAGTTGCAGGCCCAGGCCGCGGTGCGGTGAGGGCAGCGGTTCCCGCCAGACGCCCCGGTCGCGCACCCGGGCGTACAACCGGCCGTCCTCGGCCAACCGGGCGCTCACGGCGAAGGTCCGGCTTTCGTTCGTGCCCTGGTACGCGTGCTCGATGCTGTTGGTGGCCAGCTCGACCACCGCGTGCTCGACCGCCTCGGCGTGCTCGGGTCCGACTCGCGCGGCCCGCAACCAACCCGCCAGCTGGAGTCGCATCGTGGCGAGCTGCTGCGGGTCGGCCGCGACCACCAGCTCGAGCGGCGGTATCGGATCGAGCCGCTGGCTCGCGAGCAGGGTGATGTCGTCGCGGTGGCCGGTCACCCGCGTGAGCAGTTCGAGCATCTGTGTGCACACCCGCTCGGCGGCAGTCAGATCATCGTCGTGGAACGCGCGATCCGCTGCTACGTCCGCGGCCACTCGAGCCAGCTCCACGCTGCCCTGCGTCGGCTGCCGGCCAGGGCGCTCGAGGATGCCGTCGGTGTACAGCAGCACCACCTCGCCGGGCCCAAGCCTCCCAGTGCCCACCTCGGCCTCGGTGAACGCGCCGCCCACGCCGAGCGGTCCGCCGCCGGTGGTCGACAGATACCTGGACTCACCTGCGGGATCGAGCAGTAGCGGCGGCGGGTGCGCCGCGGTGCAGTACGAAAACGCGCCGCTGGTCGTGTCGAGCAGCACCACGCACACGGTCGCCGCACGCGCGCCGCGGATCCGCGAGGCCGCCGTGTCCAGCGCACTGAGAGCGGCCGGGATCTCACCGCCGGCGATGAGCCGCTCGCGCAGGAGGACCCGCAACTGGCCCATGGTCGCCGAGGCGGCCACCCCGTGCCCGACCACGTCGCCGACGACGAGCGCCACCCGGCCGTCCGCCACCGTGAACGCGTCGAACCAGTCTCCGCCGGCCGCGGTGTCCGCGTCGGCCAGCAGGTAACTCGCCGCCACCTCCAGCGTCGGCAGCACCGGCAACCCCACCGGAAGCAGTTCCTGCTGCAGTGCGTAGATGACATCACACGCCTGCTCATAGCGTTGCTCCGCCTCACCGCTCTTCGCCCGGGCGGTCTGCCGCTCGCGCACCTGCTCGGTGACGTCCACCGCGCTGACGATCACGCCGCGCACGCTGCCGTCCGGACCGAACCACGGGTAGTCGACGTAGTCGACGAACATCTCCACCAGCCCGGCCTGCGGGTGCTGGAACTGGATCCGGAACTCGCGCAGCGCCTCGGACCGCCCGGTGGCGTAAACCCGCTCGTGGATCTCCATCACGTGCTGGCCGACGGCTTCGGCGAACAGCTCGCTGATCGGAGCGCCGATCATCTCCTCGCGTCCGACGTACTCCCGATAGGCGGCCGTGGTCGCCGCCACCCGCAGCTGCGGCCCCTCCAGCGCGATCACCAGCAGCGGCAGAGCGTCGAAGACCTGCTGCACCGTGGCCGCGTCACCCACCCGACGGGCCAGCTGCTCCTCCTCGCCCCCGGCCGGGATATCCGCCACCGCCGTCGGCCCTTCCGCCTGTCACCTCGGGAACCTGACCAGGACTGCCGGGCGGCAGCGGTCAGGACACCGCGCTCGGCCTGCGCACCGCAGGTCCACCCTCCAGTGCCCGGCGGCGGTCCGGGAAAACCGCGAGCAGGTGCCACGCCCCGGATACCTCGATGACCAGATCCAC
>Ga0070739_10005594_pt1 | contig 14255 bp, 13 predicted proteins | sample Coa_R1_7_FD_66445 | JGI IMG/M metagenome (GOLD analysis project Ga0070739, IMG submission 66445) | Surface soil microbial communities from Centralia Pennsylvania, which are recovering from an underground coalmine fire - Coalmine... | ecosystem: Environmental > Terrestrial > Soil > Unclassified ... | reverse complement strand
ACGGTAGGCCGCGTCCGGCCCGCCCACAGGAAGACCTTTGACAGCGCCGTCCTCGGCGATGCGCTGGTGCGCGTGCACACGGTACACCGGCAGGACAATCCGCTGTACCATCGCCTGCTGCTCGCGGCCGGCGAGAAGACCGGCCTGCCCGTGCTGTACAACACCAGCTTCAACCTTTTCAATGATCCGCTGGTGTGCAGCCCGCGCGACGCCGTACGCAGTTTCTACTCCTCCGGGATCGACGCTCTGTTCGCCGGAAACTTCTTCGTCGAAAAATAACCAGAAATCTCTGCATCCCGGGAACTCCTGGACGGATTTCCCGTCTGTACTCCTATGCACGGCCTCTGGCAGGATGTTCGCTATGGCGTTCGCGGGCTCGGGCGGGACCGCGGCTTCACCTTTCTCGCGGTGCTCGCGCTCGCGCTGGGCATCGGCTCCGTAACCACGATCTACAGCGTCATCGAAAACGTCCTGCTCGACCCCTTCCCCTACCGCGACGCACGGCACATCATCAGCTTCTATATTCATGACCTGGACCAGGGCGAGCGCGGTGGGCGCGGCGGCTTCCAGATACCCGAATTTCTCGATTACAAAGAACAGAATCGTATCTTCGACGGCGTCATCGGATCGGGCAACTCGGACGTGCTCTACACCAATGGCGAGGGAACCGATCGTTTTCAGGGCGCCTACGTCACCCCGGATGCGTTCGATGTGCTCGGCGCGCGCGCACTGCTCGGTCGCGGCATCACTCCGGCTGATGGCCAACCCGGCGCCCCGCCGGTCTTCGTCATGGCCTACAAGTTGTGGGCGAAGAACTTCAACTACGACCGCGGCATCCTCGGCCGCACATTCGTGCTCAATCAAAAGCCGCGCACCCTGGTTGGCATCATGCCTCCGCGCTTCACCTGGTGGGGCGCGGATTTGTGGACGCCTGACCCGCTCGATCGCAACGATCCCGACGTGAAGATCCGTAACTTCGCTTTCCTCGGTCACCTGAAACCAGGCATCGATGAACGGCGCGCCGCGGCCGACCTCAACGTGCTCGCGCACCAGCTCGCGAAGAAGTACCCCGACCAGTATCCAAAGCGCTTCAACGTGCAAACCCAGACTTTGGCGGAAGGAGTGGTCGGCCAGTTCCGGCCCATCCTGTTCACCCTGCTCGCCGCCGTCTGCATGCTGCTGCTGATCGCGTGCGGCAACGTGGCGAACATGCTGCTGGCGCGAGCCACCGCGCGCGAAAAAGAGATCGCCATCCGCACTTCGCTGGGCGCCGGACGCTGGCAAATCCTGCGGCAGCTCATGGTGGAGAGCCTGCTTCTCGCGCTCGCTGCCGCGGTCGCCGGGTGTGGGCTCGCCTGGGGCGGGCTGAAGGTGCTGGTGGCGGCCATTCCCCAGCAGACGATTCCCGACGAAGCCGTCATCAGCCTGAACCTTCCCGTGCTCGCGTTCGCTCTCGCCGTCACCATCGTAACCGCGCTTCTGTTTGGCCTCGCTCCGGCTCTGCTCGCCACCGGCCGGCAGCTCGCCGAACCGCTGAAGGATTCGGGCAAGGGCGTGAGCGGCGGCTTCCGGCGCGGGCGTCTGCGCAATGCGCTCATCGTCGCCGAGGTGGGACTCTCGATGGTGCTGCTGGTCGGCGCGGGACTGCTGATGCGCACTTTCGTTGCGCTCCAGAACGTGGACCTCGGGCTGAATCCGAACAATGTACTGGTGGTCCGGCTGCCGCTGCCGCGCGAGCAGTACAAGACCGCCGCCGCCAAACAGCGATTCTTCCGCGAGCTGCTGGGCCGCCTCCATGCCCTCCCCGGAGTCGTTGCCGCCACCGAAACCAGCTCCCTGCCTCCATACGGCGGCATTCCCACCGACGTCGATGTCCCCGGCCGTACGCATTCCGAAAATTGGCAGGCGCTGTTCCAGCTGGTCAGCGATGGTTATTTCCAGACGCTTCAGATCCAGCTCCTGCGCGGGAGGCTGCTCAGCGAGTCAGAGGTCGCACAGGCGCGTAAGGTCGCGGTCATCAATCAGAGCCTGGCGCGCAAATTCTTCGGCGACGAAGACCCTGTCGGCCGCATGATCGTTCTGAAGACCCTTCAAACGTGGCCCGAGCCGGTGAAGGATCCCGTCTTTGAAGTGGTCGGCATCACTGCCGACGCGAAGAACCGCGGCGTGCAGGATCCCCCCATGCCGGAGGCCTTCATCCCCTACACCGTCACCGGGTTCGCCGAGCGCGGCATTCTGGTGCGCACCGCGCAGGATCCCATGACCCTGCTTCCCGAAGTGCAGCGCCAGGTCTGGGCCACGGATCGCAACGTAGCGCTCACACTCACCGGCTCCATGCGCGACTATCTGAAGCGCTTCACCTACGCTCAGCCGCGGTTCGCCCTGATCCTGCTGGCGCTGTTCTCCGGCGTCGGGCTGGTGCTGGTCGCGATCGGCGTGTACAGCGTCATTGCCTACACGGTATCGCGGCAGACGCATGAAATCGGTATCCGCGTAGCCCTCGGCGCCTCCCAGGCCAATGTGCTCATGGTGGTGCTGCGTATGGGCCTGGTGCTTGTCGGACTCGGGGTCGCGGCCGGTCTGGCCGCCAGCTTCGCCGCGACGCGTCTGATCTCGAGTCAGCTGTGGGGCGTCAAACCGTACGACCCGCTGACGCTCGCGGCGGTAATCACGGTTGTGCTGGTGGCGGGCATCGCCGCATGCCTCATCCCCGCCCGCCGCGCCACGCGGGTCGACCCCATGCAGGCGCTTCGCTACGAATAGGTTCGCTGTGCGCGGGGTCTGAGCCGCCGTATGCATTACCACGGTAATTTGAAGGTGTGGCGATTGCCCGTTCGAAAATAACTGCGCAGGGCCGGATCTCTGTGCCGCCCGATGTCCGGAAGAAGCTCGGCGTTGCTCCGGGGTCAATCCTCGAGTGGTACGAGGACAATGGCCGAATCATAGTCCGGCGAGCGGCCGATTCTCTTCCGAGGACATCCACAAAGCCGTCTTCGCAAACCGGCCTCCCAGGGCACAGACTGTTGACGCGATGAAAGCAGGCATTCGCCGCTGGATGCGAAAGCGCCATGCGCGCGATTGAGTTGGTACCGTGAACGGCGCCCAAAGGCTCTAATCGTTACGCCATCCGCGCTTGCGCGACGCGCTCCGGAATCCGCGCCAGATCGCGTACGAAGAGTTCGTATTCCGCATGCCGGCGCTCCTCGTCCGGCATGCGCAGCAGCGCCGATGGGTGCACCGTCGCCATCACCCACTCGGCCACGTCATGCGGGAAAAACTCGCCGCGGTGCTGCGTCAGCCGGAACGCACGCCCCATCAGATCCTGCGCCGCTGTCGCCCCAAGGCAGACAATCAACTGCGGCTTCACGACACGGATCTCAGCATCCAGCCACGGCCGGCAGGCCGCCACTTCACGGGCGTTCGGCTTGCCGTGAATACGGCGCTTGCCGCGCGGCTCGAACTTGAAGTGCTTCACCGCGTTGGTTACGTAGACGCGCGCGCGATCCACATGCGCATCCGCCAGCGCGCGATCCAGCAGCTTGCCCGCGGGGCCGACGAATGGATGTCCCGTCCGGTCCTCGACATCGCCGGGCTGCTCTCCCACCATCATCACCGCCGCGTGCTTCGGTCCCTCGCCGGGCACGGCCTGCGTCGCGTTGCGATAGAGGTCGCAGCCGTGGCATTGCTGCACCGACTCGGCCAGCGCCGCCAGGCTGAGCCGCGCCGGTATCCATGGAAGCGCTCCAGGAAACTCGCTTTCCGCCATAACGTCCTCATTACCAGACGCATACCCATTAGAATGAGTACAGAAATCGTGCCGCCCACCGGACCCGCCGCCCCACGTACACCGCTCGAGGAAGAGCTCACGCGCGTCTGGAAGGATCTGCTGGGCGTGCCGGAAATCGGCATCCACGACAACTTTTTCGATCTTGGCGGCCACTCCCTCCTCGCCGTCCAGCTTCTCTCCATCATTCACGAGACTTACAACGTCGATCTTTCGCCGGAGATCGTCTACGACGCGGCGCTCACCGTCGCTTCGCTGGCGCATGCGATCGAACTACAGCAGATCGATCAGCTCGGGCCCGAAGAGTACGCGGCCATGCTGGAGGATATCGAGCAGATGTCCGACGAGGAAGCGCGGGCGCTGCTGGCGGCCGAGGACGACGGCGAATCCGCCGGCGGCCGCGCCTGAGCGATGCGGGTCCTGCTGGCGTCCAGCGCCTCCTACGATCCACCACGCGGCGGCTCGACGCACAGCAATCGGGCGTGGCTTGGCGAACTGCGCGCCCGCGGACACGAGTGCGAGGTTGTCGCTGGTTCGGAGCCGGCCGAGAATCCAGCGTTGCAGAAGCTGGCGCTGAGAAGCCGTATCCTCGACTGGCGGCCGGACGTGGTGCTCGTTTCTTCCGAGGACCTGAGCCATATGCTACTGCGCGAGGCGCATCACAGCGCGCCGGGACGCGTCGTCTATCTGGCGCATACGCCGCAGTTCTTTCCGTTTGGGCCGGAGAGCTGGAATCCGGATCCACAGGCCGCGGAGCTGGTGCGCCGTTCGGCCGCGATCGTCGCCATCGGGCATCACATGGCTGGCTATATCGAACGCGCGCTCGGCATTCGACCCCACATCATTCATCCACCGATTTACGGCGGCGGGCCATTCGAGCGCTACAGCGGCGGCGAGTTCGTCACCATGATCAATCCGTCGGCGGTGAAGGGCATATCCATTTTTCTGGCCGTCGCCCGTGTGCTGCCGGGAGTGCTGTTTGCCGCGCTGCCGGGCTGGGCCACCAACGTTTCCGACCGACAGGAACTCGCCGCTCTGGCAAACGTCAGCATGCTTCAGCCCATAGAGCGTATCGACGAGTTCCTGCGGCGCACGCGCGTGCTGCTCATGCCATCACTCTGGTATGAGGGCTTCGGGCTCATCATCATGGAAGCGATGTTGCGGGGCATTCCGGTGATAGCCAGCGATTCCGGAGGATTGAAGGAGGCCAAAGCGGGCACAGGTTACGTGCTCCCCGTGCGGCCGATCGAGCGATACGAGCGCCAGTACGACGACCGCCGCATGCCCTGCGCCATCGTCCCTCCGCAGGACGTCGAACCGTGGGTCGCGGCGGTGCGCACCCTGGCCGGAGACTCCGCTGAATGGGAGCGTGAATCCGAGCAGTCGTTCCGGGCAGCGACGCAGTTCGTTGCCGCACAGCCCGCGAACGCGCTCGAAGAATTGCTGACCTCGCTCGAGCCGGCCGGGCCTTCACCCGAGCCGGTGGGCGGCGTCGCGGCTCTGTCGCCGGAAAAGCGCGCACTGCTGCTGCGCCGGTTGCATCGTATGAAATACGGCGGCTGAACCCTCGTGCGCATTCTGCTGGCTCACAACTCGCTGTATTTCCCTTCGCACGGCGGAGGCGACAAGTCCAACCGCTTGCTCATGCAGGGGCTCGCCGAAGCCGGCCATGTTTGTCGGGTTGCGGCGCGCATCGTCAATTTCGGCGCCGCGGAGCAGGAGAAGTTCGTGGCCGAGATCGAGGGCCGGGGAACGGCCGTCACATCGCAGGGTGACGGCGTAGTGTCCTTCCGGCTCGGCGGCGTGGAAGTACGCACGGCCGCCAACCTCTCCAACCTGCGCGCATGGTTCGGCTCCGAGGTCGCCTCCTTTCATCCCGATGTGATCCTGACCTCGACGGACGATCCCGCGCAGTTGATGCTGGAGCCGGCGCTTCGCGCCCCCGGCGCGCGCGTCGTCTACATGGTGCGAGCCACCATCGCGCTGCCCTTCGGACCCGACGCGGCGTTCGCGAGCGAGCACAAAACCGATGTTCTCAGGCGCGTGGACAGCATCGTCTGCGTGAGCGAGTACGTGGCCCGCTACGTGCGCGAACACGCCGCCATCGATGCGGTTGCGCTGCCCATCTCGATGCAGGACAAAGGGCCGTTCCAGGACCTTGGCGGGTTTGATAACGAGTTCGTGCTCATGGTGAATCCCTGCGCGGTGAAGGGTCTGCCCATTTTTCTTGTGCTCGCCGAGGCCTTCCCGGACGTTCGGTTCGCGGCGGTTCCCACCTGGGGAACCACACATGAGGACATCGCCGCGCTGCGCGCGCATCCGAACGTCACCGTGCTCGAGGCGCAGGATGACATCGACCGAATTCTTCGCCGCGCCCGCGTTCTGCTGCTGCCTTCGATCTGGGCTGAGGCGCGAGCCCGCATCGTCGTGGAGGCGATGCTGCGCGGCGTGCCGGTGCTGGCCGCTGATGTCGGCGGAATTCCCGAGGCGATGATGGGCGTCCCCTATCTTCTGCCGGTGAACATGATCACCCATTACGAGCCGCGGGTGAACGAGCAGATGGTGCCGGTGCCGGTCATTCCGCCGCAGGATCTCGGACCCTGGCGCGATGCTCTCGGTCGTCTGCTCACCAGCCGTGCGCACTGGGAAGAGATCGCCGGCCTGGGGAAGCGGACCGCGCGTGCCTACGTCGAGGCGCTGAGCATCCGTCCTCTGGTGCAGCATCTGGAGGAGGTCGTCGCGCGCCCGCCCAAATCGCGGCAGCCCGCGGCGGCGGAGCATCGCCCGGGTTCGCTCTCGCCGGAGAAGCACAGGCTGCTGGCCTTGCGGCTCCAAAGGCAGTCGGCCGCGAAAAGGGCCTCGACCGTCGATCCCTGGTTTCCGACGCTTCGCCAGGCCGAGCAGGCCCCGCTCCGGTTATTCTGTTTTCCATTTGCCGGGGGCGGCGTGCTCTCGTTTCGGGGCTGGGCTGCGGCGCTCGGCGATGCAATCGCCGTCTGTCCGGTGCGGCTGCCAGGCCGTGAAACGCGCATTTCCGAGCCGCCGTTCGAGCGCATGGCGGATCTCATCGCGGCGCTCGGTCCGGCAATTCGCGGGCGCCTGGAAATCCCGTTCGCGTTTTATGGCCACTCGATGGGTGCGGGCATCTCATTCGAGCTGGCGCGATGGCTGCGGCGCAATCGACTTCCGGCGCCGCGCGCGCTGCTCGTCTCCGCCGCTCGCGCCCCGCAGTTGCGCAAAGGCTGGACGCCGCCGCCCCAGCCCTCGGATTCCGAACTGGAAGCGTTCGCCGGCTGCCCCGTCACTCCGGCGCTCCGAGCCGACGTGCAGCTCTATCGCACGTGGACATACGAGGACGAGCCGCCGCTGGAAACGCCGATTCACGCCTACGCCGGCGCGAGGGATCCAACAGTAACGCCGGCCCAGGTGGAGGCCTGGCGCGAGCAAACTGTGGCGTCGTTCGATGCCGCGACCTTTCCCGGCGGCCATCTCTTCATTAATGACGTGCGCGACGAGTTCCTGGCGCGCCTGCGCACCGACCTCGGTCAGTAGACGTCGTCCCCTACACTGGACCTATGGCCACACAGTATTCCAAGCCGCCGGAAATGAAGATCGACCCGAACAAGAAGTACAGGGCGACGCTGGACACCTCGCGCGGAACCATCGTCTGCGATCTCTTTGCGAAGGATGCGCCGAAGACGGTGAACAACTTCGTGTTCCTGGCGCGAGAGGGCTTCTACGACGGGACCACGTTTCACCGCGTCATCAACGACTTCATGATCCAGGGCGGCGATCCCACGGGCACCGGCCGCGGCGGTCCGGGATATCGCTTCGAGGACGAGACGAAGAACAACCCGAACAAGCACAAGGTCGGCTCGCTGTCGATGGCCAACGCCGGACCGAACACCAACGGCAGCCAGTTCTTCATCACGCATGTGGCCACCGACTGGTTGGACGGCAAACATACCGTCTTTGGGCAGGTGGCCAGCGGTCAGGATGTGGTCAACGCCGTAAAGCAGGGCGACAAGCTGAACAAAGTGACAATCGAGGAATCGTAAACAGTCCGCGGAACCCTGTTCCGCGGCTTCAGAATTTCGATTACCAGTAGACGAACGATTCCTCGTCGCAGATCAGAATCAGCGGCTCGCCTCCGGTGGAGATTTCCTTCGCATGGCCCGCCACCTCACGCCCGCCGTCCGAATCGAGGCACTTCTTCAATTCGTCCATGTTCGGGAAGTGCAGTTCGGCGATGCGGTACGCGCTCACCTTACCCTGCGGCGAATCAAGCACCCGCGAGGCGACGAAGCGGCTCATACCCTTGATCTTCTGCTCCACCATGGGCATGTGCTTCTCTTTGTATTCCCGCTCGAACCGCTGCTCGTCGGTTGGTCGGGGATAGATCACCACCACCTTGACGCCTGCCATGAAGCCGCTATCTTATCACCGCGCTATTTGCGGCCCGATAGCCTCTGAACCTCTTCACGGCCCCCGTCCTTTGCCTGCGCGTGAAATCCTGATCCCATGAACGATTTCCCCCGTTTCGACCTGACCGGTCAGACCGCGCTGGTCACCGGCGCGGCTCGCGGTCTCGGCCGCGCCATCTCGCTGGCCCTCGCACACGCGGGCGCGGACGTCGCCCTGGGCCTTCGCGACCTCCACGCCGACGGTGGGCTCGCCGAGGAGATCCAGCGTCTGGGCCGCCGCGCGCTCCCGCTGCAGATGGACGTCTCGCGCCTCGATCAGATCCATTCGGCTGTCAACACGGCGGCGGAAAAGTTCGGCCGTCTCGACATCCTCGTAAACAACGCCGGCATTGCGCCTGACAACCTCGCCGAGAACGTCACCGAGGCGGACTTCGACGCCACGCTCGCGGTCAATCTAAAGGGCACGTTCTTCACCGCTCAGGCTGCTGGCCGCGTCATGATCCGGCAAAAGAGCGGGCGTATCGTCAACATGAGCTCGCAGGCCGGGTTTGTCGCGCTGCCGACCGAGTCCGTTTACTGCATGACCAAGGCCGGCATCGCACACCTGACCAAGTGCCTGGCGGTGGAATGGGGGCAGCACGGCATCACCGTCAACGCCGTTGCCCCGACCTTCATCCACACTCCCGGAACCGAGCAGTGCCTCGCCGATCCCGCGTTCCGAGCGGATGTGACCGAACGGATCGCCGCCCTGCACCGCATCGGCGAACCGATGGATGTTGCCGGCGCGGTGGTGTTCCTCTCCTCGCCCGCGGCCTCCCTGATCACCGGCCACACGCTGCTGATCGACGGTGGCTGGACGGCGCGGTAACCCGCTCTGGCCACTCCACTTACGTGTTTACAAGTTTTTGACCGCAGCCTGACTACTTGCACCATGGATCCCCGCTACGCTTGCAGGCGAGGAGCTACATGGCCGCTACGGGCGTTGCGGGAAGACTTGAAGAAACGGTCGTCGATGTAAGCAGGCGGCCGCTTTCATGGCGCATGGTGACCGTCGCTGAACGCGGCGCCGCGCTTGTACTGCTCATCCTCTTCTCGCCGCTTCTCCTCATCGCTGCCGCCACTATCGTTCTTCTGTCGAAGGACTGCCCCTTTGTGGCCCACAGGCGCGTGGGGCGTGGCGGCAGGCCAATCCGTGTCATCAAGCTCCGCACCATGTGGGGCACGGCTCCGCGCAGCGGGCGAGCGCTCATCGAAGATCTGGAGAGCACCTACGTACCGGAATTGAAATCCGCCGCCGACCCACGCATCACCAGCACCTTTGCCGCCTTCTGCCGCCGTTATTCCATCGACGAGCTGCCGCAGCTGTGGCAGACCGTGCGCGGCGAAATGGCGCTGGTCGGCCCGAGGCCCATAACCGCCGAAGAACTCCGCCATCACTACGGCCGCAGCGCGCCGGAGGTGCTCAGTGTTGCCCCCGGCATCACCGGCCTGTGGCAGGTCAAAGGCAGGAACCGGCTCACATATCGGCAGAGGCGCCGGCTCGACGTGTTCCTCGTCCGCAACTGGTCGCCCCGGCTTTATCTCTTTATCCTGGGCTCCACCGGGCGCGCTGTCCTCTCCGGAAGGAACTCCGGTTGAACGACATGAAACGGCTCTGCCTCGTTTTCGTTCTCATCCTGACTTCCGCGGTGTTGCTGGCGCGAGCGGATTCCAGTTCTCGCGGCCAGCAGATTTTCGAGCGGCAGTGTTCCAAGTGCCACGCGCTCGACGCCGACAAGGAAGGTCCCCGGCTGCGCGGGGTGTACGGTCGCGCTGCCGCATCCGTAGCCTCGTTTCAGTATTCCGATGCGCTGAAGAAATCGCACATCACCTGGAGCGACGACACGCTCGACAAGTGGCTCACCGATCCGTCCGGCTTTGTGCCGGACACCTACATGGCGTTCCACCTGAGTAACAAGCGCGACCGCCAGGCGGTAATCGACTATCTGCGCGGCCTGTCTGGAAAGTAAGGAATTTCCCATGAGACGAGCTTTCATCACCGCGGTCCTGCTGGGCGCGGCAGCTGTGCTTTTAACCGTGGGCGCCAACACGGTCCGCGCTTCGGACCCGCTCGCGAACGTCAGCGACGAGGCGTCGGTAAACGCCATACTCAGCCGCGCCTGCCAGGATTGCCACTCCGATAACACAGCGTGGCCCTGGTATTCCCACCTGCCCACGGTCGGCGCCGCAATCCGCAACGACGTCAGCGCCGGGCGTGCGCAGCTCAACCTCTCGCGGTGGTCGCAATACAAGCCCGAACAGAAAGAGGAAGCCCTGGCGGAGATCGCCGCTCTCGTTCGCAATCACCTGATGCCGCCCAGCCGCTACACTCTGCTGCACCCCGGAGCGCGCCTGTCGGATGAAGATATCCGGCGGCTGACGCAATGGACTTCGGCCGAGCGGCGCAAAATCCACGCGCAGACGGAGCGCCGATGATTGACCAGGAAAAAAGATTCTGTGTACTCGCCGTCTCATGTGGGGCAGGCGGTTTCGCCTGCCATCGCGTGTTAGCGCGAATCCTTCTATTCACTGTCCTCTCCGTCATCTCCGCTCACGCGGCCGATTACGTCGGAAGCGAGCCGTGCCGCCGCTGCCACCCGGACGTCTGGAAAACCTTCAACGCCAACCCGCACTTCCGCACCCTCGCGGCGCACGGCCAGCAACCGAACACCGGCTGCGAAGGCTGTCATGGGCCCGCCGGCGACCATGTCCAGCACCCCTCGAAGAAGACCATCTTCGCCTTCTCCGACCGTCCCTCCGGCGAGATTCTCGATCGTTGCCTCACCTGCCACGGAACCGATTTCAATCGCGCCAATATCCGCCGCTCCGAGCATACGAAGGCCGGCATGGCCTGCGTGTCGTGCCACTCCATTCACTCCTCCGCACCCGGAACCAGGCTCCTCGCTCATGAGCAGCGCGACCTCTGCTACAGCTGCCATCCGAACATCCGCGCGCAGTTCTCGATGCCCTTCAAACATCGCGTCAACGAAGGGTTCATGAAGTGCACCGATTGCCACAATCCGCACGGCGCCTTTGCGCCCACCTGGCGCATGGCCGATCGCCCGGCCATGGTCTCCCAACGCCTGCTCAACGAAGAGGCTTGCCTGGGATGCCATGTGGAGAAGCGCGGCCCCTTCGTCTTCGAGCACACCTCCGTTCGTGTCGACGGCTGCGAGACATGCCACTTCCCACACGGCTCCACGAACCCGCGCATGATGAAGCGTCCGGTGGTGTTCACGCTTTGCCTTCAGTGCCACAACGGCACGGGCTCCGGCCGAACCGGGCTGGGAGAGCCCTTCCCGGTCAAGTTCCATAACCTCGCCAATCCGCTGTATCAGAACTGCACCGGCTGTCACGTGCGGATCCACGGATCGAACGCGAGCGCATTCTTCCTGCGATGAGGGCGCCCATGCTGTCACGAATCATCTTGCTGTGTTCGGGTACCGTGATGCTGATGGCGCAGCAGACCGTCGCGCCGTCCACCGTCTCCGAGCCGTCGCCAACCGACAAAATCGGCGACTATAACGTCATCCAGTCGTTCGAGGTCGGCTACCGCGCCGTGGGAGTGTCGGGCGACCAGAGCACGTATCGCAGCCAGGTCAACTACGAGGACGGCATTCGTCTCTTCGCCGGCGATCTCGAAGCCAGCTCGCGCGACGGCAAGGGTGGCGCTTTCGACCAGCTCAGCCTGCGCACCCAGGGGCTCGGCAACGACCCGTATGAATCCGCCATGTTCCGTGTCGAGAAGAACGGCTGGTACGAGTACGATCTGAACTGGCGCCTGCAGGACTACTTCAATCCCGGCCTCACCACCACCAACGGCGTGCATCTGGAAAATCTGCAGCACCGCTTGCAGGATCACGACCTCACGCTCCTGCCGCACTCGAAGGTGAAGCTGCTGTTCGGCTACAGCCGCAGCGCCGAGGATGGCCCGGCTCTCAGCACTTTCGATGAGGTCGGCGCCGGTACGACTCCGCTATTTGAAAACGTGCGCCGCACCATGGACGAATATCGCGTGGGCGTGGACGCCACCTTCGCCGGCTTTCGGCTAAACATCCTGCGCAGCTGGGAGTTCTTTCGAGACGACACCGAATCGCCCGCTTCGGCCCCGCTCGGCGGTGAGTTCCACCGCACTCAGCCGAATCACGGCGAGACGCCCGGCTGGCAGCTGTTTCTGGCGAAGAACTTCGGCCAGGACCTGGCATTCAACGGCCGCCTCGCCTATCAGGGTTCCGGCCGCGGTTCCACCTACGACGAGCTGGCGCCGCTGTTCCCGTCCAGCATCCCGACTCGGCAGGTCATCGTGTCCGGAGAGGCCAGCCGTCCGGCGACCGCCGTGAATGGGAACCTCACCTGGTCGCCGACGGAGAAGTTCTCCGTTACCGATCAGGTCTCGTTCGATCAGGTCCGCATGAACGGCAACGACGTGTACACGCAGTTCGACAACGGCACGCTCGACGCCACCGCGGTCGATTTCCAATTGCTCGCCATCCGGCGGACCAGCGAGGCCATCGACGCCAGCTATCAGCTGAACAGCGTCCTCGGCTTCAACGCGGGCTATCAGTACACGACCCGGCGCTTCGAGTCCATCGCCGCCGAGACGAACAACCAGGAACCCGCGCCCGGGCGGTTTGTCCAGAATAACGAGCTCAACGCCGGCAGGTTCGGCTTCCGCGTGCGGCCGATCAAGCCGCTGTCCATCACCTTCAAGGGCGAGATTGGTAAGAACAGTAAGCCTGTGTATCCGGTCAGCGAAGCGAATTACTACAGCCTGGATGCCCACGCGCAATATCGCGTGGGCTCGCTCACCCTCGGCGCAACGGCGCGTCGCGACTACAACCTCAACGATGTCTCGTTGAGTTACTTCAGCTCGCATTCCCGGAGCTATGGCGCCGACGCTTCGTGGGCTCCTCAATCGTGGCTGAGCTTCGATGCGAGCTGGTCGAAGCTGGCGCTGAATGCGGCGGGGGCGCTCTTTTTCTTTGCCAACCAGCAGCCCGTGGCCGGGACGCAGTCGCTGTACATCAGCAACATCCAGTTCGGCAATCTGGGCGTCCGCCTCACCGCGGGCCGTCGCGCGGAGCTGTATCTCGGCTACAGCCGCGTGCAGGACCTCGGCGATGGCCGGTCGAACATCCAGGGTAACGGGACCAACCCCGTGCCGGCATTCAACGCCGCGCAGACCTATCCACTGCTGTACGACACGCCGCTGGCTCGCCTGACGGTCCCGATCGCGCCGCGCATCCGGTTCAACATCGGCTGGCAATACTACCGCTACAACGAGCAGTTCTTCAGCGTGCGCGACTACCACGCCAACACGGCCTATACGAGCCTCGCCTGGTCCTTCTGAGTTTGTGGTGCAAGCCATTGGCTTGCACGGCGGCTTCCCGAAAACTACTCGCTCGATGGGGGGCAGGGCCTCGCCCTGCGGCGGGCTCTCAGCCCGCCTCGTCCTCTCGGCGAATCGCCACGTACCCACACGCCACCACAATCAGAAACATCGTCAGTATCTCGCTGTCCCCGAGATTGTGCTCGAACAGCCCCTCGGCCAGAATCGCGAGAATCACGGCAAGCGCGCCGTGCAGCACGAACCGCGATTCGGGCGCAGCGACGCGCAGCCAGCGCGCGAAATCAGACAGCGCCGTGCCGATAAACCACAGCACGGCGGCGACTCCGAAAACGCCGCGCTCGGCGGCGTACTGCAGATAGATATTGTGCAGGTGGCCGTACCAGCCCTGCGGCAGCGGCCGCGGAATATCGGCCGGAACATAGTGATCAAACTGCGGCGCGATCTGCTCCGGCCCAACACCGAACCACGGATGCGCTTTGATCATCGCCCAGCCGGTGCGCGCCATGATCAGCCGCTGCACATTGGAATCGTATTGAGGATGAGGCCGCACCGCCGACGCCACCCGCTCGCGCACCTGAAACGGGGCGGCCAGGAACGCGCCGATTGCGAGCGCGGGAACTGCGGGAAGCAGCCATTTCTTCCATTGCCACACGAGGTA
>Ga0070739_10005592_pt1 | contig 14258 bp, 10 predicted proteins | sample Coa_R1_7_FD_66445 | JGI IMG/M metagenome (GOLD analysis project Ga0070739, IMG submission 66445) | Surface soil microbial communities from Centralia Pennsylvania, which are recovering from an underground coalmine fire - Coalmine... | ecosystem: Environmental > Terrestrial > Soil > Unclassified ... | reverse complement strand
GACGGCACGCCAACCCCACGCTCGTGGGTGGCTCGGATGACGAAGCGGCCAGCACCGACAGGTGTTCGGCAAGAGCGCCTCCCGCAGCGGAGGCCTGGCAACAGGAGTACTGCCATGGCCGAGCGGACTCTAAGTGCAGCCGATGCAGCGCTGCGCTCCCGCATTGCCGAGTTGTCCGTGCACATTCCATGCGGCGACCTGCGTGGTCCCGTAAGCGGCAGGTGGCAGTCGTGCCGCCACGAAGATGCGCCCGAGCAGTGGGAGGGTTGCGATGTTTCGCGTGCAAAAGACCTGTGCATCATCTGCTTTCGCGCGACAGCGGGTGGCACATCGCGCTGGTCGTGGCTCGCATGCTGGAACTGCCGCCGCGTCAACGCGGCGATTGCGAGGCTCGAGCCCGAATATGGCGAGCGTCCATTCGCCCTGGGCCGCCACAGCCTGATGAACGGGATCGGGGTCCGTGGCGGCGCTCCACCGGAGGTTCAAGAGGAGCAGATCGCCCGGTTGCTGGCGTTCGCTAAGGGCGACGGCCGACTGCATGATTGGCGCACACGGGAGTACCCGCGACTGGCCAGTCGGTTCGACCCGCTCGCTGACATCCCGCTGCGTGTCTGGCAGGCCGAATGGCCACCGAGCCTGGAGGCGTCGGTAGACGCCTTCAAGCGCCTGCTCGGGCGTGCGCCGGATCCTTCCCTATCCAGCGATGCTTAAGGAGGCAACACATGGAATTGACTACTGCACAACGTGATCGGGCCTACGGTGCCCTGCTCGGCACCGCCGCCGGCGACGCTCTGGGCGCAGGCTATGAATTCGCGCGACCGCTTGATCCCGGTCAGCCCGTCGAAATGATCGGCGGCGGGCTCGGGCCCTTCAAGCCCGGCGAGTGGACCGACGACACGTCGATGGCCATCGCGATCGCCGAGGTAGCCGCCACCGGAGCTGACCTGCGTGACGAAGCAGCGCTGGATGATGTGGTCAAACGCTGGTATGAGTGGGCGCAAACCGCCAAAGACATTGGCGTGCAGACCAGCTCGATACTCTCCTCGGCTGGACGACGCGGGATCTGCGCGCGAACCGCTCGGGAGGAATCGGCGGCGCTGCATGAACGCAGCGGCCGCACCGCGGGCAACGGGTCACTGATGCGCACCGCGCCAGTGGCGCTGGCCTACCTCGACGACGAGGCTGCGCTCGCCGAAGCGGCCCGCACGATCAGCGAGCTGACCCACTTCGACCCCGACGCCGGGGATGCCTGCGTGCTGTGGTGCACCGCGATCCGCCACGCCGTCCTGACCGGGAAGCTCGATGCACGGATCGGCTTGGGCGACCTCGACGATCAGCGCCGCCAGTTGTGGGCGTCGCGACTGGACGAGGCCGAGAAATCGGAGCACGTGGCGTTCGCAGCCAAGAACGGCTGGGTGGTCGCCGCGCTGCAGGGCGCCTGGTCGGCGATAGTCAATACACCTGTCCCACCTGAGGATCCCGCGTCGGGGGTATTCCGCGTCGATCATCTACAGCTGGCGCTGGAGGCCGCGGTGCGTGGCGGGGGAGACACCGACACGGTCGCAGCGATCGCGGGTGGGTTGCTGGGTGCGGCCTACGGCGCGTCGGCGGTGCCCGCACGGTGGCGGATGATGCTGCAGGGCTGGCCGCGTATGAGCTGCCGCGGGCTGATACAACTGGCCACCAAGATCGTCCGCAAAGGTGAGCCCGACGATTTCGACTACACCTATGGCGGGTTCCCGGAAGACCGAAAAGCCGTGCAGCATCCGCACGACGACAAGGTGTGGATCGGCGGCATCGCCGCTCTGCTGAAGTTGTCCCAGGAAATCGATGCAGTGGTGTCGCTGTGTCAGGTCGCCGACGAGCATTTGCCCGCCGGAGCCAAGCATCTCGACGTGCGCCTCATCGACGCAGTGGGCGAGAACGCCAACCTCGACTTCGTTCTGCTCGACACCGTGCGGGCGATCGAGCAACTGCGAGCCGAGGGCCGCACGGTGTTCCTCCACTGCGTGCAGGCCTACAGCCGCACTCCGACCATCGCCGCGCTCTACGGAGCCCGCAAGCAGGGCATTGATATCGACGATGCGTTGCGCGACGTGCTCGCAGTACTCCCGAATGCCAATCCAAATCCTGAGTTCCGCGCGGCGCTGCGACGACTACGTCCTGAAGCGGAGATTGTGTCGTAACGCCCGAGCTCCCCCGGCTAGTCCTCGTTTGCCTCGGCGGCGAAACGGCGCGAAAGCGGCTGCCATGGCTATATCGCTAAGCCGCCGGCGTGAACGACTCTCTCGTCTCGTCGGTGCGTGCGCCTGCCGTAACCGGCAGCTTAACGGCGCGACCAAAGATGGTCCCCACCGTCACGGGTTGCTGCCGGTTAGGGACAGCCCTCCTGTAGCTCTTGGTTCAGAGACTTGCACTTCTAAGTCTTCGAGGGAAGCACCGGTTTGTCGTACGTCTGTGCGAGCCTTGACTCGCCCGCGTGGCACCCCAAAATTTGCTCTATCCCGAATAGGATGACGCCAATGGTCTACCTCGACTACAACGCCTCCACCCCGGTTGACCAGCGAGTTATGCCCGCGATTGTGGAGGCGTTCGGGGAGTTCGGAAATCCCTCCAGCACACAACATCGGGCCGGGCAGGCGGCCACAGCTCTGATAGAAGAGGCTCGCAGCCGGGTTGGGGGTTTAGTGGGGCGGCCTCCCAGAGATGTGGTCTTTACGAGCGGGGCGACCGAGGCCGCGATGATCGGCTTGCTGGGTGCGATGCTGGGTGCGCGTAAGCGACCGAACGCCGTCGTCGGCGCTACTGAACACAAAGCCATTTTTGCTGCCGCGAAACTTGGCGCCAAATTTACGGGCGGTGTGGTCAGGCGAGTCGGTGTAGATCAATGCGGACTAGTAGACCTTGATCAGCTGAACGACCTTGTCGACGACACTGTTGCCGTTGTCGCCGTTATGGCAGCCAATAACGAAACTGGAGTTATCGGGCCGACCGCCGCAGTGGGTGAGATCACGAGAGCGGCTGGAGCACTTCATTTTGTGGACGTCACACAGCTTGCCGGCAAAGGTTCAGTCAGTGACATCGAGCGCTACGCCGACCTAATGGTTTGTAGCAGCCACAAAATCTATGGCCCGAAGGGTGCTGGGGCACTGGTTGCTTCACGGCACACCCAAAGACAACTGGTTCCCGTGTCCGCAGGTGGGGGGCAAGAACACGGGCTGCGTGGCGGAACACACAACACTCCGGCGATCGCCGGGTTTGGCGTCGCAGCTCAACTGGCAGAGAAGGAACATGTGTCTGATGCTGTCCGCTGGGGAATGCTCGCTAGCGATCTGTATTCCCACTTAGTTGGGGAGCTTGAGGGCGTCGTACTCAATGGCCATGATGCGCCAAGGCTTTCGAATACCTTGAACCTACGCTTCACAGGTGTTGACAATGAGGCGGTCATGGCTTCAATGCCGGATGTTCTCGTGTCGACCGGCAGCGCTTGTCAATCCGCTGTGACAACGCACTCACATGTTCTTCTCGCAATGGGGCTGTCGAGTAGCGAAGCGGCGGAGTCTATCCGAATCTCGCTAGGTCGCCAGACGACTAGCGAAGAAATACGGTCAGCCACCGCGAAGATCATCAACGCTGTGAAGCGTGTGCGTTCACTTACCGAGCGGAGGGTCTATCTGTGACGCTTGAGCAAGCCGCTATACCAATATTCGCGAACCACCAGACGTTTCATCCACGGTTTGGATGGATCAAGAAGGCCCACGACGCGGCGGTTACAGACCCGAACGCGTTCAACCGCAAGTCGGCTCCGGTACGGCTTGGTGTGGGCAAGAATATGGTCGAAGCGATCCGATTCTGGGCTATGGCGACCAAAGTAGTCGCCCGTCGGCCGCATCCTGAGCGACCCCGCCTTTCGGTCTATACGCCAACGCATATTGGCCGCGCTCTACTGGACGATCGCGTAGGTCTGGATCCGTACATTGAGGATCTCGCGACGTTGTGGATTCTTCACTGGCTAGCTCTGGCTGAGCGGACGGTATTACCTGTGTGGTACCTGACGTTCAACGACTTTGGTGCCGTGGAGTTCACGTACGACGAACTGCTTCGATACTGCGTTGGTGAGATCGCTGCCACTACGTGGTCTCAACCAATGGCGAGTAGTGTTCAGAAAGATGTCGACTGCCTACTTCGGATGTACAGCCGCCGAGAAACGACCGGCCGGCAGACCATCGACGATCTCATCGATTCGCCTTTCCGCGAGTTGGAACTCATCCGTCCCTCGCCAGGGCGAGATCGCAGCCGATTTCGCTTCGTCAGAGGGAAGAAACGTACGCTTCCGGCGGCAGCGATCACCTATGCATGCCTTGACTATCTAGCTCGTAAGGGCCAGGGCACTCATACGATTTCGCTCACGAGACTCGCGGTCGATCCGGGATCGCCGGGCATGATCATGAAGATAACGGAACAAGACATCGCTGACGCGATCGAAGAATCTACCAACGCCGTAACCGACCTGCGTATTGTGCGACCAGCGGGGTCGCGACAACTTGCAGTCAACGCCGCTCCCGAGTTGGTCGCGCTTGCTGTACTTTTAGCACGTCATCAGGACCGAAGGCCTGATGCTCATCATTTGTCCGAAATCGATGTGGCGGGTCCAGCATCGACGGCACCTGCGTTATCGGACCATGAACTGCATTGTGCGATCAATAAGGCCGACAAGCAGCAAAAGGATGACGCCGCGTGAACGAAACCTTAGCTGACTTCGTCAGGCCCAGGGCACGATTCAGCCGGTCGGCGAATATTGAGCGCGATCAGGGGCCCGACGCGATTGACGGCTACGTGCCAACCGGACGTGCACTTGACGTCATTGCACGGGTCGCTCGCGGTCTCGCTGAACCAGCTGCTGGCCGCGCGTTTTCGATCACAGGTCCACACGGCGGCGGAAAGTCGTCGCTTGCAGTTTTTCTTGACGGCCTGCTCTCGCAGCCGACTACGCTCGGATTTAAAGCGGCGCATGACATTTTGAGGTCTGTCGATCCTGCGGTGGATGCAGAGTTGAGGGCGAGCATTCAGGCTGTCAACGGGAGCCGTAGCGGATTCTTTCGTGCATTCGCTACTGCTCAGAAGGAACCAGTAGCCGGAACCATCGCCCGCGCACTCCACACAGCTGCGGTACGAGAACTCGGCCCTCGCCAGAAGTTAGTACCGGATTCGTTTCGATCTGACAAGACGCCTCCAACGAATGCTGACATTCGAGACTGCATCCAACGAATTGGCTCGACCCGACCGATGCTCCTGCTTATTGATGAGTTTGGCAAGAACCTCGAGTACTTTGTGGCCTCTGGGAGCGACGGCGATCCGTTCCTTCTGCAGCAGCTGGCTGAAGCAACACAGGGAGCCACCGCAATCCCCCTCGTGATCATCACTTTGCAGCACTCATCGTTTGACGAGTACGTGCAATTCACATCAACTGCACGTCGGCGCGAGTGGTCAAAGGTACAGGGCAGATTCCAAGACATTCCCTACGTGGAGACGGCTTCTCAGTCGCGAAGATTGATTGCGTCGTCGCTCGAACCCTTAAACCATCAGTTCACCAAAGCAGCGAAGAAATGGGTTGCCGAGCATAAGAAAGAACTTGAGCTGCTTGGACATCGGGAGTTAGTCGACGATGTTGCCGACGCACTCCCTCTACATCCGCTTGCGCTTGCCGTGTTGCCCGATCTGTGCAGTCGCTACGGCCAAAATGAACGAACTCTATTCTCGTTCCTCACTAGCTCGGAACCGAAAGCTGTCCCAAAGTTCTTGCAAACGACATCTTGGAACCCCCCACAACCGCTGCCGCTCGTCGGCCTGGACCTGCTCTATGACTACTTCCTTGAGTCCGCGGCGAGCATGATCGGCGTCGCGGATAATGCGAGTCGGTGGGTAGAGATTGAGACCCGTATTCGGGATTCTGCCGGCCTGACACCTATACAACTTCGAGTAGTCAAGACGATTGGAGTTCTGAACCTTGTATCTAGCGGCGGCCGTATCAGGGCCTCACGCAATATAATCGAGTTCGCACTTTGTGCGTCTGATCGACATGGCTCGTCGGCCTCAGTTGTTAATCTCGACGAAACGCTGTGCCAACTTGTCGACGGCGGACTCATTACCTACCGCACGTTCTCAGACGAGTATCGGATTTGGCATGGCTCGGACTACGACTTGCGACGCGTGATCGAAAATGCGCGCCAAGCTTGTAAGGATCTCGATCTCGCAGTCCTTCTCAATGAGTCGGCGGCCCTTGATCCGGTTGTCGCCGGCCGCCACAGCCAGCGGACGGGCGTACTACGGGTTTTCGCGCAGAAGTTCAGCAATCTGCGCGATGTGGCCTCAGAGCAGGTGGATCCGATGTGCGACGGAATCGTTTACTACTCGACTGATCCTAATGTTCAGCTTGAGTCCGTGCCGATAGCCGCCGATAGTAGGCCGATCGTTGTCGTGGTACCGGACGACGTGTCGAGCGTACGAGACGCGGCTATCGAAGCAGCGGCGCTAAATTTGGCGTTGCGAACCGCTGAGGAAGAGGGAGTCGATTGGGTAGCGCGCCGGGAATTGGTTGAACGAACTGCTGCCGCTCAACAGTCTCTACAGGTGTCGGTCGGAAAAACGTGGAACGCACACGCTGATTGGTGGGCGGCGTTATCGCGAGAGATGCTAGATGCCCGTCGAGGCCTCTCTGCGCTCCTTTCGGATGTGTCTGATGCGGCCTATCCAGCAACGCCGCGCGTTGCGAACGAGATGATTGCACGCCGTGAGTTGACCAGCCAGGGTGCGAAGGCACGGCGGTTCCTCATTGATGCAATGCTTTCTCGCACGGGGACAGAGGTTTTCGGCATTCAAGGCTACGGCCCAGATCGTGCGATCTACGAAGCAGTCTTCCGTGCGACAGGAATACACCGACCGGACGACTCAGGTGAGTGGTCGATTAATCCGCCCACCGATCGAGCTTGGAAAACGGTGTGGACGTCGATGAACAAGCTGTTTGATAGCGCAATCGACTGCCGTATAAGTCTCAGCGATGTTGCACATCTTTTGACCGCGCCGCCAATCGGGCTAAAAGGCGGTGTTGTTCCGCTCTTACTCATTGCCGGCTTCCTTGCTCGTAAGGACGAGATCGCGTTGTATGAGCACGGAAGCCTTGTGTTGTCCATGGACGATGCTGTTGCGGAACGACTAACGAAAAATGTCGGGCACTTCAGTGTAAAGAACGCTCAAACACGTAGCGGCCGAAGAAGAATGGTAATCGATGCTCTTGTGAAGAGGCTGGGTATCAACGGCCGTACACCGGAACCTACCTTCCTCAACGTGGCCACCGCACTTTACCGTCAGCTGCGCATCCTCCCGCCTTACACACAGAAGACGAGGCGGTCACTTTCGCCCGAGGCAGTCGCAGTACGCGAGGCGTTCCACACAGCCGCGGAGCCGGATGTACTTGTCTTTGAGACGTTGCCGAGGATCCTCGGTTTTCAGTCAACAGTCGGCCGGATGCGTCTTGATCGCGCAGAGGGGGATATGTTCGCAGCACGCCTGGCTGAGGTGATCCTCGAATTAAAAGGGGCCTACCAGCAGCTTCTCGACAGTATCCACAGGGACCTTAGCCAGGCGACGTCGACTGGTGGCACGCTAGCTGAGGTTCGTAAGCAGCTAGGTGCCCAGGCGGCGAGCCTCGCAGGCCGTGTGCTGGAGCCGCGACTCCGCGCTTTCGTCGGAGCGTTGACCCGGCCGCTCGACGACGACCAAGCGTGGCTGGAGAACGTTGCAATGGTCGTATCAGATGGTCACGCGCCACGCGTGTGGACGGACGAGGACGCCGAACGCTTCTCTCCCAGAATGGCTGAGCTTGGCGGCACCTTCCGCAGGACGTTGGCTCTGCTGCATGACCGCCTCGCGTCGAGGCTTGAAGAGGGGTTCTTCGCGGGCCGGATGACCTTAACCCGCCCGGACGGCAACGAATGGATAGAGCTTCTGGCACTCACGGCGAGGCAAAAGGAGTCAATTGACGAACACTTCGAACCCTTCCTCGCTAGGTTGATCACCTTGTACGGGTCACGAACAGCGGCTTGTCGGATGCTCATGGCACGGTTAGCAGCAGAGAGCGAAGAGGCCGGGTCGGCTGGGTCTGCTCTCAAGATTGCTGGGGAGGAGCAACGGTATGGCTGATAGCGTGCGCCACATATGTGGCATCAGCGGCGGCAAGGACTCGAGCGCTCTTGCTGTCTATCTGCGCGACCGCGTGCTGGAGATGGAGTACTTCTTCTGCGATACGGGCGCGGAGCTTCCAGAGACTTACGAATACCTCGATCGTCTGGAGACGGCGCTCGGCAAGCCGATCGTGCGGTTGAACGCACGTAAAGGGTTCGACCACTGGTTCGACGTCTATCGAGGAACCTTGCCGTCACCTCAGATGCGTTGGTGCACTAAAAAGATGAAAATCGAACCTCTTGAGGAGTGGATCGGCGAAGATACCGCGGTGTCCTACGTTGCGATCCGTGCTGACGAGTCCGGCCGGAAAGGTTACGTCAGCACTAAGCCCAATATCCGAACTGTGTTGCCCTTCGTTGAAGACAACATTGATCATGATGGCGTTCTTCGCATCCTGGAAGATGCTGGCATCGGCCTGCCTAAGTACTACGAGTGGCGAACTCGCTCAGGATGCTACTTCTGCTTCTATCAGCGCAAAGCGGAGTGGATTGGCCTGGCCGACCGGCATCCGGATCTGTTGCAGCGGGCAATCGCCATCGAGGCGAAGGTGCGCCAGGACGCCGGCGCCGATGGCGATGCTTCGTTTGGTGAGTACGCCATGAAGGGTAGGCAGTACACATGGTCAGGTGGCGAGTCGCTGCCTGAGCTGATCTCGCGCCGGGAGGAGATCCTTGCCCGACACGAGGAGGCCAAGGCACACGCCAAGAAACGCAAGAAGAATCGCCCTGTTTGGGAGGTGCTGGGCGATGCGTTGGATGATGACAACGACGCTATGCAGTGCTCTATCTGTGCTCTCTAAACTAGCTTTTGCTCTGCCGTGATTACCTTTGGTGAACTGATGGACCGCGCGTCCGATCAACTATTGCAGCAGTTCGTGGGACGCGGAGTTGTCCATCTCCTCGCCAGCTTGGATCCGTCGCTTACCCAACCGCAGCGCCTGAGTGAGGTGGCCTTGGGTCTTCGGTCGCCGGCACAGCTGCTATTGGATCCTGAGACGCGACGTGAATTACTTCTGCTGCTTCCTGAAGTTGAAGCTGCATTACTGGCCCACCGACTTGGTTTGAAGGGAGATCCGTTCGAAGCGCTAGAGACGATGAGTGTAAGGCGAGGATCGGCGCGGGCGGTCGAGCTCCTCGATTTCTTTTCAGTGCGCGACGACTCGGAAAAACGCGAGCTACCGGAATCGTACAAGAGGGTCACACCGAGCCACGCCCTCTTCCCACACCAGCGACTAGCCGCCCGAAGAGTACTGAAGCGATTACAGCAGGAACCTAATCGAGTTCTTCTACACATGCCTACGGGATCCGGGAAGACTCGTACAGCAATGGTTGCCATTAGTCAACTATTAAATGGCACCGAGCCCATGTTGGTGGTATGGCTCGCGCATTCGGAAGAGCTTTGCGAACAAGCAGTAGAGGAATTCATTAATGCCTGGGAATCCCTCGGTAACCGAGAAATAGGGGTGCAACGGTGGTGGGCATCTCACTCGCTGACGCCGCCTATAATAAGAGATGGCATGATTGTCGGGGGCCTAAAGAAGGTGTACTCCTCAGCCCGAACATCTATTTCCGAAATCGGTGCTATAGCGGGATCTGTCAAGCTCGTAGTGATGGACGAAGCGCATCAGGCGATTGCTCCAACATACCAATTGGTCCTAGATATGCTGACAGAGGCAGGCAGTCCGGCTGCGCTCCTCGGCTTGACGGCGACACCCGGCCGCACGTGGAATGATATCTTTGAGGACCAAAGGCTGGCCGACTTCTTTTTTCGCCAGAAAGTCACACTGGAAGTCGAGGGCTATTCAAACCCCATTCGCTACCTTGTCGACGAGGGATATCTGGCTGAGACCGATTTTGTGCCGCTGCGGTACACGGCAGGCGAAGGATTAACGGCCGCCGAATTAAGGGAGCTTACTGAAGCGCTTGACATTCCGTCGATTGTCGTGGAGAAACTGGCGGCCGACGAGCAGCGCAATCTGCTGATTCTCAACCAAGCTGAGCAACTAGCTCGCCGGCATAATCGCATCATCGTCTTTGCAGCTACGAAAGACCATGCCGTTGTCCTGGCTACGGTGCTACGTGCCAGGGGTCTCTGGGCACATGCTGTCACTGGGGAGACCCCATCGGAGGAGCGTAGTCGAATCATCTCAACATTCAGATTCGCAAGCGATGACACTAGAATTATCGTGAATTATGGGGTCTTGACGACTGGCTTTGATGCTCCGCAAATCAGCGCGGCGATTATCGCTAGGCCCACAAAGAGTCTTGTCTTATATAGCCAGATGGTCGGCCGGGCAACGCGTGGCCCACGAGCTGGCGGAAATAAGAAAGCTGAAGTCGCGACCGTCGTCGATACGCGCTTACCTGGCTTTTGCAATATAGCCGATGCTTTTGAAAACTGGGAGGATGTATGGTAGTGGGGACCGCACAAGAATTCGATATTGTTCCAACGTCTCTTGCTGTAAAAGCGATGCGGGACAATGGTTACAAAAATGCGGCCTATGCGATTGCCGAGCTGATGGATAACTCCATCCAGGCAGGCGCGAGAAACGTCCAGTTGTTGTGTGCGGACCGGGAGCTGCAGATCGAGCATCGGACGCGGCGACGATTGTACGAAGTGGCCGTGCTAGATAACGGGTCGGGCATGGACATCGAAACCCTTCAGATCGCATTGCAGTTCGGAAATGGAACCCACCTAGATCCAGAGCGGCAAGACGGAATGGGTCGCTTCGGCATGGGCTTGCCGAGCGCGTCAATATCCCAATGCCAACGGGTTGATGTTTGGAGTTGGACGGATGGTGTGCAGAACGCACTACATAGCTACATCGATCTCCCGGACATTGATGCTGGCCGTATGCGTGTGCTGCCGCGTCCTACGCCGAAAGACCTACCAGAGGTTTGGGTGAGCGCAGCAGGCTCGAACGCTTTCGGAAAGTCAGGAACGCTGGTGGTCTGGAGCCGCATCGACCGCGTGCTTTGGCGTACCTCGAAAGCCCTCATCGATAACTCTGAAGAGTTAATTGGCCGTATGTACCGTTACTGGATAAACGATGGTCGTGTGCGCATTGACTTGAAGAGCTTTTTGCATGAAGAGCCGACAGGGATTCTGCAAGAGCGCATCGCTAAGCCCAATGACCCTCTATACCTTATGCATCGTACGAGCTGTCCGGCGCCTTTCAACGACAAGCCGATGTTCAAAGCATTTCCAGCGCCTGGGCAAAACGAGATACCTATAACCGTCAGGTTTCGAGGCGCGGAGCATACAGTCATGGTGCGGCTCTCGATGGCATCGGAGGAAGCTCGCATAAGCACCACCGGTCAATCTAGTGGTAGCTTGCCGCATGGTCAGCATGCTGCGCGGAATGCAGGTGTTTCAGTGGTTCGCGCAGGACGAGAGCTCGAATTAGACCCAGCGTGGACGACAACATATGACCCTCGTGAACGCTGGTGGGGCGTCGAGGTTTCATTTGAACCTGGACTCGACGAGCTATTTGGCGTATCGAACAACAAGCAGTCCGCACGGAACTTCGCTGAAGCAGCGAAGGTGGACATCGCGGCGCTTATCAAAGAACACGGCGGGTCTATCTCAGCGGCAAGGGATGCACTCCGTGAAGAAGAAGATCCGCTTGAACCTTTATTGGAAGTCATCCACCGTGTACAAACGAATATTCGGCAGATGCGGAGCTTAATCCAAACACAAGGCGAGGGACGGAGACGGCGTCGGTATACCGAAGAGAGCGTCGAGGCCCAAGCAACAGAAGCAGTTCGGAAGCGGCAACAAGAGGGTCATAGAGGTCGTAGCGACGATGATGAAAACAAGCCCCCTGAGGAGCGAAAGGCAGATGTGGCGGAACAACTAGAGCAGCTCGGTCATTCGCCCGAATCTGCGGAGGTTCTCGCTGCAGAGACGATTGACAAGGGGCTCAAGTATCGGATGGAAGTCGCTTCATTGGAAGGCGGGGCGTTCTTCTCCGTGCAGCCACGCGGTGGCGTGCTCTTGGTCACGCTCAACACAGATCATCCGGCTTACAGTTTGTTGCTTGGCGCGCGGGATCCGAAAGAGTTGCCGGAAGATCCGGATAAGCTGAAGGAGAAGCTGCTCGCGGCTCAAGCAGGCCTGGAAATGATGTTATTCGCGTGGGCTCGCTATGAAGACGAGCAGCCTGCGGACCAGCGCAGACTCACGCAAAACATCAGGCATGACTGGGGCCGAATTGCCGAGGCATTTCTGGCCAGTCGCACGTAGGACGGCAGATGGTAACAGCGGATCAAATTGTGAACGTTTTGAGGGAGGCCGACGAACCCCTTAGCGTTCAGGATATCGCGGCAAGGGTTCATGCAGAATTGCGTGAATGCGACCGTTTGCTTTGGGGCTCGCCTGAAAAATTCTTATGGCAGCCTGGGCATAAGTGGACGATCGCTAGTTTGAAGTCCAAAAGCCGAACTAATCTAGCTCCGCAGGTGGAAGATGCCCGATCGGCGGTCTTGTCACAGAGCGAACCCCGAGAGCTGCGCGCTATAACTCTCTCGAGTGGACTAAAAATCAGCGTCAGTCGGCGACCGCTCGACTCGGATGCATTCTTTACTGTTCGGTCCGCTGGAAACGTGATTACATTAACTATTAATTCCACGCATGAGTTATTCTCTGAACTGCCCATGCCATTCGCAGATGACCAAAAGCACGCGTCCTACCGGGAACTTTGTGAGGTTCTGCTTGCTGCGTGGGCCCTTTATGAGGACGGCTTACCCGGTGGATCAACAAAGAGGGCAACGCAGGATGCGAGGCTGCTCTGGGGCCGTCGAGCGACGGAAATGTTGCGGGACGCGGAACGATGACGGACCTTGGCGCACAAATCATCGATCTAGCCGCACGGGCTCAGTCTGATTTTGTTATGTGCGCACCTTTTGTGAAGGCGGCTATCGCTTCGGAGGTCATTTCGGCGGTTTCGTCTGATGTGCAGATCAATTTGTACACGCGCTGGCGGCCTGATGAGGTCGCCGCCGGCATTTCTGATACTGCAGTTTTACCTTTAGTTGAGGCCCGCGGAGGCCACGTATACTTGCACGATCGATTGCATGCGAAGCTTTATAGAAACGAGGTCGATGTTCTTGTCGGGTCGGCGAATCTTACGGCTACGGCCCTGGGGTGGACACCGAGTCCAAATGTGGAACTGCTGGTAAGAGTAGAAAAAGCAGTTGTCGCTGAACTCGAAGAGCAACTACGTCGGGAGTCGGTGCTAGCCACGCCGGCAATGGCGCACGAAGTGGAACACATCGCCGAACTCCTTCCGGTCCGCCCGATCACCATCCACCCAAATAAACCTCCTTTGGATTTGGCAGAGTGGATCCCATCGCTACGGATACCCTCGGACCTATTCATCGCTTACACGGAAGGTCCTTCGAAGCTGACAAGTCGGTCGGCAGCTGCGGCGGAAAGGGACCTAGCCGTTCTGGACCTGCCAATAGGTCTCAACGTAGAGCAGTTCTATCGACTTGTCGCACATCGCCTGCAGCAACAGCTGGTTTTCCGCCGTATCGACGAATACCTAAACGTTCCTCGCAGGTTTGGTGAGGCTCGAGACAAGTTGGCAGAAATCAGCGGCCTTAGTCGAGATGACGCTGACGATGCTTGGCAAACTATGATGCGTTGGATGCTTGAGTACCTCCCCGAAAAATACCGCCGTCAGGTATTTAAAACTTCCGAAGTCATGTCTATTGTCAATCCAATAGCGCCAGTGAGCTGACACTAATATGGATCAGCAACGCGTATACCACCAGATAAGAGCCATCCTCGAATCAAATCAGCTTGCTTTCGCTGAGACACCTCACGGTTGTCTTTTTCTCCGCTTTGCGAGTGCGGCTGTAACCATCGACTTGGTCAAGTGGGGTACTCAGACGGTGGTACAGATCAGCGCAGACGTGCTGACCGGTATAGATGAATCTCGGGAAATCGTTCTGTACGAAGTAAATCGGCTCAACACTATTTCGCACTTCGGTCGTTGGGTTTTCTACGAAGAC
>Ga0070739_10005585_pt1 | contig 14272 bp, 16 predicted proteins | sample Coa_R1_7_FD_66445 | JGI IMG/M metagenome (GOLD analysis project Ga0070739, IMG submission 66445) | Surface soil microbial communities from Centralia Pennsylvania, which are recovering from an underground coalmine fire - Coalmine... | ecosystem: Environmental > Terrestrial > Soil > Unclassified ... | reverse complement strand
GTGATCACGACGCTCGCCGAGCGGGGCTAGACCCGGGGTCAGACCCCGACGGGCTCGGGGCGGCTCAGACCCCGACCGGCTCGGGGCGGCGCGCTTGCCGCGCTCCCGAGGCCGTCGTGTCGCTCACCTGAGGCTCTGCCGTGGGCGCCCGCTGCTCCGCCGCGGTCGCGTCTTCGACGGCCCACCCCAACCGCTCGAGCAGGTTTGCGGCGAACCGCTCGCTGTCGAAATCGGTTGCGTTGACGCGTTCGCGCAACATCACCGTGGCCTGTTCCAGTCCGTCCTCAGCCCCAGCCATCACGATGATCTGCGGCATGTCTCTCTCCTTTGCTCGAGGAGTAAGTCTTCGCCGCAGGGTTTCAAGCAGGCCTTCATCGCCGGTAAAGATCTCCTGCCTGGGGGCTTAAGTTGGCGGTCGCCTGAACCTCGCGGTGAGCCGCCTGAACCTGGCGGTGAGCCGAGTCCACACGGTCGGCCGCTTGGTCGGGCGGCGCCGCGCTGCCGGCGGGATCGTCGTACGCACGATCGCGACCCATTCGTCGAGCGGGAGCGTCCCCTCGATCAGCCGCGCGAGCGCGTTCGTCACCGGCGCTTCGACGCCAGCGGCAGCAAGCGCTTTCGCGAGCAGCGGGACCGTCTCGAGCGCCTCGATCGCCTGCCCCACCCGGCTGGGGATCGCTTCCGCGGGGACGCCCTCGGCGAGGAGCTCGCCGGCTCTGCGGTTGCGACTTTGGGGCGCGAGCGCGGTGCCGACCAGATCACCAGTTCCAGCGAGGCCGATCATCGAGGTCGCGCTTGCGCCGCGGGTCAGCGCCCAGCGCCAGACCTCGGAGAAGATGTGTCCGGCGGCAGCCCCCGCGGCGTTGAGGCCCTGGCCGACGGTCGCGCCCGACGCCAGCGCGGCGGCGTTCTTCGCGACCCCGGCGAGCTCCACGCCAGTCGGGTCATCCGACTGCTCGCAGACGACTCCCGCCCGGACGAACACGCCCGCGACGGCGACCGCGAGCGGCTCGCTGGTTGACGCAGCGACAAGGCCTGCGCCCTCGCTGACCATCTCGTGCGCGTGGGCGGGGCCGCCAACGCAGGCGGTGCGGCCCGCACCCACCAAGGCGGCGAGGAGCGCTGTTGGTGGCTCGCCGTCGGGGCCCACCAGCCCTTTGGCCAGCGAGATCACGGCTGCCCGGTCGCCGAGTCCGCGCTGCTCCAGGGTCTCGATCACGGAACGCAGCCCCATAGACGGGACACTCAGGAAAACGTAGTCGGCCCGAGCGATGCCGGACTCCGCCGGTTCGACCCGGAGCTCTCGCGGCAACTCGACGCCGGGGAGGTAGGCGCGATTCTCGCGGTGCTCGCGTAGCGCGCTCGCCTGCGCCTCGGTCCGGGTCTGGAGCGTTGTGCGCAACCCCCCGCGAGCAAGCAGCACCGAGACGGCGGTGCCGAACGAGCCCGCGCCGATCACCACCGCCCGTCTTGTGCCCGGCGCCGGCAGGTGGATCGAGGGTCGGGGGACGGGCGGCACGGAGCGCGAGCCTACCCGGGTGGGGAGGTCGGCTAGGCAGGGCCGCGAGCCGGGCGCAGGTTAGCCAGCGCCGCAAGGCGGATGCGCAGGCTAGGCGGCCCCGCGAGCCGACGCGCCGTGGTGCTCCGCGGCTGCTCGGTCCTCCCGCGTCACGGCATCGGCCAGTTCCCGCGCCGCGTCCGACAACTCTCCGAATGCGTTTGCGACCGTCGCCGCATCCGATCCCGTGATTGCGCGGTTGAGGCCCGACACGGCGGCATCAAACCGCTCCCACAGCGGCTGCGGTCCGCGTCGCCCGGTCCCGGGCCGCAGTTCGTACGGCGGTTGCGCCTGCTCGGCGCCCGGAACCGGACGCCAGAGCAGGCCGGCGGCGTGAGCGTGCTCCCAGGCCGCTTGCTCGCGGGCGGCAGCTTCTGCCAGCGATCGCAGCCGAGCGGCAAACCCGGCGTCGGGCGGCGCGAGCTTGTGGGCCCGCATCGCCTGAGCCCACCCCTCTCCCGCCTGGCGGACCGCCCGCAGGATCTGTTCGCGGTGCGGGTCCTCGTCCGAGCTCACGAGACGATTGGAGGGCGCGATGCCGAGACCGCAGTCTCCTCCGCCGCGTGCGAGTCATCCCCCCAAGGGTCGACGAGGCCTGCAGGCTCGCCACCCCAGAAGTCCTCGGCACTGGGACCGGTCGTCGTATCCGCTCCGCTCGAGTGGGTCGTATCGGCCGCCAAGCCATCTCCCGGGGATGCCCGGGCCGCCCGCGCGGTGTATCCCTCCTCGAGCATCCGGTCCAAATCGAACCGCCTGATCCGCACACGCCGCCCCACCCTGAGCGCCGGCAGCGAGCCCTGGTCGATCCAGTTGCGGACGGTCTGCTGATTGAGCTTCAGCATCTCCGCGACCTCCGCCACGGTCAGAAACTCTTCGAGATTGCCACTTTGGATCGACATTTTTTATCTAATTGAGACATAATGGGGCCAATTCAAGGTATGGTATCGGAGGCGGAGGACGTAACAGTCGTTATCGCGGAAAAAGGTCTGTAGGACGGTGGAAACAGGAGGGGGAAGACAGAAAGAGGGTCGCGAGAGGCGCGACAACGTAGTCCGCATCCCTCGCGACTGGTTCGGGCCGACGGATGAGCTCGTGCCGCTGGAACCGCCCGCTGGGGAGACCGCGGCCGGAGCTGGTGAGCTCCGTACCGAGCCGCTGGATCCGAACAGCTTCTGGGACGAGTCCTCGAGCGCGATCCAGGACGTCGTCGAGGCGCCTGGCGCGAGTGGGTGCGATGAGAGGCGGCGCGGTGGTCGGGGCGATGACGACTCGTCTGGCCGCCGGGGCCTGGCTGCGCGGACCTATGGCGCGGACCTGGCCGCCCGAACCTACGCCGCCGCGCGAGCGCTGCCTGAGACGATCGGGGTACGGAAGATGGCGGCAGCTGTCGCGGTCGCGGCCGTCGTGGGGCTCAGCGTCGTCGGCTGGCTCCTCGGTCACGGTAGTCGGCAAGCCGGCCCGGCCCACATCGCGGCCGTTTCGGCGGAGAACGCGTCCTTACCCGCTCATCCGGGCCACCCGGCCGCCCGAGCGAAGCTGGTCATTCGCCGGGCTCCGGGTCGCGCCAGGGCCAGCACCACCCGCAAGGTCCGTCGCGAACCGACGACGCGCTCCTCGACCGCGATCCAAGTCGTCTACCGCTCAAGCCAATCGACGTTCTCCGCGCCGTTGCAGACCGGCCACGAACCGGGGACCTCGCGCACAAGCCCCGAGACATCGACACGCCCTGCGAATTCCGGGACCACAGCAACCGCGGCTGTCGCGCGCAGCCCCGCTTCGACCCCAGCTTTTGGCGCCAGCGGCGCCCTTGGACCGATGAGCTCGCCCGATGGGTGATCAGCCAGAAAGGACCCTGCCGTGACCAGCCGCATCCTCCACTACCTCAGCCAACACGCCCTCGCAACGGCGGCTTTCGTCTGCTCGATCCTCGCGCTCGCGGGGTCGAGTTACGCCGCCTTCACGATCAGCGGCTCGCAGATCCAAAACCACACGATCAACCCGAGCAAGTTCAACACGAAGTACATCAACGGCAGCGTCCGAGCCTGGGCGATCGTGGCGCCTAATGGAAAGGTGATTCGGGGAGCGGGGGGGCCGAAGGTCGGCCTACAAGCAGGTGATCCTGGCGGATACGTCATTCGATGGAGGGTGTCGGTAGGTAGGTGCGCAACGCAGGCGACAATCGACCCAGCTATTTCGCCTCCAACAGCGCCGTCTTCCGGCGCAGTCAGCACTGCCCCGCCTCTGACGGCTGGCTTCGCCACTGCCGCAACCACCCGACGGCATAACCAGAGTGCGGTTCAGACTTTCGCTGCCCCGAACCAACCTATGCCCTTGGGCTTCGACGTAGCGGTGACCTGCTGAGGGCGAGGACGCAGGCGTGACCAAGGCGATAGCGAGGATCGCATGTTTTGCTGCGGTGGTGTGCGCGTCGCTGAGTTGCACCAGCGTCTCGCTCGCGGGTGACTACTACATATATAGCTGCTCGGTTTATGGCAACACCGCGCCTGCTTTTACGTCCTGGACGGATTCCGACCATATGAACAACTCGGACGAATGTATGCAACCGGCGCCCGGAGGGGGATACCGCTCTCTTGAGATCAACAACTCATCAGGCTCATTGGTCTATCAGGGTAAATCTGCCCACTGGATCGCCAACTCCCCATCTCCAGAGATATCGATCGTCGGCGCCTATACGCCGCCAGACGCTGTCTTGGTTGACTGCAACCTCAACTCCGACGGCTTCTCCGCGCAGTACTTCTGGGGAGGTGGTGCGCAGACGATCTACTACCTCTCGCAGTTTGGGTGCAACACTCAAGGCTACGGCTATGGCACGGGTATCAATCAGTCGTTCGCGCCGTCAAGCTATTTCGGCTGGGGAGTTACCTGCTCTTACGCGACCACATGCTCCAGCTCGAGCATTATCGGGTCACTATTGGGCGTCAACGGCATCCAACTGACCGCCGAGGAGAACAGCGGGCCTGGGATCCTCGCCGACGGATCGAACAACCTGTGGTACCAAGGTAGCCACTGGGTACGAGGCGGGGGGTGGCCTGTGGGCTTCACCGCGAGCGATCCGAGCGGGGTGTGCGGCACGGACCTGCTGATCAATGGCCAGTTCACGACGATAGACAACACGGAGGATACGAGCCCGGACACGTCCAGCTTCACTCAGTGCTGGGCAAGTGACGTCGTGACCGGCACACTCGACACCGACAGCTTCGCGAACGGCCCACTCACGATCGAGTATGCAGCCAACAACGCCGCCGCCGTGGTGTCAGGCCCTACCGAGACGTTGCAGGTTGACAATACTCCCGTCACTCTCTCCCTCTCGACACCGAACGATTCCGATCCCGACGTTTGGGTCAATCACGCAGTGCAAGTGATCGCGACCGCGTCCGCGGGGCCCTCCGGCCTGGCCGGGACGACCTGCTCGACGAACAACGGCCCGACCTACCCGTATCCCGCGGGCGGAGTCACATTGGACGGCACCGGCGTTTGGAACCTTTCCTGTTCAAGCTGGAATAACGCATATGACGTAAACGGTCTGCCCGCGACCTCAGGCCCACAGACCCTCGCTGTTCACATCGACGAGACACCGCCATCGATTTCGTTCGAGTCGACGAGCCCATCCGATCCGCAGGCGCTCGTGGCCGACACGAGCGACGCTCAGTCCGGCGTGGCGACCGGCCAAATCGCGATGCGTCCTGCCGGAGGTGGGAGTTGGAGCTCCCTGGCTACAACGTTCGATGGCTCGCACCTGCGAGCGCGATTCAACGATGCCGCCCTGCCGGCAGGCCAATGGGTGGTTCAAGCCACGTCGTGTGACAACGCCGGCAACTGTGCCTCGACACAGGAGACGATACGGCTGCCGATGCGAATCGGATCGGTGTCAAGCGCAGGGTTCGAAAAAGACAAGGCTGCGCGCGGCAAGGCAACTGACTGCTCGCACCATCGAACCCATAGGCGTCGTCATCGCCGCCGCTGTCACGCCCCCAAGCTCATCCTGACGAGCGAGAAGTGGATCGGTTTCGGCGAGAGAGCACGGCTCCACGGTCTTCTCATGACGGCGACGGGAGCTCCGATCGCGGGAGCGAGAGTCAGCATCCTCACCGCGGCCGCAAACGGACTCTCAGGCTACAGCCAGATTGCCTCGGCAACCACAGCCTCAGATGGAACCTGGGCGGCCGAGCTCCCTCCGGGTCCTTCGCGCCTGATCGAGGCTGTCTACAGCGGCTCACCCACGATCGAGCCATCCACGAGCTGGGCAAAGCTGGTCGTCCCGGCTTCGGTCCGGGTTCTGCGCGTGTGGCCACGCCACGTCCCCTGGGGCGGGAAGGTGCACATAAAGGCGCAGCTGCTGGGTGGGTACCTGCCTGCCGAGGGGGCCCTGGTGCGGCTGCGGCTGGGCTACGGCAAGTCAAAGATCACGTACGGCGTCCAGGAGCACGTGGGCGGTAACGGTGTGTTTGAGGTGACCAATTCGTTTGGCCCGGGGCCGGCCAGGCTGGTGCTGCACTATTGGCTGCAGGAATGCACGCTTCCTGAGGGCGATTACCCGTATGCGCCAGCGTGTGGCCCACGGGATCACGTAACCGTGGGCGGATCCTGAACAGCAACAAAACTGTAAAAACGTCCTCGGGCCGTGTCGTGTTTTCGCCCGCTCTGGGCTCTAACGGACATGGCTCGCTGGAAGGAGTGTTTGTCTCGATCCCTTCCTCGCCGCTTGGCGCCAGCAGCTAAGCTGTGGGACGGTGATCGGCGACATCCTGCAACCGACCCACCTCCTGTTCATCCTGGTGGTCGCGCTGCTCGTGCTGGGACCGAAGCGCTTGCCCGAGGTCGGACGCGCGCTGGGTCGTGGATTGCGCGACTTCCGAAACGCGCTGAACACGGACGAACTGCACGAGCACATGCTCTCCAGCACGCAAACCACCGAGATTCAGCACGATCCCGTCGCGCCGACGGAGGCGCCGGTCTCAATTCAGCACGATCCCGTCGCGCCGACGGAGGCGCCGGTGCCTACCGACCCCATGGCTACATCTGCGACGTCAAACCACTCGGACCAGGACGCTTCCGAGTCGGACACCTCTCAGGAAACCGTGGTCTCTACTCCCGCGCCGGACCGCGTCCCGTAGCAGCGGCCGTCGCCGGACGGCGTCCCGTAGCGGCCGCCGTCGCCCTGGCGGGTTACGCTCGCCAGATGGAGGCTGGTAGGCGCACCCCATCGTCGGAAACCGTCGGATTGGTCGCGCTGCTGAGAGCCGCGACACGACCGCCGGCCGCCTACGCGGAACGGCTCGAGGAGATGGAAAGCGCTCGCGCAATCCTGGAGCAAGAGCACGGCCTCCTCGCCGGCCAACTCTTTGATGACGCGACGGCTGAAGTCTCGGGCTGGCACAGCGAGGGCTTCAGGCTGGTCTCGCTCCTCGACCCGGACTATCCCGAGAACCTCCGTGCGGTGTACGACAGGCCGCCGCTGCTGTTTGTCAAGGGCCAGCTTGACCCAGGTGACAGCCGGTCGGTTGCGGTGATCGGGAGCCGCCGAGCGTCGGTGCAGGGGCTGGATCGAGCAGGTGCCATCACTGAAAGGCTGATCGACCACGGCTACACGATCGTCTCAGGGTTAGCGGCAGGGATCGATACGGTCGCCCACACCGCGGCGCTGGACCGAGGCGCTCGCACCATCGCGGTCATCGGCACCGGGTTACGACACGTCTACCCGCCGGAGAACCTGTCGCTCCAACAGCGGATTGCCGCGAGTGGCGCCGTCGTCTCGCAGTTTTGGCCTGAATCTGGGCCAACGCGGCGGAGCTTTCCCCTCCGCAACGCGGTGATGTCTGGACTGGCGCTCGCGACGATCGTTGTCGAGGCGTCCCAGACGAGCGGCGCGCGTACCCAGGTCAGGGCAGCGCTTCGGCACGGTCGGCCGGTGCTGCTCGCCGGTGCCCTGCTCAATCAACCGTGGGCACGCGAAGCGGCGGAGCGACCGGGCGTGAGCGTGATTCGCTCGCTCGAGGAGCTGGATCACGCACTCTCGAGGATCTCGACGTCAGACGCCCTCGTCGCATAGCCGCCTGTGCCGAGCGTACGCGAGCTGAGCGCGACGTATGAGAACTTCATGTTCGCGCCGCGGCCGGGGCCGGGCGTGTGCCGACGGTGCTTCAACCTGACCGACGGTTATGAGCTCTGCTACGCGTGCCTCAGGCAACCGCACGTGCTCGACACGATCGTGCCGATCTCATACAGCGTCGCCCATGAGCAGCTGCATCACGCGCTCGCAAGCTACAAGCGGATGACCGGTGACGTGGCGCGCCGCTTGGCGATGCAACTCGCGGCAGTGCTGTGGCGTTTCCTTGACGCGCACGAGGGCTGTGTCGCGCGCGCCGCACGGGTCGAGCGCTTTCCGCTCGTGAGCACGGTCCCCTCAAGCGATCGCGCCCGCGAACAGCGGCAGCCACTTCAATGGATCGTTTCAGAGCTCGTCGCCCCAACACGCGAGCGCTACGTGCGGCTGCTTCGGCGCTCAGCGACCGAGTGTGATTCGCATAGCTTCAGCGCTCACAAGTTCGTCAGCGACACTCGGTTGACGGGCGAGCCCATCCTCCTGATCGACGACACATGGACGACAGGAGCCAACGCTCAGAGTGCCGCCGCGGCGCTGCGAGAAGCGGGGGCGGGGCCGCTCGCGGCGGTGGTGATCGGGCGACATGTGAACCGCGGCTGGCACGCCAACGATCAGCGCCTGCGTGCCTTGACACCTCCGTTTGACTGGAGCCGCTGCGCCTTGTGCAGCCCGGCGGTCACCCAATCAGCTGAAGCTACAGCCGCGTAGCTCTCCGTTACGCTTGGCGTTTCAGATGCCCCCAGCACGTTCTTCGATCCCCGCCGAGGCACGTCGCGCGGCACAGCCTTCCGCGCACGAAGCGCCGAAGGCTCGTCGTCAATACGCCCCACGGATGCCACCTGCGCAGCGACGCGAACAGCTGATCGACGCTGCCCTCGAAGTGATCCTTGCGCACGGTTACGGCGGGGTGTCGATCGAGGCGGTCGCTCGGACCGCGGGCGTCACGCGGCCGGTCGTGTACGACCACTTTCCCGACCTCCCCCGGTTGTTGCACGCGCTCGTGGAACGCGAGGAGCGCTATTCGCTCGAACAGCTCGAGAAGGTAGTCCCGGCAATCGCCGGCGACGCCGCCGCACATGAGCCGGCAGAGCTGCTCGGACGGGCGGTCCGACGGTTTCTCGACGCGGTGATGGAGCGCCCGACCACCTGGCGGCTGATCCTGCTGCCGCTCGACGGAACACCGGCGATCGTCCGTGAGCACGTTGCCGTGAATCGGGCTCGGATGCTCGGGCGGATCGAAGCACTGGTGCAGCAATCGGTCGACCTCGGACAGCTGCCTCGCGACCTCGACGTCGAGCTAGCCGCGCGAGCGATCCGCGATCTCGGCGAGGAGGCAGGGCGGACGGTCCTGACCGACCCACAGACCTTCACCCCGGATCGCTACGAGCGCTTCGTCCAGAGCATTCTGCGACTGATCTGGGATCGATAGCGGCTACCGCCAGCGGCTCGGAGGCTACGCCGCGCCAAAAGCAGGACGGGGACCCACTTCCGAAGGTCCCCGTCGCTGGTCCTCGGGCGCCCTCGGCCGGATCGGGCGCCTTTGGGGGTGGTATGTCGAACGGAACTCGCGTCACACCGGAAAGTTGCGCTAAGCGCAGACCAAGTGCTGCCTGCTTTACTTGAACTCCCCGCCCAGGGGGCGTAGCTCAGTTGGTTAGAGCGCCGGCCTGTCACGCCGGAGGTCGCGGGTTCGAGTCCCGTCGCTCCCGCTCTTTGCACATCCGTTTTCCAGGGCGTTTCTGCTGTCGCTCCTGAAAGAAGGGCACGAATGAGGGTTTAGGCTGGACGGCCACGACGCGGCGGTCGTCGAGCCAGACGCTTTCGAAGATGAGCTGGAGTAGCTGGCGCTTGGCCTCGGGGTCGGTCTCGGTGCGCCAGAAGATCGCGAAGTCGTCGAGCACCTGGCGGGCCTGCTCGAGGTCTGGGAGCGGTTCGGGCGCAAGCTCGGCCAGCTCGGTGTTGATCGCCTCGCGGCGGGCGAGGTACTCCGCGCGCTCGAGGTCGCCGAGCTCGTAGAGGTCGCGGAGCCGCCGCAGCCGCTCCTCGAGCGCGGCACGACGCGCGGCGATGTCGGCGGTCTCGCCGGTGCTGGTGGCGGCGAGACGTCGCAGGATCTCCTCGCGTACCCGGGCGCCCGGCCTGAAGTCCGCTACGAACTCGACAAGTTGCGCCTCGACAACATCCCCGTGGATGAGCGGCTGGTCGCAGGTGTGGCTGGCGCGTCGGGTCGAGCAGTAGTAGCGGGCGGCGAGCTTTCGGCCAACGCCGGTTCCGTGCATCTTGCCCTGGCAGCGCTCACAACGAGCGAGGCCGCGCAGCAAGAAGCGAGTGGAGGGTCGCCCCGGCTTCACGGTGCGGGCGCGTAGGCGCCGGAGTTCCGTGACCCGGTCAAACAGCGCCTCCTCGACGATCGGCTCGTGCAGGCCTTTGATCGCCTTGCTGCGGTCGCGGCGGCCGGACACGTACCCGCAGTAGGCCGCGTTGCACAGCATCTCGCGGACGGTGTCGATGCCGAACGCGCGGTCGCGAGCGGTGCGTTGGCCTTGGGCGTTGAGCCACGCGGCCAGCGAGCGGTCGGTGTGCCGGCCTGATGCGTACAGCTCGAACAGCCGGCGCACCAGCGGCGCGCGTTGCGGATCTGGCACCGCCACGCCGTTCTCGCCCTTCTGATAGCCCCACGGGAGCGTTCCAGTGAGTAGTCCCTGCCGCGCCTTCTCCCGCAGCCCCATCTTGGTCCAGAACGACAGCGAGACGGAGTAGTACTCGTCGAAGATCTCGTGCACCGACTCCGAAAGGAACGCCGCGGGGTCATCGAAGTCGGCGCCGAGCGGTTGGGTGACGGAGATCACTTCGATCCCGAGCTCGGAGCGGAGCAGCTTCTTGTAGCGCTTGGCCTCGATCGTGTTGCGCGCGAACCGCGAGGTGTGGAAAACCAGCACGCAGTCGAAGCGGTGCTCCATCGCATCCTCGATCAGCCGCTGGAAGCCGGGCCGCTTCTCGGCGAGCCGGCCGGTCTCGAAGTCCAGGTACTCGTCCATCAGGTCGAAGCCGTGCTGCTCGGCATAGCGGGCGATCGCCTGGCGCTGCCCATCCGGGGAGTAGCCGCGACCTTGCTCCTCGGTCGACTCGCGGACATAGGCGACCGCCCGGCGGGCGGCTTCGGGCGCGGCTGCGCTCCTATGCTGCGTTCTCATCCGGTGCTCGCTCAGCGAAGAGATAGGCGCCGCGGCGGCGCCAGTAGGAGACGAACCAGTCGACGAACGCTTCATGGTCGGGCGGAAGGACTAGGGCGGGCTCCGGACGTCTACCTCGATTCCGGCTGGATCTCAAGTCGACCCCGGCCGACCGCTCGGCATCCGCATGCCTCGCCCCGTGGCGGCTCGCGGGCGTGGCGCGACGTGCGGCCACCTCGCGGCAAGAGCGCCCATCGGTCGATCGATTTCTAGGCCCCGCGGCACGCGGCGGCACACGTGCCGCGACGTCGCGTCCGTCGATCACGCCACCCAGCTCGTGATCCAAGTCGCCGGAGAAGCCGTGGCTCGCGGCACCCATCTGCGAGGCAGTCTCGTCGCGCCGCTCCGCGGTGAACTGTTCCATCCTCGGTATCCCGAGGTTGATCACATCTTGCATGTCGATTGTTCGCCGGCGAAGCAACCTTCAGACGCGAGCTCACGTACGCGCCAGACGAGCCTGCGCGACGCGCTCATCGCGTTCACTTAAGACAGGCGGAAAACGAGCCGCAAATAGCACACGCCTTAACGCAATGGACACAGAGCATGTCGCCCTTTGACCGCTTGACATCACGCCTGCGATAGCCCTTCAGAGACCACTCCCAGCCCTGCGGATGGCCTGCTCGGCATAGTCCTCGGAGACGAGGCGCTGGTCTGGAATCGAAAGCAGCTCCCGGAGCTCGCGGATCAGCGCGTGCTTGCGAGTGAGATCGGAAGCTGCTTGGACGCTATGGACCCTCCGCCGAAGCGCCGATACAACAGCACCATGGGGAAGCTGGTGGTTTTGTGGGGCGGGACCGAGCGCTTGAAGACAACGCGGGGGATGGCGGCTTCCGCCTTCACCATCGTTGTCATTCTCGGATCGCTCACGGACAGTCAGAGCGGGTCTGCTGCGCTGATACCCATTCTCGTCCTCTCGCCGCTGATCTGGTGGCTCTGGTGGTGGGCAGCGGGAGCCGCCCGCGCGATCTGGGAGAGCCTGGTCGCGGGCAACCCGCCCGAGGTCAAAGTCGGGCGGCCGTGGCAGTCCTCGAGCGTCCGAAAGCAGCTGCGCGAGGACGCGAACGGCGAGATCTTCGTCGATCGCGGCGGCATTCTCCTACGCGAGCGCTACTGGTTCATAGCCACCGGGACACCGCCGATCCGACTGAGCCCCGAGGAGTACCGTTACGCGGTCTCACACCAGGACGAAGAGCCCGTCCTTGTTGCCACCCATCGGGACCGCCATTTCTGGTGGTACCAGGACGCGATCTACTGGACGAACAACGTTGAGTACGCAAGCCGGGACATCCGGGCGCTGCTATTCGCGCGGAAGCAACAGCGCCAGCGCGAGCTTGACCACGCGCACCAGCTGATGGCGACCGCGGCGTCACCCGCCGCCCGCAAGCGCGACCCGGTCCCGAGAGAGGTCAAGCTTGCCGTATGGAGGCGCGACGAAGGCAGGTGCGTCGAGTGCGGTAGCGACTTCGAGATCCAATATGACCACATCATCCCATTCTCCATGGGCGGCGCGAACACTGTCGAGAACCTTCAGCTGCTTTGCGCCCGCTGCAACCAGCAGAAGGGCGGCCGGCTCTGACCGGCTGCTGGACCCGCGACGTGGCCTCCCCAACGGCCGCAGCAGTGAATTTAGAACCAGGCGATTCGGATCTTCTGTTCGATTAGCTGGGGGGAGTTCGCGGCGCCTCCAAAGATCGTCCAGATCCGTGATGATCGGCTGGGGTCGCCATAGAGGATCAAGTGGCCAGAGCAGGAGTAGTTCTCGCGCAGCCCGGCGACCAGTGAGCCCGCACCCGTCAGGAACTCACACGTCGAACCGTTCGCTAGCTCAAGCGCCCAGGGGTCGCCCTGAAGCCCTGCCTGGACTTGCTGGTTAGCCCCCGGTGGAAGCGGCTTTGTGAGTCGCATCTCGATCGCTCTGCCGGTCCACGGTCCGACATCCGGGCAGACCACATAATCGATCCCGTAGCTTCCGAAGCAGGGATCGTGAATGTTGTTTCCGGCCGTGCAGCGCCAGGCGTCGGATCGAGCAGCTGCCTCGCTGTTGCTCCAGCAATATCCGGACGTCGTTGCGGAGATCGGTACGGCCGGCGCCCCGGATTGCGTCTCGCCTGTGTATATGACCATCCGAGTTGCGGGTTCCGGTTTTGAGCGGTCAGTCACGGTATGACGGTTCGCGCCGCAGCCTGCACCGCCGAGGACGAGTCCTACTACACCGAGCAAACCAATTGCTCTCTTGAACCGAGACACCGCCACGGAACCGTGCCGCGCACAGTCGTATCGACGGTGGGTCCGGATTTCGCTCATCCCGTAGGGCTCAAGCGCGACGTCAGGCAGTCCGAGGAGCCGCGATCTCACCTTTGCGACTATCGGCGCGGACCACAAAAGCTAAAGCTCGGGCAGCTGCGGTCGTCAGGATCTCTACGTCATTGGCTCGGTCGGGACGCAGCAGAGCCTCAAGGATCTATTAGAAATGGCCGAAGCTCGTCGATGGAGCGATACGCAGGGCGTGGGAGGCGATGAACGAGCCGAGCGAAGATCCGGGTGGGGCATTGAGACAGCGCAAGATCATCGGGCTCTCGTCCCCACTGGTAATTGCGGCCATCCTCGGGGTTCTCTGGTTCACCAACAACCTCGACGGGCTCATCAGTGGGCTCGGTGCACCCGGCCTGACCCACGCTTGCGTAAACGCTGATAACAGCTTCGGCGACGCATTCCGGTGCTTGATGTACAAGGGCGAGCACGCCACATCCGAGAGCGGCTCCACCTCCACCGAATCGCAGGTCCAGACGAGCACGCCCGATCAGACTCAGGCCGACGCGGCTGCCCAGCAAGAGCAAGCCCAACAGCAGGCGCAGGCACAGCAACAAGCGGCAGCAGCTGCGCTCGAGAGCGACGCGGAGTCGGTATCCAACGACATGCAGACCCTGTCTTCAGACATCCATCAACTGAACACCGGCGACTTCTACAGCTCTGATCTCGCGACCGAACAGAATGATGTCGCGCAGACGAAGAATGACATGCAGCATGTTCTCGGCGAGGCCGGCAACACCGACTCCGGGACGATCTGTTCCGACGCAGGAACCGTGCAGTCTGACGTGGGATCAGCCCAGAGCGACGTGAGCTCGATCCAGTCCGATCAAGCCTCAAGCCAGAGCGACGTGAGCTCCGTCTCATCGGACATCACGCAGCTAAAGCAGGACGAGCAAGCCTTACAGGACCAGGAAGATGGAGACGTAACGGATCCCGTGCCATCGAACACACCAACCGCTCAGAACGTCAAAAGCGCGCTGCAAGCGGCAAACGCCGCCATCGCCCAGGCAAATTCTGCCGCCTCCAACGCCCTAGCTCAAGCGAACG
>Ga0070739_10005581_pt1 | contig 14273 bp, 17 predicted proteins | sample Coa_R1_7_FD_66445 | JGI IMG/M metagenome (GOLD analysis project Ga0070739, IMG submission 66445) | Surface soil microbial communities from Centralia Pennsylvania, which are recovering from an underground coalmine fire - Coalmine... | ecosystem: Environmental > Terrestrial > Soil > Unclassified ... | reverse complement strand
GATCGGCTTCTGGGACCATTTCAAGGTGGGCGCTCCGCTCACCGCGCTGACGATGCTGTTCGGGACGTTCTGGCTGTGGTCGTGACCGGCGCCCGTACCGCCCGCCGCTTTCGACCGGCCTCGCTCGACGCGCTGAACTTTCTGCTGGCCGATGTACGCGGCGCCCTGGGCCCTTATCTCAACGTCTTTCTGGTGACACAGCAGCACTGGAGCCAGGCGCAAGTCGGTCTGATGACCTCGATCGGCGGGCTCCTGGGTCTGGCCGTTCAAACGCCGGTCGGCGCGGCGATCGATGCGACCCGCGCCAAGCGAGGAGCCATAGTGTCGGCGCTCGCAGTGCTCGCATGCGGCTCGACCGCAATCTTCATGCTCCCCTTTTTCTGGCCGGTGACGATCGCGAACAGCCTGATCGCGATTGTCGGCGACGTCTTCGGGCCGGCCGTGGCGGCGCTGACCCTCGGGCTTTACGCACGCGACTTTCTGGCGCAGCGGATGGGGCGCAATTCCGCGTTCGATCATGCCGGGAACGTGGCGATCGCGGCCGCGGCGGGAGCGGTCGGATATGTGTTTTCGCAGCGCGCCGTGTTCATGATGGTTCCCATATTCGCCGTGTTGTCGATGCTGGCCGTTCTGTCCATTCCGGCGTCGGTCATCGACAATGAACGCGCCAGAGGCTTGGATCATCGGTCCGGCGCCGTCGGCGAGGCGGGTGAGGCGGACAAGCCGGCCGGCTACCGGATCCTGTTCCGGTGTCGGCCGCTGATGATCTTCTGCCTGTGCGTGATACTATTCCATTTCGCCAACGCCCCGCTTCTGCCGCTGGTCGGCCAGAAGCTCGCGCTCGCGCATCCGCGCTGGGCGGACGCCATGATGTCCTCCTGCATCATCGCCGCTCAGATGGTCATGCTGCCAATAGCGGTTCTGGTCGGACGGACGGCGGACAGCTGGGGACGGAAGCCACTGTTCCTGGTCGGGTTCGGTATCCTGCCGATCCGGGCTGTGCTCTACACGCTGTCCAACAACAGTTTTTGGCTTGTCGGCGTGCAGCTGCTCGATGGTGTCGGCGCAGGCATCTTCGGCGCCCTGGCGCCGCTGGTCATTGCCGATGTCATGCGCGGCACCGGCCGCTTCAATCTCGCGCAGGGTCTGGTGGCCACCATGCAAGGCATCGGTGCCTCGACCAGCGGTCTGATCGCCGGCGAGATCGTCGACCATGCCGGCTACAGCGCTGCTTTTCTCTCGCTCGGTGCCGTCGCGGCCATAGCGGTTACGGTTTTCGCTCTGGCCATGCCGGAGACCGCGCCTCGGCATGCTACAGGACGAGACTCTGAGAAGCATCGTCAGTGCCTCGCGAACGGTCCGGGGAGCATAAAAATCCGTGGGGTGCCTGCGGCCGAGCAGGACGATAGATGTGGCGACGCGCAATGATAACGACCCGACGCGCAATCATCGGCGATTTCCGACGCACGATAGCTGGGCTCTTGGCGGCTTTTGATACTGCTGGCGAATTCCCATTAAGCAACTTTGGCCATCAATGCTCGGAACTTCGAGCGTCTTGTCGTTGCCAAATCGGCGCCGCCGAGCCACTCGGCCATCCTGACCAGGTTCATCGCTGCCGCAGTCGCGGCGTGCTGGAGGTGGGTCTTGGCTTGACCGACATAACGTGACCGGCGCAGGCCGAAGCCCCGCACGGCCTGTGATATCGTGCCCTCCACCCCGGCTCTCACCACACTCAGCGCGGCAAACTCGGCCGTTGTCCCGCGCTGCCGTGCCGCCACGAGTGCGATGTGCCGCTCGTGCGTGCGCAGCGTCAGACTGCGCCGCGCCCTCGTGCCCCGCACGCCGTCCGCCCGGTGTCGGCACGCGCCGCAGTCGGCGCTGGAAAACTTGATCTTGATCACCTCGACGCCGCGGTTGTCCAGAGCCGGCGTCCAGCTTGAGCTGCGGGCGCCCTGAGGACAGGTCGCCTCCTTGCGCTCCCAGTCCACGTTGAAGTAGGCGGCCGCGAAGCCCTTGCCCTCGCGGGCCTGCCAGCGCTCGTCGGCTCGGGCCGGGCCGGCGAGGTCGATCCCGAAGTCCCGCCGCGTGGTCGCCAGGAGTTCGGCATCCAAGGAGCCCGTGTCGACCAAGTGTATCGCCGGCAGCAGGCCCCTGTCCCGCAGAGCGGTGTGCGCCGGCGTGGTCGCTTCACCGTCGGCCACCGGCGCTGCCGTGGTCTGGACGTGGGTGATGAGGTGCAGCCGACCCTCGTCGCAGGTCTCGGTCAGGTGGGCCTTGTAGCCGACCCACTTGGTCGTGCGCTTGCGGCCCAGGCGGGCATCGGTGTCGTAGGGTGAACTCAGAAACAGCGAGGACGGCGGGATGCCGTGCTCGGCCGTGCGCCACTGCACGCCCTCCGCAGACAGGTAGAATTGCTGCACCCAAACGCGCCGTAGGATCTCGATCGCAGACCCCTGCCGCAGCCAGCTCGGCGCTGCCGGGTCGAGCGCCGCAGCCAGGAGGGCATGGCCGTCCTGGCCGACGATCCGGGCGCGCTCCGCGCGGCGAGCTGCGTTCTTCGCCAGGCGATCGTCCGTGGCGCGGTGCCTGTAGCGCTCAGCCCAGTCAGGTTGGGCATGGGCCAGCAGCCAATCAGGTGCCACGACGGCCAGGCTTTCCAGCGCGTGGCGCATCGTCTCGATGACGCACTCCAGCCGGTTCAGGGCGCGCACCGCAGCCAGGACATGCGTGGAGTCGGTCCGCTGCCGTCCGCCCGCCGACAGCAGGTTCCGCTCATGCGCAAGCGTCAGCACCGCGTCGAGCAGCACCTGCTCGGCTCCGCCCTCGATCAGGCGGGACCTGAACTCGCTCAGCACCGTGCTGTCGAAGCCGGGGTCGGCTAGCGGCAATGCCAGGGCATACTTCCAGTCGATCCGGCCACGGACTGCCTCGGCCGCCTGACGGTCGGGCAGGCCCTCGGCAAACTGGAACAAGGTCACGAGAGCAAGCCGCCAGGGTGCCTCCGCCGGGCGGCCGCGTGTGGGGAACAAACCCGCGAACCGGCTGTCATCGAATACCGCGCCCAACGCGTCGCGCAAGCGCATGTATCGGCTGCCCTTGGGAAACGAAGCGCGGGCGATACGCACCGTCTCCTCGGGAACAGTCGGACAGACTTAAGGACGGAGGGACATGACGCCGAACTCCCGCAAGATGCCGCTTCGTCCCGGCCAACCAGCACCTCGCCCCTCGGTTCCTGCCTCCACCTCACCGCGCCGAATTCGCCAGCAGTATCGCTTTTGGTGCAGGTGAGGCATCATCTGGCTTCTGTCGGCTGCCGCCGATAAATTCAGGCAGCAGCGAGGACGCGCTTGCGCAGCAGATCGTAGTGGGCGCAGACATACATTTGACGCTTGATCGTCTTGAGCCGATTGGTATGACCCTCAACCGGGCTGGTGCTCCAGACTTCGGTGATGGCAGCGCGAACCGCTGCAAGGTCGCGGGCGATGCCCCAGGCGATGGTGGCGAGAGGACTGGCGCGCGCCGCCGCCAGCCAAGCCTCAAGCCCGCTGGCATCGCCGCCGCGGATCATCACCGCAAACTCCTGTGCCAGGTCGGCCGCTCTGGCCAGGGCCGGGGCCGCTTGGCGCAACTGCTGCACGAAGGTGCTCGGCTTGCCTTCGAGCGTCGCGGGGTCGGCGCTCAGCAGCCAGGAACACTGTCGGCGCGCCAGAGTCCGCCATTGGCTCCTATGTGTAGCGACGCGCAAAGATGAACGGCCCGACGCGCAACCATCGGCCATTTTCAACGCACGATATTTGGGCTCTTGGCCATTTTCGATGATCATGCGGCGAGCAGGAACCTGCGGCCGAGCAGGTCGAGACCGGCGCGGCCGTACATGGTGCGCCTTCACTCAATTCAGCCGGTATGCCGTCGCCTGTCAACCCCCGCGTTGGTGCCGGGTTGCCAGCTGCACGTATACGGCGTATCAGGCCTGGAACAGACGCTCATTCAGCGGGACGGGAGCCGCACCCTATGCACAAAACGGACGAGCAGAAAAAGGCCGCACTGCAGCAGCAAATCGCGGCCCTGAAGGAGAAGGTTCGGCGAATCGAAAGGCGCGAGGCTGACGCCGAACGCCGTGCTCGCAATCACAGACTGATTGTCATCGGCGCGATCGTCGAACAGCGCGCTCTCGACAATCCGCATTCGATATCGATGCACTCGCTCGTTCACGACATCGAAGCTCACGTCACGGCGCACCCGGGAGACCGCGACACCTTCGCCGATATGCTCGCCCGGCTGACCGCACCGGCCGATCAGCGGGAGGCCGCCGAATAGGTCGGTAGGGCATGGCCGTCATCATGCGTGACATTGAGGCACTTGTCCGGTCTCTCTCCGATAAAAGCCGGCAAGAGTGGAGAATGATATCGACACCTTCTCAGCTACAACATTGAAAACAATGTATCCTTGACTCTTCGATCTGCAATGCTACGTTCGCTCGTATGGAAATCGTCCTGACCCCCGAGCAACAAGACTTTGTCCGCCGCGCCGTCGAAAGCGGGCGTTTTAAACGTGCCGAGGACGCCGTACAAGAGGCGTTGGGCCTGTGGATTGAGCGCGAGCGGCGCCGCGCGGAAATCCTCGCTGCCGTCGACGCGGCGCAGGCCTCCATTGATCGGGGCGAGGGCATCGAGATCACACAACAGTCCATGCGTGAGCTAGCAGAAGACATAAAGCGCCGGGGTAGAGCTCGCCTCGCGGCTGCTCAGGAAACCGCGAAAGGATGATGGCGCATCGCCTCGCACCGCAGGCCCGCGCCGAACTGGACGACATCTGGGACTACATTACCCGGGAGAGTGGAAGCACCACTGTCGCGGATGGAGTGGTCGATTCCATCATCGATAGGTTTTATCTTCTTGGTCAATATCCGCGCTTAGGGCGTGCCTGCGACGACCTGCGCCCTGGCTTGCGCAGCTATCCGGCTGGCGAGTACGTGATCATCTATACCATCAACGGAGCGGACGTGGTCATCCTCCGCGTGCTGCACGGGCGCCGCGACATTGGCAGCTTGATCGGCCGCTAGGCGGATAATCGAGCAGTTGCATAGATAATAAGTTATCGGCCCGCGCGTACCGGCTTCGCTTTCCGCTTGCGCCGGGGCTGCGCCAGCCGCCTTGGCCTGAAGGGATGCCATGGCGCACCGTGGGCGCTGGCGGCGTGTCCGGGTATTGTATGAGGCCCGCGGTCAGTTTCGAGCGATATGGATCTGTTGACCGCGCCAGCCGCTCAGCGCGAGGCGGCGCGTTCCGTAACCGGCGGCGCCGTTACGAAAATATTTGCCGCCGCCGCGCCGACCGACTATACCGTGACGAAAGACGTTACGAAAGGCACGGTGATGCGCTGGTTCTTCCGCTGCCCCGTCTGTGGCGAGGACCACGAGTGGTTCCCGCGCGAGTGCGCGCCCGGAGAAGCACATGCCTACTGTCCGCAAGCCGGGGAGCGCGTGCATTTCGGCGAGGAATACACTTACTCCCGGTCGCCGCCGGTCGGTGATGCTCCAGTGCCGGAGTAGAGCCATGGGCCGCCCCCCGATCGGCGAGCGCGCGATGACCGCGGCCGAGCGCATGCGGCGCATGCGGGCCCGACGGGCTGCGTTACGAAACGCCGGGAGAGCATTACGAAACGAGCCGCCGGCGGCTCCAGGGGTGGACGCGACGCCGCTCACAATGGTGCAGCGTGCCTGGGCGCGAGCAACCGAAGTCGAGCGCGCGGAGATCCGGGCATGGGTTTGGTCCGATTGCACCGTCCCGAGCGAGACGCCCGCAATCCGTAACAAGGCTCCGTTACGAAACGACCTCCTGCCGATGCGGGACCTTCATGATGCTCTCTCGGCGCACACGCGCCATCTGCTCGCCCCGATCATCAAGGGGCTCAAGGCCGAAGGGCGCAAGAAGGGCGCGATGGACCGTCAGGCGCTCGGCCGCTTTGCCGACCGACTCGAGACTGTTCTATCGCCTGGCCTGCGCGCGCATTTCTCCCGGATGATCGAATTGCTCCACGAGCAAAGCCGGCCGATGTCCGAGGCCTCGCCGCGCACCGTGGCTGAGATTGCCTCGGCACTCGAACATACGCTCGCCGATTATCGATACGAGCTGCCGGCCAGGCTGCGTCCACGGCAGCCGACTGTTGCGTGACCGACTGCCTCGACCTCGCGCCCGCCGTCGAGGCCGCCAGCATCGAGGGAAGCGTACCAGTGTGGGGCATAGCGGTTGGCCGGCCCCTTCGGGGAATATCGAGGGATACTATCATTCGGTATGAGTGCCCCATATGTGTGGCAAGCTCCCCATGGTGGCGCGGCGCCGGCCTGGCTGAACGCCGTCCCGCACGTAAAAAGAAGCCCTGCCCTCGCCGGGGGCTCTTCAGCGATAAGAAGTGGACGGAATGATGAGCGCAGAGACCGTAAAACTCCCACGCCCAATCTCACTCAAAAATTCGAAGCGCATGCTCCGGACCGTGGAAGATGTAGAGCGGCTGGCCTATGTCCGCATGATGAAGAGCAAAGTAGATCACAGGGTTATGGAGTTGCTTCAGGCTGCGATAGAGGCAATGAATCCTCCGCCTCCACCCGGGGCCCGCGCAAACGACGTCTTTACAGAAGAACAACTCGATAACTTCTTTACGCAAGCGTGTGCCGATACGGGCGTACCGATTTCACTTATCATGGAATTCGGCACCTATGACGCCCAGGAAGTTGATGATGCGATAGATCGCGCCATGGCAGATCTCACGGGAGATATCGATCCGAGTGCCTTAGCCTGATCACCGTTCCTGCGCCTGGAGCGTATACAGAGCCCCGCCCTCGGCGGCGGGGCTTTTTCATTTCTTTCCGTGCTATACTGAAATGAGGGAACACGGAAAGGCTGATTGCTGTGGCGATCACTGCGATCGTGAATCAGAAGGGCGGGGCCTCGAAATCCACGGTTTCCCTCAATCTTGCCGCAGTCATGGCCGAGGCGGGCGACCGCGTCCTGCTGATCGATGCAGACCCGCAGCAGACCGCGCAGGATTGGCTGGCCGTGCGCGAGGATTCGGCACCGTTTCAGATTCTCGGACTGTCGAAGCCGGTGCTGCACCGCGAGCTTCCGAACCTCGCCGGCGACTATGACCAGATCGTCATCGATGGGCCGCCGCGGAATTACGAAGTCACCCGCTCGGCGATCGCAGCGGCCGACCTGGTCGTGATCCCGGTGCAGCCAAGCGGCGCCGATTTTTGGGCCGCCCGGGACACGGTCAAGCTCGTCAAGGAAGCGCACGCTTTCAAGGAAACACAGAAGAGCGTATTTCTGGTTACACGGAAGATCGGACGCAGTGCCTTGGCCCGCGACATCGGTGAGGCGCTCGCCGAATTCGGTCTGCCGATCCCACGCCACGGCACCTCGCAGTGCGTCGTCTATGCCGAGGCGCTGACAGCCGGGCGCACTGTGATCGAACTCGGCCCGCACGGCCCGGCGGCGGCGGAGATGCGGGCCATCCTTTCGGAGCTACGGGAGTTGATCAGATGAAGAGGGCCTCGTTCAAACAGCCTCGCCCGGCCTCCGCGGTGGCCGACGAGTGGGTCAAGGGCGACCGGGCAGCCGAGGCACCAGCACAACAGTCCACCCCTCCCAAGGTCGCTATGACGCGGCTGACGATCGATCTGCCGGCCGATCTGCATCATCGCTTCAAGGTCGCCTGCGCCGAGCACCGGACCAGAATGGTCGACGAGGTGCGCCGCTTCATCGAAGAGTGGACACAGGAACACGGAAAGCTGTAAATACGTGTGGCGGCGTTGTGCCGCCGATCGGGTATCATGAGGAAGGAAATGCCCGAACTGATCCTGATCCCGCCGGATTCCGCGGAAGGCGCCACGATCGAGATTATTCTCCACGGGCGGCCGACCACGATCCACTGGAAGGACGAGAACACGCTTGTCGTCGACGGCGTCGCGCGGCCGATCGTGCTGACGGAGTGGGATGCTGATTCGATCGGCATCGCCTTCCTCGGCCGGGGCGAGGATTTCACGGCGCTGCGCGGCGCAGACCCCGAGAAGGTCGCCGACGCAATCACCGCCCGGTTCGCCCAGCTGCGACATACGGCTGCCGCCGCACGCGCCGAGCAGATCGAGCGCGTCGTCGCCGAGGTCGAGCGACAGAAGGCCGCGGAGCTGGGCAGACCCTTGTCGGCGGCTGAACGGGACTATGTCCGCAAGCTGGCGCGCGCGCATGTCGTCGGCCGAACCGATTGACCAGGCCGAATAGCTGTCGAGCGATTCCGCACTCGCGCTCGTCGAATGGAAGCAGATCGTAGCCGCGCATCGGGCAGGATGAAGCGCCCTCTATGGGGTCCCAGACCCAAACTCTCGAAATTTTTGGTTGTCCCCTTCCATCCTCGGCTTGGATCGAACGCGGGGCACTTCCGTCTCGAACACTCCCGAAAAAGGGTCTTTTCGGGAATCTCGCCGAACCTTGATCACCAGGAACCGTGGCTCGTGGATAGTCAACAGACCCTTGCCAAGTATCCTTTTCGGGGAAGTCAGCCGAGCTGGCCGGCTCACCGGCCGAGATCCGTAGTGGGGCAGAGGTGGCCGATTGCAGCGCCGCAAGCTGCTCTCTGCGGCGATCGCGCTCTGGTGGCTGATGCCGACATGCCGACGATGATCGCCACCGGACAACATCTAGCCGAACTTTATCCGGATTCTGGCATAAAGTATTGAAATAGCATGACAATGAAAGACAATGAGGCCATGTAAGGCTGCATATTCTGCTTGACATGGCACGACGCGGCCTGATTCGATCCGACCATGTACGTCGATATCGTCCCCAACCCAGGCGCGCGACCGGCCATCCTGCTGCGCGAGAGTTATCGCGAAGACGGCAAGGCTCGGAAACGAACTCTTGCCAACCTCTTTGCCTGGAGCGAGCAGAACACATCGATCATTTGCGTGCGGTGCTAGCCATGCTCATGCGGGTTCAGCGCCAGGCAGTCGATCTGCCCAGGATAACGATCACCATGTAGCCAGGAAGCCACCACCACAAGCGAGCCATATCAATAGATTGTCCCAAAATGGGGGTAAAGTTCAGGATAGAGCAGGTTCGCGTCGTAGACGACAATCGGCGGCGGTTGCACCCCCTCCTCAGAGGCCATGCGCCGTCAGCTCGTCCGTGTCGACCTGCAACTCGTCCAGGGCAGCCCGTATCGGCGCTTCTCGCCGCTTCAGGTCGAGCACGTCCGAAAGCCGCAAACGGCGATGCGCGCCGACACGGCGGAACGGGAGCACGCCGGCGTCCATCCGCCGCCGCACCAGCGGACGCGAAATGCCAAGGATGGCGGCAGCCTTCTCGGGCGACACTTCCGCATCCTCGGCCAGCAGCGCCACCCGGTCGGCCTTGGAAACCTTTTCCAGCATGTCCCCAATGATCTGCACCGCCGCGGCCGGCAGAGCAACAGCCTCGCGCGTGCCGTCGGAATGAAACACAAAGATTTCGACCCGATCGGCCGGCCCCCGCCGCTGCAACACCTGCGCTCCGCGCGCGCTCTCCGTCCGGTCGGCCGGAGCAAGGCTATAGCGCGCTATCATCTCCATACCCATTGTTGGCCCGCCCATATTTACCCATATCTGGAATATCTGGAAGTAGGTGCTCTGAATGTCAAGTCAGTAAGCAACCACCCAACCTCGGCGGCCCATACAGCCGCTGCACGCCGGGCTCGTCATCCTGATCCCCAATGTCAATCGCATATTGCAAAAGCGACTGTCCAAAGCCGCGCTCGATGAGCTCTGCATGATCGGCGAGCCGGTCAACCGGGTGCTCGAGGTTGATCGCGATGACGACGATGTAGACTTGGCACTCTGCGACCTTCCCTCGGAGGCGCCGCAAGGCCCGGCGTCACTCTCCAGCCCTTTATGTATCGTAGTTCGTTCCTTCTGTTCTCAAATTTGGCGAATAGCGGCATTGAACATCGGCAGTCAGAGGATCTCGTACCCGAGCGCACGATACCCCGCCTGACGTTTGTCGGCCATCTTGGCCAAGAACGGCTCCAGGGCATCGATGTAGTCGTAGATGACCACCTCCCGCTTCGCATGGTGGAGGCGATGGAGGCGGCCGGCGTATTGCGCCAAAGTTCCCTTCCAAGCGATCGGCATCGTCAGAAAAAGGGTGTCGAGGCGAGCATCATCGAAACCTTCGCCGAGATAGCGTCCGGTCGCCACGATCACACGCTCCTCGCCATCGGGGATCGTCGCCAGCGCAGCTATGGCGTCCTGCCGCTCGCGCGGGCTCATACCGCCCTTCAGGACGACGACGTTCCGAGCAAAACGCGACAGGCGCTTCGCCAGGACCGCAAGATGGTCCCTGCGCTCGGTGATCACGACCGGCGACCGCTTCGCCTCGAGCGCTGCCAGAATGTCGTCGAAGATCAGGTCGTTGCGTTCCTCGTCCCGCGCCAGAGCGCCGTAAAATTCCTGGATCCCCGGCTTTGAATCGGCGGGTGCGCGGAATGCGGTCCGGCGCAAGATGACCCGGTGCCGGAACGGATGCCGGGCCGCCTGCTGGCGGGCGTCGACGCGATAGCGTACCGGACCGCATTGCATGAAGATGATCGGGTGGTGGCCGTCCTTGCGCGTGACCGTCGCCGACAACCCGAGGACGTATCTCGCCTTTGCCTGGCGGGCGACGGCCTCGAAGCTGACGGCCGGGAGGTGATGGCATTCGTCGATGACCAAATGCCCATAGTCGGCCACGAGATCAGAGACGGTGCCCTTGCGCACCAGGCTCTGGATCAGGGCGATATCCAAGAGCCCGGTGGGTCTGCGCTTTCCGCCTCCGATAATCCCGATCTGCTGCGTATCGAGAGCAAGGAAGGCTGCGAGCCGCGCCACCCATTGCGCGACGAGCGGCTGCCGGTGAACCAGGACCAATGTGCTGCAGCGGCGCGCGGCGATCAGGCTGGCTGCGATCACCGTCTTGCCAAACCCGGTGGCCGCGGCCAGCACCCCGCTATCACGCGGCAGCAGAGCATCCGCCGCCTCGGCCTGTTCTGCCGCAAGCTCTCCATGGAATGCAACGTCAAGCGCGGCGCCGGGATGGCGCTCGTCGCGGATCTCGACGGCAATGCCAAGCGACTGGAGCAGAGAGATCGCCTCCTCCAGGCACCCGCGCGGGAGGCCGATGTGCTTGCTGAAGAGTTCGGCACAGGACACGATGCGCGGTTTGCCAAAGGTTGGCAGGCGCATCGCCTGGGCGGCATAGAATTCCGGATTCTGGAATGCGGCGAGCCGGATCAGGCGGTTCACCAGGCTCGGCGGCAGGCCGTCGCGCGCGATATAGAGCTGGTTGCCAAGGACCAGGGTCATCCGCTGCGGCAGCGAGCCGGTGACCGGAGACTCGGAACGGCGTCGCGAGGGCGGCAGGGTCCAGGGATCGGCATCCTCGTCGGCGACCGGCAGCCGCACGCCAAGGATAGGTCCCGCGGCTGCCGCAGCCTCGACGGCCGATTCCACCTCCTGCCGGGTCATTCGGCGCACGGTCGACAGGAATGCCCACTGATCTTCGTAGGGCTGCAGGGCGTCATCGATGAACACGCTGTTTCCGTTCTCCCGCGGGCCGCGCTGGAACGGCAAGGCGATCAGGTTGCCAAAGCCGCCGGCCGGCATCGTGTCCTGGCTGGGGAAGAAGCGATCGTAGCTGTCAAAGCCGATATCCGGACAGCGCTCCATCGTTTCGGTCAGCAGGGCTGCGCCGAGCCGGCGCGCTTCTCGGGCCGGGATCGGCTCGGCAAAGAAGATCCAGACGCGCCCGCCATTGCCCGACCGCGACCGTTCGAGGATCGCGGGAACGTCCCTCTCCCGAGCGGTTGCGAGGAAGGCCAAGGCATCGCGCGCCCATGATGCCTTGTCGAAATCCGCTGCGAGGAACCAGCAAGTCTCATCAGGGAGCATCGGGTAGACGCCAGCGACGAAATCGGATGCCGCGCCGGCCCTCTCGGAGGGCTCTCTGCCCTGGAGATGGCTCAGCAGTATGGTGTCGCCGACCGGGATGAAAGCCTGGTGCAGACAGTCGCCGCACTTGATCCGGGGCTTACGGCATAGACCGCGGATCCACTCGTTCCGGCATGCCGGAGCATAGCCGGACTTGCCGGTTCGCGTGTTCTCCCAGCGGCGAGGAAAGACATCGGTCCTGCCGCGGAACAGGCTCTTGAACAGCGCCAGCTTTTCCATGGCCGGCGAAGCTGTGGTGATGCCCGGCGGCGGTAACGAGCCCGTCTTGGCGATCGCTACAACGCGATGTCCCTGCCCTGCTCTGGAACGCTGCAGTTCATCGATCTGCGCGGCAATCTCGCGGCGTTCCCGATCGAGCGCGGCGAGGCGGGTCCTCAGCCGCTCGATCCGGCTATCGATGTCCGACGACGACATCCGCACCCCACGACGCGCAGATTGTCGAAGAAATCACTCGCGGCGTGCAGTCAGGATGGCAGTGTCGCCGTCGTCGAAAGACAGCTCGATCTCGATGGTGCCGTCGTCCTGCAGCTCGGCCGATCCGTCACCGGAGATCTCGTCTCCCTTGTCGCAGCCGGTCCAGCGGAAGAACACGATCGTGCGGCTGTAGGCGAGCCTCCCGCCCGCCTCGAGAGCACCGAAGGCGAACTCGGCCCATCCGTCATCGCCGATCCGCAGGTAGGCCGGCCCGGCGAGGTCGAGAGAGGCGCGATCCCATAGATCGGCCTCGACGATCCGCCACCTTCCGATCAGCCGGCAATCCGTCGGATCGCTCATGTTTCCGCTCCGAGCAATTCTGGCGCCCGCACCAGATTATGGGCAGCCGCTGCGACGGTGAAGGCCCCAGTCGAGCGTGGAGAGACTGCGCAGTTCGGTATGGCACATCCCGGTGACGGTCCTGATCCCGCTCAGCAAATCGGGGCGGGCCGCAACCTGTGCGCTGCGCGCGGCGGTATCGGCCCGAAGCGGGTCGGCTGAAGCCGCTCGGCCAGCCGGCACAGGGCGTCAGACGCTGATCTGGTCGAGCTCCTTGCGGGCATGTTCGGGGCTGTAAAACCACACGATCCCCGCCAGCACCAGCAGGATCACCGGGATCAGCAGGAACGCGGCGGCAAACGACCCGGTGGTCTGGCGCAGATAGACCGAGACGAACGGCCACAGCACCGCGTAGGTCCCCATACGCCGATGAATCCCCGCCTCCAGGCCAGCCCCCCAAGCACCCACAGGGCAATCCTGCTGCCGACAAAGATCCACGCCGTCACGAACAGGCGGATGCTGCCTCTGTTGCGGACCCCCTACCCTCTTTTCCCCTCGGCTGCCGGGCCAGTGACGGATCAGGACAATTTTGCTTTTCAGGGCGCGCTTGACGACGATGACGTGACATTGCGCGCGAGGGCTTCCCTGCCGGCCACAAGATATGGAAGGCGCTGTCCCCAAAATTCGGGGATAGGTCGGGGAAAATCGGTGCTGAAAGCCGTGCAGGCTGCTCTGTTCTGCGGGATCCGTGCGCATTGCTCAAGAAAGCGGCAGCGGTCCAGATCTGGAGTCCGCTATCTGTGCGAGCAGCTCAAATCCATTCAGCCTCATAGTGCAACAGCGCACTGTTTCGGCTTCGGCATGACAGCGTCGGCATCCGGCTCGCCGACGATCCGGAACGTGCCGTGCCGGATCGTGTCCCCGGGAATGGTGCAGGAGCGCTGGCGATTGCGCGCCGTTTGCCGGCAAATCGACGCCCGGCCGGAACCCGCGAAAGGGATGCCGGACCATCCTGACTTCCGCAGCGCGCAACCGAGCCTGCCGGCGGCGCTTCACCCCGGCCTGTGCTTGACGCCTCCAACCGGCTGTATTTGTAATGGCAGGGATGGCCCGGAGCTCGCCATGAAATACGGCCTCCGCCTCCCCTCCTTCGCCCTCGGACAGCGGACCGCGACGATCGAGGCGATGGGCCGTTATCTGCGTCGAGCCGAGGAGCTGGGTTTCGACTCGGCGTTCTCGATCGACCATTTGCTGCTGACCCGCCCCGCCTATTCTTGCACCTGGCTCGAGCCGCTCGCGCTATTGTCGGCGTTGGCCGGGCTCACCCGCACGATCAAGCTCGGCACCATGGTGCTCGTCCTGCCGTTGCGCAACCCTGCCGCTATCGCCAAGCAATGGGCCACGCTCGACGTGCTTTCCGGGGGGCGCTCGATCTTCGGCGTCGGCGTCGGATGGCACGAGCGCGAGTTCGCACTGATGGGCGTGCCCTATCGCGAGCGCGGCGCGC
>Ga0070739_10005576_pt1 | contig 14283 bp, 11 predicted proteins | sample Coa_R1_7_FD_66445 | JGI IMG/M metagenome (GOLD analysis project Ga0070739, IMG submission 66445) | Surface soil microbial communities from Centralia Pennsylvania, which are recovering from an underground coalmine fire - Coalmine... | ecosystem: Environmental > Terrestrial > Soil > Unclassified ... | reverse complement strand
CTTGCGCACATGCGTCCAGTTCTTCTGCTCCACCCACGCGTTGTCGTTCTTCTTGTAGGGGCGCGACCGCGACAGTTTGATCTTCCGCTCTCGGCACCAGTCCCACAACAGGTCATTGACCAGGGCCGTGTCATTGTCCGAGTGCAGTTCCCGAATGCGGAATGGAAACCGCGAGCGGATCTGCTCCAGCCCTTCCTTCGTCGCTCGCTGCGAGCGAACCGCGATCGCTTCCCCTTCCCACCAGTTCGTCGCAATGTCCACGGTCGAGATCGTATGCGCGTAGTCTCCTCCGGTCGAACGTCCGCAGTGCAGTACAAAATCCACCTGCACATTCCCGATCTCGTTGGCATCCCATTCCGCTGCCACCTTCACCGGGACCTTCTGGTAAATCAACGGCTGCGCGTTCGGATTCCGGTTCCGCCGCAATCGCCGCACTCGCTTTTCCCGGCGCAGCAGCCGATCGATGGTGCTGGCGGATACTCGCTTGAGTTGGGCGGCTACCTCTGTGCTACAGCGCAGTTCTCCCAACCGTCGCAGATGATCGACCTGCTCAACCAGAATCGGCGCCAGCCGCTGACCACACGGCTGCTCGAAAATGTCCCACACCTGAATCAAGGCGCTCGTCAATGCCGCATCATACTGAGCCTGTCGCCGGCGCCGTCTTCGGACCGGCTGTGCTCCCGGCACCGCATTGAGCCACCGGATCAAGTACTTCCGGTTGTAGCCTGTCCGTTTCTCCGCCTCGTCCAGCAGCCGACTGCGACCGGGCATATCGGCTCGTTCGTATTCCTTCCTGACCTCCGTCAAATACTGCTTCCGCGAGTGCATGTCCACCCTACCTTGGTGCCATGCCCCGCGCCCGCCCGGGTTACATTTTTAGCTGACCCAACCGAGAGCCTCCGGGTGACATTTTACGTGACCCAATTCGCTTGAGTCCCTCACCTACACGGATGCGGTATACTCCAGAGCCTACCGTCATAACGGGCTGTCGCTGGGGGACCGGATCTGCCTGGCCACTGCTGACCTCACCGGAATGACCGCGGTGACCGCCGAGCATCGGTGGAAGGAGATCGTGGATGCCGACACGTCACTGACCGTGAAGGTCGTGCTGATCCGCCCCAAGGCTCACTAGATTAAGAGGTCTGATCCGGCGGCGCCTCGAGTTCCGGCACATTTTACGCCGCGCCCTTTGCCGGGGCCTCTCTCAGTTGGGGTTGCCTCCCCAAGGCCAGCCCTATCACTGAAATGAACCGGTCCGCCTCTGGCGTGCCGCGCCCATCGCCCGTGCTACCGTCGGAATAGATATGGGCAAATTCCTGATCGGGTTCGCGGCGGGCGTCGCGGTTGTGTTTCTGGCCCTGTTCCTGTTTTTCTATATCGCACTCCACTCTCGCAATCTGCCGCCGGAGATCGCGGCGAACGCCGCGCTCGTGGTGCGGCTCTCCGGCGATGTGCCGGAAAAACCCGGCGTCGAGTTGCCCGAGTTGCTGGGCGGAACCGCTGTCACGACCATCCCCGGCGTCTGGATGGACTTGAAGAAAGCCGCGGCGGATTCCCATATCAGGGCGGTGGTCCTCCAGCCCTCCGGGCTCACGTGCGGCTGGGCCAAGCTCGAAGAGTTGCGGACGGACGTCGAGGCGTTCAAAAAATCCGGGAAGCCGGTCTTCGCCTACCTGCGTGCGCCCTCCGGCCGCGATTATTACCTGGCCTCCGCCGCCGACCGCATCTATCTCGGCCCCGAGGATCCGCTGATGCTCAAGGGTCTGCGCGCCGAGCTGCTGTATTTCAAGGGCACGCTCGACAAGCTCGGCGTTACCGTCGAGGTGGAGCACGCCGGCAAGTACAAGGACTTCGGCGATATGTTCACCCGCACCAGCATGAGCCCGGAGACGAAGGAAGTCACGAACAGCATTGTCGATGGCATTTACGGCAATCTCGTGGACCGGCTGGCCGCGGCGCGGCACAAGAACCGGGAGGAAATGGCGGCGCTGATCGACCGCGGGCCCTTCACCGCCACCGAGGCGCGCGACTGCGGTTTAGTCGACGAGCTGCGGTTCGAGGACCAGATGTGGGGCGAGCTCAAGGACCGGCTCAAGTCCCCGATGCCGGAGCGGGTTTCGCTGGAGAAGTATTCGCGCGTGCCGGCGGAGAGCGTCGGACTGGGCGGCAAGAGCCGGATCGCGCTGGTGGTCGGAGAGGGAGACATCGTCACCGGCTCGCCGGGTGACGACGGCATCCAGGAGACTTCGCTCACGGCCTACGGTTTCGACAAGCTGCTGCGCCAGATCGAAGACGACGCGAAGATCAAGGCCGTGGTGGTGCGCATCGACTCGCCGGGCGGCGCGGTGACGGCGTCCGACGAAATCTGGTACCGCATGAATCAACTGGCGAAGAAGAAGCCGATGGTGGTCTCGATGTCGGACGTCGCAGCTTCGGGCGGCTATTACATCGCGCTCACCAAGGCGCCCATCGTCGCCTATTCCACCACCGAAACCGGCTCGATCGGCGTGGTGTTCGGCAAGCCGGTCCTCCGCGGCCTGCTGGGGAAAATCGGGATCAATGTGGATGCCGTGGAGCGCGGGCGCAATGCGGATATCGATTCGCTCGATACTCCGCTGACGCCGGAGCAGCGAGAAAAGCTGCGCGCGGGCATCGACGAGAGCTATCGGGCCTTTGTCTCCAAGGTGGCCAAAGCGCGCAACCGCAGCTACGGAGAAATCGACGAGGTGGCGCAGGGACGTGTCTGGCTGGGCTCGCAGGCGCGGGAACACGGGCTGGTGGACGTGCTGGGCGGGCTCGATACGGCGCTCGATCTGGTAAAGAAGCAGGCGGGCATCCCGGCATCGGAGCCGGTGTCCGTGACCGTTTACCCGCAGCCGCGCAGCCTGTTCGACCTCCTCTTCCGCCGGCCGCAGCAGGACGCCGTAACGGCCCAGCTCGCCCCCGTGTTCGGCAGCGTTCCGTTTCACGCCTGGCTCGGCGGCGGGTTGCTGCGGATTATGCCGAACTGGGTGGTGGTGCGCTAATTACCAGCCCTGTTCCGGAGCGCTTGCTACACTAGTCAGAGAGGATGCATTCGCACGGCCACAGCCATCCGCACGCGACCGGAAGCCTGCTCCGCTGGTCGCTGGTGGCCACGGCGCTATTCGTGGCGGTGGAAGTGGTGGCCGGCATCCGGGCCAACTCCCTGGCGCTGCTTTCCGATGCGGCCCACAACTTCACCGACGCCGGCGCCCTGCTGCTGGCCTGGGTGGGTTTCCGGCTGCAATCCAAGCCCGCCGATGAGATCAAGACCTACGGCTACCACCGCGCCGGCGTTCTGAGCGCCTTCGTCAACGCCCTCACACTGGTGGCGCTTTCGGCGTTTATTCTCTATGAAAGCGTCTCCCGCCTGCGCAGCCCGTCACCCGTCAATGAAAGCATCATGGTGGCGGTCGCAGCAGCCGGCCTCGCGCTGAACACGGCGATTATGCTGGCCCTGCGGAGCGCGAGCCGCCACGACATCAATATTCGCGGCGCCTTCATCCACATGCTCGGCGACGCGCTGGGCTCCATTGCGATCATCGCCGGCGCGCTGGCGATCCGCTACACCGGAATCGACCGCATCGACCCGCTGCTCTCCAGTTTGATCGCGCTGCTGATCATCTGGAGCGCCGTAGATATCGCGCGCGAATCGCTGAACATTTTGCTCGAAGGACTGCCGCGCGGAATCCAACTCAAGGATGTGACGTCGTCCATGCGGGATGTCGAAGGCGTGTTGGATGTACACGACCTCCACATCTGGAGCCTCGGATCGAGCACCCACGCGCTGAGCTGTCACGTGTTGATCGACGACGTGCCGCCATCGGCCAGCGATGTGATCCTCAAGCGCCTCAATGGGATGCTGGCCCACCGTTTCCACATCGCGCACACCACCGTGCAATTCGAGCACGTGAGTTGTGCAATTTCCGAGAACGGCTGCGCCATCCCCGTGCACGTGCACGATCATGAACACGAGCACGATCACGAAGGACATCAGCACCAGCACTAACCTTCGGAGTATAGGAATCGTACCGGGCATGGCGTTATAGTCCGTGCAGGGGAGACAGGAAACAGGAGTCAGGAGACAGAATGCCGAGGCCCGCGTATTCTGTCTCCCGACTCCTGTCTCCTGTCTCCTTTGTGAGCCCCAATGCTGCTCGAAACACCGCCCGCCGCCGAAACCCGGCCCATCATCCCCGATAAAATCGAGGATCTCCAGATCCCGCGCGCCATGGTGGGGGACCTGATCCTCCGCTATCTCTGGATGCATGGCTCGGCGACGCTGCAGGCGCTGCATCAGACCTTGAAGCTCAGCTTCCCGGTGCTCGAAACGCTGTTCCACCAGTTTCGCCAGCAGCAATTATTGGATGTCAAAGGCATGCTGGGGAACGATTATTCGTTCAGCCTCACGGCAGGCGGGCGGACGCAGGCCACCGCCCGCAGCGAGGTCTGCCAGTACGTGGGCCCGGCGCCGGTTTCCATTCAACAGTATGAGCGCGTCGTGCGCGCGCAGCGCCCGCAGGTCAAGCTCAGCCGGGACCGGCTCCGCGCGGCGTTCCACGATCTGGTGCTGGCCGACGGTTTTCTCGACCACCTCGGTCCGGCGCTGATCGGGCAGCAATCCCTGTTTCTCTACGGCGGCACGGGAAACGGCAAGACCAGCATCGCGGAACGCATCCTGCGCATTTACCAGGACAACGTGCTGGTGCCGTATGCGGTGGAGGTCAACGGCCATATCATCACCGTGTTCGACCCGGTAGTGCATCGCCCGGTGCCCTGCGATGACGACCTGCTCGACCCGCGGTGGGTGCTTTGCCAGCGGCCATGCATCACGGTCGGGGGCGAGCTTTCGGCCGCGATGCTGGAGCTGCGGCTCGATGAAGCCACGCGCGTCTTCATTTCTCCGTGCCAGATGAAGGCGAACAACGGCATTTTCATCATCGACGATTTCGGCCGGCAGATGCTTTCGCCGCGCGAGCTGCTCAACCGGTGGATTGTGCCGCTCGACCGGCGCGTCGATTACCTGACGCTCGCCTCCGGGATGAAATTCCAGGTGCCTTTCGAGCTGATGGTCGTGTTTTCGACCAACCTGAACCCGAACTCCCTTGCCGACGAGGCCTTCCTCCGGCGCATCCAGACCAAGGTCCAGGTGCAGGAGGTCGCGGACGACATCTTCGACGAGATCCTGCGCCGCGTGCTGTCCGCGCAGCAGACGCCGGCCGATCCGGGGATGATCGAGTACCTGCGCGAGCGCTGCCGCGCCGCCGCCGGCCTGCTGCACGCCTGCTATCCCATCGACCTCTTCCGCCTGGTGAAATCGATTTGCGAATACGAAGGGCGGCCGCCGCGCATGACGCGCGAGAACATCGACCGGGCCGTAGCGCTCTATTTCGCCAAATCCTGAGCCGTTGCGGGCGGGCCCGCGATTTGCATTCCGGCAGTGGGGGTGCCAAGATGGGCGTGAACCATGCCTTGGACGCTTCCTGAGGATTTGCGCATGCTCGCCGAAATGGGCGATTTCGCCGTGGTGCGGGAAGTAATCTCCATTTTCCAGACGGATACCCGCGCGCGCATTGGCAAATTGCGGCAGGCCCTGGCCGATGGCGATGCGGCGAGGGCGCGTGGCGAGGCCCACGCCATCAAAGGCAGCGCCGCCCAGGTGGGCGCGCTGGAGGTATCCGAGCTGTGCCGCAGCATGGAAGCCGCGGCGGCGCGGCAGGATGTTGCCGCCGCTTCGAGCCTGTTCCCCCAGCTCGAAATCGCCTTCGCCGCGGTGTGCAGCGCGATGGCCAAATTGCCGGGACACGAGGGGCGCTGAGCGGAGCCGTCCGCGCATCATGCGCGGCCGAAGAACGCAATCAAAGGACTTAAGTGCGCTGAGTGGCGCATGATGCGCGGACTCGCCCTTTCTGTGCGGGCCCGCGGGCCCGTCTCGCGCTAACTAACTAGAAAATACCGCTCCTTCAGCAGGGCGGTGTGGTGTATCCAGTGCCCGGCGATGATATAGGCCAGCGCGCGTACCGTGACGTGATTTCCGCTCGCGACGCCGCCGCGCATCCAGGCCGCCGCCGGCAGATTCTCGAACAGCGCGATCGAGGCCAGACGCACGCGCCGGAACTCTTCCACGTGCGCCGCCCAGGAGATCGAGTCCGCTTCCGCACCGCGCGCGGCAATGTCCTGGTCCAAACCGGGAAGCGCGGTCTCGAAGCCGCGCCCGAACCACAGCGCGCGAAAGGCAAACACGCGCTCGCAGTCGGTGATGTGGTTCAGCACCTGCCGGATGCTCCATTTGTCCGCTGCGTAGCGGTGCAGCGAACGCTCTTCGGAAATCGTAGCGCTCAGCGCGAGCGTTTCCTCGAGCTGATTGGCGAGAATTCCGGGGATGTTCTCGCCCTCCACGCGGTCGATGTACTTGAAGTAGTAAAGCGCCGCTTCCGCGGCGGCTGGTCTTGCGCTCATAGTTCTCTATTTTAGGATCGCGAACATGTTGGAGAAGTCGTCGGTCCACAAACGGAAACCGGGCTGCGCGTGGAGCGGTTTGCCGTGCTGCCGCAGCTCGGGATGCGCATCCGCGGCAGCGCGGTCCATGAGCAGCGTCCAGGAACAGGAGAAGCAAAGGATGTCGTCCTCGGGCGGCGTGTAGTGGTAGACGAATGCCGTCTTGCCGAGGCTCTCCGCGGCGCTCGCCATCACCGGCGCCAGGTTCAGGTACTTGTTCGAAATGTTGACCGCGAGGATGCCGTCCGGCTTCAGGTGCCCGAAGTACGTTTGAAACGCTTCCCGCGTGATGAGATGGACCGGGACGGAATCTCCCGAGAATGCGTCCATCACGAGAATGTCGAATTCGTGACGGGCGGGTTCGGATTCGATCGTGAGGCGCCCATCTCCGATCGCGGTTTCGATGCGGGCCGGCGTATCGGCCAGATACGTGAAATCGCGCCGCGCGATATCGAGCACCAGCGGGTTGATTTCGTAGATGCGGATGGTATCGCCCGCGCGGCCGTAAGCGGCCAGCGTGCCGCAGCCCAGGCCGAGAATCCCGATGCGGCGCGGCCGCCCCTCGGTGGCGCGCATGGCGCGGCCGATGCCGGAATCGGGGCAGAAATACGTGACCGGAAGGCGGCGGTACTCTTCGCGCAGCATCTGCTGGCCGTGGTTGATGACGCCGTGGATCAGCTTGCGGGAGGCGTCTTCATCGATTCGCGGGTCGCCATCGTCGCGGACGCGCAGCAGGCCGTAGAAATTTCGCGCCACCACGCGATATTCGCTCACCATGTCCCGCATGATGGCGAACAGGCACCATCCGTACCCACAGAGGACGATGGCGAGCGCGGCCATTCCCGCCACCCGCCGCACCGGCGCCGCGCCGGAAAGACCGCGCGCCAGCACCAGCGCCACGGCGAGCAGGCACAGGCCGAGGCCGATCGGGAACTCGTAATACGCGCGGAACAGGTTGGGCGCGGCCAGGCCCACGAACAGGCCGCCGAGCGCGCCGCCGGCCGAGACGATGACATAAAAACCGGTCAGGTGCCGCGGATGCGGCTTCAAGCGCGCGAGCTCGCCGTGGCAGACCATGCAGCACACGAACAATCCCGCCGAGAAGCAGCCGATGATCCAGCGCATGTCGATCCCATAGATGCGCTGCAGCCAGGGCGCCTCCGCGTCGCGCAGCCAGGGCCAGAGGCGCAGCGCCATGAACGCCAGCGCAAGCGCGAGCAGCGGCAGGAAAACAGCGCGGCTGTAATAGCGCGGCGCCTCGAAGCAAACAATGAACGAGAGCAGGTAAAGACTGAGTGGAAGGATCCAGAGGAAGGGAATCGCCGCCACGTCCTGCGTCAGGTGCGTGGTCACGGCCAGCAGGAGCACCGAGGCGCTGGCGGCGAGTCCCAACCAAAGCGTCCGCAACGCCCAGGAAGGCGGCGGGGCGTCTGCTTGCTCCGCGACGGCCACGGGTTGGTCCACCGCTTGCGCCGCGGAGCGCCATGCCGTAATGCCGCAGAGGATGGCGAATACGACATAGGCAATGGACCACCCATATCCCTGCGCGCGGCTCGGCAGGATCGGCTCAATCAGCACCGGGTAGCTCAAGAGCGCCAGCATGGATGCGAAATTGGAAAGCGCGAACAGGCGGTAGGGCATCCCCTGCTTGTGGCTGCGCGCGTACCACGCCTGCAGCAGCGGGCTGGTGGAAGAGAGCAGGAAATAGGGCATGCCGACGGTCGCCGCCAGCAGGGCCAGGATGCGGAGCGAGGGCAAAGCGCCGCCCGCCTGCTTCCAGTGCGCGGCGGGCAGGATCGGCAGCGCGGCCAGGCTCAGCGCCAGCGCCGTCAGGTGGACCAGTGCCTGGCGGCGCGGTTTCAGCGCCGTGTGCAGCCAGTGAGCGTAAACATACCCCAGCAGCAGCACCACCTGGAAGAACAACATGCAGGTGCTCCAGACCGCCGACGTGCCGCCGAACCACGGCAGGATCATCTTGGCGATGACCGGCTGCACTTCGAACAGCAGAAAAGCGGAAAGGAAAATGGTGGCCGCGTACCAGAGCATGATCAAAGAATACCCGAGCCGGCAGCAGGGGGCGCGGCGCAGTGGGCTTTACGAAGCGGCGCGTGCTCGCCGCCTTTTCCGCCGCGGCGGCGCCTTCACCGGCGCCGGCCTTGCCGGCTCGGCCAACCAGGCTTGGCGCGCCAGCGCGCCGATCAGGCCGAGAAACATCGCCGCGAAGATCCAGCCCGCCACCACCACGCCTTGTCCCGAGGGACCCGCGACCAGATCGCCAAGATACTCGACGGTTCCGCCGTGGCGAGCGCCCCATCCGCCGCAATTCGCGGCATCGAAGTCCCGCAAATCGCGAAATTGTTTCTCCATTGACGGCCACCATTGGCGGAACAGGGGCTCGTCTCCGTGGAGGCGCGGCAAGTCCTCGATCCAATGCCCGATCAGCGCGACGCGGTGCTTCAGCGCCCAGGCCTGCCAGGCGGCATTGCCCAGGTTGTCCGGCCCGAGGCCGTTGGTGAGGAAGCGGCCCCCGTCATATTGCAGGTCGGGATACACCACCCGCTGCGGTGTGTTTTCCATGCTCTCCATGCGCGCCTGCAGGTAAACACCGAAATAGAAATCGGCGCAGCAGCCCGCGATGAGCAGAAACCGGAGAAGTTGCGGGAACTGGCGGAAATTGGCGGCCAGGAGCGCCAGCCCGAGCGCCTCCAGCGAAAGCAGAGTCAGATGCGGGACACCGTTGGGATCGCGCTCGCCGACGACCGCGATGCCGAGCACCACGCAAAAGGGCACAAAAAAGCGCCAGAATGCCCGCTCCCTGCCGGGCCGGCCCCACAAGAGGCGGCGCGCCAGAAATCCGAGCACCACCAATCCGCCCGCCACGCCCATCGCGAATACCAGGTTCAGTTGATAGAACACGAAAGCCTGGTCGCGGAGCGTGCCCTCCGGGTTCCCTTGCGGAAAAGGTTCCGGCACGCCGCGCAGCCAGAACGGCACTACCGCGTCCCGGAGGTTCAACGCGATCTTCTCGATGCCGGTGGCGTCGTTGGTTCCGTTTACCGGCTTCACGGTGGTGTTGGATTCCAGCGTAACCTTCGTTCCATAAGTCCGGAAAGACCAGCCGAACCACGTTGCGAGCAGCAGTCCGCCGGCAACGGAAATGGCGGCCAGTTCGGCCCATCGCAGCGGGCGCTCGCGGAACCACCGGTAGAGATAGTGCAGCGCGAGGCAGACCAGGTACGGCCCGGCGGAATAATGCACGAGCAGGCCCGCGGCGAGCGCCACGAACGCGGCGGCAGTCCGCACCGGATCGCGTTTACGCCAGCCCGCGAGATAGAGTGCCAGGCCGAGCAGCACGAAGAAGGCGGTCAGGGATTTCGTCCAGGCGTATGTCGCATTTTCCATGACCACCGGGCTGGCCGCCAGCAGCACAACCAGGGGCAGGGGGCCGCTGCGTTTCCCGCTCAGGCGCGGCAACAGCAGGAAGCAAGGGAGGAACAGCAGAATATTCAAGAAAGCGAAAACGGTCTGAAATAGCGCAAACCGATCTTCGGTGAGCCCCAGGAAAAATGCCGCCAGAACGTTTTCCATCGGCGGCCGCGCCGGCAGCGCGTACGTCGGATAAAGGGTGACGTGAACCGGAAGGCGCTGGAGGAAGAAGAGCGAGCGCTGGAAGTGCTCGAACCAGTCCGCGCTCCAGCCCGCGCCCGAATAGAGGCGGATCATGGAAAGCATCGCCAGGGTCCAGATCATCAGGAAACCCTGCCCGGCCAGCGCCTGCCGGACGCGGCGGCCCCGGACGAGCCGCTGCAGATCGCGAGCGGACGCCACACCCAGGAGCAAGGCCGCGGCCGCCACGATCCAATCGGCCGCCCGCTCATCCCGCGGCCCGAAACAATAGATGGCCCACGCCGCAAGATACACGAGGATCAGCGACAGCCCTACGGACCCGCACAGCTTCTCCAGCGGCGTCCAGCGCAGGCGGCGAAGAAAAAAGAAACCTGGCGCGGAACAGCATAAGAAAAGCAGCGCCAGTAAGAGCGCGAACTGGCCGAACCACATGAGATGCTCAGTCTAGCATCCGGCAGCCGTGCCGCTTCCGGTCCGTGCCGCGGCAAACCGGACGATCCCGCTCAGCGTGACGGCAATTTCATTCGGCTGTCATCGCCGGGTGACGCTGCCGGTTTTAAAATGAGATCAGGAAGGCTTCGACCCAACGGGAGCGCATTATGAGATCCCGGATTCTATTCATCTCCGGGCGCGAGGAAGATGCCCGCCAAATTTCGCAGATGCTGCAGACCCTGCCGATCGCCGTCGAGCACGTGCCGAGCCTGCACCATGCGCGCGCGAAGCTTCGTGAAAGCGATTTCGATATCGTCCTGACCGAGGCCGCTCTCCCCGACGGCAGTTGGCTGGATGTTTTGCATCTGGTGCGGCTGTGTCCCCAGGACTTGGAGGTCATCATTACCGATCCGCATGCCGATGCGCGCCTGTGGAGCGAGGCGCTGAATCTCGGCGCGTACGATCTGATCGCGCAGCCGTTCTATGAACCGGAAGTGCGGCGCATCCTGTACAACGCCTGCGTCCAACACGGCGGCGAGCACGCTCCACTGGCCGCCGTATAATTATCCAAGCGGGACGGCCGGCCGCTGCCGCCCCGCTTCGAGATTATGGCCGCAGCCACCGAGACATTCATTCAAGAAAACCGTGCACGCTTCCTCGACGAGTTGAAGCAATTCATCCGCATTCCGAGCATCAGCACTCTGCCCGAGCACGCCGGCGATATCCAGCGCGCGGCTGCATTCGTCGCGGAGAGTCTGCGGCGGGCCGGGATGGAGCATGTCGAGATCATCCCGACCGCGGGCCATCCGCTGGTTTATGCCGATTGGCTCCACGCGCCCGGCAAGCCGACCGTGCTCTGCTACGGGCACTACGACGTGCAGCCGGCCGATCCGCTGGAGCAGTGGATTTCACCGCCTTTCGAGCCGGCCGAGCGGAATGGCAATCTCTATGCGCGGGGCGCGGTCGATGACAAGGGCCAGATGTACATGCACATCAAGGCCGTGGAGGCGCTGCGCGCAGCCGGCGGCGCGCTGCCGGTGAACCTGAAATTTCTCATCGAAGGCGAGGAAGAGATCGGCGGCGCATCGGTGGCGAAGTACGTCGCGGAGAATGCGGAGAAGCTGCGCGCCGATGTGGCGCTGGTCTCCGATACCGCGATGTATGCCGAGGGCCTGCCGACCCTGTGCATCGGGCTGCGCGGGTTGATTTACCTGGAGGTGGCGGCGTCCGGACCCGCGCGCGACCTGCACTCGGGACTGTACGGCGGCGCCGCGCCCAACGCCGTTTACGGCCTCGTGCAGTTGCTCGCCAAGGCCAAGGACGGGAACGGCGCGATTCTGATCCCGGGAATTTACGATGACGTGATCGAGCCGGCTCCCGCGGAGCTCGAGAGTTGGAAGCGGCTGCCCTTCGATGAAGGCGAGTTCCTGCGCAAGGAAGTCGGCGCCACGGCGCTGACCGGCGAGCCGGGCCGCAGTGTGCTGGAGCGGACGTGGTCGCGGCCCACCTTCGAAGTGCATGGCATCGCGGGCGGTTTCACCGGTGCGGGAGCCAAGACGGTGATTCCGGCGCAGGCCACGGCCAAGGTGAGCTTCCGCCTGGTGCCGCGGCAGCAGCCGGAGAAGGTGATCGCGGCATTTCGCGACTGGGTGTGCGCAGCGGCGCCGCCGGGCATCCGCGCCGAGGTGCGGGTGCTGAGCGCTTCGCCGGGCTTGGTGGTCAATCCCGACCATCCGGCGATTGCTACCGCGGCGCGCGCGTTCAGCGAGGTTTTCGGGCGCGACACGGTGTTCGTTCGTTCCGGCGGATCGATACCGATCGTCGGCGATTTCGCGGCGCATCTGGGAATTCCGACCGTGCTGATGGGGTTCGGCCTGCCGGACGATGGCCTGCACTCGCCCAACGAGAAGTACAAGATCGAAAATTATTACCTGGGCATCCGGACGGTGGCGCGGTTCTTCGAAATGATGGGGAACTAACTCACAGCATCTTCCGCCGCACCAGCAAAACAAACACCAGCACCAGGATCGCGGTGGCGCCGAACGTGCCCACGACCATGTAATCGAAGGGGCGCCGCGCGTGCGCATAGACCCACAGCGCGAGTCCGGCCAGCGCCGCCGAGCCGCACAGCGTGGCGGCGAACCACAGCGCGGGGAAGCGTGCCGGAAGCCGTACCATCGGTTTCATTCTAATTTCGGAGCATTTCGCGGCGGGCTGCTACACTGAAAAAAGGCGTGCGGCGACGTTCCATAACCGTGGTTATCTGCGCTGCCGCGCTGCTTGCGGGCGGCGCGTGCATGCGCCGCGAAAAAGCGCCCGTCATCGGCGAAGCGTACGTTGGGCCGGCATTGCTGCATTTGCGCAGCGATATCCCGATGCAATCGGCGGTGGCGGCCACCGTGAAGCACGGGGACCGCGTGGAGATCGTGCAGCGCCGGCGGCGATTCCTGCGTGTGCGCGCCTCGAGCGGCGCGGAGGGCTGGACGGAAGAGAACCAGCTCATGAATGCCGCGGAAATGGAAGACCTGAAGGAACTTTCGCAGCGCGCGGCGAAGCTTCCCACGCAGGGGCAGGCCACAACGTATGCGGCGCTGAACGTGCACACGCAGCCGGCCGCAAACGCTCCGAGCTTTCTGCAGATCAAGGAAGGCGAGAAGTTCGATGTGCTGGCGGATATCGTGATTCCGCGCCAGACCGTGACGCGGCAACCGCTGATTCCGCCGGTGGAGAAGAAGCCGCCGGCGCCCAAGAAGCCGGCCAGGCAGGGCAAGCTCCCTCCGCCGCCGATGCCTCCGCCGCCGGGCCTGCCCCCAAACTGGCTGGATCTTTCCAAGACCAATCTGGAGGAGCCGCCCGCGCCTCCGGAGCCTCCCCAGCCGGTCCCGACCGACCGGTGGAGTCTGGTGCGCACGGCGAGCGGACAGGCCGGGTGGGTGTTGACGCGGCGCGCCAGCATGGCGATTCCGGACGAGGTGGCGCAGTATGCGGAAGGCCACCGCATTGTTTCGTATTTCGCGCTCGCGTACACGCCGGATGGCGATGCCAAGAAACCCACCTGGTTGTGGACGACCAGCGCCGGCACGCACGACGGCTACGATTTCGACAGCTTCCGGGTGTTCATCTGGAGCCTGAAGCGGCACCGGTATGAGACGGCCTACATCGAACGCAACCTGACCGGCTACCTGCCGGTGCTGGTACACGAGGTCGATTACGCCGGCAGCGGGAAAGGGTGGGCGCAGGCGCCGGCGAAGTACCCCGGATTTTCGATCTGCACCCGGAAAGAGGACGGCACGCTGCATCGCCGCGAGTTTGCGCTGCTCGGCAACATCGTGCGGCAAGCCGGAGAGAGCGCCTGCCAGTTGCCGGCGCCGGTCTGGGTGGCGAAGGCGGCGCCCTCGCCGAAGAGTCCTGCTCCCGTGATGCCCGCTGCATCGACGGGACAGATGGAGAGCCTGCTCGACCGGTTGAGGAATCGCGTGAAGCGAATGTGGCAGAAAAATCCGGGGCAGCCCGCCGCGCAGCGCATGGGCAGCGGTGGCTAAGGGTCGCCCACGGCTTTCCACAACGCCATTCTCACAGTAGCGGCGGCGGTTGGTTTTCGGTAAACTTGAGTGAAGTGGCCCGTCACAGGGCCGCGGCATCCCCCGGCATCTTCGGGCGCGTAGCTCAGTTGGTTAGAGCGCCTGCTTCACACGCAGGAGGTCA
>Ga0070739_10005575_pt1 | contig 14285 bp, 15 predicted proteins | sample Coa_R1_7_FD_66445 | JGI IMG/M metagenome (GOLD analysis project Ga0070739, IMG submission 66445) | Surface soil microbial communities from Centralia Pennsylvania, which are recovering from an underground coalmine fire - Coalmine... | ecosystem: Environmental > Terrestrial > Soil > Unclassified ... | reverse complement strand
CCAGCATGCCGCGCTGGTCATGCCATCCGCGAGGCAGGTGAGTAGTTACTCCGACGCTAGCCGACCTGCGCGAGTACTACCAGCGGATCGTCGCCGCCGGCGTGCCGATCCAGCGCCAGACCACGCACATCATCGCCCTCGGGCTGTACTTCTACGATCCCGACGGCAATCCCGTGGAGGTGTTCTGGGACACCGGTCGCCGCTATCCCCAGCCGTTCAACGCGCCGATCGACCTCTCGCGCTCCGAGGAGGAGATCCTCGCTCAGGCGGAAGCAGCAATCCCAACCTAGCACTGGAGGAACGATGGCTACGGCGAGCGAGCGCCGGCGGGCGCTGCGGGCGATGATCGCGGGGCCGGGGATCGTGGTGGCGCCGAGCACCTACGATCCCCTCAGCGCGATGCTGGTCGCGGAGGCCGGCTTTCCGGCTGTACACGTCTCGGGTAGCGGCGTGGCCCGCTCCTTCGGCTGCGCCGACGTGGGGCTGCTGACGGCGACGGAGATGGTGGCCGTCCACGAGCGGATCGCCGACGCGGTCGACCTGCCCGTCGTCGGGGACGCCGAGACCGGCTTCGGCAATGCCCTGAACACGGCGCGCAGCGTGCGCGCCTACGAGCGGGCCGGCGTGGCGGCGATCCACCTCGAGGACGACTACACGCCGAAGCAGCCGGGCGGCAACCCCGACGTGCCGCACGGCGCGATCCCGGTCGCGGAGATGGTCGGCAAGCTCAAGGCTGCCCTCGACGCGCGCAGCGACCCGGACTTCCTGATCATCGCTCGCAGCAACGCGCGCGACGTCGAGCCATTCGACATGCTGATGGAGCGCCTGCTGGCTTACCAGGAGGCCGGCGCCGACGCGATCTGGCCGGGCGTGCGGGCGCAGGAGGAGCTGGAGCGGCTGCCCGGTCCGCTGCGCCGCCCGCTGGTCGGCGTGCCGCCGCGCCCGCGGGTGAGCGCCTACCAGTACGAGCAGTACGGCTTCAAGATCGCTTGCCTGCCCGGCACGCTCGGCATGGCCGCCACGGCGGCGATGCGCGCGGCGCTGCAGGCGATCAAGGCCAGTGGCATCGGCGACGAGTGCTTCGAGCAGCTACCCGACGCGGCCGCCGCCCGCCGCTGGTACGGCGCGATCGGCATGGCCGCCGTCGAGCGCATGGAGCGCGAGTTCACCGGGCGCTGAGCCGTCAGCCGATAGCTGAGAGCTGACGGCTGATGGCCCAGTGCTGATCGCTGTTAGCCGCGGAGCAGCAGGCGGCCCTGGCCGTCGCGGGCTAGCTCGCTGGTCTCGTCCATCTGCCCGAGGGCGCGCACCAGCGCCGCGTACTCGACCTGCGGCAGACGGCGGAGGATCTCCGCGAAGAACAGGGGGCCACCGGCGAGCGTGGCGCGCAGGGCGCTGGCCGCGCCGCCCGCGTCGGCGATGGCGCCGTTGGCCGGGAAGGCGGGCGCGCCGTCGGCGCCGACTAGGTCGCGGAACGGGTAGGTGATGCGCGTGTAGCGCTCGCGCGGCACCTCTTCTGGGATCGTGGCGTCGATGCCGAGCTTGGCCGTGACCACGGGCCGCAGGTTCGGCGGCAGCGACGGGTCGAGCGGCTTGGCGCGACTGCCGCTGATGATCAGCACGTCCTTGTCGGCCTGGACGCGGGTGGCGACGGCCCACTCCACCTCGACCGGATCGTAGATGTCGACGTCGTCGTCGGTGACGATCGCGTGCTTGAAGTCGGCCACCGACAGCAGCGCGGTGAGAGCGTTCTTCCCGTCGCCCGGCGCCTTGCGGATCGCCGCGACCACGTGCCAGTGGCAGCAGCCGCCGGGCGTCACGTTCACCGCCGTCGTGCGCACCCCCGCCTCGCGCAGGACGCGCCAGGCCGCCGCCTCGTAGACCGGCGCGCCGAGCCAGATGTTCTCCCAGGGCATCTGCAGGGCGTAGAAGATGGCGTCGCGGCGCATCGTGACCGCCTTGACGCGGATGATCGGGTTGAGGTGGACGCCGCCCATCAGGCGCGAGAACTCGCCGTACTGGCCCTCCGGGTGGACGTGGCCGCCCGGCAGCAGCTCGCCCTCGAGGATGATCTCGGCGTTGGCCAGGCCCGCGACGGGAATGCACTCGCCCGCCACCAGCTCGACCGGCTCGCCGCGCAGGCCGCCGGCCACGCCCAGCTCGTCGGTCTCCATCGGCGCCTTGAACGTGGCGGCGAGCATCTCGATCGGGGCGGCGCCGACGTTGATCGAGATCGGCAGCGGCTCGTCGCGCGCCGCCGCCTCCTCGTACATCGCGCGCAGGTTGTTCGGCGTCACGATGTCGATGCCCAGCGTGTTGCGGTTGCGGTACATCATGCGGTAGATGCCGGCGTTGCGGCCGAGCTCCGGGTGCTGGGCGATGGTCACGGCGGAGGCGATGAACGGCCCGCCGTCGAGATCGGCCATCACCGGGATCGGCAGCGCCGCGAGGTCGACGTCGTCGCCGCGGCAGACGACCTCCTTGACTGGGCTGTCCGCGACGACCACGGGCGGGATCGGCCGGTCGATGGCCTGGCGCAGGCGCGTCACGGTTTGCTGCCCTTCCATGCCCAGGCAGAGCGCCAGGCGACGGCGATCGGAGAGCAGGCCGCTCACGAGCGGGTAGCCGTAGCCGCGCAGGCGCTGGAACAGCACCGCGCGCGGCGAGCGGGCGACGAGCGGCGACACGTAGCGCGCGTCGACCTCGTCCTCGATCGTCTCGAGCTGGCCTTCTCGCGCCAGCGTCCCCAGCACCTCGCGCAAGCCTGCGTTCAATCGTTCCTCCTCGACGAAGCCTCGCCCCACCCAGAACTATAGCGGTGCGTGGGCCCGCCGTTCACGGCGGCAGTCTTGAGGACAATTGTGGCCCCACTCAGGTGGAGCGTCGATTGACGGCCCAGGGACGCGGCGGTATAGTGGCGCGCAGGCACGTCCGGACCGGACCAGCGCGCGGTCCGCGATTAGCGATGTCCCGCGGAGGGCACATGGCTACGCTCATCGACTGGCACGCGCACCATACGGCGCCCGAGGTCGCGGCGCAGCTCGCCGCGCTTGGCGGGCGCGCGCCACGGCCCGACGCCTACGACTCGCCGGACTTCGCGCAGCGCATCGCGGCGATGGATGCCGCCGGGGTCGCGGTCCAGCTCGTCTGTCAGGGGGCAGGCCTCAATCCCGATCGGTTGCCCGCCGCGCAGGCGCAGGCGCTGGCCCGCCAGTCCAACGACCTGATCGCCGAGCGCTGCGCGCCCTACCCCGACCGGCTCTTCCCGGTGGCGTCGATTAGCTACGCCGACGCCGACGCGGCGGCCGCCGAGATCGAGCGGATGGCGGCGCGCGGGGCGCGGGCGGTAATGCTGTACGCGCGGCCAGACCTGGTAGGCGGCCCGGAGACGGAGCGGGTGTTCGCCACGGTCACGGCGCTGGGCCTGCCGATCTTCCTGCACGGCGGCGGTGGGGTCGGGACGGCGCGCGATCCGGCGCTGGAGCGGCTGGAAGACGGCGGACAGGGCGTGACGGCGAGCGTGGGCGCCGACGCGGCGGTGGCCGACTTCGTGGTGCGCACCATCGCCGCGGGTGTGTTCGACCGCTACCCGGGCCTGGAGATCGTCATCCGCAGCGGCGGTGGGAGCGTGCCGATCCTGCTGCACAAGCTCTGGTGGAAGCACAAGGGGCCGGACGGTGAGAAGCGCTATGCCGACGTGCTGCGCGAGCACTACCTGGTGGACACGGCGAACGTGGACGCGCGCACCGTCAGCTACCTGGTCGACGCCATGGGCGAGGAGCGCGTCGTCTTCGGCTCGGACTACTGCGGCGGTCTGGGTCCGTTGGACAAGGCGGTCGCGCTGATCGACGCGCAGCCCGAGCCCGCGCGCGTGCGGGCGGTCACCGAGCGGAACACCCGCCGCCTGCTGCGCCTGTGATGGTCGTAAACGTGCACCTGGTGGGCGCTTACGCGTATCTATTCACCGCCGATGTAAGCCCGCGGCTCGAGCAGGTATGCCGGGCATTTTCCGGCGCTCCTAGCCGCGGCGGGGCAGGGCCGGTGGCCCGGCGCGCAGGCGCGGCGCCGATGAGCCTGTAAGGCAGGCGCGCAGGGCGAGGTACTGGACGAAGACGGCGATCGCCGTCCAGAGCAGCGCCCAGAACAGGGCCGGGACGCCCGTGAGCCGCTGGAGCGTGGCGGCGTCGGAGACGGCCGCCGCGGCCGGTCCCGAGAGCTGCAAGAGCACGAGCAGGTCGACGATCGCGTACAGGCCATTCAGCACGGCCAGCAGGTAGACGAGCAGCGCGACCAGCCAGTCCGGCCCGCGCGCGGCCAGGGCCCAGAAGGCGGCGGCCAGTAGCAGCGCGGCGACGATGCCGGTGGTCTCCCGGAAGAACAGCAGCGTGGCCAGCACCAGGCCGATGGCTAGCGCCTGGAGCAGCGGTCGCCGCCGGCGGCGGTCGCGGGCGAGCAGCAGCAGGCCGGCCCCGAACAGCGCGCTGCCGACGTAGCCGGCGGAGGCAGTCAGGAACAGGTTGCCGCCCTGGACCAGAGTGACGCCGGCGCCGTTCAGGCTGATTCGGATGGCGAGGACGTGTCCACCCGTCGCCAGGCCGACGAGGGCGTGGCTGGTCTCGTGGACCATGGTCACGAACAGGCGGAACGGCAGCAGCAGCGGTGTGTCCCAGAAGAGCAGCGCGAGCGCGGCGCAGAGGAGCAGCATCGCGGCGAACCGGGCGTCGAATCGCCCCGCGCTCGCCGGAATCGCCGTCGCCGGTTGCATCGCGGTCAACCTCCACTCTCCCGGGCAAGAGCCCGCCCGTGGCCGGTGCGCGGGCTCGGCTACCGGCTCACGCCAGTCCGTCAGAGCGCAGCCGGCGCCGGCTCGCTTCGGCTCTGGATGTTCGCGTCGAGGGCCTCGAACTTCTCCAGCACGTGCGGGTAGCCTCGCTCGACGTACTGCACGCCGCGGATCCGTGACACGCCCTGGGCCACGGCCGCGGCGATCAGGTAGCTGAAGCCAGCCCGCAGATCCGGGATGGCGATGTCCGCGCCGCGGAGCGGCGTGGCGCCCTTGACCACGCAGCTATGGGGGAAGTCGCGACTCTTGAAGCGGCAGGGCTTCTCCCCCAGGCACTGCCGGAAGAGCTGGATCTCCGCGCCCATCCGCACCAGCTCGTCGGTGAAGCCGAAGCGGTTCTCGTAGACCGTCTCGTGCACGACAGATAGGCCGCCCACCTGGGTCATCAGCATCACGAACGGCGGCTGCCAGTCGGTCATGAAGCCCGGGTGCACGTCGGTCTCGAGCACGATCGGCTTGAGCGCGCAGCCCGGATGAAAGAAGCGGATGCCGTCCGCCCGCACCTCGAAGCCGGCGCCGACCTGGCGGAGCTTGTTCAGGAACGTGAGCAGGTGCGCCTGCTCGGCGCCCTCGACCAGCACGTCGCCGCCGGTGATGATCCCAGCGATGGCGAACGACGCCGCCTCGATGCGGTCGTTCATCACCGTGTGCTCGGCGCCGTGCAGCCGATCCACACCCTCCACCACGATCGTCCGGTCCGTGTCCACGAAGATGATCGCGCCCATCTTCTGGAGGAGCATCACCAGGTCGATGATCTCCGGCTCGATCGCGGCGTTGTGGATGCGGGTGACACCGCGCGCGAGCACCGCGGCGAACAGCGTGTTCTCGGTGGCGCCCACGCTGGGGTAGGGCAGGTCGATGACCGCGCCCTGTAGGCGATGGGCCACGGCGCGGTAGCGCCCGTCCTCATAAGTGATCCGGGCGCCGAGCTGCTCCAGTGCGGCGACGTGGAAGTCGACCGGCCGCTTGCCGATGTCGTCGCCGCCGAGCATCGGCACGACGGCTTCGCCGGCTCGGTGGAGGAGCGGGCCGAGCAGGAGGATCGGGATGCGGTTCACCCCGCTGAAGGCCACCGGCACCTCCGGACTGTGGATGGTTCGCGTCTGGAGACTCAAGCTGGACCCTGGCGCCGCGTCCCAGGCCGACTGGAGGCCGATGCTGGCGCACATGTCGAGCGTGGCCGCCGTGTCCCCGATCGCCGGGACGTTGTGCAGGGTGACGGGCTCGTCGGTGAGCAGGCTGGCGACGATCTGCTTAGTGGCGGCGTTTTTGGCGCCGCCCACGGCCACGCGGCCACGGAGCGGCTTGCCGCCCTCGATCTCGTAGTAGCGCATCACGATGGTTTTGCCCTGTCGTCCGTGTCGTCGGGTGCTCGCCCGACGCTCCCCGCAGGATACCAGAAGACTTTCTAGCGCAGGTCGAGCAGCGAGACCGACTCGACGTGATAGGTCTGCGGAAACAGGTCAAGCGGCTCGACGGAGCGCAGGGCGTAGCCGCCGGCGACGAGCACCTTCAGGTCCCGCGCGAGGGTGGCCGGATCGCAGGAGACGTACACCAGGCGGGGCGGACGCAGCGCCAGCAGCGCCTCGAGGACGGCCGGATGGCAGCCCACGCGGGCCGGGTCGAGCACCACGGCGTCGACCGGCCCCGCCAGCCGCGGCAGCACCTGCTCGGTCTTGCCCTCCTCGAACCGCACGTTCGGCAGGTCGCGCGCGTTGTGGCGCGCGTCGCGGACGGCGGCCGGCGACTCCTCGATGCCGACCACCTCGGCCGCCCGCTCGGCGAGCAGGACGGCGAAGGTGCCCACGCCGCAGTAGGCGTCGACGACGCGCTCGAGCGGCGCCGGGCCGAGCCGATCGAGCACGGTCAGCGCCAGCAGCTCGGCCATCGACCAGGTGCCCTCGCGCTCGGCGATCCAGGGCACGGCCAGGGACTCGGGCAGCGCACGCGCCTCGGGCCGCGTGTTGACCTGGAAGAACGCCGACGGCGCGACGCGGAAGCGGTGGCCGAGCAGCTCCTCCTCCAGGTTGGGCTGGCCGGTCGGCAGCTCGGGGACCGTGGGGATGGCCGGCTCGACCAGGAGCTGCGCGGTGCGCGGGCTGTAGCGAATGGTCACCTGGTGGGTGGCGAGGCCCGGGCAACGGCGCTGCAGGACGTCCAGGGCGCGGTTGATCTGGGGCACCATCAGCCAGCAGTAGTCGATCCGCAGCAGGTGATGGGTCTCCTTGCGGGTGAAGCCCAGCTCGCCGTAGCGGCGGCCGAGCGAGAAGCGCGCCTGGTTGCGGTACTCCCAGGGGGTGACCATGCCGAGCGTCGGGCGGACCAGGGACACGGCGTCGGCGAAGCCGCCGATCCGCTCGAGCTGCTCGACGACCACGGCCTGCTTGAAGGCGAGCTGGGCCGAGTAGGCCACGTGCTGGTACTGGCAGCCGCCGCAGGCGCCGAAGTAGGGGCAGGGCGGCGCGACGCGCTCGGGCGCCCGCCGCAGCACGTCCACCAGGCGCGTGCGGCTGTAGCCCTTCTTCGCGCGCTCGACGGCGACGCGGACCCGCTCGCCGGGCAGGGCATAGGGGACGAAGACCACCTGGCCGTCGTAGCGGCCGATCGCCTCGCCGCCGAAGGCCATCGCGTCGAGGTCCAGCTCGAGCTCGGCGGGGATCGTGGCCGGGAGTCGCTGCTGCCCGCGCTTGCTGCTCATCACCGGTATTATGCCAGTCGCGCCGGTCCGCTGCCCTCGGCGGCGTCTGCCCCTCTGGCCGAGCCGCCGGTCCGTGGGTCTTCGTCGGACGGGTTCACATAATGCATGAAACAGCCCGGTCATATCCGGGGAGTCGAGTCGAGCCTGCCACGCTGGTAGTGCGACGCCGGCATATGCGAGACTATGTCTAAGACCCAGGACACAGCCCCCTTGCCCCCGCAGCTACCCCTGTGCCTGCGCGGGTGGTCCGGTGGCTGCTCGCTCGCGTTATGTTTGGAGGTGCTCCTTGGCCGCTCGTCTTCGGGGGCGCCGCGCCGCGCCGCTGCTCCTGCTCGCGCTCAGCCTGCTGCTGGCCGCCTGTGGGCGCGAGGGCCAGCCGTCGGCCGCCGCCGGGCGCGCCGAGCCCACCCCGGCGACCTCGGCGGCGAGTCCGGCCGCCGCGACCGCGGCCGCGCCGACGCCCATCGTCATGTCCTACAGCAACCTCACGCCCGACCAGTGGGCGGTCTGGATCGCCCAGGACCTCGGACTGTTTGCCCGCCACGGGCTGGACGTCGACCTGCGGCTGGTCGAGAGTAGCACCGGCGTGGCCGCGCTCATCTCCGGCGAGACGCAGGCCGGCGCGCTGGGCGGCTCGGAGGTGATGAGCGCGGCGGCGGAAGGCGCCGACCTGGCTATCGTCGCCGGCCTGACCAAGACCTACTCCTTCCGCTTCATGGCGCCCGAGAGCATTAAGACTGTCGAGGACCTGCGCGGCAAGCGGGTGGGGGTGAGTCGCTTCGGCTCCAGCTCGGACATCGCCACGCGCCTGGCGCTGGAGCACCTGGGCCTGGTGCCCAACCGCGACGTCGATGTCGTCCAGGTGGGATCGCTGACGGCGCGCATCCAGGCGATGGAGACGGGAGCGATCCAGGGCGGCGTGGTCCAGCCGCCGGACACGGCGCGGGTGGCCAAGAGCGGCTACCACGTCCTGTTCGATGTCAGCGACCTCGACCTGCCGGCCGCGACCTCGGTCGTTGCCGTGCGCCGCGCCGACCTGCAGAGCCAGCGCCCGACGCTGCAGGCGCTGGTCGACGCCATCGTCGAGGCCAGCGCGATCCAGCGCACCGACCGCGAGTCGTCCGAGGCGGTCCTCGCCCGCTGGCTCAAGCTGGACGACCAGGCCGCGCTCGACGAAGCCTGGACGTTCTACTCGGAGAAGATCGTGCCCACCGTCCCGCGGGTCGAGCCCGCCCAGCTCGATTCGGCCAAGGAGGTGCTGGCGAGCACCAGCCCGCGCGTGGCGAGCTACGATCCAGCCCAGCTCGTCGACAACTCGCTCGTCGACGACGCCACGGCGCGCGGCCTGGGCAGCAAGGGCTAACCGACCCCCCCCGCACGACGCTCGAAGCGGACGCGGCGTCGGGCTCGCAATATTCCGCCCCACGCTGCAAGCGTTCCGCCGCGTCGCGCCCTTCCCCGCGCGGGAAGGGGAGAGCCATGGCTAGCGAGCGGGTGCGGATCGGCCATCCGGCTGGTCCCTCTTCCCGGCGGGGCAAGAGGGAAGCGCTGGGCGCTGGCTCGCGCGCTGGCGTGTCTGGAGACTGAGTCGTGCGCGGGCCAGCTTGCCCGTCGGCGTGTGGGGCAGCGCGGCCACGACGCGGATGGCCCGCGGCACCTTGAACGCCGCCAGGTGGTGCGCGCAGTGGTGGCGCAGGGCAGCGGGGCTGGCGTCGGCGTTGGGGCGGAGGACGACCAGCGCCTCGGGCGCCTGGCCCCAGCGCGGGTGCGGCACGCCGATCACGGCGGCCTCGCGCACGGCGGGGTGGGCCGCCAGCACGCGCTCGACCTCGGCCGGCGCGATCTTCTCGCCGCCGCAGTCGATCAGGTCGTTCAGCCGGCCGACGACGCGCAGGTAGCCCCAGACGTCGACGGTCGCCAGGTCGCCGGTGCGCAGCCAGCCGTCGGGGCAGACCGCTGCGGTCTCGGCCGGCCGCTGCCAGTAGCCGGCCATTACGAGATCACCCGCTACCTGCACCTCGCCGGCCGTAACCCCGTCGGCAGGAACCGGCGCGCCGCGCTCGTCGACCAGGCGCAAGCACGCGGCCGGCGTCGGGCGGCCGGCGGCGGCTTGCTGGCGCCAGCGCGCCTCGGCCGGCCAGGCGGCCATCTCGGGCAGCAGCGTGGCGAGCGTGAGCACGGGCGACGTCTCGGTCAGGCCGTACGAGCCGACGAACGTGGCGCCGAGCCGCGCCTCGGCGTCCCGCGCCAGTTCGGGCGTCGAGGCCGCGCCGCCCACGACCAGCCAGCGCAGGCTCGCCAGGTCGCGTCGGCTCGGGCCGCGGCTCTCGGCCAGCGCCCGCGCCATCCTCGGCACCACATAAGTCACGGTGGCGCGCTGCGCCGCGATCAGCGCCAGCGCGGCGCGGGGCACGAACTTGCGCAGGACGATCTGCCGCGCCCGCGCCATGGCCGCCGCGTGTGGGAAGCCCCAGCCGTTGGCGTGGTAGAGGCTGAGGGCGTGGAGCACGGCGTCGTCGGGGCCGAGGCCGAGCATCTCCCGCACGCCCGCGGCGTTGGCGGCCAGGTTACGGCCGCTGAGCATCGCCGCGCGCGGCCGGCCGGTCGAGCCGCTGGTGTAGAACATCTCGGCCACTTCATCTGCCGCTAGCGCGGCGGGCTCGACCGGTGCCGCTCCGGCCAGCCAGGACTCATAGGCCAGCCCGCCCGCCGGCGCCTGATCCGCGCCGACCACCACGCGCAGGGGCACGCGCCCCAGCGCGTCCGGCTGCAGGCGCGCCAGGCAGGCGGCGTCGACGAGGACGGCGCGCGGCGCGGCGTCGGCCAGCAGCGCCGCCAGCTCGGGACGGGCGAGCCGCACGTGGAGCGGCACGAGCACGCCGCCGGCCCAGGGCACGCCGTAGTAGGCCTCGAGCAGGGCGTGGCAGTTGGGGCCCAGGTAGGCCACGCGGTCGCCGGGCGCCAGGCCGGCGGCGCGCAGGGCGCCCGCCAGCCGCGCCGCGCGCTCGGCGAACGCGGCATAGCTCAGCGTCACCTCGCCGCAGACTACCGCCGGCCGCTGCCCCGCGTCGCGCGCGGCGGCCAGCAAGTGATCCCCTACCAGCACGCTACCTCTCGAGGCATCGTAATGATCGCTACGGCGCGCAGCTCGCGAGGAAGCTGGCGGCGTCGAAGCGGCCGCCGAGCGCCGGCGCGAGCGACGCCGTTGCCCACTGGCGCAGCCCGCCGAGCTGCAGGCGCTCCACCGACAGCTCGGGGTCGTGGGGCAGCACGCCGAGCAAGCGAACCTGGCCGAGCGCGCAGACCAGGGCCGGATTGGTGCGCGTCGCCAGGTCGTCGGTGGGCTGCCAGCCGCAGAAGACCACGCCTAGCACGTCCAGCCCGCGCTGGCGCGCCGCCTCCACGGTCAGCAGCGTGTGGTTGATCGTGCCGAGGCTCGGCCGCGCCGCGATCGCCAAGGGCAGGTGGAGGGCCGCCGCCAGGTCGGCCATGCTCACGCCCTCGACGAGCGGCACGAGCAGCCCGCCGGCCCCCTCCACGAGCACGACGTCGTGGCTGGCGCGCAGCGCGGCGTAGGCGTCGTAGATGCGGCCGAGGTCGATCGCCATGCCCTCGGCGCGCGCCGCGACGAGCGGCGCGGCCGGCGCCCGCAGCCGGTAGGGCACCGCCGACGCCGGTGGCTGCGCCGAGCCGAGCGCCGCAAGGACGAACTCGGCGTCGCCGGGCTGGTCCGCCTCGACCCCCGTCTGGGCCGGCTTGAGCACTGCCACCCGCCGGCCCGTCGCGGCCAGCGCCCAGCCGATGGCTGCCGTCGTGACCGTCTTCCCCACGCCCGTATCGGTCCCGGTCACGAACAGCGCCGAGGGGGGGAGACCTGGGGCCACGTCAGGAGCGCGCAGGGGCTTCACGATGACTCGGCTCCGGGTCAGTGAAGTCTGGCGAGCGACGCCCGAGGACACTCGAGTAGGTCATCGCCGCGTGCGTCAAGAACAGGGCCAGGAACGGATAGAACACGTCGAGCACCTGGCCGCCGTCGAACGTGAACGAGGCGTACATCGCGTACAGTAGCGCCAACACGACTACCGCCACCAGCGACCGGCCAACTCCCAGCCAGAGCCAGGAAGACGATCTTCCTGTCGAACAGCGCGGGATCGACCTTTCCGTCCAGTACGTCCACAGTCGAGATCGCGTCGATCACACGAGCGTACCGGGAGGGATTCCAGTCGCCCCAGCGTCCGAGTCGCTCCAAGGTCTTCTCGTCGATGGCCACGATCACGAAGCGCGAGGGGACATCGGCCCACAACGCAGGCACTTACCGTCTCCCAGGCCCCTGGGCTGTAGGCGATATCCTCGAACCGACGGCTCAGTATAGCCAATTGGGAAGCGGCGAGCTGTGAGAGAATTCGCAAGCGTAGTGCTTCGGTCACTCGGCCGCGGGGCCAGCGTCGGCCGGCGCCGCGGCACGCTATTTTCCGAGCGCGGACTGGAGGTCGCGCACGTGCTCCTGCGTCTGGACGAGGAGCGGGCGCAGCGCTTCAGCGACGTCGGGTAGGCCCAGCTCGGTGGCCTCCTCGATGCGCTGGCGGTAGCGCTCGAGCTGCTGTTGTTCGATCTGCAGGTCGAGGTGCAGGGCGCGCTGCATGTCGGTCTCCGTGGGGACCGGTGGCACGGCCACCGAGGGCACTCCCCCGAGGAACGCGATCTGCTCTGCAAGCTGGACCGCGTGGTCGAGCTCCTGGGTCAGGTGTGTCCGCAGCTCCTGCAGGACGCTCTGCACTTCCAGTCCCTTGATTGTGCTCACGTGCTGGATGTACTGGATCATCGAGCGGTACTCGAGCCCCAGGTCCTCGTTCATCTTGGTCACGAGCTGCTGCTTGTCCATCTGCCGCGGCTCCCTCATCGCTGATTGGACGTAACGCCCGGCTTGGCACCGCCCTGGATGGACGATGCCAGATGTTGGCCGGGCATGGTTCGAACCAGCCGGCGTCGACCAGAGACGCAAGAACCAGGCCGCTCGCGTGGCGGTCGCGCCGCGCCGGCAGCATGCTCAGACCTGGTCGAACAGACGGTCGGTGGGCCCGTAGTCGATCTTCCAGTCCGTCGCGGAGCCCAGGATGCCGCAGCGCGTGCAGCGCTCGCCGACGGTGATCCAGCGTACGTCGCCGTTGGCGCGCGGCGAGAAGCCCACGCCCAGCTCGAACTGCTCGCCGCCGCACGGACAGGCCACGGGCTCCGGCTCCGCGTCGGCCCAGTACTCACCGCTGTCGCAGATGAACGCGGTCGCCTCGCAACCAACGCAGGTGCGGCGCGCACAGCCTTCCTCCGCGTCGGCTTCCAGGCGGAATACCGTGCCACCGCAGGCGCAGATCGACTGCACGATTCGCTCGGCAGGATAGCCCTCAGCGGTCAGCGTACGGATGTACTCGGCGAGGTCGTCGAAGTCCTCGCCCTTCCACCAGCGCCCGGACTTGTCAATGGTCAGATGGATTGGCTCACGAAGTGGCTTCTGGTTCAGGCCATCGAATGCGGACCAGGCGCGCCTGGACAATCAAGGTACAACCGGTCAATGCGTCGAGATCGTGTGTGACCAGGAGAGACCGCAGCGCCGACTCTACCGCGTCTGGCTGCTGATCTTTGAGACGGACCACGATGATCCCAGGATGCTGGCCGGGGGGATACCGACGTATGTCGGCGAAGCCCTTGTCCAGGGTGAGTAGCATGCGCCCTTCCCGGAAGGCCGCGGCGGCGACGGTCGGGTCGTCGGCGCCCGCAAGGTCTTCACCCGGGACGGTCGCGACGTCGTAGCCAAGCGATGCGAGCAGAGGAGGAACGTTCAGCGGAACGTTCTCGTCGAGCTTTAGCTTCATTCTTCGGCTGAACCGAGCGGCAGCACCTCCTCCCGGGCGAGCGCGGCACCATACGCGGCGGCGGCTCGGACACCGTCCACCGTCAAGGTCGGGTACTGCTTGATGATCTCTTGCTCGCCCATACCGGCGGCCAGGCAGTCGAGCACTACGCTCACCATGATCCGAGTTCCCGCGATGCAAGCCTGTCCGTGGCAGACGCGTGGATCAACGCTGATTAGCTCGAGTAAGTCCTTCTGAGTCATCCGCGTCCCTCCTGGGAGCGCCCAGCCGCCGTTTCGACGGCTCCATCCCACGAGAGGATAGCGAATCTATCCCGCCGGCTGGGCCTCCGCTTCCTGGCGGGCTGCGGCGATGGCGGCGAGGATGCGCTCGGGGGTGAGGGGGAGGTCGTTCAGGCGCACGGGGAGGGGGGCGAGGGCGTCGCGGACGGCATTGGCGATCGCCGAGGGCGGGGCGATCGCCCCACCCTCGCCCATGCCCTTGAAGCCGCCCTCGGTGATCGGCGACGGGCTGTGCAGCGAGTCCAGCTCGAACGCCGGCGCCTCGGCCGCCGTGGGCAGCAGGTAGTCCATGAAGCTCGCTGTCAGGAGCTGGCCGTTCTCGTCGTACTGCATGTCCTCGTACAGCGCCATGGCCACGCCCTGCGCCGCGCCGCCGTGCACCTGCGCCGCGACGATGCGCGGGTTGATCGCCACGCCGCAGTCCTCGACGATCACGTGCCGCAGGACCGTCACCTGGCCCGTCTCGATGTCCACGTCGACCACGACGGCGGTGGCGCCGTTGGAGAAGGTGCCCAGCGGTGGGTCGTAGTGGCGGGTGATCTCCAGGCCCGGCTCGATGCTCTCGGGCATCTTGAAGATCGTGAAGTAGGCGACCT
>Ga0070739_10005573_pt1 | contig 14287 bp, 6 predicted proteins | sample Coa_R1_7_FD_66445 | JGI IMG/M metagenome (GOLD analysis project Ga0070739, IMG submission 66445) | Surface soil microbial communities from Centralia Pennsylvania, which are recovering from an underground coalmine fire - Coalmine... | ecosystem: Environmental > Terrestrial > Soil > Unclassified ... | reverse complement strand
GGTGCCTATATTCTGGAGGCGGGCGCCTTCGCGCTCGGCTGCGCCGTCATTCCCGGCGGCGTCGGCAATACCGAACAACAGGTGGCGGCGATCGCCCATTACCGACCGTCGGGCTATGTCGGCACGCCGGATTTTCTCAAGATTCTGCTCGACACGGCCGCGAGATTGGGCAAGGACGCATCATCGCTCAGGCGCGCGCTGGTGAGCGGGGCCGCGCTGCCGCGCTCCCTGCGCGAGGAGTTCGACGCGCGCGGCATCGCGGTGCTGCAATGCTATGCGGTCGCCGAAGCCGGCGTCATCGCCTACGAGAGCGAGGCCCGGGAAGGGATGATCGTCAACGAGCCGCTGATCGTCGAGGTGGTGCGGCCGGGCACCGGCGATCCCGTACCGACGGGGGACGTCGGCGAGGTCGTCGTCACGACGGCAAATCCCGATTATCCGATGATCCGTCTGGCGACCGGCGATCTCTCGGCGCTCATGCCGGGCGTCTCTCCCTGCGGTCGCACCAACATGCGGATCAAAGGGTGGCTGGGCCGGGCGGATCAGACCACGAAGGTCAAGGGCATGTTCGTGCACCCGCGCCAGGTCGCCGAGATCGCGGCGCGCCATCCTGAGCTTGGGCGCCTGCGGCTCGTGGTCGGTCGCGCCAACGAGCAGGATACCATGACGCTCATGGCCGAATGCCCCTCGCCGGCACCGGGCCTGGAAAACGCGGTCGCCGCGACGTTGCAGTCGCTCACCAAGCTCAAGGGTGCCGTGCGGCTCGTCGCCCCGGGCGCGCTGCCGAACGACGGCAAGGTGATCGCCGACGAGCGCGCGCCGTGATGACGCCGCGCGCGCCGAGCGGGCGGGGCAAGATGATCCCTTGACCGCGCGCGCGGTTTCGGCCTGATTGCGCGCATGGTCGATCCGTCTCGCCTGCCGCCCGGTCATCCCGCATTGCCGCCGCGCCGCATCGGCGTGCTGCTCGTCAATCTCGGCACGCCCGACGCGACCGACTACTGGTCGATGCGGCGGTATCTCAAGGAATTTCTCTCCGACCGCCGGGTGATCGAGGAACATCCGATCAAGTGGTGGCTGGTGCTGAACCTCGTCATTTTGACGGTGCGTCCGGGGCGCAAAGGACGCGATTACGACAAAATCTGGAACAGGGAACGAAACGAATCCGTCCTGAAGACGATCACGCGCTCGCAGGCCGACAAGCTTGCCGCAAGCTTGCGTGACGATCCGCGCATTCTCGTCGACTGGGCCATGCGCTACGGCAATCCGTCCCTTGCCGTGCGGCTCGAGGCGATGCGGGAGGCGGGCTGCGATCGCATTCTCATCGTGCCGCTCTATCCCCAATATGCGGCCGCGACGACCGCAAGCGTCTGCGACAAGGCCTTCGAGGCGCTCAAAGGAATGCGCTGGCAGCCCGCGGTGCGCATCGCGCCGGCCTATTTCGACCAACCGGTCTATATCGATGCCGTCGCCGCCTCGCTCGAGGAGGGCCTGTCGGAACTCCCGTTCACGCCCGACGTGATCATCGCCTCCTACCATGGCATGCCCGAGGATTACCTGCGCAAGGGCGATCCCTACTATTGCCAATGCGCTGCCACCACGCGGCTGCTGCGCGCGCGTCTGAAGCTCGGCGAGGACAAGCTGCTGATGACCTTCCAGTCGCGCTTCGGCACGGCCGAATGGCTCAAGCCCTATACGGACGCCACCGTGCAGTCCCTTGCGGCACGGGGCGTGCGCAACCTGGTCGTCATCACGCCCGGCTTCGCGGCCGACTGTCTCGAGACCCTGGAAGAGATCGCCATCGAGAACGCCGAGGTTTTCCGCCGGGCCGGGGGCGAGAATTTCGCGCACATCCCCTGCCTCAACGACGGTGAGCGCGGCATGACGGTCATCCGCGACGTGGTCATGCGCGAGCTCCAGGGCTGGATTTAGAGCGGATGTCGGCGAGATTGATCCGTCATTGCGAGTGCATGGCGAGCACGGCAACGCCATCCGGAACCGGCCATGTTTACCCTGGATTGCTTTCCCTCATGACGGCGCCGATGCAATCCGAGGAGCCCGCTCGCGCCGCATCAACCCCCCGTTAACCATAGGCCTTTAGCGTCCGTTAACCACCGCTCGCCGCTTTTGCGGCTGCCTGCGCTTGCGCATGCGGGGCGGTCGAGGAAACGACGCCGAGGGCCGCGACTTGCTGCGCTTTGCTCACCAGGGTCGATGGGCGCGGTTGGGCGCAGGGCTGTCGGTCACATGCCTCATGCTCCTCGGCGCTCCGGCGCGCGGGCAAGACGCGCGCGTCGGTCCCGACCTCTTCTCGCCCCGACTGGACGGCGACCAGCGCAATCCTCCGCGCTTCGAGCGCCGAGAGCCCGCGGCGGCGGCCGCGCGCCCAAGGGGTTTGACGCCGATTCCCTCGGGGGCGGGAGTGACCGGCTTCGATTCGAGCAACGCGCGCAAGGCGGCCAGGCCGAAGCGGACGGCAAGGACCGCCCCTGCCGCGCGGGCCGCAATGGCGGCCGCCGGAGCGGCAGAAGAAAAAGCGTCGCCGTACCAGACGCCGATTCCGCCGCTTGAAACGGCCGCGCCGGCGCGCGGCCCCGTGCTGGGCAGCGCCTCTGCCTTGCCGCCGGTGCCCGGCGCGCCGCCGGTCGATCTCGGTCCCATTCGCCGGCCGCCGAAAAAGCGCAACGCGCATCCGGACGAGCCCGACGATCCCTATGCGCCTCTCGGGGTGCGTATCGGCGCCTTCGATCTCTATCCTGCGGTCGAGCTGATCGGGGGCTACAACACCAATCCCGCGGCCGTGCCGGGCGGCGGCGCGGCGTGGCTCTATGCCGTGTCGCCCGAACTGCTGGTCAATTCGAACTGGTCGCGCCACGAGTTCAAGGCCGAATTGCGCGGCAGCTACACCGGTTACCAGCCCGATGCGACGCCCTCGCTCAGCCGTCCCTATTTCAACGGGAAGGCCGCCGGCCGCATCGACGTGACTCGCGACACGAATATCGGCATCGAGGCGCGGACGCTGGTTGCGACCGACAATCCCGGCAGCCCGAATCTCCCGGCCGGGCTGGCCAGGCTCCCGGTCTATACGACGATCGGCGGCGCGTTCGGGGTGACGCAGCGCTTCAATCGCTTCGCGCTGACGCTCAAGGGCGATGCCGAGCGCACGCAATACGAGGCGTCCAAGCTCACCGACGGTTCGACGGTGAGCAATGATGATCGCAATTACGATCAGGTGACGGGCACGCTGCGCGGAAGCTATGAATGGGCGACGGGCGTCAAGCCGTTTGTCGACGCAAGCCTCGATTCGCGTCGCCATGATCGCGAATTCGACAGCTCGGGCTTTGCCCGCAATTCGAACGGCGTCACGCTGAAGGGCGGTGTGACCTTCGAGCTCGCGCGACGGCTCACCGGCGAGATCGCGCTCGGCTTCACCAGGCGCACATATGAGGATGCGCGGCTTGAGCCGCTTGAAGGCCTGATCGGCGATGCTTCGCTCATCTTTACCGCGAGCGCGTTGACCACGGTCAAACTGACCGGCACTTCGACCACCGGCGAATCCACGATTCCCGGCGTGTCGGGAGTGCTCTATCGCGATGTCGGCCTGCAGGTCGATCACGCTTTCCGGCGCTGGCTGATCGCAAGCCTCAAGCTGGGCTTCGGCGTCGACGACTATATCGGTCTTGATCGGCTCGATCGGCGCTATTCCGCGGGTCTCGGCCTCACCTACAAGCTCGACCGCACGGTCCAGCTCAAGGGTGAATTCCGGCAGGACTGGCTGCGCTCGAGCGTTCCCGGCAATGATTATACCGCGAGCACCTTTCTCGTCGGATTGCGCTTCCAGCGCTGATTACGCCTCGCCGAGCAGCGCTTCGATGGTGGCCCGCGCTTCCTGCGCCATGTCGGGTCGTGCCAGCGCAAAGGCGACATTGGCGGCAAGAAAGCCGATCTTGGATCCGCAATCGAAGCTGCGGCCCTCGAACTCGTAGCCGTAGAAGGGTTGCTCGCGGGCCAGCGCCAGCATCGCATCGGTGAGCTGGATTTCGCCGCCGGCCCCGGCCGCCTGGTGCTCCAACAGGTCGAAAATCTGCGGCTGCAGGATGTAACGACCCGTGATGGCCAGATTCGACGGTGCCTCGCTGGCCTTGGGTTTCTCCACCATGCCCGTGATCCGGAAGAGCTTTCCCGTGCGCTGCCCGACGCCGACCACGCCGTAGGAGGAAATCCGTTCGGGCGGCACCTGCTCGACCGCCACGACATTGGCGCACCCGTCGAGCTGTTGGGCCGCGTCGACCATCTGCGCAAGGCAGCCGCGCGAATGCTGGACCAGCACATCCGGCAGCAAGATCGCGAACGGCTCGCGACCTACCAGTTCACGCGCGCACCATACCGCATGTCCGAGGCCGAGCGGTGATTGCTGGCGGGTGAAGCTCGCGGTGCCGGCTTCCGGCAACGCATCGGACAGCAGAGCGAGCTCGGCTTTCTTGCCCCGCTCGTTGAGCGTCACTTCGAGCTCGAACTGGCGGTCGAAATGATCTTCGATCACGCTCTTGTTGCGACCGGTGACGAAGATGAAATGCTCGATGCCCGCCTCGCGAGCTTCGTCCACCACGTGCTGGATCAGCGGGCGGTCGACCACCGGCAGCATCTCCTTGGGGATGGCCTTGGTGGCAGGGAGAAACCTGGTTCCCAAGCCGGCGACGGGAAAGATCGCTTTGCGGATGCGAATCATCGGGAAGGCAGTTCGATCGGCGGGTTGGCGAAGCACAGAAGCACGGGCGGCGGCCGAGGTCCAGATGGCGGACCCCTCCTGTTAACGCGGTCGAAACGATATCGGGGCACCCCTGGATCCGGGGAAACGTGACGTTCCCGTCGGGAGGCGGCTCGGTCCATGGGCAAGCGTGCGGATCATCTGCTGACGGTTCTGCTGGCGGCGGCCGTCGTCGGCGTCGCCCGGGCACAGCAGCCGCACGCGCCGATCGATCCCGGCGTGACCGGCACGGTCACGCCGATCGTCGCCGAGGAACCGCGCGCGAGCGACCTGCCGCGCGGCGCGGCCGATCCGGCGCCGAGCGCCGAAGCCCTTCGCCGGATCACGGCGGATTTCCACGACTGCCTCGCGCGGCTCTGGCCGCTCGCGGCCCGGCGCGGCATTGCGCGCGCCCACTACGTGACATGGACGCAATCGCTCGCTCCCGATGCGGGCGTCCTGGAGCTGATGGAAAACCAGCCCGAATTCGCGCGGCCGATATGGGACTACCTCGACCTGCTGGTGAACGACGCGCGTATCGAAAAGGGACGCGCGCTGCTTGCGCGCTACCGCGCGACATTCGACGCGGTGGAACGCGCCTACGGCGTCGACCGCGCCATTCTTGCAGCGATCTGGGGCGTGGAATCCGATTACGGCACGCGGATCGGCGAGCGACCGGTGCTCCGTTCGACCGCGACCCTGGCGTGCTTCGGCCGTCGGCAGAACTATTTCCGCGGCGAATTCCTCGCCGCGCTCGAAATCCTTGAGCACGGCGACGTGCGCCCCGAGCGGCTGGTCGGTTCCTGGGCCGGGGCTTTCGGCCCCACGCAATTCATGCCCACCTCGTTCAGGCGCTATGCCGTCGACTTCGATCACGACGGACGCCGCGACGTGGTGGACAGCATTCCCGACGCCATCGCTTCGACCGCCAACAATCTCCGGCGCGACGGCTGGATCCGCGGGCAGAACTGGGGCTACGAAGTGGTGGTACCGGCCGACTTCGATTTCATGCTTGCCGACGGGCAGCGCCACATGGCGATCGCCCAATGGCGGCGGCTCGGCCTCGTGCGCGCCGGCGGCAGGACATTTCCGCGACCGGCCGACGAGGCCTTCCTGCTCGTTCCGGCGGGCGTGCAAGGCCCCGCATTTCTGCTGCTGCACAATTTCCGCGTCATCATGAAATACAATCCCGCCGAAGCCTACGCGCTGGCGATCGGCCATCTTGCCGATCGGCTCCGCGGCGGCGGGCCGTTCGTGCAGCCCTGGCCGCGTTACGAGCGGGCGCTCTCGCGCGCCGAGCGGCTGGAACTGCAGCGGCGCCTCGCCCGGCGCGGTTACGATGTCGGCGCCCTCGACGGCGATCTCGGCGTGCGGACGCGCGCCGCGGTTCGCGACTTTCAGGCCGAAATCGGCCGAGTTCCCGACGGTTTTGCGACCGTCGGACTGCTCGAACGGCTGCGCGGTCGCTAGGCGTCCGGGCGACCTTCGAGTTGACATTTTTTGCGCGCAGTTGACCCTGGGTTCGCGCAAGGGGGTTCGGCCAGGGATCGCGTGCGACCGCCTTGCAGGCCTCAGGGGTTCGTTATGCTCGGCAGACTCCGGTCCCGGCAGTGGCTGATCGGCGCGGCGTTGCTCGCGGCGCTCGAGCTTGCCGGCGCGCTCGCCGCCGATCTCGCGGTCACCCTGCCGGCGCAGGCGCAATTCTGGGACGACTCCTGGCCGTTCCAGCGGTCACGCCGTTCGCGCGTCCCGGGTTTCTTCCAGCGCCTGTTCGGCCCCTCGACCGAGCCAGCCCCGCCGCCCCGGCAGATGGAACGGATGCGTCCAAGCCGCGAACATGTCGAATCCTCGCGCGCGCCGCCGCCGCGCAAGGCCGAGCATGCGGCCGAGCCGACGAACAGCATCGTCGTCATGGGCGACGGCATGGCGGATTGGCTCGCCTACGGCCTCGAGGAAGCATTTTCCGACACGCCGGAAGTGGGAGTCGTGCGGGAGATCAAGTTCAACTCCGGCCTGATCCGGTATCAGGCAAGGAGCGATCTTGATTGGTGGCACGTCGCACGCGACCTGCTTGCCAAGGACAAGGCGAGTTTTGTCGTCATGATGATCGGCCTGTCCGACCGCCAGAACATCCGCGAACGCGACGTCGCCAACGAGCCCGCCAAGGACGCCGACAAGAGCGGCGATAATCCGCCGGAGGCCGACGCGGCCGGCAAGGAGGACAACGACCCCGAGCAGGGCGCGGTCATCGCGCCCGAGCCCAAGGGCAAGCCGTCCAGCGGCGTCATCGAGTTTCGCACCGACCGCTGGGCCGAGGTGTACGGACGGCGCGTCGACGAGACGATCGCCGCGCTGAAGAGCAAGGGCGTGCCGGTGTTCTGGGTCGGATTGCCCTCGATCCGCGGGACGCGTTCGACCTCGGAGGCAAGCTACCTCAACGAAATCTTCCGCGCGCATGCCGAACGTGCCGGCATCGTCTATGTCGACGTGTGGGACGGCTTTGTCGACGAATCCGGCCGCTATTCCAATTTCGGCCCCGACCTCGAAGGACAGACGCGCCGGCTGCGCTCGAGCGACGGCGTGTTCTTCACGCGCTATGGTGCACGCAAGCTCGCCCATTACGTCGAGCGCGAGATCAGACGCTATTTGGCCAATCGAGCGACGCCGGTGGCGTTGCCGACGGGGCCGGTCGCGCCTTCGGGCCCCGAATCCAAGTCCGCGGCGCGACCGCTCGCCGGGCCGGTGGTCCCGCTCACGGCGGCCACGGGCAGCGCCGATCAGCTCGCCGGTGCGGCCGCGCCGCAGCCGGCGCCAAGTGATGCGCTGGCGGCGCAGGTGCTGGTCAAGGGCGAACCCTTGAAAGCGCCGGCCGGCCGCGCCGATGATTTCGCCTGGCCGACCGGTCGCGAGGAGGAAAAATCGGCGCAGCCCGTCGGCGATGCGGCACCCGTGCCCGCGGCCGCCCCTTCACCCGGCGCGGCGGCGCCGGTTGCGGTCGAACCCCCGCCTGCAGCGGCCGCCAAGCCTTCGGCGCGCGGCAGGCCGCCGAACGTCACGCCGGGCGACAAGACCATCCAGAAGGAAAAATCGAATTCCTCGCGACCGCCCCAGGCGCGGTCTCGGCCGCGCGCTCCCGATGAGGAGGCACCGCGCCCGCCGGCCCCGATCGGCCGCACGAACGGACCGTTCGGCTGGGCGCGATAGCCGGTGCCGGACGAGGGTCCGATCGGATTGAATCGGCACCGCGATGGCGAGGGGGTGCGTTGTGTCCGTCATTGCGAGGCGGCGAAGCCGCCGAAGCAATCCAGAGTCCGCGGCCGAGACGCGTCCGCCCCGGATTGCCTCGCGCGCCGCTCCTTGCGCGCGGGGCCTGTCCGCCGCGGCTACGGCACGGACGGGAGTTGCGCGGCTCGCGGAGCGGCGGCGCTTCCCTCAGCGCGGCAGCGTCGTCGAGCCCATCAGGAATTTGTCCACCGCGTGCGCGCACTGGCGGCCCTCGCGGATGGCCCAGACCACGAGCGATTGCCCGCGGCGCATGTCTCCGGCCGCGAACACCTTGGGGACCGAGGTGGCATAGGTCTCTGTCGTGGCTTTGACATTGCCGCGCGGATCAAGCGCGACGCCGAGATGCGCGAGCAGGCCCTCGTGTACCGGATGCAGGAAGCCCATGGCGAGGAGCACGAGATCCGCCTCGATCTCGAACTCGGTTCCGGCGATCGGTTGGAATTTTGCGTCCACCCGCACGCAGTGCAGTTTCCGAACATGGCCGTGCTCGCCGCTGAACCGCTGCGTCAGCACGGCGAACTCGCGCGCCGCCCCTTCCTCGTGGCTTGAGGAAATGCGCAGTTTCATCGGCCAGTCCGGCCAGGTCAGCAGCTTGTTCTCGTGCAGCGGCGGCTGCGGCATGATCTCGAAATTGACGACCGAAACGGCGCCCTGGCGGATCGCCGTGCCGATGCAGTCGGAGCCCGTGTCGCCCCCGCCGATCACCACGACCTTCTTCCCGCCGGCCAGGATGGGCTCGACATCGCCGAGCGGCTCGCCCGACACGCGCCGATTCTGCTGCGGCAGGAATTCCATGGCGAAGTGGATGCCCTTGAGCTCGCGCCCGGGGATCGGCAGGTCGCGCGCCTGCTCGGCGCCGCCGGCGAGCACCACGGCATCGTGATCCGCAACGAGGCGGTCGGCCGGGACGTTGACGCCGACATGGGCTCCGTAATGGAAGGTGACGCCTTCCGCCTGCATCTGCTCGATGCGGCGATCGACGTGGATCTTCTCCATCTTGAAGTCGGGAATGCCGTAGCGCATCAGACCGCCGGCCTTGGCCCAGCGTTCGTACACGTGCACGTCGTGGCCGGCGCGCGCGAGCTGCTGCGCGCAGGCGAGCCCGGCCGGCCCGGAGCCGACGATCGCAACCCTCTTGCCGGTCTTGCGCGTCGGCACTTCGGGCACGAGCCCCCGCGCAATGGCGCGGTCGGCGATCTCGCATTCGATCGTCTTGATGGTCACCGGGTTGTCGTCGATGTTGAGCGTGCAGGACGCTTCGCACGGCGCCGGACAGACCCGGCCGGTGACCTCGGGGAAATTATTGGTCGAGTGCAGATTGACCGCTGCCTCCTCCCAGCGGTTGCGGTAGACGAGGTCGTTCCAGTCGGGGATCTGGTTGTTGACGGGACAACCGGTAGGCAGGCCGGTGATGCGCGACAGCCCATGGCAGTAGGGCACGCCGCAGTCCATGCAACGCGCAGCCTGTTCGCGGAGCTCGTGCTCCGGCAGCGGCAACACGAATTCGCGCCAGTGCCGAATGCGCTCGGCGACCGGTTCGTACTTGCGATCACGCCGCTCGATTTCGAGAAACCCGGTGACCTTGCCCATCCCTACTCCGCGGCCAGCATCGCGGCGGCCCTTTCCTTCGCCATCTCGGCGAGCGCGCGGCGGTATTCGACCGGCATCACCTTTTTGAACAGCGGACGATAGCGGCCCCAATCGGCGAGAATCGCAGCCGCGCGCCTGGATCCGGTATAGCGCGCGTGATTGGAAATCAGCGTGAACAGGCGTTGCGCATCCTTCGCCGTCATGTCGCTCATGACGTCGACGCGGCCGTGCGACTCGAGGTCGTTGTAATGACCGAACTCGTCCTCGGCGATGTCCTCTTCCTGCGGCACGGGCTCGAGCTCGACCATCGCCATGTTGCAGCGTGTCTCGAAACTGCCGTCTTCGTCGAGGACATAGGCGATGCCGCCCGACATGCCGGCGGCGAAATTGCGACCCGTCGGACCGAGCACCACGACGATTCCGCCGGTCATGTATTCGCAGCAGTGGTCGCCCGCGCCTTCGATCACCGCGACGGCGCCCGAATTGCGCACCGCGAAGCGCTCGCCGGCAACGCCGCGGAAATAGCATTCCCCTTCGATCGCGCCGTAAAGCACGGTATTGCCGACGATGATCGATTCCTCGGGAATGATGCCCGAATCGGCCGGCGGCCGGATGATCAAACGTCCGCCCGAGAGCCCCTTGCCGACATAATCGTTGGCATCTCCCTCAAGCTCGAAGGTGATGCCGCGCGCGAGCCAGGCGCCGAAGCTTTGTCCCGCGGTGCCGGCGAAGCGCACGTGGATGGTGTCGTCGGGCAGGCCGGCATGGCCATAGCGCTTGGCCACCTCGCCCGACAGCATGGCGCCCACGGCGCGGTCCGTGTTGTTGATGCGCGCCTCGAGCCGCACCGGTGCGCCGCATTCGATGGCGGCCTGCGACTGCGCGATCAATTTGCGGTCGAGCACGTCGCGGATCCCGTGATCCTGCGGCTCGCACTTGAAAATCGCGGTGTCCTTCCCGGCCTTGGGCTTGGTGAAGAGTTTCGAGAAATCGAGGCCCTTCGCTTTCCAGTGTTCCACGAGCCGGCGTTGATCGAGCATCTGCATCTGACCGATCATTTCGTTGAAGGTGCGGAAGCCCATTTCCGCCATCAGCTCGCGCACTTCCTCGGCGACAAAAAAGAAGTAGTTGATCACGTGCTCCGGCTGACCCTTGAAGCGCTTGCGCAGGACCGGATCCTGGGTCGCAACGCCGACGGGGCAGGTATTGAGGTGACACTTGCGCATCATGATGCAGCCCGCGGCGATGAGCGGGGCGGTGGCAAAGCCGAACTCGTCGGCGCCGAGCAGCGCGCCGACCACGACGTCACGACCCGTGCGAATCCCGCCGTCGACCTGCACTGCGATGCGGCCGCGCAGGCGGTTTGCCACCAGGGTCTGATGCGTCTCGGCGAGGCCGATCTCCCAGGGGCTGCCGGCGTGCTTGATGGAGGTCAAGGGCGATGCGCCGGTGCCGCCTTCGAAACCGGCGATCGTGACGTGGTCGGCACGCGCCTTGGAGACGCCGGCGGCGACCGTGCCGACCCCGACCTCGGAGACGAGCTTCACCGATACGTCGCCCTCGGGATTGACGTTCTTGAGGTCGAAAATGAGCTGCGCCAGATCCTCGATGGAGTAGATGTCATGATGCGGGGGCGGCGAAATGAGCCCGACGCCGGGGGTCGAATGACGGACCTTGGCGATGATCTTGTCGACCTTGTGCCCGGGTAGCTGGCCGCCTTCGCCCGGCTTGGCTCCCTGCGCGATCTTGATCTGCATCACGTCGGAGTTGACGAGATATTCGGTGGTCACCCCGAAGCGGCCGGAAGCCACCTGCTTGATCGCCGAACGCATGGAATCGCCGTTGGGAAGCGGCTTGAACCGGTCCGGCTCCTCGCCTCCCTCGCCGGTGTTCGACTTGCCGCCGATGCGGTTCATGGCGATCGCGAGCGTGGTATGCGCCTCGCGCGAGATCGAACCGAACGACATGGCGCCGGTCGAAAAGCGCCGCACGATGTTCTTGGCCGGCTCGACCTCGTCGAGTGGCACCGGTTTACGGCCGTCTTCCTCGGCCGATTTGATGCGAAACAGGCCGCGGATCGTCAGCAGCCGCTCGGTCTGATCGTTCACGATCGCGGCGAAGGCGCGGTAGTGCTCCCGCGAATTGCCTCGCACCGCGTGCTGCAGGCGCTTGACCGTCTCCGCATTCCATACGTGGTCTTCGCCGCGCACGCGCACCGCGTAGTCGCCGCCGACGTCGAGCATCGACCGATAGACGGGCGCGTCCGAGAAGGCGTCGCGGTGGCGTCGCACGGTCTCCTCGGCGATCTCGGCAAGGCCGACGCCTTCGATGCGGGTGTGCGTGCCGGTGAAATACCGATCGACGAAGTCCTGCTTGAGGCCGACGGCGTCGAAAATCTGCGCGCCGCAATAGGACTGGTAGGTCGAGATGCCCATCTTCGACATGACCTTGAGCAGGCCCTTGTCGACGGCCTTGATGTAACGCTTGACGAGCTCCTTCTCGTCGAGCTTGTGCGGAAGCTCATCCCTGATCGCGGCAAGCGTCTCGAAGGCGAGATAGGGGTTTATCGCCTCCGCGCCGTAACCGGCAAGGCACGCGAAGTGATGCACCTCGCGTGGCTCGCCGCTCTCCACGACCAGGCCCACCGACGTGCGCAGACCCTTGCGGATGAGGTGATGGTGCACGGCCGCGCAGGCGAGCAGCGCGGGGATCGGGATCCGGTCCGGTCCCGTCGCGCGATCCGAGAGAATGAGGATGTTGCAGCCTTTGCTGACCTCGGCTTCGGCGCGCTCGCACAGCGCATCGATCGCGGCGCTCATGCCGGCGGCGCCATGCTCGGCCGGATAGGTGATGTCGAAGGTGAGCGATTTGAAGTGATCGCCGCTCATCTCCGAAATCGAGCGGATCTTTTCCAGGTCCTCATTCGTCAGGATCGGCTGGCGCACTTCGAGCCGCTTCGTCTTCGACAGGCCTTCGAGATCGAAGATGTTGGGCCTCGGCCCGATGATCGAGACGAGGCTCATCACCAGTTCTTCGCGGATCGGGTCGATCGGGGGATTGGTGACCTGGGCGAAGTTCTGCTTGAAATAGGTGAACAGCGATTTCGGCCGATCAGACAGTGCCGAGATCGGCGTGTCGTTGCCCATGGAGCCGACCGCCTCCTCGCCGGTGGTCGCCATGGGTATCATGAGGAACTTCAGATCCTCCTGCGTGTAGCCGAACGCCTGCTGGCGGTCGAGCAGCGGCAGGTTGGAGAGCGGCGCATGATTCCTGGCGGCCGGGAGATCCTCGAGCACGATCTGGGTCCGGGCGAGCCACTCCTTGTAGGGATGGCTCCTGGCCAGCGTCGCCTTCAATTCCTCGTCGGGAATCACGCGACCTTCATGGAGATCGACGAGCAGCATCTTGCCCGGCTGCAATCGCCATTTCTTGACGATGTCCTTCTCCGGGATCGGCAGCACGCCGACCTCGGAGGCCATGATGATGCGATCGTCGCTTGTCAAAACGTAGCGCGCCGGGCGCAGGCCGTTGCGGTCGAGCGTCGCTCCGATCTGACGGCCGTCGGTGAAGGCGATGGCTGCCGGGCCGTCCCAGGGCTCCATCAGCGCGGCGTTGTACTCGTAGAAGGCGCGCCGGTCCTCGTCCATGAGCGGATTGCCCGCCCAGGCCTCGGGAATCATCATCATGACCGCATGCGCGAGCGAATAGCCGCCCTGCACCAGGAACTCGAGCGCATTGTCGAAACAGGCGGTGTCGGACTGTCCCTCGTAGGAGATCGGCCACAGCTTGCCGATGTCGCTGCCGAACAGCGGAGACGAAACGGAAGCCTGGCGCGCCGCCATCCAGTTGACGTTGCCGCGCAGCGTGTTGATCTCGCCATTGTGCGCGATGTAGCGGTAGGGATGGGCCAGCGACCAGGTCGGAAACGTATTGGTCGAGAAACGCTGATGGACCAGCGCGAGCGCGCTCTCGAAGTCGGGGTCGTGGATATCGGGATAGTACTTCGCCAGCTGATCGGCGAGGAACATCCCCTTGTAGATCACCGTGCGACAAGAGACCGACACGGGGTAATAGTCGGACAGGCGTCGCTCGCGCAGCTTGTAGATCGCGTTCGAGATCGACTTGCGCAGGATGTAGAGCCTGCGCTCGAATTCGCTCTCCGACAGGGTCTTTCGGCCCTGCCCGATGAACACCTGTTGGTGCACGGGTTCGGTCGGCTTGACCGATTCGCCGAGCGAAGCATTGTCCGTCGGCACGTCGCGCCAGCCCAGAAGCGTCAGTCCTTCGCGGGCGATCATGTCGGCGTAGATGTCGCGGATTTTCCGTCGCCAGCTCTCCTCGCGCGGCATGAACAGTTGGCCGACCGCATAGCGGCCCGGCGCCGGCAGCGCGAAGCCGAGCCGCGCCGTCTCTTTGACGAAGAACTTGTGCGGGATCTGTACGAGAATGCCCGCGCCGTCGCCCATCCGCGGATCGGCGCCGACCGCGCCCCGATGTTCGAGATTGCACAGGATCCTGAGGCCGTCCTCGATGATCTGATGCGACTTCACGCCCTTGATGTTGGCGATGAAGCCGACCCCGCAGCTGTCCTTTTCAAACCGCGGATCGAACAGTCCGTGCGGCGCGGGACGCTCGGCAGCGGCGCCGTCGTGCCGCGTGCGCAGG
>Ga0070739_10005567_pt1 | contig 14296 bp, 17 predicted proteins | sample Coa_R1_7_FD_66445 | JGI IMG/M metagenome (GOLD analysis project Ga0070739, IMG submission 66445) | Surface soil microbial communities from Centralia Pennsylvania, which are recovering from an underground coalmine fire - Coalmine... | ecosystem: Environmental > Terrestrial > Soil > Unclassified ... | reverse complement strand
TCGTCGAGCAGCAGGAAGAACGCGCCGAAGCCGCCGACGCCGTCGTCGGGGTCGCGGCCGTACAGCTGCGCGCCATTCCAGCCCTCGGCGGAGAGCTTCCCGAGCCGCGCGTCGGCGCGCTCGCGCAGCTCGTCGAGCGGGCCGAACTGGATCGACTTCGTCGGGCACGCCTTCGCGCACGCCGGCTCGTGGCCGCCCTTGAGCCGGTCGTAGCAGAGGGTGCACTTCCAGACGCGGCCGTCCTCCTTCTTGCCGAGGAAGAGCGGCGGCGGGTCGGTGGTCGCCTCGAGGTGCCGCTTGTCGAGGACGCCGAAGGGGCAGGCGGGGACGCAGTAGCCGCAGCCGTTGCAGATGTCCTGCTGCACGACGACGGTCCCGAACTCGGTGCGGAAGAGCGAGCCCGTCGGGCAGACGTCGAGGCACGCGGCGTGGCTGCAGTGCTTGCAGACGTCGGAGGACATGAGCCAGCGGAGCGGCTCGGCGTCGGTCGAGTCCTCGCGCAGCGCCTGGCGCTGCTCGACGAACGCGACGTGCCGCCACGTGTTGGCGCCGAGCTGCGAGGTGTGGTCGTACGACTCCCCCGTCCAGACGCGGCCGTCCTCCGGGATCACGTTCCACTCCTTGCACGCCACCTCGCACGCCTTGCAGCCGATGCAGACGGACGTGTCGGTGAAGAAGCCGACGCGCTCCTTCTGGTCGTCTCCGTAGGTCTGCCAGCCGTCGGGCTGCGCCGTGAGCTCGAGCAGGTTCACGACGCCGTCTTCCTCGTCTCCTCGGGCTCGACGCGCGGATCCTGCTCGCGCCGCGAATGCGCCTGGTCGCGCAGCTCGGCGACGAACCTGGGCAGGTCGGCCCCGCGCGGGCGGCGGCCGGGCCGGATGCCGCACGTGAAGGCCTTGACCTCCTGGATGTGGACGTTCGGGTCGAGCGCCATGTGCGCCAGGTCGTTCGCCGAGTCGCCGGTGACCAGGCCGCGCTTGCCCCAGTGGTACGGGAGCCCGACCTGGTGGACGGTGCGGCCGTCCTTCATCGTCAGGGGGCGCATCCGGTCGGTGACGAGGACGCGCGCCTCGATCGCCGAGCGGGAGGTGTAGATCGTCGCCCAGCCGCCGTTCTCGAGCCCCACCTCGCGCGCGAGGTCGGGGTGGACCTCGCAGAACATCTGCGGCTGCAGCTCCGCGAGGTAGTTCACCGTCCGCGTCATCCCGCCCGCGGTGTGGTGCTCGGTCAGCCGGTACGTGGTGACGACGTACGGGTAGACGTCGGCGCCCGGCTCGCCCGCGACCGGGTTGTAGGGATCCTCCGCCAGGTCCTTGTTCTGCTGGCGGCGCGGGTTGGCGCGCTGCGAGTAGAGCGGGTTGTCGAACGGCGACTCGTGCGGCTCGTAGTGCGTCGGCAGCGGGCCGTCCTCCAGCCCCTGCGGGACGTAGAGCCAGCTGCGGCCGTCCGCCTGCATGATGAACGGGTGGTCGCCGGCGATGGCGTCCTCCGCCTTCGCGTCGTCCGGCGGCACGTAGCTGGGCGGTTTCTCCACGTCGAAGTCCGGCGTGTCGAGTCCCGTCCACTTCCCCTGCTCGCCGTCCCACCAGACGAAGCGCTTGCGCTCCGACCACGGGTTGCCGTCGGGGTCGGCCGACGCGCGGTTGTAGAGGATGCGGCGGTTCGCGGGCCAGGCCCACGCCCACTCGGGCGCGACGTAGGTCTGCTCCCAGTGCGGCTTGCGGCGCGCGGTCTGGTTGATCCCGTCGGCGAAGCAGCCGGAGTAGATCCAGCAGCCGCAGAGCGTCGACCCGTCGGCCTTCAGCTCCTTGTAGCCGGAGAGGAACTCGCCGGACTCGATCTTCCGGCCGTTCACCTCCTGCAGCACCGCCTCCGCGTCGGGCTCCTGGATCGCCGAGTGCGTCGGGTACTCCCAGCGCAGCGCCTTGATCAGCCGGTCGCGTGGCTCGTCCGAGTCCGCCAGCTTCTGCTTGATCAGCCGGCCGAGGTGGAAGTAGAACCAGAGCTCCGAGCGACAGTCCTCCTTCGGCTCGACGGCCTGCCAGTGCCACTGCAGCAGGCGCTGCGTGTTCGTGAAGGAGCCGTCCTTCTCGGTGTGCGCGGCGGCCGGCAGGAAGAAGATCTCGGTCTTGATCTCCTCGGGCTTCAGCTCGCCCGACTCGACCTCCGGGCTGTCGTACCAGAAGGAGGCGGACTCGATCTCGACGACGTCGCGGACGACGAGCCAGTCGAGCCGTGACAGGCCGAGCCGGTGTGCCTTGCCGTTGGCGTGGCCGACCGCCGGGTTCTCGCCGGCGATGATGTAGCCCTTCACGTTCCCCTGCAGCATCTGCTCGACCGTGAAGTAGGCGGAGTTGTCGTCGTCGATCCGCGGCAGCGACTCGAACAGCCAGTCGTTCTCCTCCGTCGCGTGCTCGCCGAAGTACGCCTTCATCAGGGAGACGAAGTACGCGTCGAAGTGGCCCCACCAGCCGGTCGGCGAGGTGTTCGCGTCGATGTAGCCCTCGAAGCCGCCGTAGTCCTCGGTGTGCGGCATCGGCAGGTAGCCGGGAAGGATGTTGTAGAGCGTCGGGATGTCGGTCGAGCCCTGGATCGACGCGTGGCCGCGCAGCGCGACGATGCCGCCGCCTGGCCGGCCCATGTTCCCGAGCAGCTGCTGGACGATCGCGGCGGCGCGGATCGTCTGGACGCCGACGGTGTGCTGCGTCCAGCCGACGGCGTAGCAGAACGCCGACGTTCGCTCGGGGCCGGAGTTCTGCGTCAGCGACTCGGCCACCTCGACGAAGTCCTCCACCGAGCAGCCGCACGTCTCGGCGACGAACTCCGGCGTGTAGCGGGCGTAGTGGCGCTTGAGGATCTGGAAGACGCAGCGCGGGTGCTGCAGCGTCGGGTCCTCCTGGGGAGGCTCGCCGTGCTCGAGCCCGCTGCCGCCGCCGCCGTGGCCGGACTGCTCGCCCTTCGTCGGGTCGAAGCCCTCCTCGCGCTGGCCGGCGGCGCCGTGGAGCTCCATCCCCGCGTACATCCACGTCTGGACGTCGTACTCGCCTTCCTCCGGGTCCCAGCCGGAGAAGAGTCCGTCGAGCTCCTCGGTGTCGGCGAACTCCTCGTCGATGAGCACAGGAGCGTTGGTGTAGCGGCGGACGTACTCGTCGAACCAGAGCTCGTTCTGGAGGATGTAGTTGGCGATGCCGCCGAGGAAGGCGATGTCGCTGCCGGCGCGGATGCCGACGTGCTTCGTCGCCATCGCGCTCGTGCGGGTGAAGCGCGGGTCGACGTGGATCACCTTCGCGCCGCGCTCCCTGGCCTCCATCACCCACTGGAACCCCACCGGGTGGTTCTCGGCCATGTTCGAGCCCATGATCACGATGCAGTCCGAGTTCTGCAGGTCCTGCTGGAAGTCCGTGGCCCCGCCTCGTCCGAACGAGGTGCCCAGACTGGGCACCGTGGAGCTGTGTCATATGCGGGCCTGGTTCTCGACCTGGACGATCCCGAGGCCCGTCATCAGCTTCTTGATCAGGTAGTTCTCCTCGTTGTCCAGCGTGGCGCCGCCGAGATTGCCGATCGCCATCGTCCGGTTGGCGGGATTGCCGTCCTCGGTCTTCGACTGCCACGTCTCGGCGCGGTCCCGGACGATCCGGTCGGCGATCATCTCCATCGCGTCGTCGAGCGAGAGCTCCTCCCACTCGGTGCCGTACGGACGCCGGTACTTGACCTTGTACTCGCGCAGCGGGCTGTACGCGAAGCTCTTCGACGCCTGGCCCTTGGGGCAGAGCCGGCCGCGCGAGATGGGGCTGCGCAGGTCGCCCTCGATGTGCGTCACCTCGCCGTCCTTGACGTAGACGAGCTGCCCGCAGCCGACCGCGCAGTAGGGGCAGATCGAGGGGACGACGTGGTCGGCCTCGTCGATCCGCGGCACCAGCGTCCTCGAGCGCGGCGACTGCACCGCCTTCCCGAGCCCGAGCGGGTCGCCCTCGCGTAGCTGGCGAAGCGCCGGCCAGGACTCGAGGAGCTTCGCGAGGGGCATCGAGGGAGTCTTTCCGATCTGCAAGGGCAGGTAAACGGGAGTGCGATCCACCTGCATTCGGATGTTTTTCCGCCGACTGAACGGGGAGTTACAACGTACTACGATATAATATGACGCAGAAAGGGGTCGTTGCACATGAGCACGATCGACGAGCGCCGAGAGCGCGCATCCACCGGCGTCGCGCTCCGCGACGAAGGGGAGTGGCGCGACGGCTTTGCCCGGCCGCGCGTCTTCCTCCAGCCGATCGCGGCACCGTCCGCGCTCGGTCTCGCGGGCTTCTCGGTGGCGACCATGATGGTGGCATTGATTCAGGCCGGCTGGCTCGGCACCTGGCACGACCTCGGGGTCGTCGGGCTGTTCGCGATGACGTTCGGCGGCATCGCGCAGTTCGCCGCCGGCATGTGGTCCTACCGCGCACGCGATGTCGTCGCGACGCTCGCTCACGGGATGTGGGGATCGTTCTGGATCGCCTTCGGGCTGCTCCAGATCTTCACCATCGTGGGCAAGCTCCCGGCTCCGGTTCCCGGGCACGCGAACTACGCCCTCGGGCTGTGGTTCTTCGGCCTGGCGTACATGACGGGCATCGCTGCGTTCGGGGCGATGTTCGAGAGCATCGGGATCGCGGCCGTCCTCTGGACGCTGGCCGTCGGCTCCGGCCTCTCGGCCGCCGGGTGGTTCCTCACCGGGATCGGCAACGGCTGGCTCGGCGCGGGCGGCGTGCTCTTCGTCGTCTCGGCCGGTCTCGCCGCGTACATGGTGCTGGCGATGTGCCTCACCGCCGCCACCAAGCGGACGATCCTGCCCACCGGCCACTTCAAGAAGGACGCGAACGTCCCGGGCCGGCAGCCGCTGGAAGCGATCCAGCTGCCGTGGGCGGAGCCCGGCGTCAAGCAGGGTCAGTAGCAGCAGCCAGACCTCGCCTCGCCCGCGAGCACGAAGGGCCCGCGCACCCGCCGGGCCCTTCGTCGTTCCTGCGGCGGCTCACCGCGATTTGCTCCGTCGTCTACCGGGGATACACGCGCGCGTGAAGCAAGTCGCGTCCTGGCTCGGCTGGTGGCTGGCGCTCTTCTGGCTCTGGCTGCTCCTCGCCGGAGAGTGGAACCGCGAGCTCGTCGTGGCCGCCGCGATCGCGGCGGCGGTCGCCGCCAGCGTGGCCGAGTTCGCCCGCGTGCGCACCGGCTTCGCCGCGCCGCTGCCGCTCCGCCTGCTCGCAGACCTGCCGAGCGCGCTGGGGATGGTCGTCGTGGACTTCGGGATCCTCGCCCGGACGCTGCTCGCGAGCCTCGTCCGCGGGCGTATCGCGCGCGGCGAGTTCGTCTCGCGTGAGGCGCCGAGCGGAAGCTGGGTGACGAGCGGCCCGGGGCCGCGCGCCTGGACGATGCTCGTCGCGTCGTTCAGCCCCAACGCGTACGTCGTCGACGTCGATCCGGGCGAGCGGCGCGTCCTGCTCCACGACCTCGTCGTGCGTCGCACGTCGGAGAGGCCGGCATGAACGCGTTCCTCATCGCCGCGACCGTGCTGCTGGCGGCGCTCGCGCCGCTGCTCTGCGCGGCGGCGCTACGACGTCCGATCGACGGCCTCGTTGCGCTCGAGACCGCGGGAGCCGTGGCGACGCTCGTCCTCCTCTGCCTCTCCGTCGGCCTGGGGAACTCGCTCTACTTCACCGTGGCGATCATCTCCGCCGTCGCCTCGTGGATCGGCGGCTTCATCTTCGCCCGCTTCCTCGGCCGCTGGACGTAGCGAGGCGGCCTCGTGCATCCGTCCGATCTCGCCGTCGACGTCCTGCTCGTGCTCGGGGTGGCGGGGGAGCTGCTCTGCGTGGCCGGCGTCCTCGTCATGCGGACGACCTTCGACCGGCTCCACTACGCCGCTGCCGCCACGAGCGTGCCCGTCTTCCTCGTCCTCTGTGCCGTTCTCGTCCGCGAGCACCTCTCGGCGGGAGGGCTGGAGGCGATCGCCGCCGCGCTCTTCCTGTTCCTCCTCAACCCTGCGCTGGTGATCGCCACCGCGCGCGCGGCGCGCCGCATCGAGGAGCCGGAGGCGGAGCTGTGACGCTGGCCGCGACGCTCGTGCCGCTGCAGGCCGTGAGCTTCGCCCTCGTCGCGCTCGGTGCGCCGCTCGTCGTCCTCACGCGCGATCCGCTGCGGCAGGCGCTCGTCAACGGCGTCTACGGCGTCTCGCTCGTCTGCCTGTTCGTCGTCCTCCAGGCGCCCGATCCGGCCCTGTCGATGCTCGCGGTGTCCGGGATCGGCTACCCGCTCGTGATCCTCGCCGCGATCGCGCGCGTCCGCGCCCGGGACCGGCGGAAGGAGGACGACTCGTGAGCCGCCGGGTGCGCATGCTCGTCCTCGGCCCCGGCCTGCTCGGGCTCGGCGCGCTCTTCGCCTGGGCGATCGCGGGGCTCCCGGCGTTCGGCCACTACCGCGGCCCGTACGGCTACGTGCTCAACCGGCTCGTCGTCCCGCTGCGCCACACGACGAACGTCGTGATGGGGACGAACTTCGACGTGCGCGGCGTCGACACGATGGGGGAGGAGTTCATCCTCTACGCCGCGGTCGTGGGGGTGACGCTGCTGCTCCGTGACGAGTCGAACGCGCGCCACGTCGAACGCCACACGCGGCGGTTGCGCAACGAGACGGTGCGGCTCGCCGGCGTCGCGATGGTCGGCGGCGGTCTGCTCGTCGGGCTCTGGCTCATGGCCTTCGGCTACATCACGCCGGGCGGCGGCTTCCAGGGCGGCGTCGTCGCCGCCGGCGCAGTCCTCCTGCTCTACCTGGCGGGAAGCCATCGCGACTACAGCCCGTTCCGCGACGCGCACGTCCTCGACCCGCTCGAGGGCGTCGGCGCCGGCGGCTACGTCGTCGTGGGGCTCGCGGCGCTCGCCTCGGGCAGCGCGTTCCTGACGAACCTCTTCGGGCGCGGGACGACGGGGACGCTGCTCTCGGGCGGCAGCATCGTGATCCTCAACTGGGCGGCGGCGATCGCGGTCACGTGCGCGATGTTGCTCCTGTTCGCGGAGTTCCTCGAGACGTACGTCGAGCCGCTCGAGACGGAGGAGGCCGGCGCGTGAGCTACCTCCCGTACATCGTCGCGGCATGGATCTGCCTCGTCGGGATCGCCGGGATCGCGACGAGCAGGAACCTCATCCACCTTGCCGTCTGCCTCACCGTCGCCCAGTCGTCGAGCTACGTCCTGCTGCTCTCCGTCGGCTTCGTGAAGCACGGCCGAGCGCCGATCTTCCTCGGCACGAAGCTCGGCACTCCGGCCGTCGACCCCGTCGTGCAGGCGCTCACCCTCACGGACGTCGTCGTCAGCGTTGCGGTGATCGGGCTGATCCTCGCGCTCGCGCTCGACGCGCACCGCCTCTCGGGGACGGTGGACCCCGACCACATCGCCGACGTCTCCGGATGACCTGGATTCCCCCGCTTCTCGTGGCGATCCCGCTCTTCGGCGCGGCGATCACGGCCGGCCTCGACCACGTCACGCCGGAGCCGCTCCAGGACGCGATGGTCGTGGCCGCCGCGACGGCGACGACCGCGCTCGCGTTCCTTCTCCTCTGGCGCGCCGAGGACCACGAGGTGGTCCACTGGTTCGGCGGCTGGCAGCCGCGCCACGGGATCGCGCTCGGGATCGACTTCGCGGTCGGGCCGCTCGCAGCGGGGATGTGCGCCGTGATCGCGCTCGTCGTGACCCTCGCGCTCGTCTACTCCCTCACGTTCATGAAAGAGGCTGCCCGGCTCTTCGACGCCCTGATGCTCGTCGCGCTCGGCGCGATGTGCGGCTTCGCGATGTCGGGCGACCTCTTCAATCTCTTCGTCTGGCTGGAGCTGATGGGCGTCGCCGCCTACGCGCTGACCGGCTTCCTCGTCGAGCGGCTCGGACCGGTGCAGGGAGCGATCAACTTCGCGATCACGAACAGCGTGGGGAGCTACCTCTTCGCCATCGGCATCGCGCTGCTCTACGCGCGCACGGGGACGCTCAACCTCGCGCAGATCGGGCAGACGCTCGCGCGTTCCTCCCACGCCGGCGGGCTCGTGATCGTGGCGATGACGCTGCTGCTCTGCGGCTTTCTCGTCAAGGGAGCGGTGGTGCCGTTCCACCTCTGGGCCGCGGACGCGTACGCGGTCGCGCCGGCTCCCGTGTGCGCGGTGCTCGGCGGCGTCATGACCGACATCGGGCTGATCGGCGTGGCGCGGATGTACTGGACGGTGTTCGCCGCCATCGACCACGGCCACGCGATCGGGGACGTCCTGCTCTGGCTGGGGATGGTCACCGCGCTGCTCGCCGGGACGATGGCGTTCCTGCAGCGCCACCTCAAGCGGATGCTCGCCTACTCGGTCGTCTGCCACATCGGCGTCATGCTCGCCGGGATCGGGTTGCTGAGCGCGGCAGGGCTCGCCGGGACGGAGCTCATGTTCCTCGCGCACGCGCTGCTCACGGCGGGGCTCTTCTTCGTCGCCGGTGTCCTCCACGCCGACCACGGCGTGATCGACGAGTTCCGTCTGCGCGGGCGTGGGCGCGGCTGCTGGGCTCCGGCCGCCGCCTGGCTGGTCGGGACGATCGGGCTCGTCGGCGCCCCGTTCGCCGGCGTCTTCCTCGGCCACGATCTGATCGACGAGGCGGCGACGGCGCTCGGCCGGCCGTGGGTGCTGCCGCTCCTCTGGCTCGGCACGGCGTTGAGCGGGGCGGCGCTCCTCCGTGCGGGTGCGCGCATCTTCCTGGGCTGGGGGGACGAGGACGACCCGCTGCTCGGCAAGGCGATGGAGGAGGACCCGCTCGAGCGCGACGTCTTGCGTCCGCTTCTCGTGGCGGTGTCCGTCGTCGCGGTCGCCGCGGGAGTGGCGATCAGTGTCGTTCCCGGCCTCGGCCAGCGCGCGGAGTACGCGGCGGACCGCTTCCGCGACCGCTCCGCCTACGTCGCGCAGGTGCTCCACGGCCGGCCGATGAAGCCGCCGCCGGCGCTGCCGGTCTCGATCCTCCATGCGTCCGTCGCCTCCCTCCTCTACGGCGGCGGAGCGACGCTCTTCGTGCTCGGCCTCGCTCTCGTCGGCCTCTACCGGCGGCGGCTGCCGCGACTCGTCGCGGCCACGGGAGAGCGCGTGCTCGGCCCGCCGGTGCGCGTCCTGCACGCGGTGCACAGCGGCGTCGTCGGCGACTACGTGACCTGGGTCGTGGTGGGAACGGCCGTCACGGGCGCCGCCTGGGCGCTCCTCCTGCGCGGCGGGTAGCGGTGTCCGGAAGACTGCCGCTACCGTTGCCCGCGTGGAGTGGGAGGAGATCCACGCCGGCCGAGCCGGGATCGTCGAGGACGACCTGGTCGCGGACGAGGAGCTCTGGCGTGAGGACGACGGCGACCACGTCGGATGGTTCTGCGTCCGCACCGATCCCTTCCCCTGTCCGGCGCCGGGGTGCGCCTTCGTCGCCGAGTTCATGACGGCCGCGCACCTCGTCCTCGTCTGGGAGGAGCGGGACGACCCGAACCTCCTCCGCCACGCGCAGCGCGCGATGGAGGTGGGCCGCAACCCGCGCGTCGTCACGTACGAGGACGGCTTCGGGCCGAGCGCGTCGTACTACGCCTGGGAAGCCGCGGGACGGCCGGTGCACGGCGTCCGCGGCAAGTGATCCCGCACAAGTTCGGCGAAGCCCCTCCCTGGTCGCTGGGCGTCGAGGAGGAGCTGATGCTGGTCGACGCCGGGACGCTCGAGCCGTCGCACGACGGCTTCTCCCGCGTCTTCGGCGAGCCGACGGAGCGGATCAAACCGGAGCTGTTCGAGTCGTTCGTAGAGATCACCACTCCCGTCGTCGAGACTCCCGAGGAGGCCGAGGCGGAGCTGCGCGCGCTACGCAGCGAGGTGGCCGAGCGCGCGGCCGAGAACGGGCTCGCCGTGCTGGCCACGGGCTCGCACCCGACGGTGCGCGAGCGGGTCCCGATCGTTCCCGTCGAGCGCTACATCCGGCTGAAGGCCCAGCTCGGGCCACAGCTCTACCGGCAGGTCGTCTGCGGCCTGCACGTCCACGTCTCCGTGCCCGATCCCGACACCTGCCTGCGGGCGTTCGAGGGCGTCGTGCCACGGCTGCCCGCGCTGCTCGCGGCGTCGGCGAACTCCCCGTACTGGGACGGCGAGCCGAGCGGCTGGCGCTCGATCCGCTCGCAGCTCCTGCTCGAGATGCCGACGGGCGGCACGCCTCCGGTTCTGCGGAGCTGGGACGACTGGCAGGCCGCGACCCGCAACGACAACACGCGCCGCCACTGGGACGCGTGGCCGCGGCCGGAGTACGGGACGCTCGAGGTGCGCGTCCTCGACCAGCCGACCTCGGTGCGCCGCTCCGGCGAGCTCGCGGCGGAGGTGCAGCGGCTCGTGCGCGAGGCGGCCCAGAGCGGCGGCGAGCCGATGGATCGCGAGGAGTACGCGGCGGAGCGCGACCGCGCCGGGCGGGAGGGCGGCGGCCCGGAGGCGGAGCGCCAGCTCGAGCTCGGGCCCGAGGCCGCGGTGCGGGAGATCGCCGCGCTCACGGTAGGCTGACGGCGATGGCGACCCAGAGCGAGACGATCCAGGTCGGCGGCGTGCGCTGCGAGCGCTGCGTGATGCGACTGGCAACCGCGCTCGAGGGCCACGAGGGCCTCGAGTCGGCGAACGCGAACCTCATGGGACAGGTCACGCTGGCCTGGGACGACGCGCGGACGAGCCGCGACGACATCGTCGAGCGGCTCCGCAAGGCCGGCTTCCCGGAGCTCGCCGCCGTCTAGCGAGGGGAATTCGCGGCGCCCGCCGGTCGTTGAGACGGCGGTGAAGGCCGCTGGTACGGTGGAGCGCGTGGACGAGTCGCCCGATGCGCAGCGGCTTGCGACCGAGGCGCGCGACCGCGTCCGCTTCGAGGAGGACGCCCTCGCCCTCGCCGACCAGGTCTACCGGGTGGCCCGGCATCTCGTCGGCTCGCGCGAGGAGGCCGACGACCTCGTCCAGGAGACGTACGCGCGCGCCTTCCGCAGCTGGCGCTCGTTCACGCCCGGCACGAACCTGCGCGCGTGGCTCCTGCGCATCCTCACCAACCTGAACATCGACCGGGGACGGAGGCAGCAGCGCACGCCGCAGATGCAGCCGCTCGAGGCGAACGACTACTACCTCTACGACCGGCTCGCCGAGAACGGCGACGGCGTGACCGACGAGGAGCGCGTCGTCGAGCGTCTCTCGCAGGACGACATCGTCTCGGCGCTGTCGGCCGTGCCCCACGACTTCCGCGACGCGATCGTGCTCGTCGACATCGGCGACTTCAGCTACGCCGACGCCGCGCAGATCCTCGACATCCCGGTCGGAACGGTGATGTCGCGGCTGCACCGCGGCCGGCGCATCCTCAAGCGCGAGCTCGCCGACGCCGCAGTGGAGGAGGAGACATGAAGGACCCGTGCGCGCACTGCGAGGAGATGATGCAGCCGTACCTCGACCACGTGCTCACCGACGCGGAGATGCTGGAGGCGGAGCGGCATCTCGACGAGTGCGAGTATTGCCGGCGGCGCTACCGCTTCGAGGAGAGCCTGCGCGTCTACGTCCGCAACGCGGCCGCGGAGCAGATGTCGCCGGAGCTGCGCGAGAAGCTCTCCGCGCTGCGCATCCCGCTCGAGTAGTCAGCGCTCGTCGACGTCGCCCGGCGGCGTCAGGTCGTCGCAGCGCACGAGGCGCGCTTCGAGCGGGCGTGCTCCCTCGTCCGGCACCCGCGACCACGCGTCGCGCGCGAGCAGGACGGGATGGAGACGGACGCCGCCGTAGCTCGCTGCCACCACGTCGCCGCCGCGCTCGCGCCAGTCGGCGACGACGCGGTCGACGGCGCGCGGATCGAGGCCGGGCCCGTCGGCGAGCGCGACGACCGCCGCCTCGACGTCCTCCGGCAGCGCCGCGAGCCCGCAGCGCAGCGACGCGCCCGGGCCGCGCTCCCACTCCTCGCAGCGGACGCTCTCGACCGGCAGCTCGTGCGCGCCGCTCACGACGACGACCTCGTCGACGCAGCTCGCGCGAAGCGCCTCCAGCACCTGCGGCAGCAGCGTGACCTGCTTCGGAGGATCGACGCCGTAGCGCGAGGACGCGCCGGCTGCGAGCACCACGGCCGCGATCACGCGAGCGCGGCGAGCGCCCGGCGCACGAGCGCCTTGGCGAGCGGCACCTTCCACTCCGTCCGCGGCAGCGGCGTCGCGGCGTCGAGGGACGCCTCGCCGTCCAGCAGCCACGGGATCGGCGCCACGCCCGCGAGCGCGAGCCGCACCGTCCCGTCGCCGAGCCGCGCCGCGGCGACACCGACCTGCGGGAACGACCAGCGCTTCCGGTCCATCGCCTTCAGGTAGGCGCTCGCCTCCACCGGCGCCAGCTCGACCTCGAGGATCAGCTCGCCCGGCTCGAGCGTCGTCGTCCGCCGGTCGGCCTCGTCCGGCAGCCGGTACAGCTCCTCGACCGCGAGCTCGCGCCGGCTCGTCCGCAGGCGCGCGCCGAGCGCGAGAAGCGCCGCGGCGACGTCGGACGGGTGTGCCGACGCGCAGAAGTCGTTCGCGAAGATCGCATGCTCGCGGTGCTCGCCTTCCCGGGCGTGGCAGCGGTCTCCGCCGTGCAGCCGGCAGGGAAAGTCGAGCCGCCAGTACCAGCAGCGCGTCGCCTGGAGGAGGTTGCCGCCGAGCGAGCTCATGTTGCGCAGCTGCGGCGAGGCGGCGAGGCGGCACGCCTCGCGCAGCGCGTCCGGGATCGCGGGCTCGACCTCCAGCTCGCCGAGCGTCGTCCCGGCGCCGATCACGGCGCCGTCGATCCCGCGCGGCACGACGCCGCGCACGTCCACGAGCGTCTCGGCCTCCAGCAGTCCCTCCCGCAGGAGCGGCACGACCTCCGTCCCGCCGTGGACGAAGACGCCCCCGTCGAGCTCGTCGACGCTAGACGGCCGCAGGAGCTCCACGCCGCTCCTTCTCCCGCCGCCGCTGCTCTGCCTCGCGCAGCGCGCGCAGCATCTCCTCGCGGGAGATCGGCAGCTCGTGCACGTCCGCGCCGGTCGCGTCGCGGATCGCGTTCGCGACGGCGGCGGAGACGGGGATGATCGGCGGCTCGCCGAGCCCCTTCGAGCCGAGGTTGGTCAGGTGCTCGTCGGGCCGGTCGACGAACTCGCAGACGATCTCGGGGACGTCGGCGATCGTCGGCATCCGGTACGCGTCGAGCGAGGTCGTGAGGATGCGGCCGGTCTCGGGATCGAGCAGCCGGTCCTCCGAGAGCGTGTGCCCGACGCCCTGGACGATCCCGCCCTCCACCTGGCTCGAGGCGCCGAGCGGGTTGACGATCCGGCCCACGTCGTGGATCGCGGCGACGCGCTCGACGCGCACCTCGCCCGTCTCGACGTCGACCGCGACCTCGACGACGTGCACGCCGAAGGTCAGGACGCTCATGCCCGTCGGGTTCGGCCCGCGCGCGCCCTTGCCCAGGATCTGCGCGTCCTCGAGCAGCCCGACCACCTCCTCGACCGGCACCGAGAGGTTGCCGTCCGTGGAGACGACCATCCCGTCGCTGATCTCGAGCACGCGCTCCTCGAGGTGGTAGCGCTGCGCGGCGATCTCCACGATCTGGCGCTTCGCGTCGGCCGCGGCGGCGCGCACCGCGGGGCCCATCGACGGGATCGTCGACGAGCCCGCGGAGATCGACGCGTACGGCCCGCGCGCCGAGTCGCCGAGCGAGACCTCGACGCGGTCGAGCGGGAAGCCGAGCTCCTCGGCGGCGATCTGCGCCATCGCCGTCCGCGAGCCCGTGCCGATGTCCTGCATCGCGGTCACGATCGTCGCGCGGCCGTCGGAGCCGACCCGCGCCCAGGCGTAGGAGGGAGGCCCGCCGCCGCCGTACCAGATCTGGCTCGCCATGCCGACGCCGCGCTTCCACGGCCCCTCCGAGCGCGCGCGCACCTCGTGCCGCCGCTCCCAGTGCGGCTCGGCGCGGCGGTAGCACTCCTCGAGGTTCTTGGACGAGAACGGCGTTCCCTCGTTCGAGTGCGCGTAGTTGAGGCGGCGGATCTCGAGCGGGTCGACGTCGAGCTTCGCCGCGAGCTCGTCGATCAGGCACTCGAGCCCGAACGTGCCCTCGACGAACCCGGGTGCGCGGAACGCCTTCATCGGCGGCGTGTTCACTTTCGCGCCGTAGGTCACCGTGCGGACGTTCTCGCAGGCGTAGAGCATCCGCATCGGCCCCTCGGTGGAGGTGTTCCAGCCCGACCAGCCGGTCGCGTTCGTGAACTCCCCCTCGAGCGCGACGATCGTCC
>Ga0070739_10005566_pt1 | contig 14304 bp, 11 predicted proteins | sample Coa_R1_7_FD_66445 | JGI IMG/M metagenome (GOLD analysis project Ga0070739, IMG submission 66445) | Surface soil microbial communities from Centralia Pennsylvania, which are recovering from an underground coalmine fire - Coalmine... | ecosystem: Environmental > Terrestrial > Soil > Unclassified ... | reverse complement strand
CTCGATGCGCGGATGCTTCAGCAGCGCAAGCAAAGCCACAGGGGTAACGCCGCCAAGCGCGACGTCTGCCGCGAGGCGGGCGAAGACTCCGGCCGGGCTGTCAATCAGCGCGTCGCCGCCGGAATCTTCGGCAGTAATGTTCCAGCGGTCGAGCGCCGCAAGCACGCGACGGCCGAGCGTACGGTCGGGCGTGACGAGCGCGGCGGTTTTGCCATCCTCTACGGCCTCGCGCAGCGCGATCGCGATCACGAGCGCCTCTTCTTCGGCGTGCGCCGCCTCGATGGCGGTCACGTTGGGCAAGGCGCCTCCGATGCGACTGGCAAATGCGGCGTTGCCGGTTACCGCGCGCCAAGTCTCGGTTGTCGCCGCGGGTCGCAATGCCTCCGAAGCGAACCACTCGCGGCCGCGCGCTTTCGCGAGTGGGCGCACGCCATTACGATCGATGCCGATGCGCTCGAGTAGGGTTCGCAGCGCGAACTGCGGATGGCTGACCATGGGCGGAATATCTTGCCGCGGATCACCCGCAAGCAGCCGCCACGAGCGCTCGTCGAGATCGGTGTCGAGGCCGGGCAGCACGACGGCCCCGTGCGGCAGGTTCGCGATCGTCGCGATCAGTTCAGCGGTTGCCGGAATCGAGCCGGTCGAGCCGGCGGCGATTACTGGTCCATCGGTTTTGCGCGTAAGCCGCGCCGCTTCCGCCTTGATAAGCACATCGCGGCGCGCGGCCGACTCCATCATTCCCCTGACGCGCAAGAGCTCCGGCCAGCTTTTTCGTGCGATGCGCAAGAATCTGAGCGTCAATTGCCAGTACCGGTCGAACATGTCTGGAACGAGATCATCGAGCCGGTCCCAGGGGACATTCCGCATGGTCATGTCATCGATTAGGCGGGCCAGATCGTCGGCCAATGCGCATGCGGCGGCCGGAGTGTCGGCGACAAGCGGACTACCTCCTGCACCATGAAGTTCTGGCGATCTGGCCCACGCGGTGACGAGCTGCGCGAGGAGGAGCCGGCGCTCGAGACCGCCAAGCGCCGGCGGCAGCTCAAGTGCCGATTCGGAATTTTCGGCCGAGGCCGCTTCGGTGAAGACAATTTCGTCCTCGTCGATATCGCCGATCGGGACAATTCTCGGCAAGATGGCCGCCTCGGCGCGCATTGCGTCGAGAAAGGCCTCGCGCGCCAGGCGGCAGGCGCGCCGCGTCGGCAGATAGAGCGTGGCAGAGGCTAAAGCGAGCGGATCAGTCGCGACGGCGAAGCCGAGCTTTCCGCCGGTGAATGCCTCGATCAGGGTCGGCAAAAACGGCGCCGAGGCCGGTATGGTGAAGACGCGGGCAGCCATGACGGAGTGCGGGAAACCGCGCTGGAAAACTATCAGATTGGAAGCCTCGGCGGTGAATTATCGCGCACCGACAAAAGCGCCGTTTCGGCTGCGGCAACGGCGTCGGGTGTACCGACGTGTATCCATAGGCCTTCCAAACGCAGACCGAACAGGCGGCCCTTTGCTGCCGCGCGATCGAACAGTGCCGTCAATGGAAAGGGTCCTGCGGGAAGCGCAGCGAACAGCGATGGCGCAAGCACGGCCGCGCCCGCGTACACGTACGGCACTGTTTCCTGCTCACCGCGCCGCCGGAGCCGACCGTCAGGTAGCATGGCAAAGTCGCCAGGGCCTTCGTAGCCGATGCTGCCTTTGGCCGCCGCGAGCAACAGCAGCGCATCCATGCGTGCGGCATCGTAAGCGTTGGCAAGGCGTGCAAAGTTGGGTTCGATGCCGTCCAGCCAAAAGGTATCGGAGTTGATCAGAAAGAACGGCTCGTCGCCCAAATGGGGCAATGCCTTGGCGATGCCGCCTCCCGTCCCCAGCAGCTCGCCGCGTTCGTCCGAGATGATGATCCGCGGCCGCCGCCGTGCAGCAAGATGCTGCTCTAAAGCGTCAGCAAGATGGTGCACGTTAACCACCGCGCGGTCGACGCCGGCTTCGGCCAATCGATCCAAACCGTAGTCGATGAGCGACTTGCCGGCGACGGTGACAAGCGGTTTCGGCACGTGACCGTTGTACGGCCGCATGCGGGTACCAAGTCCCGCCGCAAGTACCATTGCAGCTCTCAGCATCGTTCCATGGGCCGACCCAGCCATGATTACCGCCCGATTCGCGGCATCATACCCGATCTTGCGGCGGGACATTGACCTCGTACCAGCCTTTCAATGGCTCAAGCGCTGGGTGGGCCAAGGCGCGCCACAGGTAGCGCCACACGCGAGGCATGTGACGAAGGTATTGGGGCTTGCCATCGCGCCGATTGAGTCGGGCAAAAATGCCGAGGATTTTGGTGGCGCGCTGCGCCGCAAGCGTCGCGTACAGCCGAGTAAATCCGGCAGTATCGAAATTCCGGTCATCCTTGAGCCGCGCACGGACATAGCGGCTAAGCAGCGCCACCTCCATCGACTCCGGCACATCGACCCGGGCATCCTGCAGAAGCGACGCCAGATCGTAAGCGGCAGGACCGATCAATGCGTCCTGGAAATCGAGGATCCCGATCCGAGCGACGTCCTGGCGACCGGCCAGCCATAACAAATTGGGCGAGTGGAAGTCGCGCAGGACCCAGGTGGCGGGCGCCGCAATAGCGGGCTCCAACGCTTTGCTCCACAGGGCCACGAAGTAATCACGGGCGTCGTCGCTCGGCGGCGCATTCACGCTCGGCATATACCAGTCGAGGAACAGCTCGGCCTCAATCAGAAACGCGTCCATGTCGTAGTGAGGTAGACGATAATCGAGATGAGGCGTCACCGGGAGCGTGTTGGGCAACCGGCGCCGGTGCAGCGACATCAACACATCGACCGCCGTCTCATAGCGCTCGGCGATCGGGGCCGGCGGATCGCCCGCGACCACCCGCTCGTCGCCAAGATCCTCCATGATAATCAGCCCTCGAGCGAGATCCGCGTGCAGAATCGCCGGCGCCGACAAATTCCGCTCCCGCAACCCGCCCGACATCGCGACGTAAGGGATGGTATCCTCGGCCAGATGAGCAATGGCGCTATACGGCTTGCCCGCGCGAACGGGCGGACCGTCGGGGCGTCGCGGTGCAATCATCAACACGGACGATTGGCCGTTCAGCGCTAGTCGCTCAAAGATCCGCGTCGAGGCGTCGCCCTGCATGCGTTGCCGCTGGGCAGCGCCAAAGCCCGAGTCGTCAAGGAATGCCCGAACATGGGCGATCCGCTCCGCTCGCTCAGCAAGCTGCCCATGGCCGACGAAGCGCGCATGACGCACGTCCGGGCCCAATGTCGGCGCCAGCGTAAAAGCGATATCGAGGCGGTCCGGCTGCAACAATCCCGCGGCGCGGTCCGGCCATTCCAACAACACCACGGCATCTTCCGGGAGGTCATCGAAGCCGAGCTCGGCGAGTTCGGCCGTGCCGGTCAATCGGTACAGGTCGACGTGAACCAGCGGAAATCGCGGCAGATCGTAGTTCTGGATAAGCGTGAAACTCGGGCTTGGCACCTCAATAGCGGGGTCGCGGGCAAGATATCTGATCAGCGCGCGCGCAAACGTGGTCTTGCCGGCGCCAAGATCGCCCGACAGAGTGATGAGGTCGCCAGGCTCGAGCGCGCAGGCGATATCGACGGCGAACGTGGCCATCGCCTGTTCGTTTGGCAGTGTGACCGTGAAGCTTGCGCCACCCGTGGTGGTCAGCAGCATTGCGCGCTCCGCGCGGCGGTAACCGGCACAACCATATTCAGGCCGCTGTGAGGGTGGCAGCTTCCCCGAGCGGGAATGTGCAGGTTACGGTCGTGCCTTCGCCGACCGTCGAGCTGATTGCAACCTTGCCACCGTGGAGCTCGACAAATGATCGCACCAGAGAAAGACCGATGCCGGGACCACGGTGCTGCGATCCCAGCGAATGGGTTTCAAACCAATCGAACACTTTCTCGAGTACGTGGGGTGGAATTCCGGGTCCATGGTCGGTCACTGAAAACACTATCGCGTCGGGGCGACGATCCGCGAGCAGTGTTACCTTTCCGCCCGGCGGCGAGAAGCTTACGGCATTGGCGAGCAAGTTAAACAGAATTTGACGCACGCGACGCTCGTCCGCAACAAACGAACCGATATTCTGCGGGGCCCGAATATCGAGAACAAGCCCGGCTGCGACCAGCCGGTCCTGTACGCCTTCGGCCGAGGCATCCATGGTGGCGCGGATGTCGACCGGTCCGAGGTTGAGCTGCATGCGCCCGGCATCGATGGTGGCGAGATCGAGGATGTTGTTGATCAGGGCCAACAACGTATTGGTGGACACGGTGATATAGTCGAGATATTCGCGCTGCTTCGGCTGCAGCGGACCGGTCGAGGGATCGCTTAGCAGATGCACAAAACCGATGATGTTGGTGAGCGGGGAGCGCAGCTCATACGAGACATGGTGCACAAAATCGATCTTGATCTTGTCGGCATCCTCTAACGCTTCATTGCGCTCGCGCAGCGCGCGTTCGACGTTCACCGAATCCGTCACGTCATGGAAGGTGACAAGCGTCGCGCCATTGGGCAGCGGCACCGTTCGACAGTCGACAACGCTGCCGTCGCGTCGTTCGAGCCTGTCCTCTATTGGCTGACGCCCGTCGATCGCGGTCACAAAGTTGCGCAAGGCTTGCCATGTCGGATTGTCGCCATGGAGCGGTCTCGTGAGCGCGGTTACGGTCTCGATGTGCGGACGTTCGTCCAGCGCCTGCAGCGATAGATTCCACATGCGGGCGAAGGCGGAATTATGCAGGCGCAAGCGCCCATCACTGGCGAACACCGCGACACCTTCCGCGAGATTGTCGAGCGTTTCGCCTTGAACCCGGATCATTTCCTCGAATCGACGGTCGAGGTCGAGACGCTCCGTTACGTCGTGAAACAGATACGTGACGCCGCCATCCGGATCCGGTGTAGTGACGACGCGCAGTGTCCGCCCATCAGGCAAATGCCACGTGTATTCCTTGGCTTCGACGGCCCGATAGGCTTCGTGCAATTGCGCCTTCCACTGCCGGAAATCCTGCTCCTCGGGTAACCTGCGCCTGGTGCGCAACGCGTCGAGGATCGCTGAATCGGTCGGCTGCTGATCGAGGTATGCCGGCTCTAGATCCCACAAAGCCCGATAAGCCGAGTTGTAAAACCGCAGCCGCCGGTCGGCCCCGAACATGGCCACTCCCGTGGACAGTTGGTCGAGGGTGCGGCGGTGCGCGTCAACCATCCGCGCCAGGGCCATCCGCATGCTTTCGGCTTCGGTGGCATCAATCGCAATGCCGGCGCTGCCGGTTTCAGTCCGAAAATCGAAGACGTCGAAGCTTCGCCGCGCGCCGGCCACCACGGCGGGCAATCGGCCGGCAAACGAGCCGCTCGACTGACGCGCCTTCGCGATGTTCTCGCGGGCGGCTCGATCGAGCAGCTCGAACTCCTGTCCAACGGCATCGCTCGGATTGTCGACCTCGACTGCACGCGCGTAGGCGCTGTTGACGAAGCTCAGCCGGCCAGTGGCATCCCGCGTCCACACCGGGGAAGGCAAGACTTCGATCAGCGCGCGCAACGAGGCAACCTCGGTGCGCAGCGCTTCGTGCCTGGACAATAGCTCCACCAGGTCGCGTTTTATTCCACTGGCATCCTTGAGCCGCAAGACCGCGCGCCCGCCAATCGCGCGGCCGTGCGCCTCGATTGGGTGACCGCCCAGCGTGGTCAAGGTCATGGCGAAAGCTTCGCCGCGCTTACGTAAGGCGTCGACGGCTTGTTCCATCGCGCGGGCTCTTTTGACATCCAGCCAGGTGCCGAATGCCAGTACCCGATGCAGAGCCGGGACCTCGATCAGAGCGGGATCGCCGCTCAGCGTCGGCTCATCGCATCCGGCCGGCCAGTCCACAATGACCTGTGGCTCGGATGCGAGCAGCGCGTTGGCACGATCGAGGTCCGTGCGCAAGGCGACGATTTCGTCGCGCGATACGACCTCGGCGCGTGCCAGACGTGCCCGAGTGCGGACCAGCAGAATCGCGGTGACCACCGCGAACAAAATCACCCCGAGCACGAGGACCAATACTGCAATCTCGTGGCGGTCGATCGTGCGGTGAGCGCTGGAGACGAACTCGCGCAGCGCCAGCGCTGGTTGCGGATCGGCGCGGGCGGGACGCGAGAGGGCCGTGCAAAGGACCACCAAGCATGCGCCTTGCCAAGATCGCGCGCAGCCCCCCCTCGTCCGGATCGTGTCCGGCATGCCCCAGTGCCTCTGCTGGCCGCCGCCATCCGCCAGCGGGTCGATCGCGGCAGAGCCCGCGAATCGCCGGACTCTACTCTCAAGCGGATTCGCGCCGAAAGAGTCCAGATCGTGAACGGCGGTTCTGAATGCCTGTTGGACTAGGTCTGGGCGGCTTTTTTGGCCGAGACAGTCAAGCTTTCCGCATTGCGCGCCATGTCTTCCAGATTGATGCGGCTCAATGCGACGCCAAATTCCTGCTCGGCATGGGACAAGGCTGGTAAGACGACTTTGCTCAAGAGCTCCGATTCGACCGGCTGCTCCTCCTCCACCTCGACCGTGCCGGCCGCGCGCAAAATGTCGTTGGCGGTGATCCGCCGTCGATCGCGCGCTAGTTCATAGCCACCGCGCGGACCGCGGATGCCTTTGAGAATGCCCTCGCGGACGAGCGCTTGCAGGACCGACTCAAGGTGCCGAGGCGGCAGACCATGCTGTGCGGCAAGCGTCTTGGCCGAGATAGGTCGTCCTTGTGCGTGGAGCGCAACGTCGATCACCGCAGCGATCGCAAGAACTCCTTTGCGCGGGAGAAGAGGCATTGAACAGTCGGAATGCGGCTGATGGGAATCGTTCTTTTTGGCCCATGTGTATTACACCTGACGAACGTCGAATTGAGCGTCCATTTGGTCGCAGGGCCTAGCGCGTCTCACCCGTGTGTGTCGGTTGAGCCAAAGCCGCCGTCTCCGCGTTCTGTGGGATCCAGTTCGACACATTCAACGAGCTTGACGCGTTGAATGGGAGCGATAACCAACTGCGCAATGCGCATCCCCCGGCGCACGATGAAGACTTCGGCGCCTGCATTCACGAGAATGACCTGCAACTCGCCACGATAATCCGCGTCGATGGTTCCCGGACTGTTTAGGACGGTGACGCCGTGGCGCGCCGCCAAGCCGGACCTGGGTCGGATTTGACCCTCGTAGGCAGCGGGCAGCGCGATGGCGATTCCAGTTGGAATGGCAGCGCGGGCGCCTGGCGCCAGTTCGACAGGTGCATCAGCAGCCACCGCGGCAACCAGATCAAGCCCAGAAGCTTGCTCGCTTTGGTACTGCGGGAGGGGCAGATCGCCGGCACGTGGCAACCGCCTGATACGCACCTCGATCGCCGCCGTCCCGTTCAAGGTTGCTCTCGCAGCTTTGCGGCAATCCGTTCGATGAGGGCGCGGGCCACCGCCTCCTTCGACTGTGGCGGCCAGGAATCCACTCCCGCCGGCGTGATCAAGTGAACCGCGTTCACGTCGCCTCCCATGATGCCGGTGTGCGATGAAACGTCATTGGCGACGATCCAGTCGCAGCCCTTCTTGGCGAGCTTGGCTTTGGCATTGTCGATGACTCGATCGGTTTCAGCCGCGAAACCGATCACCAGCCGCGGCCGTCCGGTGTGGCGATGAGCAATCGACGACAGAATATCCGGATTTTCAGCCAACCTGAGCGTCGGGACCTTGCCGGCCTCCTTTTTGATTTTGTGGCTGCTTGGCTGATCTGTCCGCCAGTCGGCGACGGCCGCCGCGAATATCGCGATGTCAACCGGAAGGGCGCGCTCCACGGCCCTCAGCATCTGCTCGGCCGTTTCGACCTTTACAATCTCGACCCCGGGCGGATCAGGCAAATTCACCGGGCCACTAATCAACACCACGTTCGCGCCGGCGGCGGCGGCTGCAGCCGCAATGGCATGCCCCTGCTTGCCCGACGAACGGTTGGCAATGTAGCGCACTGGATCGATCGGCTCGTTGGTTGGACCGGATGTGACTAGAACGCGCTTTCCAGTGAGAGCACCGGACCTTCCAAGAGCCGCGTCGGCTGCGACGGCGATATCGACAGGCTCGGCCATCCGACCGATCCCGCTTTCGTCGCGCTCGGCCATGGCACCGGCGTTCGGGCCAACCACGCGAATGCCATCGGCGATCAGTTGCGCCAGATTACGCTGCGTCGCTTTGGCTCTCCACATCCGCGGGTTCATGGCCGGCGCAATGAGGATCGGTTTATCGGTTGCCAGCAGGACCGCCGTGGCAAGATCATCAGCATGTCCGTTGGCGATCTTGGCCAAGAGGTCCGCCGTCGCCGGAGCCACCACGATGAGATCGGCATCGCGCGCCATGCGGATGTGTCCGACGTCGAACTCACTCTGGGCATCGAATAGGTCCGTATAGGCGCGTTCCCCGGCGAGTGCGCCTGCCGCAAGGGGAGTAATGAAGCGCTGCGCGGCTGCTGTGAGGATGCAGCGGACGCGACAACCGCGGTCCTGTAGTCGCCGGATCAAGTCGAGCGACTTGTAGGCCGCGATCCCGCCGCCGATGATCAGAAGCACGCGTCGCGTCGCAGCGGCGTCGTCCTGGAAAGACCGCGCCGCGGGCCGTGCCGGCGGCTCGAAGCGGTCAAGCACGTCTTGCCCCGCATGCTCCGCGGCTTCGCGGAGAATGACGCGGACTTCGTCCTCCATCGATCTGCCGCTGCGCGCGGCGCGCAGGCGAAGCAGCGTCTTCAGCCTGTCGTCAAGTTGGCGGACGGTCAGACTGGCCATGCCCCAGCATAGGGGAGGGTTGATTGCATTGCAATCGGTGCAATCAGCGCCCCACCGCCCCTGATGGCCTAAGGCAGGTGCCAAGCCAGCCACGCCAGCAGGGCGGCTATCGCCCATAGGCCGGCAATAGTCCAGCGGCTGCGGCGCGCTTCGCCCTTGTCGATCTCAGCCAGCGTCTGCGGCGACAGCACAATGCCCTCTCGCGTCGCTTCATCCAGTTGGCTGAGGACACGGGCGCCGCGCGTCAACAGGCCGGGGGCGTTGCCGATGAAGTGGCCGAGCTCGCTCGCGCCGAGCGCCGCATTTTCCAGTTTGCCGGCAGGGCCGAGATGCCGCGACATCCACTCCTTCACCACCGGCTCCGCCGTGCTCCACATGTCGAGCTTGGGGTCGAGGGTGCGCGCCACCCCTTCCACCACCACCATGGTCTTCTGCAACAGCAGCAATTCCGGCCGCGTGCGCATATCGAATAGTCCTGTGACCTCGAACAAGAGCGTCAGCAGCTTGGCCATCGAAATGTCTTCGGCAGTGCGGTTATGGATCGGCTCGCCGATGGCGCGGATCGCCTGAGCGAAGCTTTCGACGGAGTGCTGCGGCGGCACGTAACCCGCTTCGAAATGGACTTCCGCAGTGCGGTGATAATTGCGGGTGATGAAGCCATGCAGGATTTCCGCGAGAAACACCCGTTCCTTTGCCCCAAGCCGGCCCATGATGCCGAAGTCGACCGCAATGAGCTTGCCTTCGTCGTCGACGAACAGATTGCCGGGATGCATGTCGGCATGAAAGAAACCGTCGCGTAATGCATGCCGCAGGAAGGTCTGGATCAGGGCGCGGGCAAGCCGCGGCAGATCGAATCCTTTGGCGATCAGCCGCGCGCGGTCCGACAGCGGCGTGGCATCGATCCACTCCAGAGTCAGCACTTCTTTCGTGGTGCGGTCCCAGTCTACCGCCGGCACCCGGAAATCCGGATCATCCTTGGTATTCTCGGCCATTTCCGAGAGCGCTGCGGCCTCGAGGCGGAAGTCCATCTCGACCAGGACCGAGCGCCGCAGCGTGTCCACGACCTCAACAAGCCGCAGTCGCCGCGCCTCGGCGGACAGACCTTCGGCATGGCGCGCCACATAGGTGAAGGCGCTGAGATCAGCGTAAAAGCGTCGCTCGACATTCGGTCGCAGCACCTTGACGGCGACAGCGCGTGGCGCGCCGGCCGCATCGACCTCGGCGCGATGCACTTGCGCGATCGAGGCGGCGGCGACCGGCGGACCGAAGCTTGCATAGATCGAATGGAGCGGTCGGCCAAAGGATGCCTCGACCGCGGCCACCGCCTCGCTTTGGGGAAACGGCGGCATCTGATCCTGCAGCCGCTCAAGATCGTGGGCGAGAGCGGTGCCGACCACGTCGGGCCGCGTCGCCAGGAATTGGCCGAGCTTTACATAACTGGGCCCCAACCGGGTCAGGGCGACCGATAATCGCGCCTCCGCAGTGCCGCCGCCGCGGCGCTCGATCAGTCGTACAAGACGCAGCAACGGCCGCGCCGGCACGGCCACCACGGTCGGATCAACCAGACCGAAAACACCCTCGCGGGCAAAGACGAACCCAGCGCGGGCGAGGCGGACGAGGTGCGCGGGAGCGGCGATCACAAACGCCAGCCGCAATGCAGCGCGACGATGCCGCCGCTCATGGTGCGACAGGACACCCGATTGAACCCTGCGCTCCGCAACATGGCCGAGAATGCTTCCGGCTTTGGAAACCGGCGGATCGACTCGACCAAATAGCGGTAGGATTCGGCATCACCGGCGACCGCGCGACCGAGCGAAGGAATGATGTTGAAGGAATAAAGATCATACAACCTGTCCAACCCGGGCACATCGACGGCGGAGAATTCCAGGCAGAGAAATTTCCCGCCGATCCTGAGAACCCGATAGGCTTCAGCGAGCGCCATTTCGATGCGAGGCACGTTGCGGATGCCGAAAGCAACAGCCGCCGCGTCGAAGCTGCGGTCGGCAAAGGGCAACGCTTCGGCATTGCCCTCCGCGAATCTCACGTTTTTGCCGAGGCCACGATGTTTGGCGCGTTCGCGACCGACGGTCAGCATGTCAGGATTGATATCGCAAACGGTCGCCTGCGTGAGTCGGCCGCCGGCGGCTACCGCACGCAAGGCGACATCCCCGGTCCCGCCAGCGATATCGAGCAGGTCAAAGGCCCGATTACGGGGCGGATCAATGGCGAGAACCAGCGCGTTCTTCCAGGCCCGATGCAGCCCGAACGACATTAGGTCGTTCATCAAGTCATAGCGGGGCGCCACGCTGCGAAACACGTCGTTGACCAGCGCCTGCTTGCCGGTCAGTGGCACGCGCTGATAGCCGAAATCCGCCTGCTTCTCCATGAAAAGACGACCTTACGCTTGTCTGGGCAACGATAGCGCGGCTGGCCGCGCGGCGCTATAAAGGTCATCGACAGCCGCCGTCGATTGGTAAATGGTAGGGTCCTGAATGACCGTCCAATTTCACGTGCTATCGCGACTTTCCGCATTTTTTCGCCGAAAAACGTACGCGAGTCCCATTTCGACTTCCTGGGCTTCAAGGTCCTCGCCTGACGCTCCGGTCTATATGTAAATCTCACGGTCCGGCATCGTCATTCGTCTTGGCGAGGATCGCGGCGACGGCACGCCCGGCTCGATGGTCTATGTTGCGACCACTGGTGTGGGGGAACTTCATCGCGAGCTAACCGACAGAAATATCGGTATAACCGCCCAGGCCTGGACCAACTGGAAAGGGGGCATGACCGAAGTAACCGTCATCGATCCATTCAACAACCGCATCATCTTCGGCGAACCGACCGACAAGGATGCGGCGTAATCGCGCTTCCGTCATGCCTGAACTGCCCGAAGTCGAAACCGTGCGCCGCGGCCTGGAGCCGGCAATGGAAGGCGCGCGCTTTACCAAAGTCGAGGTTCACCGCGGCGATCTGCGCTGGCCGCTTCCCAAAGACTTTATTCAGCGGCTGGAACGGCAAGTAGTGACCGGCATCGGTCGCCGCGCAAAATATCTTCTCGCCGATCTATCGTCGGGCGACGTTCTGATCATGCATCTCGGCATGTCGGGCTCCTTCCATGTATTTTTTAAGCACGACTCCAAGGCGCTCGGCCGCTATTACCACGAGCGCTCCAAACATACGGCACATGACCACGTCGTCTTTCACATGTCCTCAGGTGCCATCGTAACGTTCAACGACCCCCGCCGTTTCGGCTCGATGAAGATTGTGCCTCGCGCCAAGCTTGACTCGGAGCCGCTGCTGAATGGCCTTGGCCCGGAGCCGTTGGGCAATGAATTTGACGCCGACGTCCTGGCGCACGCCTGCCGAGGCAAAAAGACAAGCCTGAAAGCGGCACTGCTTGATCAGCGCGTCGTCGCTGGGCTCGGGAATATCTATGTCTGCGAGGCGCTACATCGCGCTCGGCTCTCGCCGAAACGCGTAGCGGCAACTCTCGCCATGCGCTCCGGCGCGCCGCATGAGCGCGCCGAGCGTCTGGTCGAAGGCATCAAGGCGGTGTTGACAGATGCCGTGAAGGACGGCGGCTCGTCGTTGCGTGACCACAGACTTACAGACGGTGGCCTTGGCATGTTTCAGCATCACTTCCTGGTCTACGACCGCGCTGGCGAGCCGTGCCGCACGCCGGGCTGCACCGGCACAATCAAACGCATTGTGCAGAGTGGCCGCTCGACATTTTATTGTCCGACCTGCCAAAAATGAGTGCAGGTTGCTAGAGCGTGCAAGCGCGGCGAAAGAGAAATGTCATGACGGAAAACATCATCATCGAAACGCGCGGCAGAGTTGGCTTGATCCGACTTAATCGACCCCAAGCGCTCAATGCGCTCAACAGCGCATTGATGCGGGAACTCGGCCAGGCGATTGATCGGTTCGAAGCCGACGATGTCATCGGCAGCATTGTCATTACCGGTTCGGACAAGGCATTCGCCGCTGGCGCCGACATCAAGGAGATGGCGGATAAGACCTTCGCCGAGGTTTACTTCGACGATTTTTGTGCAGCCTGGCATCGCGTCGCCGAAGCCCGCAAGCCGGTCATCGCCGCGGTCGCTGGTTTTGCGCTGGGCGGTGGCTGTGAGCTTGCCATGCAATGCGACATCGTCATCGCCGCTGATAATGCACGATTTGGTCAACCCGAGATCAAGCTCGGTATCATTCCGGGCATCGGCGGCACCCAGCGCCTCACGCGGGCCGTCGGCAAATCCAAGGCCATGGACCTGATTTTGACCGGACGCATGATGGACGCTGCCGAAGCGGAGCGGTCTGGGCTCGTCGCGCGGATCGTGCCGCTTAGCGACCTGCTCGCCGAAGCCATCAAGATGGCGGAAACGATCGCTTCGTTCTCACTCCCCTCGGTGCTCGCCGCCAAGGAAGCCGTCAATCGCGCCTTCGAGACATCGCAGGCTGAAGGTATTCGCTTCGAGCGGCGCGTTTTTCACTCTTTGTTCGCGACCACTGATCAATCCGAGGGTATGCACGCGTTTATCGAAAAGCGACCGCCCAAATTTCAAAACAAATGACGCGCTATCGGACGCAGATCACGCGCACAATGGATTGCTCGGTGACGACTGCTCCCCGCGCCGGAGTAACACCGTGTTTCGTAAGGAAATCACCGATGGTATCCGCGGGCACCAGCGAGGCCCGCGGGGCGGCTGTGCTTTCGGACTGGCCGATCCCGACTGTGGTGATCATGCCGGCGAACCTACCACGATCATCGATGGCCGCCGCACCGGGACCGGAGGCCGTGCCAACATTGTCCGAAGAGTGGTTCAGGGTGGGTCTGGTCGCTTGCCCCGGCGCATCGCCGGCGCCAAGCGACGTGAGCGGTCCGGTGGCGTCGGTCCGCTCACCAAACCCCACCGGCAGGAGATTCCGGCCGGCATACGAGCGCAGTAGTCCAATGCCGCTCGTTGCATCGACCGCAATGCGTTCGGCGTGGCCCAAGCCTGCTACGGCGATAGCACGGCAGTCATCAATAGCCGGTGCTGGTGCAATGACGTATCCGTTGTCGGCCACGACGATGCCGGTGGCGTAGATGACATCGCGTTCCACCTGACTCGCGTCGGCCTGCGGATCGGGAAAGCCACGGAACGTATCGATGACGGCCAACGCGATCGGCGCCATTGTCCCTTCGGTTGCTTGATCGTAAAGCACGGTGATGCCGCGCAATTCGGTGCGGTGGGCCTCAACTCGGGTCGTGAACTCCTTCAACCCTTCCATGCCGGCGATAATGAAAGCGTCCGATTCGAGTTCGCTGTAGTTGATGATGCGGTGTGACACGGGCTTTTTCTCTGCCTCGAACAAGGCGGCGAGCGACGCCTCATAGAGGCGGAATGTCCGGATTTGGATTTGGCCGTGCGCCGAATTCCAACGGCTGCCGGTGCGCGTCAGCCCGTACTGTGGCACGAGCGCGGTCGGCAATCCGAGCCGTGCACCTGTCACGGCGTCTTCGACTATGTGCCAACCGATCACCCGTT
>Ga0070739_10005564_pt1 | contig 14305 bp, 14 predicted proteins | sample Coa_R1_7_FD_66445 | JGI IMG/M metagenome (GOLD analysis project Ga0070739, IMG submission 66445) | Surface soil microbial communities from Centralia Pennsylvania, which are recovering from an underground coalmine fire - Coalmine... | ecosystem: Environmental > Terrestrial > Soil > Unclassified ... | reverse complement strand
ATCCGGAAGCGGTTTGGTCTCGTTAAATTTTCCGCTCACCAGGATATCCGAGAAAGATTCGTTGAGATGATCGAGCATCTTCCGTTCCACCGGGTGATTCAGCCGGATCACCAGTTGGTCTCGAACGAAACGAAGAGAGTGATAATTTTTGTAAAAGCGAACCACCTCCTCCACGGCGACATCGATCTGGTCGGTGACCTTAAACAGATGGAGATCTTCTTGAGAGATCAAGCCTCGTGAGAGAAGCTCATCTTCAACGTACGCGCGCCATGCCTTCCAATAGGTTCCTCCGGGAGAGTCGATAAAAACCACCGGAATCGGATTGGTCTTTCCGGTCTGCAACAGGGTGAGCGATTCGAATCCTTCATCATGGGTTCCAAATCCACCCGGAAAGAGGGCGACCGCGCTCGCCTCTTTGATGAAGAAGAGTTTTCGGGTGAAGAAATATTTGAAGGTCATCAGCTTCGGATCATTCTCGATAAACTCGTTCGCCGCCTGCTCGAAAGGGAGGAGGATATTCAATCCGAAGCTGTCGCTTCGCCCGGCCCCTCCCTGAACCGCCCGCATGATCCCCTCTCCCGCTCCGGTGATCACCATGAACCCCGCCGCGGCGATCTTCCGCGCAAATTCTTCCGCATACGCATAGATCGGTTCCGTGGAGCGGGTTCGCGCGGAGCCGAAGACGCTGATTTTGCGCCGATCCTTGTAGGGCGCGTAGAGCTTGAAGGCGTATCGCATCTCCTTCAAGGCGGTGTGGATGATTTTTAGATCCCCTCGCGTTGCATGATTTTTAGAAAGGGTGAGGGCCGTGATGATGATTTCTCGAACCAGGTCCTCGTTTTCCGAAGGACCCGAGGCGAGCCGAATTAATTCGGCGATTCGTTCTTGAACGTCTTTGGCTTCCATCTAAATTCTTCTTTCCAATCATAAGAGTCATCGCTCTCCCGAATAGAGACCGCATTGATATTATTTCCGAATAAGGCCGTGCTGTCAATATAAATTCCCTTTGAAAGCCCTGATCAAAATGGAAAAAAGCACTTTCTGTCGCCCGCATTGACTCATCGTCGCTTTTTTCTTTACGATGAAGTTTATGGATAAGATCGAGCGTCAAAGAGAACTGGATCGGCTCCATCATGAGATTCGCACAACGAAGCGCTGTCCCCTCTGCGCCGATCGGACGCAGGCCGTTCCGGGGGAGGGGCCGATCGACGCGCGCCTGTTCATGATCGGAGAAGCCCCGGGCGAAGAGGAAGACAAGACCGGACGTCCCTTTGTCGGAAGGGCGGGAATGTTCCTTAACAGCGTGCTTTCCGAAGCGGGGTTCGACCGCGAGAAAATTTTCATTACCAACGCGGTCAAATGCCGTCCGCCGAAAAATAGAAAACCGAAAGCGAGTGAACTGCTCGCCTGCCGACCGTTTCTCGACCGACAACTTGAGCTGGTTCAACCCGAATGGATCTGCACCTTAGGAGCGGTTTCGACGAATCTTTTCTTGGAAGGGTCGCTGACAAAAGTTCATGGGAATGTCTATCCGATCGAATACCAAGGAAGGAAGTACCAACTGTTTCCCACGTTTCATCCGGCGGCGGTGTTCCGTGTCTCCGCTTTGAAAGAAGAGATTCGGAAGGACTTCAAAAAATTAAAGGAGCTGATGAGTTAAACCGCTCCTTCTCTTTGATGGAGCGCCGTTTGGATCACCGATTCAAGCTCGGCCAGACGGAAAGGCTTATTCAAAAAATAGTCGACCCGTTTCGCTTGAATATCGCCGGCCGCTTCTGAATAAGAGGCGCTGGTCAAGATGACCGGAAGTTTTTTGGAAAGGGATTTGATCTTCTCCGCCACCTCCAGTCCCGACATGTGCGGCATCACATAATCGACTAAAACGACCTGGACATCTTCCTCTCGGCACAGGGCCAGCCCTTTGGTTCCTTCTTCTGCCAAAAGCGGCGTGTATCCCATACAGGTCAACGCCTCTCCCATGAAATCGAGGGTCGATTCGTGATCGTCGATGACAAGAACCTTCCCTTTTGAAGCCGACCTTGGTTTTATGTCAGTGATTTGACACTGGCTGTTCATGATCATTCCTCCACTTATCGAGAGGTCATGAGCATAAAGCGTGCCTGTGACCGGGATGGGAAGTCATTTTCGATCCATGCGATATATCAATGTCTTGCGTCACACCGGCGCATCCTCCCTCTATATCTTTGCGCCATTTCTTGCACGTGATATGTAAATTGTTACCTAGCCGCCTGCAGGAGATACATAAATTCGGCGAGTCTTGAAATCAAAATAAATTTGACTCCGGATAAGCGGCTATGCCATAATGACAACAAAAATCCAGGGGTGCCGCCACGGCTGAGAGTCCCGATTATTTCATTATCGATGTCGGGACAACCCTTTGAACCTGATCTGGGTAATGCCAGCGAAGGGAACTTGATCGACATCATGACCTGGCCGCACCCATTTCGGAGCGGCCTTTTTATTTTTGGCAGATGATAACCCTCATAGAGAAAGGATAGTACGACGATGAAGAACTCGCCTGGGAACGCCGATGAAGCGAAGACGACCTTAACCGATCAAAACGAGATCGATTCCCGTGCGCTCACCACCGCCCCCTTCCCCTCTTCCAGAAAGGTCTATGTGCAAGGGACCCAGCCGGGAGTTCGCGTCGCGATGCGCGAGATTCTGCAAAAACCGACGCGCAATATGAGCGGCGAGACGGTTGAAGAAAACCCGCCGCTGGTCGTTTATGATCCCTCCGGTCCCTACACCGACCCCAATGCGACCATCGATATTCGAAAGGGACTTCCCCCGCTTCGGATTCACTGGATTTGGGATCGGGGCGATGTCGAAGCGCTCCCCGACATTTCGTCGGAGTATGGGCGCCGTCGGGCGGCCGACGTTTCGCTCGACTCGATCCGCTTTCAACACATCCGAAAACCGCTCCGCGCCAAACCGGGGAAAAACGTCACCCAGATGCACTACGCGCGGAAAGGAATCATCACGCCGGAGATGGAATACATCGCCATTCGAGAGAATCAGACGCTGGAGGCCGCCCGAGGAAATCCGAAGATCGCCGCGCAGCATCCCGGAAATTCCTGGGGGGCGAGTATTCCTTCCGTCATTACCCCCGAGTTTGTCCGGGATGAAGTCGCGCGCGGTCGCGCGATCATTCCGTGCAATATCAATCACCCGGAATTGGAGCCGATGATCATCGGGCGCAATTTCTTGGTGAAGATCAATGCCAACATCGGGAACTCGGCGGTCGCCTCTTCGATCGAAGAGGAGGTTGAGAAGATGATCTGGGCGACCCGATGGGGTTCCGATACGGTGATGGATCTCTCGACCGGAAAAAACATCCACGAGACCCGCGAGTGGATCCTCCGCAATTCCCCGGTTCCGATCGGAACGGTGCCGATCTATCAGGCACTTGAAAAAGTAAACGGCAAAGTAGAAGAGCTCAATTGGGAGATCTTCCGCGACACCCTCATCGAGCAGGCGGAGCAAGGGGTCGATTACTTCACGATCCATGCCGGTGTTCTGCTGCGATATGTTCCTCTCACGGAGAAGCGGGTCGCCGGCATTGTTTCGCGCGGCGGATCGATCTTGGCGAAGTGGTGTCTGGCGCATCACCAGGAGAACTTTCTCTATACCCATTTCGAAGAGATCTGCGAGATCATGAAGGCCTATGACGTCTCGTTCAGCCTCGGTGACGGGCTGCGTCCCGGCGCCATCGCCGACGCCAACGATGCCGCCCAATTCGCCGAGCTCGAAACCCTCGGAGAGCTGACGAAGATCGCCTGGAACCATGACGTTCAGACGATGATCGAGGGGCCCGGCCATGTCCCGATGCACATGATTCAGGTCAATATGGAGAAGCAGCTGAAGGAGTGCCACGAAGCCCCCTTCTACACCCTCGGCCCGCTGACGACCGATATCGCCCCCGGTTACGATCACATTACCTCCGGAATCGGCGCCGCGATGATCGGCTGGTTCGGCTGCGCGATGCTCTGTTATGTCACCCCGAAAGAGCATCTCGGCTTGCCGACGAAAGAAGATGTGAAGACCGGCGTCATCACCTATAAGATTGCCGCGCACGCGGCCGATCTCGCCAAAGGACATCCGGGGGCGCAGGCCCGCGATAATGCCCTCTCCAAGGCCCGGTTTGAATTTCGCTGGGAAGATCAGTTCAACCTCTCGCTCGATCCCGAGACCGCCAAGGCCTTCCACGACGAGACCCTGCCGGCCGAGGGGGCGAAGGTGGCCCACTTCTGCTCGATGTGCGGACCCCACTTCTGCTCGATGCGGATCACCGAAGATGTTCGCGACTTTGCCAAGAAGAAAGCGTTGGATGAGCAGGCCGCCCTGGAGCTGGGGATGATCGAGAAGGCAGAAGAGTTCAAGAAAAAAGGAATGGAGATTTACCAGTAATCTAAATAACGTTAAACGTGATTCGTTATTCGTTAAACGTAAAAGCGATGACAAGATGTTCTGTTTTTTTCGATGAACAATGAACGTTTAACGGATAGCGAAAAGGAATGACGATGAAAGAAAGAGAGATTCAACCGACGCGCGAGGCCGAGATCACCCGAAACATCGCGCGGGAGTATTTCCGTGAGTTCGATCAGATGATCGAATCCGATGTGCTGATCGTCGGGGCCGGGCCGTCGGGCCTGGTTTGCGGGCGCGATCTCGCCTCTTCCGGCTACAAGGTCGTCATCGTGGAGCAGCTCAATCATCTCGGCGGCGGATTCTGGAACGGCGGTTATTTGATGAACAAGGCGACGATCGCCCATCCGGCGCAAGAGATCCTGGAGAAGATCGGCGTCCCTGTCAAGTCGGTGGCGAAGGACATGTACATCGTCGATCCCCCCCACGCGACGGCGAAGCTGATCGCCTCCGCCTACGATGCCGGGGTGAAAGTTTTGAATATGACGAAGGTGGTCGATCTGGTTTTAAGAGGAGAGGAGCCGCGACTGGAAGGGCTCGTCGTCAATTGGTATCCGCTTGAGGCGATGGGGCATGACGCGGCTCATGTCGATCCGATCGCCCTTGAATCGAAGATCGTCGTCGACGCGACCGGTCACGATGCCGTCACCCTGCAACTTCTGGCGCGACGGAATCTCTATCAAAACATCCCCGGCAACGGAGCGATGTGGGTCGACCGCTCCGAAGAGATGGTGATGGAGAAAACAGGTGAAGTCTACCCGAATCTTTTTGTCGTCGGCCTCTCTGTCGCCGCGGTCTACGGAACCCCCCGCATGGGCCCCGCCTTCGGCTCGATGCTTCTCTCGGGAAGAAAAGGGGCGGAGCTGATTCGGAAAAAACTCAAAAGATAAATGACGTGAGGCGTGAGGCGTCAGGGGTGAGTTCAAAAGATTTGAAGAGAATTTGATCTTACCCTTCACGCCTCACGCCTAACGCCTCACGTGTTTTGCCTCTATGAAAATCATCGCCTTCGGAGACAGCCTCACCGTCGGGTATCTTTCCCCGTTTGAAGCGACCCCCTATGCGACATTTCTTCAGCCGCTCCTCGGTCCGGAAGCGACGATCGACATTGCCGGCGTCAGCGGAGAAACGACCGAAGAGATGCTCCGCCGCTTTGATCGGCAGGTCATTAAAAGATCACCCGATTATGTCATTATTCTCGGCGGGACCAACGATCTCGGCTGGGGGGTGCCGATCGATCAGATTGTAGAGAATTTGATTTTCATGTACACAGCGGCCCAGAAGGCCGATGTGATTCCCGTCGCATGCGCCGTCCCTTCCCTCCTCGGCGCGGACGAGTTTATCCCGCCCCGTCTTCAATTAAACCGCCGTATTCAGGAGACGGCGAAGGAATTGAAGATTCCCTTTGCTGATCTCTTCAGCCCGACGGCCGATCCTGCCGGACGTCTTCGCGAGGAATATTCGCAGGACGGTCTGCACCTGACCACAGAGGGATATCGAAAAATCGCTCATATCATTTATGAGTCGGTTTTCAAAGAAAAGGGATGACACCCAAAGAGAAGGCCGACTTGAACGTTCCAAATCGGCCCTCTCCAAAAAGGTTGGGACGACCCAAATTCTTATTGCGACGAGGTAGGGGGGAGGTGAATAAGGGCCGCCCCAACGGCCATCCCGTTTGACCGCTCGTGAGCAACCAAAGGGGATGGACTCACTGATGGCGCAGGGGGCGTCAAATGATTCGCCGCTCTTTTAAAATGTTCCAAGGCCAGCGCGGCAAGTTCAGACGGCCTTTTTTCGGACGAATAAAGCGCCAGTGAGAGAGCGCCCGAATACTTCATCTCTTCCGATGTCTGGAGCACCTTCGAGAGCAAGAACCACTCCTGCTCCGAAGCGGGATCGATCGACGAATCGATCGGCCCGACATGTTCAAAATGAATATGTCTCACAATGGAAGACAAATTGCGCAGGGATTGGAATGGATTCTCCCCGATGCAAACAAAATGCTCGAGATCGAAATAAAGTTGCAGTGAAGCATTGTTCATTCGACTGATCCACTCCAGGATCTCCCGGGAGGTGGATAAAATAAAATTCGGCTTTGCATCGACCAGGAGCTTCACCCCCGCGTCTTCCGCATGAGGAAGAACCCGTTTTAGCCCCTCCATAAAAAGCTCAATATCTTCTTCCCGCGTCTTGATATTCAGAGGCCCCCCCGCCGGAATCGAGACGCTCTCTGCTTTCAAGGCTTCGGCCAACTTGATACATTCAATGGTGTGGAGGATGCGTACTTCCCGGGCCGCCATCTCGTGCTCGATCCAAGAGGGATAGCCCCACTCTCCCATTGAAGAGATAATATTCGTGTTCAGGTTCGTCACTTTTAAACCGGCGCGTGCCAGGACCGACTGCAGTCTTCGAAGTGTGTTTTGCGACAGCTCGGTGGGATAGGCGTGCGGACGATCGCACATGATCTCGATGGCCGAATAACCGGCGGCGGCAATCTGCTCAACCGCCTCCAAAATAGAATAGTTCCGAAATGAACTGGTGCTGTATGCCGCTTGAATCATTCTTTCCTCACACTTGTTATTCTCTTGCCCGGGACTCTAAAGCAAAGATCGTTCCAAAGCAAAAAGAGGGGTGAGAGGGAAGCTAAGCAGCCTTACAGATATGAAATCGACCCTATTGTCTGCGGAATCAGTAAATGAAGAGAGGTCTATCGGAAGTGATGACGAAATGATTCGTAGAAGAACTGCAAATCATTTCAAGCGAGGTGCACCGGTTTTATCTTTTTCGGATTTGATTTAGATCGAGACTACTGAAATGGATTCCGCAGGACGATCGTCTCTCCCCGCTTGGAGCTGGTCGAGATGATGTCGATCCGGCAGCCGACCTTTTCGGAAATCGCTTCAAGGTAGATCTTGGCATTCTTCGGAAGCCGATCGTACGAGGTCACGCCGGTCGTCGGTTCGCTCCAGCCGGAGAAGCGCTCATAAAGCGGCGTGCACTTTTCCAACACTCTCAACGCCGCCGGCATTTCTCGGTAGACCTTCCCTTCAAATTCATAACCGACGCAGAGCTGAATTTCCGAAAGACCGTCCAATACGTCGAGCTTTGTGATGGCGAGCGAGGTCAATCCGTTCACGCGGACCGCATAACGAAGGACGACGGCGTCAAACCAGCCGCATCGCCGGGGGCGACCGGTGGTGGCGCCGAACTCTTTTCCCTTCGACCGCAACAACTCCCCCATTTCGTTATTCAACTCGGAGGGAAAAGGGCCGCTTCCGACCCGCGTCGTATAAGCCTTGGCGACCCCCAATACTTCGTTGATGAGGGTCGGTCCGACGCCGGTCCCGGTACAAGCGCCGCCCGCGGTGGCGTTGGAGGAGGTGACGAAAGGATATGTTCCGAGGTCGACATCCAAGTGCGTTCCCTGCGCCCCTTCGAAGAGGAGCCGCCGGCCCTGACGAATCGCCTCGTGAATCAATTGCCCGGTGTCGGCGATGTACGGTTTGATCCGCTCGGCATACCCCATATATTCTTGGTAGACCTTCTCCAGATCAAATCCTTTGACCTTGTAGAGCTGCTCAAGGAAATAGTTCATCTCGACGAGATTGGTCGCGAGCTTCTCCCGGAAAAGATCTGGATCGAGCAGATCGACGACCCGAATCCCGATCCGCGCCATCTTGTCGGCATAGGCGGGACCGATGCCTCTTCCGGTCGTCCCGATTTTTCGCGTTCCCTTTACCTTCTCGCTCTCTTTGTCGATCGCCTTATGGTAGGGCATGATCAGGTGGGCCGCTTCGCTGATGAAGAGGCGTCCCGAAACGGAAATTCCGCGCGCGGAGAGCCCGTCGATTTCTTCCAGCAGGGCGCCCGGGTCGACCACGACGCCGTTTCCGATGACGCCGATTTTTCCCGGATGGAGGAGGCCGGTCGGAATCAAATGGAGGACAATGACATTATCGCCGCTCACGACCGTATGTCCGGCGTTATGTCCCCCCTGATATCGGACGACAAAGTCGGCCGACTCCGAAAGAAGATCGACGATCTTCCCTTTCCCCTCATCGCCCCACTGAGATCCGATTACTACCAGATTCATATCGATTCGTCCTGATCCAAGTCATTAAAAAAAGGCCATCCGGCCTTGTAAGAGCAGTCCCATCATAGGTTTTATCAATTTTATTGTCAAGACAAAACCTTGACATCGCTCGGTTCGGATGTTATTATCCTCAACACATTTAGATGGGGCTGTAGCTCAGCTGGGAGAGCACAAGGCTGGCAGTCTTGGGGTCAGGGGTTCGATCCCCCTCAGCTCCACCAAAGTTTTCAAAGGGTTGGGAAACCAGCCCTTTTTTTTCGTCCAAACATTGGCCAACTCTGAGGGGAAGAACGGGATATTTTATCCTGAAAAACCTTCATGAAGGCCGACCCATCCTGGCGCGTTAGGTTCGGAATGAACTTCGAGTACTTCTGCAGCATTCGAATCGTGCTGTGTCCTAACATCTTCGCCACCCACTCCGGATTCTTACCCGATCCGAGCATCAGTGTCGCAAGGTATGGCGTGTTTGATACAGGGTCCTCAATCGAATCCCCGCCTCTTCGAGGGTTGGATACCAGACCCGGTTCCGAAGGTTCGTGGTATCCAGCGCGCCGCCGATTGCGTTCGGAAATACATACCGACTCGGCCATAAAACGATCGCTCGCTGTTTTAGCATGACCTGTTTTCTTCTTGAAAATTGGGTGATTTCAACTGCTTCTTTTCTCCTCTTCGCGCGACGCCTTGTTACGCCTCTACTGACGCTGAACATGGGGGCTCCTCACCAGGCTGGCCCGCATGACACGATGAGGTCAACCGTCATAGCAACCGACGGCTTTGCGCCAGAACCGGTATTCCTCATAGCCAATAGCTAAAAAAGGCTTTAAAAAAGACTTTATTGACTTTTCTACTAAAATGAGGTACTTTTTTAGTACATTATTTAGTACAGTAAACTTTCGTAGAAAGGAGTGACACATATGAAAGCCAAACTGACCGAGGATGTCATTCCCGTCACCGATTTTCGCGCCAACGCGGCTGAGCTGATTCAGAAGATTAAGAAAACGCGCCGACCCCTTATTTTGACACAGCATGGGCGGTCTGCGGCCGTCGTCGAGGATATGAAAGAATATGAAGACCGACTTGAGCGCTTAGAACTTTTGGAAGCAATTGTCCGGGGACTTCAGGCAGCCGAAAAAGGAGAGCTCGTTTCGCATGAAGAAGCGATGCGGCAAGTGGATGCGCTGCTAAATGGCTAGGCGGCCACATGCTGTTTTTTGGACCCATCCGGCACTTCAGAATTTATTGGAAATCGCTCAATACATCCAAGCGGACAACCCAACCGCGGCCAAAAAGCTTGTCAAAAAAATTAAAACCAAAGTGTCCCGACTTGGCCAATTTCCCAACTCCGGTCGCATCGTCCCGGAGTATCCTGCCTCGGGTCTGCGGGAAGTAATCGTAGATGATTACCGTATCATCTATCGTGTTCTTCCGAACAAATCAACTGTCCAAATTCTTGCCGTACGACATGGTGCAAGACCGCTTGATACTTAAAAATTGTGCACCGATGTCACGGGCTGACTTTAACTTCTGTCCCTCCCCAAAAACGGACGGTTTGGCCTGAATACAGGGTCCGAAAATAGTCTTGGAAGAGCTAAAGGTGGGTATGCCTTTTTGATCTTCGTAATGGTGATCAAGATACAATCGAAAAGGCGCTATACAGGAAGTACTACTTTCTTGAACCGCCTTGGTTCGTCGTGAGAGATGCGCCAGGCCATACGGTGTAAAAACAGACCTTCCTATCTTTCTGCTCTTCCAAAAGCTTACTATTATCCCTTGACAGTATCTAATCCAGTGTTAAGCTTTTAACATTAATCGATTCGTATTCCACCGATAAGAGTGGCGTCGGGGCGAAAGACGACGCTGCAAAACCACTGGCCTTCCTCTGCATGAGATTGCAGCGGGTGGCATCATGGGTTGCCGAAGTGGAAGGAGGACGCTTTCTCTCCTTCCTGAAAGAGGAGGAAAGATGGTCCCATCCCGCCTTGAAATTTCTCTCTTAAGAATTTGCCAATTCAGATCCGCCTCTTCGCTTCGCCTCAACACCCGCAAAGCGTTATTTTTCATTAAAGCATGTCTTCATCCGAGATGGAGGATGTCGCACGATCCATGGACCGCCTCTTTCGAGGCCCGGACGGACGCTTATGAGGAATGAAGATGAAGAGGACCATTTTAATCGTTGACGATGAATTCGGTTCGCGGGAGTCTCTGAGAATGATCTTAAAGCCCCTCTATCACATTGAGGTGGCGGCGGATGGGAGGAGCGCATTAGAGATCATGGAGCGCACCCGGGTGGATTTGGTGACCCTCGATTTAACGATGCCGGATCTGCCCGGAGAGGACGTTCTGAAGATCATTCGAAGAAAATTTCCGGCGACCGATGTGATTATCGTCAGCGGAGGTGGCACACTGAAGAGTGCGATCGATGCGATTCGATTTGGAGCGTCTGACTTTATCGTAAAGCCGTTTAAAATCACCGATCTTCTAAACACAATCAATGCCGTGTTGAGTAAGAAAAGAAGGAAAGAGGAGCTCAAGGAGTTCTTAAACGGTATCGGCGACACGTTCGGAATGGATCTCTCATTGCCTGAAGTCATGCAGCATTTGAAAATACTGAAAGGAACTTTGCAAACGTCAGCCGGCGCATCGGAGCCTGATGCTGATTACAACGCTCAATCAGGTTCAAATTGGCGATCGCAGGAAACGCCGCCCTCAAATAAAGGAGAGCCGATGCCGCTGGACAAAAGGCGTTGCCGCCGGATCCCGTTTAAAACCTCTGCCTTAATCGCCAAAAGCGGTGACCCAATGCTCCATGCGGTCGCCGTTCGCGACATCTGCAAGCTTGGAATTGGAATCTACACAACGGAGGTGTTTCATAAAAGAGATCGTGTTTTCCTTGAGTTGACACTCCCGAACGAGAGAGAAGAGATGATCCAGGAAGTTTTTCCTGGAGAAGTAGTATGGACGGAGCGGCCGCAGGGGATGAATCAAGCGGCAGTCGGCATCAAGTTCTACTCGGGTCATCAGCAGCAAAACAAGCTGGATGCGTACATTCAATATATCGAGAAGGGATTAAGTCGTAAAAGTAAGGATTCCATGTAATCCACCGGAGGGCGGCGGCCCGCCTCCCTACTTTTCCCCCGGAGTTCGGCCGGGCCGCCGCGATCCGTCCGGCTCAATCCAAGATCTGCGCACCGATAAATAAACCGAATTTCAAGCGGAATTAGACTTTCCCGCGATTGAAGCGAGAGGGAGTCCCTTACCTTTTCCGGTCAGAAGCCAATCGGTGCTCACCCGACCAAGCGCGGCGATTTTGACCAGAAGCTCCGGGCGCGGAATTCGGCGGCGCTCATACATGCTGATGTAATTCTGCGGGAGCTTAAGTATCTTCGCGAATTCCTCTTGCGTTTTCCTACCGCGGACAGCGCGGATTCGCTCGCCGACCTCCTTCGGTGAAATTGCACTCATCGTCTTCCTCCTAATCCATTCAATCGTTCGATATACAGCAAAAGGTTATTTCCAATTCGGATAAGATATTGAAACGGATTCAAGAAGTCAAGCTGTATCTGCCGTATCTGTATCTGCCGTATCTGCCGTATCCGCTCCTCCCGATCATGACCGCTGCGCGACACGATTGTGGCCCGTTAGGCGCTCTTTTATCTGGAAGGATTAGAAATCATCCTTCAGGAAGGTGCGCTTTCGTTGCCGGAAGTTTGACGGTTCTAAAAGCAGAGCTTACCCTGGCAGATCCCGGACAGAAACAAAACTGGAGAGTTTGATCGTTCGGATGGCACAGGAGAATCGAAGTTGGGGAGATGAACGGATTGTCGGGGCTTTGGCCCATCTCGGTGACCAGATCAGCGATCAGACGGTTGGGAATATTCTAAAGCGAAAGGGCATCCTTTCAGCAGATCATTGGATCGGTTGGGATTAGAAGAATTGCGCTGCCTCCCCGACGTCCGAATCTAAATGCTTTTTCAGAGAGGTGGGTGCGATCGATCAAGGAGGAGCGCCTCTCGAAAGTGATTCTGTTTGGGGAGAGATCCCTTCGGCGTGCGATCGGTTGTCGAGAAAGGCTGGGTGGCCTTTGATCATCGGAAGGCCGCATGAATATTTTACCCATACGATCATAAATTTATTCAGCAGAGAAATCCATTCTTAGGTTTGAGGAAACCTCATTTAATGCATGGTCAAGCGTCCAGAGCAACACATTGGTTAATCGGGCCGAAGCAAGCAAATGAATATCAATGTACCCCAACCCTTTCCCCATCAGACTGCAATTCTCGATAAATTCCATCACCTCTTCATGATCGGCCTGTGTCACGCTAGGGAGTGCCTGAAGAAGAGAGAGGATTGCATCCCTGTTCTTGAGCGTTCCGCAAGCAATTTCTCCAATAATGAACGGATGGCAGAGCACCTCTCCATTATTCAATAGAGTTGCCAGCCCCGGATCTCCCTTTCGCAGATGTTTCACCCATACAGAAGTGTCGACAAGAACCATCTCTATGTATTCCCTTTTCTTCGCCGTGGGATTAACTTTAATTTCTTTTCCGTTCCCCCTAGCTCAGCAAGTCTCCTGCTACTTTCTTTAGCAATGAGTGCTTCTAGACCGAGCCTTACCAGAGATGTTTTCTCCTTAATCCCAGTCAACTTCGATGCTTTTTCAAGGAGTTTGTCCTCAATATTTAATGTCGTCCGCATTGTCACGCCTCATCAATAAGTAATATGCATTATTATTACATATGAATGCATATATTTCAACCATTCGGTTGGACAAAAATTGAGACTTCTTGTTGAAGTCCTCATGAAATATTGCTATCTGTGAAGGGATGAAGAGGAAGTACTCCAACGAGGGCTGCGACATTAGCTCTGCTCGGGAGTTTCAATCGAAAACACGCCCTGGAGTCGGCCAAAATGTTTCCCATTCCAGGTCAGTATTCGATCAGCATGGACTTTTCTGGCACAGGCGGCAATAATGACATCATAGGTTAACCTGCCTAAGATTCGCTTGCTTTCACAGTCACGGATACCTGCCAATATTCCATGGCAGTCAAGGCAATCACATCTGTGTCCGCCCAGTTGACATCGAGCAGCATCCATGCGTCTTGAGAGGAAATCCGATGAGGAACCGGAAGGCGGGTGAGCACTGCATATGATAAAAACGATCAAGTGGAAAGCGCATTGCAATAGAGCTGCCGCATCATACGAGGCGGACGAGGCACCCATCTTTAGAGAGCGCGAGGATCTGGAAGAAGATGCTTTAATACGAAAGTGGCCCAAAGGCGACTCCCGCCGAAGCCGGGTGTGTCACGAAGAGCAGGGAGGACAGCGTGGCAACCAATGGAGATTCCAGTGACTTGCTTGATTAGGCTCGTTGCGCTTTGTAGGGCCATGTTGTCTTCTCCTTTCCCAGAGGACTACCGGAAGCCAATGGATGTGAGTATCGCGGCTGCCCCGGAGGGCGCGCAGGATGTTCTCCTGAATTTATCCTCTCGCTTCTCCTTAAAGAATCTCAACCCCCCAAGAGGGGCGTTTTTCAGCGACCCGCTTCAAATTCTTTTCGGCTTGGATCAGCGATCACCGCTTCCACCGGAAAGTCGCGCGCGCGCCAAGCGTCCACCCCGCCGGCCAAAGGCCGGACCTTCGTGATGCCGTTCCTCTTGAGGAGGAGGGCCATTCGGGCGGCCATCACTTCATTGGGACAAGCGCAGTAGAGAATCACATCCCGATCCCGCGGGATTTCCTGATGCCGCTGCTCCAATTCTTCTA
>Ga0070739_10005563_pt1 | contig 14306 bp, 8 predicted proteins | sample Coa_R1_7_FD_66445 | JGI IMG/M metagenome (GOLD analysis project Ga0070739, IMG submission 66445) | Surface soil microbial communities from Centralia Pennsylvania, which are recovering from an underground coalmine fire - Coalmine... | ecosystem: Environmental > Terrestrial > Soil > Unclassified ... | reverse complement strand
TCAAATCGGTGCCGGTGCCGGAACCGTATTTGAAGAGCATCGCCTCGCTGTGGGCCAGGCGCATGATGTCTTCCATGTTGTCCGCGACAGACTGGATGAAGCAGGCGCTGCCCTGGGGATATTCGTATTGAGTCGGGGCGCGCTCGGCTTCTCCGGTTTTGCGGTTGTAAAACCAATTGCCTTTGGCGGAATTTTTGCCGATGCCGTATTGATGATACAGACCGACGTTGAACCAGACGGGCGAATTGAACGCGCCGTATTGGTTGAGGCAAAGCCAGGTGAGTTCGTCGTAGTAAATTTCGCCGTCGGCCTTGGTGAAATAACCGTCCTGAACGCCCCAATCGGCGATGGTGCGGCAAATGCGGTGGATCAACTGGCGCACGGAAGTTTCGCGCTCGGGAGTGTTCAGTTCGCCGTAAAAATATTTCGAGACGACCACCTTGGTGGCAAGGATGGACCACGACTTGGGCACCTCGACATTTTCCTGTTTGAAGATCACCTTGCCGGAATCGTCGGTGATTTCAGCCGTGCGTTTTTCCCATTCGACCTGGTCGAAGGGTTTGACTTTGGCGTCACTGAATACCCGCTGGATGGGGATGGTTTTATGAGAAGGAGGGGTGCTCTTGAGAGTGCGAACGACAGCGGGAGTGTGAGCCTGACGACGGCGCTTCCCGCGAGATGCGGGCGCGGACAGTACTTGGTCGTTGGTGTCTATCATTGGTATTACCTTTCCAACCGATTTTTAGTTTATTTAAGGTCGTGCCCGGACATTTCCGCGAAGACAATGGGGCCAAAAACTGCAAAAACGTGCCATTTTCCAGTTTTTTGAGTCCGTTTTTACCGGCTCAAAAACCCCTTTCCGTGGGGTGTGTGGAAAAATACTCCACAACCTGTTGTGGTAGCAAGAAAAATTTGCAAAAAAGTTACGATAACGATATTCGCACGGCAAAATGAATCAAAATAGCTGGCGGAGAATGGCTTTCGGAAGTTATTCGCATGACCACAAGAGCAAGGTTTGTGAATAAAGCACCTTTTTATCGCCCACACTTGTTGCCACAGATCACACAGATTTTATGGAGAGATCTTAAACGCCTCATTCATTGATTTAGCCACAGATTACCCCGATTTCACGGAAAGATTTTGCGGCCACCCTTCTACTGAACCCACTCTATTCGTATTCTGTGAAATCCGTGCAATCTGTGGCTCAACGCCGTTTCGGTAGCAGCGCACGATTTTGAGACTTAAAGCTCCGTTTCGGTTCCACAGTTTTTGGACGCGGCTTGGGAATTAAAATGATTGGACAACCTTCGTAACCGAATGCGCGGCGGATTTTGTCCGCGAGATATTTTTTATACGGTTCGGAAAAAAGTTCATCGCGGTTCACGAACAGCAAAAACGTCGGGGGCGCCTGGCGCGTTTGGGTCGCATAAAAAAATTTCAAGCGATGTCCCGCCGCGCTGACGGGTTGACGCCGCTCGACGGAATCGTTGATGGTGCGGTTCAACAGGGCGGTCGGGATTTTCTGGCGCAATTGCGCGGCGACGTATCGCACCGCTTCGAGCAAACGATCCAAATTGAAGCCGGATTTTGCGGAGGTGAAAATCACGGGAGCGTAATCGAGGAAAAAGAGATGTTGCTGCACCCATTGGCCGAATTCGCCAAGGGTGGTCATGCGTTTCAGGCGGCGCTCGTCGCGATTGCGGTTTTTGGCGCTGCGTCGTTCGATTTCCTCCTCGCGCGCTTTGCGCACCTGTTCCTCGACGAGGTCCCATTTGTTCACCACGACGATGCAGGCGCGGCGTGCTTCCACGATTTTGTCCGCCACTTTTTTGTCCTGCTCGGTGATGCCCATTTCTGCATCAAGCACCATCACCGCGATGTCGCACCGCGCGATGGATTCTTCCGCGCGATTGACGCTGAAAAACTCGATCGAATCATCCACGCGCCGGGCCTTGCGCATGCCGGCAGTATCAATCAAAACGTAGGACTGCCGCACGCCATCGGTGGCCACCTCGAACGGTACGTCCACCGAATCGCGCGTTGTTCCCGGAATCGGGCTGACGATCACACGCTCGGATTGAGTCAGCGCATTGATGATCGAGGATTTGCCGACGTTTGGCCGGCCGACAATCGCCAGCTTGATCGGGCCGCTAAGAACGTTTTCAGTTTCTTGTGCACCACTTTTCTGCTCGTCCCTGACCACGGAACTTTTGGCCTCGGCTGGCTGCTCCTTGGGCAAATATTCCAGCGCGGCGCCCATCAACGCCTCGATTCCGCTGCCGTGGATCGCGGTCACAGGAAAAATATTCTCAAAACCAAGCGCGGAAAATTCCGCCGCTCCAGCTTCAAAACGGAAATTGTCCACCTTGTTGGCTGCTACGAGCACCGGCTTGCCGGATTTGCGCAAACGTTGCGCCACTTCGCGATCCAGCGGCACCATGCCTTCCTGGACATTGACCACCAATACAATCACGTTGGCCGCCTCGATGGCCAATTGCACCTGGTCGAGCGCGGCTTTCGCGATGACATCGTTGGCTTTTTCGCCACGCTGCAATCCGATTCCGCCTGTATCCACCAGCGTGAAGGCGCGTCCGCCCCATTCCACTTCCGCGCTGACCCGGTCGCGGGTGACACCGGGTTGGTCATGAACAATGGCGATGCGGCGTCCCGCGATGCGGTTGAACAGCGCGGATTTTCCAACGTTTGGTCTGCCGACAATGGCAATTAATCCTGACATATCCTCACCATGCCGCACCGCAGACCGGGGCGAAAGTTAAAAGAATCGAAGCGGAAAGCGCGGCGGTTTGCCAGTTTATCTGGACTTTGCAGGCCGTTTCTTTTATGCTGCGGTTTGTCAGCAACAAAAAATTCGGATGCGCACCTGTTCACAACCGCTTAATGAGGAAGGCCGCCAATGGGCCGTCTTATGCCGGATTTAAGGTGATGCAAAACACATCGAGCAATCCCGAACATGCGGCGGGGGTTTGCGCCATCATTGTCACTTACCATCCCTCGGCCGCGCTCATTGAAAATGTGCAAGCCATCAGACCGCAAGTTGCGGAACTGGTTATCATTGACAACGGCTCGGACGAAAAATCGGCGAAGCTGCTGCTTCAATTGGAAAAAACAAGCAGCGTGCGCGTCATCCGCAATGGAAAAAATCTCGGCATCGCGGCCGCATTAAACATCGGCATTCGCCATGCCGCAGCAGCGGAGTTTGCCTGGGTTGCGACATTCGATCAGGACAGCACCGTCACCCCAGGTTTCATCGAGGCGATGCTTGGCGCCTACCAATCATCCGCCGATAAGGAGAGGGTGGCGCTCGTCTCTCCGGTCCACTGCGTTTCCGAAGAAGAATGGAAAAAGCGCAGCCAGCGATGCAAAGGCAATTCCACAGCCTGGGTGGCCATGACTTCGGGCAGCCTCATAAAAACCAGGGTGTTGATGGAGAACGGACTGTATGATGAGACCATGTTCATTGATTACGTGGACTTCGATTTTTGCCTGCGCGCGCGCCGACGCGGTTTCAAACTGAGACGCGCAGGACGGGCCTTTTTGTTGCATTGCCTCGGAAGTTTGGAAGCGCACCATTTTTTCGGCATGACACTTGCCCTCACCTCCCACAACGCCACGCGATGTTACTATATCATGCGAAACCGCGTGCTGATGTACCGGCGATATGCGCTGTCGTTTCCATTTTGGGCATTTACCGATTTCGTGTGGATGCTGGTTGATTTCGCGAAAATCATTTTCTTCGAGAGCGAAAAGCGCGCCAAGTTAAGCCAGGCATTTAGAGGAATTCGTGACGGGCTGGCTGGCATCTCGGGACCGATGACTCCAGCCGCGGCCTGAATTGTATGGATTCGCAGAAAACCAACAGGCCGCCCGTAGGCGTCGTCATCGTCAACCATAATCTGAAGGATTCGCTCCGGGAAACGCTCAAATCGTTCAAAGCCGTCAACTATCCTGCGCTGCAAATTGTCGTCTCCGACAATGCCTCGACCGATGGCGCGCAGGAAATGGTCCGCACGGAATTTCCAGACGTCCATCTGCTGGCGCACAAGGAGGAACAGGGTTACGCGCGCGCGGCCAGCCTTGGCATGGCATATCTTGCGGACAAAACAAAATACATTTTCAGCACGACCAACGATGTCACTGTGGACCCGGAAATCCTGAATGTGCTGGTGGATTACGCGGAAAAAAATCCGCAGGCAGGCGTGATGGGAACGCGGATTTATTTTTTCGACCGGCCGGATGTGCTTTGGCATGCCGGCGGGAGCATCAACCCGCTGCACGGCCACACTCGGCACTTCGGGTGGGAACGCAAGGACAACCCGCGATATGCGCATGTGCGCGAGTGCGATTACGTGACGGGGTGCGGTTATCTGCTCCGGTCCGATGTGTTGAAGCGCATAGGTTATTTCAAGGAAGACCTGGTTTTTTATTCTGAGGATGCAGAACTGTGTTATCGCTTCCGCGACGCGGGTTACAAGGTAATGTACATCCCCGATGCAAAGATGTGGCACAAAACCGGCACGACACTGGCCAAAAACCGTCCGGTGCAGCTTCAATACAGCACGCGCAACCAGCTTTACCTGCTGCAACATTATCGCGTCGGTTTTTATCCGCTGACACTTTGGGTGCATCTGCTGATCGTTTCGCCGATCAAGATGCTGATGTTTGCGGTGATTGGCCGCGGGAAAAATTCCATCGGCATCTATCGCGGCATTCGCGATTGGTGGCGCGGGAAGTATGGATGGATACGGTGAAAAGACTTGGAGTGATGGAGAGGTGAAGAGATGGAAGAATGGAGTGGTGGAAAAACGGAGTAAGGGAGGATGAGAAATAGTTTCAACTGATTACAAGTTTTTTGATTCACTTTTGAATCGCGATTCTTTCAAATAAAAAAATAAAATTTCACTCTTTTAATCAAAAATTGGCGCTATGGCATTTGAAGTCCGGGCAAATGCCATAGCGATTTTATTTGGCTCCCTCCTTTTGTCGAGAACAATATAAACCAGATGGAAAATGTGCGGGCAGTTAAATCAGCGTTCCATTATAACTTTCCGAGCTGTGTGGCGTTCCCAACAAGCATCAACCGTTTAGTTTCTTCCACACAAGAAAATGGTCTTGCGGACAACTCACTTCTTTAATGCGCAACGATTCGATAGAACCTCTGCGTATTTGCGGCGGATGGGTCGGTGATGCTGCCCTGATTCCCGGAGAACGAGATAGTTCCATTCAAAGTTTGCCATGCGGGATCAGTGAGATTGTCTTTATATTGCACCTGGTAGGTTTGCCAGGGCGTCACCTGCCAACTGATGGTCGGCGCCGAGTTGTTTGCAGGGACAAAAACAATTTCAGCCGGGAACGCGGGCGGTGAATTTGAGGAGTAAAGATACAAGGCAAAGATGTCGCTTGACTGATTGAAATCCTGCGTCACCAAATCGTCGCTCCAACTTTGGAAAACCAGAGTTAGGGCGTCCGCGCTGAAAACGGGCATCAAAGAACGACCGGCAGACGCTGAATTACCATAAACGCTTGTGGTGATGAGCGTCGTCGTGCCATTGGTGCGGTCATAAAGATAAATTTGAGGAGCGCTGCTGCCGAAACCGGCGACGAGATTCGTGGCAACACTGCGATACGCGATGAACCGCCCGTCGGAACTGATGTCCGGCGAATCGGAATTGCCCATGCCACCGCCGGTCGAATTGTAATTCATGCTGATGAGCATGTTCGTCTGCTGTTGAAAATCGTAGAGATAAACCTGGTTGGTGCCGTTTGTGTCCTTCGCGGTGTAAACCATGCAACGCGAATCGCCGCTGAAGCGCAAACCCGCGTGCCACGGGGCGAATGGCGTGCCGAGAATGACGTTGTTGCTGGCTACAAGATCCAAGGCGTAAACATGGTTGCTGGCCACATAACCAACGCGTGTTCCATTCGGGCTGATGCCCGCCGCACCGACCGATGTAATGGAATTGCTGTAAATGGGTGAGCCAAGCTGCATATCCCAGATATAAAACGGGCCTGAATTTGGTGCTGCGACAACGTATCGTCCATCGGGAGTCATTGCGGCCAACGTGATTGAAGAATTGGTCGGGAGCACCCGCGTGATGCTGCCTTGCAAATCCCGCCAAAAGAGGTTGTCGAACCCAGCAGCCGGACCGCCCATGACGAGGTTTCCCGCCTTGCTGTGAAACAGAACGTAGCGGCCATTGGTGCTGATCTGGGGCGAATAAGAATCGGCATTGCCGGGAGCGGTCTGGTTCGTATTGATGCTGACCAGAGTTGTGTTGCTGAGCTGCAAATCCCTCACGAATACTTGTTTTGTAACAGTCGTAACGAAATTGCTTGCGCATGCGAACGCCACGTATCGCCCATCGCCGCTGATGGCCGGCGTGTCCGATTGTCCATTGCCGGGAGTCCCACCATTTGAAATCACGCTTGCCAGGGTGATCGCGCCGGTCAGCAAATCGCGCACAAAAATATTTCGGAACCCGTTTGTTACGCCTGACACAAAATTTGTGGTGTCGCTTGAGAACGCGATGTAACGCGCGTTGGCGCTGATGGACGAAAGGTAAAGATTGAAATGACCTGTCGGCGTCAGCGAAGGCAGTTCATTGCGGCGGACGGAAATCAATTCAGTGTCTTCATTCACAAGGTCGCGCCCAAACACGTCATAGGCGTTGTTATTGTCCCCGGCAACCAGGCTGCCGTCCGGTGCTTCAAAGGCGACAAACTGGCCGTTCGTGCTCATTCTGGGGAAGGTCAATGCGTTCGATGTGGAACCCGCGCCGTTCGTGTCCACGTCAACCAATTGCGTGACGCCCGCCTGCAGATCACGACGATAAAGATGATAACCGGCATTGACGGAATTGCTGGTGAGCCCCGTCGCGCTGCTCATGAACGCGACAAATTGTCCAGTGGAATCCATCACCGGCCAGTCGCAAACGGTGTTGGTCGGCACGGCATTGCTCGCCAGAATACCGCTGACAAGCGTGGTGGAATTGCTGTTCGCGTCCCAGACATAAACCGCGCTGGTTGCGCCGTTGGTATTCAGATTGCCAACAAAAGAGACGAACCGCCCGTCTGCACTCATGTCCAACGAGTGGTAATTGGTTTCCGAACACAGCAACCCCGCAGCCGCGTTGGTGTTGATGATGTCCGTGAAACCGGAAATGGTGTTGTAGCGCAAGACAACGGCTGCGGCGCCATTGGTTGTGGTCTTGCCGGTTTGATAGACCAAATATTGGCCGTCGGGCGTCATGACCTGATTGAAGGAGACGCCATTGGTGATGTTAAAAACAGTTGGGAGGACGGTGTGCGAATAGGCGCTTGCGCGCGTGGTCACACCAGCGACCAAATCGCGGACGTAGATTTCAAAAATGTTGGTCACGCCGGGAACCAGGTTGGTTGCCGTGCTGTAGAACGCAACGTAGTGGCCATCGGGCGTGATGCAGGGAAAATCGGACGCGCTGGTGGGCGCTGTTCCCATCGCTCCGGGACTGGCCAAAACTGTCGAGGCCAGTTCCATGTCGCGGACAAAAACGTCTTCCAAATTATTGCTGTCGTTGGTGACCAAATCGCTTGCCGCACTCACAAACGCGACGAAACGCCCGTCCGGACTCATTACGGCACTGTGCGAACTCCCGTTTCCGCCAACGCCATTGGTGTTGACGCTGACCAAGGTCGTGACGCCGTTGACCACGTCGCGCATGAACAGGTTATTATAGAAGTTTTTTGTCCCCGCCACGATATTGGAAGCGGTGCTTTCAAACAGCGCGAACTGTCCGTTCGTGGAAATGGCGATTGGGAACGAATCGGCGTTGCCGCCGCCCGTGCCTGAAGAGTTGATGCTGACGAGGGTCGTTGTGCTATTGGTGCGGTCGCGCAAAAAGACATTCTGCACGCCGCGATACATCGGCGAAAATGGAGCGTTATTGGTGGCAAGGACGAGATTGTTTGCGGAACTTGCAAAAAGCACGTATCGGCCATCCTGACTGATCACCGGAAGAAAAGAATCGCCGCCGCCGCTGGTTGGAGGCGGGCCGATGGCTGGGCCGGAAACTGTTTGAAGCGGTCCGCCCGCCAGGGCCGGAATAATACAACTTAGCAAAATGAAAATGGCGGCGGTTTGGCGGGACAATATGCGACGCCGGTATGATTCCTTTATCATAGGAGTACAGCAACCTCTCGGTTCAACTTGGCTTGGACGATTGGAATTATCCTTAATTTGACTCGAATGTCAATCAAATCCGGTTTTTTTCAATGCCTGAATTTCAGGAATGCCGCCGCTGCGCTGGACCAATTTCGCTTGGTTGCCTCCCGACGACCGCGTGCGCCAAGTTTTTCGCGCAATCCAGCATCTGCAATCAATCGCGCAAAGGCCCTAGACAACGCAGTTAAATCGCCTTCTTCCACGAGCAGGCCAGTTTCGCCATCAAGCACGGCTTCTTCCGCGCCGCCACTGCGATAGGCAACAACCGGCTTTCCATGAAAGCCGGCGTCCAAATAGGTGATGCCGAAACCTTCCACGCTGTGTCGCAATCGGCGGCTGGTCATCGCGTAAATGTCACATTGCGCGTAAGCATCGGCCAACAATTCCGGCTCTACTTCGCCAAAATTTTCGAATGCCACGCCGGCATCAGCGCAGGTTTGTTGCACTTGTCTCAGATAATCCGCGTCCCCTGTTCCGCCGATCTGATAAATCACGCGTGACCGCAATTCAGGAGGCAATTGGCCGAGCGCCCGCGCGTCGTCGAGCTGGCCTTTGCGGGGATGGATCCTCGCAAGCGTAAGAATCCGTATCAAGCCATCATCCAATTTTTTAGTCGTCGCACTTCGCATCGCAGCGCTGCTGCAACCGCAGGGGGCGATTTCAATCGTGCCGCGGAATGAGTTCAAGAAACTTTGCAGGATCAGGTTTCTCGAAAATTCTGAAACGGTGACAATTCCATCAACCGTGCGATATAGCCGCTTGGCGAGCACGCGCCAAAACGGATTGCGACTGAATCGCAATACTTCCGATCCGTGCAAAAGCGAAACCAACGAGTGCGCTTTCACGCGCCCCAAAATCGGGGGCAGCATGAACGCCATGTGCGCGCCGACGCTGGCCATGACGACGATCGAGTCCTCCAAGTCCTTTCTGCGCGCGGCAATGGCCCGTGTGAATTGCAACAGATGCTTCCATCGCAAACTTCCGCCTGCAGGCAATCGCAAAACCTGGCATTCGATGGCTTCAGGTTGATTCATCCCGTAGTCAGGCGCCCAAATTTCCACCGGTTCGCCTTTCTTTTGCAGCGCCCGCCCAACTTCCTCGACGAAAGTCGCCACGCCGCCGCGAAAAGGCGAATATTCGTGGGTGATAAACACTATTTTGGCCGTGGGCGGGCGTGGTTCCGTCATCAAAGCCATCACAACAAAGCGGCTGCGGCAAGCCAAACCAAAAAAGCTGGCAAGGCAAAGACCCTTCTGGTAATCAGGGTGTTTTACTGCTATCGTATTCGCGTCTTACTCGCAGTTGAATGAACGCTACATTGTCAGAAAGTGATTACGCCGATTTGAAGGAAGGACTGCGCCGTTGCAGCCCGGAAACGGTTGCTGCGGCCATTCGTTACCGCGAATCAGGCGACCTCGCTGCCATTCCGGCGGTGGTGATGGGCATTTTGGAGCGGTATCAGCCCGCGGGCGCGCCCGTAAAACTGGCGGAGGCGAAAGATGACATGCGGTTGATCGAGGAGCTGGGCCTTGATTCGCTCACACTGCTGGAAATCGTCATGTCCATCGAGGAGGTGTTGAAACTACGCATCGAAAACGAGGAATTGCGCGAGATCCGCACGCTCGGCCAGCTCAAGGATTTTTTGCAGGCAAAGATTTCCGGCAAAAGCGTTTCAACGGCCGGCAGGCATTATAGTCGTGAACAAATCGCCCTCATCCTGCCGCAACAACCTCCCTTTTTGTTCCTGGATTCAGCGGAATTGCAGGACGCTTCCGCAAAAGGCCGGTATCTCATCAAAGGCGACGAATTTTTTCTCGAAGGCCATTTTAAGGACGAACCGGTCTTTCCCGCTTCGATCGTTTTTGAAGCGATGGGGCAGACGGCCTGCCTGTGGGTCCTTGAAAAAGCTCAGGCGCAGACTGGCAAAGCAATCAACTCCAACCAGGTTTACTTCGCGTCGCTCGACGGCGCGCATTTCCAACGCAAGGCGAAACCGGGCGAGCAGCTTGAATTCGAATTGAAATTATCCAAGCTGCGCGAACCGCTCGCGGTTTTTGAAGGGATCGTCACGACGAAGGGCGAACCAGTCGCGCGCATCGAACGTCTTGTGCTGGCGTTCGGCGACCCTTTGCAAACGGAGAAACCTGCCGCCATTGAGCTTGCCGCCTCCCGCAATGGTCATCATTGATGAAACGCGTCGTCATCACGGGCCTGGGTTTCATCACCAGCATCGGCAACGATCAAAATTCCGTCCTGCGCAGCCTGCGTGAATGCCGCACCGGCGTTGAACTTTTTTCCGAACTGGCTGGAGTTGATTGTCCGGTCAAGCTGGCCGGGACTGTGAAGGGCTTTCAATTTCCCACGGCGTATTTCGAAGATTGGACTTACCCGGCCGAATACAAATTGTCGCGCGAGCAACTGCGTCCCATGGCGCCCAATTCGCTTTACGCATATTGCGCGATGCAGCAGGCCATCCACGACGCGCGTTTAACACCTGAACACGTCTCCAATCCGGAAACGGGAATCATGTCGGCGTCTGGCGGCTCGATGTGGCTGGCGCATGAAAACCTGCATACGATGCTCACGCGCGGGGTGAACCGTTGCCAGCCGATGGGCATCATCAACAGCATTCCCGGCTCGCTTTACATCAATCTTGCCGCGCTGTTTAAAATCAAGGGCGCGACGCTCGGCTTTTCCAGCGCGTGTAGTTCTTCCGCCCATGCGATCGGCGCGGCAGTTGATCTCATCCGACTCGGACGCCAGCGGCTTGTGTTTGCAGTAGGCGCGGAAGATTGCAACAAGATTTCCATCCTTCCATTCGCGAGCGTCCGCGCGTTGACGGTACAAACGGACCCGGAGCGCAGTCCGTGCGCATTTGATGTGAAGCGGGACGGCTTTGCTTCGACAGGCGGCGGGACGGTTTTGGTTCTGGAGGAATTGGAACATGCGCTCCAACGCGAAGCGCCCATTTACGCCGAAGTTTTGGGGTGGGCGCAATCTTCGGACGGTTACAATGTCCTGGCGCCGGATCCCGAAGGCGACGGTTTGCGGCGCGCGATGGAAGCTGCGTTGGCTGACGCGAAACTGGCGCGTGAAGAAGTGGATTACATCAATGCGCACGCGCCCTCCACTCCTTCGGGCGACGCCAGCGAAATCAAGGCGATCAAAAAGGTGTTCAACGGAGGACGTGTCCCGTTCGTCAGCAGCACGAAAAGTTTGACCGGCCATGGTTTGTCGTTGGCCGGCGCGATGGAAACGGCGTTTTGCTGTCTTGCGCTGAAGGAGAAATTTACACCCGTCTCCGCGCACATCACGCAACTTGATCCCATGTGCGAAGGCGTGCCCGTCGTGACAAAGCCGGTCGCGGAGCATCCGCGCATCGTGCTGAAAAATTCCAGCGGCTTTGGCGGCACGAACGTCTGCATCGCATTGCGGGGCTGGGAAATCGGTCATGCCTCAAACTAATCAAAACGTTTTCCTCACCGGGGCCAGTTCGGGCATCGGCCTTGAAACGGCCCGTTTGCTCGCCGAGCGCGGCTTTTCCGTCTGGGGCACTTCGCGCGAACGCAAGCGATTGCCCTCACTGCAAAATTTTCACCCGGTTGTAATGGATTTGACCGATATCGAATCCATCCGCGAGAATTTTTCTGCCGCGCTCAAGGTAGCCGGTCATTTCGACGTGCTCATCAATAATTCCGGCGCGGGCTGGTTTGGTCCGCTGGAAATCCAGTCCGACGAAATCCTTCGCGAGCAGTTTCAATTGATGGTGCATGGCCCGCTTGAACTCATCCGCCTCGCGTTGCCGCAAATGCGCGAGCGAAATAAAGCTCTTATCATTAATGTCACCTCGCTTGCGGCTCGATTTCCCATTCCTTACCTTGGGCCGTACAGCGCAACGAAGGCTGCCCTTAGTTCACTCGGCGAAACTCTTCGCCATGAGCTGGCCCACACGGGGGTCCGCATCACCGATCTTCAACCTGGCGACATCCACACCAATTTTCATGCCGCAACGAAACGAATCGATGGCCCTTCACCCGACGAGCAGCGTGTCCAAACCGCATGGAAAACGATTGACCGCAACATGGCTGCCGCGCCGCCGCCGCAAATCGTCGCCCGCGCGATCCTCCGCGTCATCAATAGCGCCAATCCGCCGCCAATCGTGGCCGTTGGAAGTTTTTTTCAGGCCAGGCTCGGCCCGCTGTTCGTTCGTTTCGCTCCTCAGCGATTCTTCGAATGGGTTGTGCGCAAATATTACGGGATTTAAGATTTTTTGAGCAAACCGTTTAAGGTCCGACCATCACCCGGTAAAACCGGACGTTGTTCGACGCGTTCGTGTCGGTCACGGTGAATGAACTGGCGGCTGAATTTGTGACAAGCAAGCTGATCCAATTACTGCTGCCAGGCCGCAGTCCTGTCGCATACTGGATCGTGTAATTCTGTCCGGCGGTCCCGTTCACAGTGAACTGAAAGCGCTGGCTGGCAAGCCGCGCCGGCGCGCTGATACTCGGTCGGTTGCTGCCGCCGTTGATGACCAACGTCAATGAGCGGGTGGTTGTCACGGCATTTTGGTCCGTCACCCGCACGATGAAGCTGTTCGTTCCACTGACGGTGGGAATACCCGAGATAAGACCATTGGTGGCAAGCGTCAGTCCCGTTGGCAAAGGCTGCGAGCCTTGCGCCACCGTCCAGGAATAAGGAGGTGTTCCGCCGCTGGCCTGAAGCTGGTAACTGTAATTCGCATTCACCGTGGCGTTGCTCAATGATGTCGTCACGATGGACAGCGATGAGGAAAGAATCCGTATCGTGGCACCGCGCTGCACCGAGTTGCCATCGTCATCACTTGCGCTTAACGTGAAAGTGAAAGTCCCGACATTAGTGGGGGTGCCGGAAATCACCAAGTACTCGTTGGAACTGGTGATGGCGCCGGAATTGACATTCAACCCCGGCGGCAACGAACCATTATAAAAGAAACCGTAGCCGCCACCGTTCTGGTCGCCGCCGGACACCAACACTTGGGCGCTATACGGGATGCCGACTGTGCCGTTGGGCAACGCGTTTGACCCGATCGTCAACACCGGATAAACGGTGATGTTCAAACTCTGGTCCGCCGTTGTGGAAGTCCCATCCGTCACCCGCACCGAAAAATAATAAGTGGTGCCACCGAAAGGCACGCTCCCTGGCGTGCCGGAGATCACGCCTCCACTGGAAATCGTCAAGCCGGGCGGCAACGGTTCTGAGCCCGGGCTCAGCGACCAGGTAAACGGGGAATTGCATCCGATGTTCTGCAACGGCGGTGCGCTGTAAGAGGAGCCCGATAAACCGTCCGGCAGGAAGGTTGTGTACACTTGGAGCGTGCCGCAGTCCGGCACGGTAAAGTCAACTTCATCATATTGGCCGCCGGAAACATAGGTTTGCTGGGCGTTCACACACCCATATCCATTCGCTGAAAGGTTCCCGCAATCCAGGCTCACGTCCCAGTTCCCTGCGCTTAAGTTGGTGAACTCATAATATCCGCTGCCGTCTGTGGAAGTTGACAAATTGCTTCCCAACCCGTTGGTCGCATAGACGTTGACACTTACCGGATTGCCCAAAGTGTCGCTGACATATCCTTGAATGGTCGCGGCATTGCCGCCACCGCCGGATTGCACGTTAAAATTGGCCGTGCCATTGCCGTTATTGATGGTCACGTTCTGATTGTTCGGGCATTGGTAATTGCCGCCGATGATATTGTCCAGGCTGTCGTTCCCGCCGTTGCAATTGACACTCACGCTCCAGGATCCGTTTCCCACGGCCAACGAATAGTTTCCATTCGTGTCGGTGTCCGTCGAGGAATTGAAATTGAGCCCGTTAATGGTCGCATTGGCGTACACGCCGACACCGCTCACCGGGGCGCCATTGTATTGCACGTTGCCGTTGATGACATAATTGGCCTGGAGCCCGGTGAAGTTATATTGATACGCCTGCCCCGTGGAAAGTGAGATGCCGTTTTGTCCCTGTGAATAAATGTAGTTGGCCGGTCCGCCGTAATCTTTTTGCACACCCCAAGAGTCGCCACTCGAATTGCCGATCGCTCCGGCCACGTAATTTC
>Ga0070739_10005561_pt1 | contig 14308 bp, 19 predicted proteins | sample Coa_R1_7_FD_66445 | JGI IMG/M metagenome (GOLD analysis project Ga0070739, IMG submission 66445) | Surface soil microbial communities from Centralia Pennsylvania, which are recovering from an underground coalmine fire - Coalmine... | ecosystem: Environmental > Terrestrial > Soil > Unclassified ... | reverse complement strand
CTGGTGCGCATTTCGCCTTTCGACGCCAACGCCCGGCGGCACACGTCGTTCGCCTCAGTGTTTGTCTATCCGCAAATCGAGGACGAGATCAAGATCGATATCCGTCCCGAGGACCTCCGCGTGGATACGTTTCGCGCCTCGGGAGCCGGAGGCCAGCACGTCAACCGGACCGATTCAGCGATTCGCATGACCCACCTGCCCACCGGGATCGTCGTGCAATGCCAGAATGAGCGCAGCCAGCACAAAAATCGCGCCAGCGCCCTCAAACAGCTTCGCGCAAAGTTGTATGAATACGAGATGGAGAAAAAACGCGCGGAGGAGCGGAAGCTGGAGGATTCTAAACTCGATATCAACTTCGGCAGCCAGATCCGAAGTTATGTGCTGGCGCCTTACCGCCTGATTAAAGATCACCGGACCAAGCTGGCCATCGGTGACGTGGATCGGGTTCTGGATGGCGACCTCGATGCGTTGATTCACGCGTACCTGGTATGGCGCAAAACCGGAAAAACGGCATCCGATAAGGACGAGCCTGTCGATGAATGAGCTTGTCAATTAGCGAGGCCGCGCAACGGATTCGAGCGGGCGGACTCGTGGCGTTTCCCACCGAGACCGTGTACGGGCTCGGCGCGAATGCGCTGGACGCCCGCGCCGTGCAGAAAATCTACGAACTGAAGGGCCGGCCCGCCACCAGCCCGTTAATTGTTCACGTGGCCTCCGCCGGGATGGCGCGCGAAATCGTCGCGGAATGGCCGGATCTGGCGCAGGATTTGGCCAATCGATGGTGGCCCGGGCCGCTGACCATGGTGCTGCCGAAACGCGAAGTGATTCCCGGCATTGTCACTGCGGGCCTTTCAACCGTAGGCGTGCGCATGCCCGCGCACCCGGTCGCTCTGAAGCTAATCGAGGAGGCGGGCGTACCCATTGCAGCTCCCAGCGCCAACAAATTCACCGGAATCTCGCCAACCACACCGGAACACGTCCGGGCCGCGTTCGGCGACGCCGTCGAGGTTCTCGAGGGCGGGCCGGCGAAAGTCGGCATCGAATCGACCGTGATCGCGATCGAGCGCAGCGGCGTGAAGCTGTTGCGTCCCGGCATGATCCACATCGACGCTGCCCGCCCGGCCGAGCCCAGCGAAGGCGCGCATCCTGCGCCGGGCATGCACCAGCGCCATTACAGCCCGCGCACGCCTCTCGTCCTCGTCGACGGGCCGGAAGATCTGGGCGACCGCACCGGAGCCTATATTTGGCATAGCCGGCCCGCCGTGATACGGCGCAGCATCCATTTACCCGCTGAGCCCGCCGCCTTCGCGGCCCGCCTGTACTCGGCGCTGCATGAGCTGGACGCCGAAAATTGGCCATGGATCGCGGTGCAGCTTCCGCCCCCCACGCCTGAATGGCAAGCCATTCACGACCGCCTGCGCCGCGCGGCAGGCCAAACCGGCGCAAAAGCAAGCTAGAATATGCTCACCCCTGTGAAGACTGGCCAGGATCTGATACACGACATAGAAGGCACGCTTACGGCTACCCCGACTCTGTGGTGGCTCGGCCATGCGGGCTTCGTAATCCGGTTTGCCAACATCACGTTTTACGTGGATCCGTGCTTTTCGGATTTGCCGGGACGGACGCGGCGGATGGCGGCTCCGCTCTCGGGCGGCCTGGTGCGGCATGCGGACATGATCCTCGCAACTCATGAACATCCGGGACATTTGGATGCCGCATCGATTACCCGCATGCTGCACAGCTCCCCGCGCGCCAAACTGGTGGCGCCGCGCAGCGCCGCGGCCGCCGCTCAGGCCGGGGGGGTGCCGCTCGATCGGATTTCGCCCACCGACAACGCGCTGCGCATCGAGTATTTCAAAGAAAATCTCTACGGCAGGATTTACGCCGTGCCCTCGGCGCATCCGCGCCTCGATTATACGAGCGAGGGCGGCTATCCGTATCTCGGCTATTTGATCCGTTTCGGCCGCTGGACCATTTATCACGCGGGCGATTGCGCCTGGTACGAAGATCTGGCCGCGCGGTTGCGTCCGTTCAATGTGAGCGTCGCGCTGCTGCCAGTCGGCGGGAAGAATTTTTCCGTCGCCGAAGCGGCTCAATTGTCCGAGGACATCGGCGCGGCGTGGGTTGCGCCGATGCACTATGGGACCTTTCACGATGGCAGCGCCAACGGCAAAGATCCCGCGGCCGAATTTATCGACCACCTGCTGGGCCACCGGCCCTCGCAGCGCTTCCACGTGTTTCAGTGCGGCGAAAAGTGGACCGTTCCCGAAGACTAAATCGCCAGTAACAGCTTGCCTGCGCTTTTGCGCGCCTCCATGTCGCGATGCGCTTGCACGGCTTCGGCGAGCGGATACTCCCGCTCGATGCGCACGTCCAGCTTGCCCTGCGCGATCCATTGGAAAAGATCGCCGGCCCGCCAAGCCACCTCTTCCGGTGTCGAAACGTGCGTGTTCAGGGTCGGCCGCGTCAGGAACAAGGAACCCTTTTGCGTGAGCAGGCGCGTGTCGAAGGGCTCGATCTGCCCGCTGGACACGCCGAAGTGGACCATCATGCCGCGCGGCTTCAGGGAGTCGAGGCCTTTTAGAAACGTCGACTTTCCCACAGAATCGTAGACCACATCCACGCCCGCGCCGCCGGTCAACCGCTTCACCTCAGCCACCCAGTCTTGCTGCTCGTAGAGAATCGCGTCGCTGGCGCCGGCATCGCGGGCCAGTTGCGCCTTGGCTTCGCTCCCGGCCGTCCCGATGACGCGCGCTCCCCGCATCACCGCGGCCTGCACCAGAAGGCGGCCCGTGCCGCCCGCGGCCGCGTGCACCAACGCGACGTGTCCCGGCTGCAACGGAAACGTCGAATGCGTGAGGTAGTGCGCGGTCATGCCCTGAAGCATGACAGCGGCGGCGATGCGAGTCTCGATGCCCTCGGGAATCCTCGCCAGCAGCCTCGCCGGAACCGCGGCATATTCGGCGTAGGAACCGCGAGCCATGGCCCACGCGACGCGGTCGCCCAGGTTGAAATCTTTCACGTCCACACCGAGCCGCTCGACCACCCCGGCTCCTTCCGAGCCCAGCACCGCGGGGATCGGGATTTTATTCACTCCGCTGCGCTGGTTCAAGTCCGTAAAATTCACGCCGGAATAAGCGACCTTCACGAGCACTTCACCCCTGCCGGGTTCGGGTATCGGCCGGTCCCCGACACACAGCACTTCGGGTTCGCCGGTCTGCTGGATATAGACGGCTTTCATCAGCTAAATTGTGCCAGAGTCACGAGAGGAAATCGGACGCGCCGCCGCTGCGCACCGCTAAAAAAGAATCGGCGGCCCATCCCGGAGGGAGACGGACCGCCGCGGGTCACCTGGTTCCCCCCGCGAGCGGTTGGGGGAACTGCGTCCAGGTGAACCAAACTTCGCTTACGACGCGACGCGCAGGTTGTTGGTCACCGAGAACACGTTGGGCACACCGCTGGCGCGCATGTACGCAAGCTCTTTATCCTGCTCCGAACCAACAATGCCTTCCAGCGTCACGTGGCCGTCCTTCACGATGATGTGAATTTGCGGCACGGCGCCAAGCTGATAGCGTTGCAGCGCTGGGAAACCGTAAATCGCGCGGTATTCGGCCCAGCGGATCTGATTGTCGAAGGGCGACAGAGGCAGCACCTCAATTTCGTTTTTCACGGTCTGCACACCTTCCAGGTGCTTCACGGCCCGCTCGGCATCATCCTTCACCACCGGATGCGTGACCTGCCCAAACAATGTGACTGTCCCATCGTCCACGCGGAACGAAATCGCGTCGAAAACGTTGTAATACGGCAACATTAAGATTTCGTGCCGCACACGATCCTCGAGACCGCCCGCGCTGGGGCCGCTGCTGGCAAACACGGCCGCAGGGACAACGAGCAAAGTAACTCCAGCCAGAAAAGCTCCGAATTTATTGAATTTCATGTTTTTCCTCCGTTCGTCTTTCACACCCGATTAGACGCCTCGACTGGTACACCGGTTGCAAGTCCCGACACCCCGATTCGGGGTATTTTGCGGCTATTTATCCGGGTAGACGGCCGTTCATGAGCCGATAAACATAGGCCAGGATTTCGGCCACCGCGCGATACAGATGCGCCGGAATCTCCTGCCCGACCTCGACAGATGCGTACAGAGCGCGCGCCAGCGGGGGATTTTCGATAATAGGAACTTCGTGCTGGATCGCCTGCTGGCGGATGCGGGCGGCCAGATAGTTCTTGCCTTTCGCGATTACGGTGGGCGCTCCGGGCGAGTTGACGGTGTAGCGGATCGCCACAGCATAGTGCGTCGGGTTCACGATAACAGCCGTGGCGTTGGGAATCTGCTTCATCATTTTGCGCCGGGCCAGATCGCGCTGGATCCGCCGGATGCGCATCTTTATGTGCGGGCTGCCTTCCTGGTCTTTCAGCTCCTCGCGGATTTCCTGTTTGGTCATGCGGAGCTGCTTGAGGTAGCGGCGGCGATTCCACACCAGATCGACCACGCCCAGAAGCAGAAACACGCCCGCCGCGCGCCACAGCAGCGTCGCCAGGGTATACCCGACCCGCAGAGCGGCGCTCTGCGGCGCGAGCCAGGGGAGTTCCAGAAACGCCTCCAGGTTTTCCGTGGTCTCCCGATACACTACAAATGCAACCACAATCAGCAGGGCCACGGCCTGGCCGAACAGGAACCGGTTCTGCGACGGCAGCGAACTAAGGCGCCGGGCGGGGTTCAGCCGCTGGATGTCCGGCGCGAGCTTCTTCAGCGAGACTCCCATACGCGTCGTCGCAAGCTGGGCGAATACCGTCAGCACCAGCAGCGCTCCGCCGGCGATGAGCAGCGGCTGGAACTGTGGCGCGATGATCTGCCGCGCCAGCGCGACCACCGCCGCAACCGTCAAGTCGCCGCCGGAAAAGGCACGGCTCAGCAGAGTCCGCATCAACTCCGCGATCCGCAGAAGGAATGTCCCGCCGCCCCAGACCGCCAGCGCAACGAATCCTAAAAAGTAAACGGAAGAAACGAATTCCTTGCTGGAAGGAAAATTTCCTTCGCTCCGGGCGCGGTCCACCCGGCGTTTGGTGGGTTGTTCGGTGCGTGCCGAATCCGCCAAGTCAGACTCCCAGGCTGCGCCACAGGACGACGAAGACGCGCTCGGCCACCGATCCGAAAATCTTCGGAACCACAGGCGCCAGCACGGCCAAAATCGCCAGCGCCGCCGCCATCTTTCCTGGGAAAGCCAACGAGAGAAGCTGCAATTGCTGCTGGACGCGGCCCACCAGCGCCAGCGCGAAATCGATCAGCATCAGAAGGGCGATGATCGGAAGAGCCAGGCGCAGGCCGGTGGTGAACATCACTCCGCCCAGGCGCACCACGCCATCGAGGCTCGCCGCCGTGGGAGCCCAGGCTCCCGCGGGGAATTTCTCGAAGCTGGCGGCGAGCACGCGAATCAACTCATGATCCAGCCCGAGAGTAAAAAACAGCACCGCGGTCGCCAGCGAGGCCACTACCTGAAGAACGCTGGTATCGGCCTCGCTATTGGGATCGATGGTGGAGGCATAGCCGTAGCCCGCCTGCAATCCCGCGATCTGCATGGCGAGCTGGAAACCCTCCATCAGGAAACCGACGGCGAGTCCCGCGACTAATCCGAATCCAGCCTCGCAGAGCGCCCACGCGGCGAGCTGGCCGGCGGCCGGCAGTTCATTGGGCAAGGCCGGCCAAACCGGGAATAAAGCGATCGTGATGGCCAGCGCCAGCACGACTCGAGCCGTAGCGGGCGCGGCGCGGAAGCCCGGCACGGGCAGAAAGGCGAGGAACGCGCCCACGCGCGCCAGCGCCAGCAGGAACGCGAACAGAGCGCTCAGCGGAAGCCCAAGCGTCATCTTCAATGAACAAAACGCCCGAGGTTCCCGTACAACGCGGTTGTGTAGGCGATCAGCTTGGCCAGCATCCACGGCATGGCAAGCAGCAGCGCTCCCAGAAAAGCCGCCAGCCGCGGCACGGCGCTGAAGCTGGCATCCTGAATCGAGGTCAGGATCTGAGCCAGGCTCATCACGATTCCAATCAAGAATCCGGCTCCGAGAACCGGCAGGCTGATCCACAGCGTCGTGAGGAATACCTGCCGCATGAGATCGACGGTCTGTGCCGTGGACATCAGTAAAAGCTCCTGACTAACGAACCCACGACCAAATTCCAGCCGTCCACGAGCACGAACAGGAGGATTTTGAATGGGGCCGAGACCATCACCGGCGGCAACTGCACCATGCCGACGGAAAGCGTGACGGAGGCAACCACCAGATCGATGATCAAAAACGGCAGAAACAGGACGGCGCCAATCTGGAAGGCAGCTTTCAGCTCGCTCAGAATATAGGCGGGAACCAGCGCGGTCATGGGAACGTCGGCCGGCTTAGCCGGGGCGGGCGCATGCGAAAGCTCCAGGAACAGGCTGATATCCTTTTCGCGCGCGAATTTCAGCAGGAAGCCGTGAATCGGTTCGGACGCGCGATCCCAAGCCTCGCCCGCCGTGATTTGCCCGGCTTCCATCGGCTGCCAGGCCTGGTGATAGACCTGTGTGGTCACAGGTTGCATGATCAGCAGCGCTAGAAACAGCGCCAGGCCCACCAGAACCTGATTTGAAGGCGCGGTCTGCGTGCCCAGCGCCTGCCGCAGGAAGTGCAGCACCACCACGACGCGCAGAAAAGGCGTGACGCACATCACAATCGCCGGCAGCAGCGTCAACACCGAAAGCAGAAGGACGATCTGCATCGGCACGCTGAGCGACGGGCCCCCTTTGGTCTGCACCAGTGTGACGCCCAGCAAGGAATCGTTCGACGCCGCGGCGAGCGGAATCGCGAAAGACAGGATCGCGAGCGAAAGCTTCTTCACGCCGTCACTCCCAAACCGGGTTCGCCCAGGCTGGCGGCCCCGGAAGCGCCGCTCCCCTCGAACTTCAATTCGCGGCAGCCCTGTGGATAAGTGGCGATCAACACCTCGCGGCCTTGCACCCGAACCAGGTGCAGGGAATGCTGCGGCGTCAGCGCCAGCCGCTCGATCTGCTGCATCGACCGGCTTTTTTTTGAAACGATTTTGAAGCTTCCGCGCCGCGCCTTCCATAGCACTGCGCCCAGAAGCAGAAACACCAGCAGGATGGACAGCGCCTGCCGGGCCAGACTCGGAACGACGTCCATGTCGTTAGTCCTCCTCGCTAAAGTCGGTGATCCGAACCCCGACCGCCTCCTCGATAATCACGATCTCTCCGGATCCCAGGCGGGCGCCTCCGATGAGAATGTCGATGTTCTCGCCGGCCGAGCGCGGCATCTTGATGATGCTGCCCTGGGCGAGCGCCAGAATCTCGCGCACGCTCATGATTCGTCGCGCCAGTTCCACGTCCACCGATACCGGCACATCGGCCAGATGTCCGATCTCTTCCAGAGCCGTCATGGCTTACTGCCGAATCAGCGCAATGGTGTCCTGGCTGAGCTGATCCGCCGTCGTGAACACGCGCGAATTGGCTTCATAGCCGCGCTGGAATACGATCAGCTTGGTGAACTCTTTGGCGATATCCACGTTGGATGCTTCCACCGAGCCGCCCAGAACCGAGCCCCGCCCCCCGGTGCCCGGCAAACCCACCGCGGGAGTGGCCGTCTGCGCGCTCACCTGGAAATTGTTGTTGCCCACGGCCATCAGAGATTGCGGATTGCGAATGGTGGCTAGGGCAAGCTGCCCCACTACCTGCTGGCTGCCGTTGGAGAACTGCGCCAGAAGCTGGCCGCTGTTGCCGATGCTGACATTGACCAGATTGGCCGTCGGGCTGCCATCCTGCGAGACGGCGGAAGTGGCGGAAGGCTGCGCGAACTGCGTGATCCGCGGGGTGGTCCCGTTAAAGATATTCCACGTGATGTTCATATTGGCTGCGCCGTCGATCAGACCGGTTACAGCCAGCGGCCCAGGGTTGGAAGCCGGCGACGTCAAGATGCCGGAGCCATTGAAGGTCAGCGTTCCGGTTAGGGGCGTTCCGGGCGACGTAAGGTCGCTGTTTGGAAACGCCACCGAATAATTCCACTGGCCGGCCGTCGACGACTTGGTGAACGTCAGCGTAACCACGTGCGAGGTTCCCAACGAATCGTAGACTTCCACGGAGGTCGTGTAGGTGTCGCCCGGGGCCGCCGAAGAGCTGAGATTCAGGTCAACGGACATGCTCGTCGTCGCCTTGGGCGCTTGCAGCGTGCCAACAGGAACATTGATGGGTCCTACCGGGCTGTTTGTGTTCACGGCGCCATTCAACCCGCTCCAGCCCAGCACCTGCTCACCTGTCGGGGTCACTAGGTTGCCGTTGGCGTCCACCTGAAAATTTCCGGCGCGCGTGTACTCGATGCCGGCGCTGGGGCTGCTCACAATGAAAAAGCCGTCACCCTGAATCGCCGCATCCAGCGGATTTCCCGTATTCTGAATCGCCCCCTGCGTGAACTGCTGCAAAGTGACCGGCGTGCCGACGCCGAGACCGACCTGGGTATCGCCCGGCCCGACGCCCAACGTCTGATAGACCAGGTCGTGAAAGGATACGTCCACATCTTTAAATCCGGACGTGTTCAGATTTGCCAAATTGTTGCCGACCACGTTGATCGCGGTGGAATCCGCGTTGAGGGCCGAAAGAGCTGTAGAAAAAGCTGTAAGCATCATGTCTCCTGATTAAGAATTCGTGGCCTGGCCGGCCGTATTATTGCTTGCGCTCGTGCTGGCAAGCTGTTGTTTAATGGCATCAAGATCCTGCCGCATCTGCGTGCTTTGCTCGAGCGTGCTGAACTGCGCGAGCTGCGTCACGAACTGCGTGCCGTCCGCCGGATTGGTAGGGTCCTGATTCTTGAGCTGCGCCACCAGCAGTTGCAAAAACACCGTGGTGTTCGCGAGCGAATCGGTTCCATTCGTTGCCGAGGCCGTGTTGGCCGCGGGCGGCGCCGCCGCATTCGCGCCGCTTACTCCTGAGGTTGTCATTGTGCGTCCTCCATCAACTCCATCCAATGTCTTCGCGATTGGCCGCGCCGTTGTTCCTGGCCCTCCGTCGGCGGATCACCGCCTCCCTGGCGCCGGTCCTGCGATTCAGGCTGGGATTCTTCGCGTCCCTGTTGGGAATTCAACTGCGCGGCGTCGCCGGGCGCGATCGCTTCGGCGTGATAGCCCGCGCGATCCAGCGAATTGACCAAGCGATTCAGATCCTGCCGCAACGATACCTGCAATCCGGTGTCCATCGTGCGAACCGAAACGTGCACTCCGCCGGCGCGCTGCGTCAAATGAAGGTCGACGGGAGGCGCTTCGGGCCTCGAAATACGCACGGAGATATCCTGGGCTAATCCCCGTTGCGGAATCCGAGCCGTGGCCGCCGGATCGGATACTCCTAGCGCGCGAGCAACGGGCGCTGCGTGAGCCGGTTCGCGAGCCGGCGGCGTATCCGCCGGCCGGGCGATGGACTGCGGTGCGACCGTCTTCATTTCACTTGAGGCCGGCACCGTGGGGCCCGGTCCGCTGGCGATCGCAGACGCACGAGTCGTGACGGCCGGTTCCTCCCGCTGTTCTTCCTGCGGCTCCGCTTGCCCGTGGGGTTTCGCTGGGGCGCTGCCCGGGCCGGGCTGCGAGGCCTTCCCCTGCGCCTGGGAATCCGGTGCGAACTGCGGAAGACAGTCTGGTTGCGCCGTTGCCAGAGCGCCCTCCGGCCCTTGTGCGGCTGTACCGGCGGGCAGCGGAGCTTCAGGCGCGGCGGGCTTCGGCGGCTCCGGCGTTTTCGTTTTCAATTGCAGCTCGAACGCGACATTTTTGGGGTTTGCGATCTGGCGGTTTGCGATCTGGGGGGATACGAGCTGGGGCCGGGGCAAGGCCGCGTCCACGGCTCCTGCCAAATTCAGCGAGGGGCTGGCGGCGCCAGGCATGACTCTCTGCGGCGCGCCTTGGCCGCTGGACACGGCCAGCAGCGGCGCCAGCACGAAACCCGGCTCAGTCTTCTTCTCTGGCTTAGATGGAATCGCCGGGGAAGCTCCGTCTTTGCTCGAAGCTGTCCCCACGTGTCCTTCGGACGCGATGTCGGAAAAAACGTTGGTGTAAGCCGCATTCGTACAGGCTAGTGGGAGCGCGGCGCTCCCTGGATCGGGGCCGTCCGGCTGCCCGGCGGCCTGGGCCGGTGTTGCGCCCGATCCCGGAAATCCCTGAGGTTCCTGCGGAGGCGTTTCGAGAAGAGCCGACATCACCCTCGAGAAGCCGCATGCGGCAAAGATGCCGGACGCGCCGTTCGCGTCATTCTGCGTAGCCCCCGCGGCAGCCGGTGGAAAGGCGGATTGCGGGCTGACGGCCCCAGACTGGGTGAGCAACGGCGTCGCTCCCACCGGTCCTCCCGAAATCGCAATCGCGCTCACGGCGACCGTTAGCGCAGTTCTGTGACCAAAGACGAATTCACTTCTATCTGCGTGAATTTGCGCCTGAAGTCGTTTGGTAGAACGCGCTAATAATTTGGCAGCGGCACCATTTTGTCTCGACACATTTACAAAATCCAAACACTTACAATGGTCTGCCGCGTGCAATCGCTATGTTGCGATGGATCCATTGCTGATCTCGGCGGCGAGCGGGATGAAGGCTCGAATGGAGTCCCTCGATATGCTCGCCAATAATATCGCCAATTCGGGAACCGCCGGATTCAAGTCGGACCGCGAATTTTATGGTTTATACCAACAAGAACTTCCCGTCATTGAAAAGCAGTGGACGGATTTTTCCCAAGGTACGTTGGTGCCCACGGGGAATCCCCTGGATCTTGGGTTATCCGGCCCAGGATTCTTCGCTTTGAACTCGCCCGCCGGGACGGTATACGCACGGAATGGGCAGTTCCAGATCGGGAAATCGAATCAGCTTCAGACGGCCGAGGGCTACACGCTGCGCAACTTCCGAGATAACGGGAATCCGATCGTGGTCGATCCCGCGCAGGCCATCGATATCGATAAGGATGGCGTGGTGCGCCAGGGGGCCCAGGAAATCGGGCAGATCGAAATTTCCAGCGTCAGCGATCCTTCTCAACTGCTCAGCAAACTGGGCAACAGCTATTTCGCACTCATGAAACCCGCGCAGGTAACGCCGGCGGCGGGCGTCGAAGTCAAGCAGGGCACGCTCGAGCAGTCCAACGTTCCGGTGGCGGATGCCGCGGTGCGGCTGATCAGCGTCATGCGGCAGTTCGAAATGCTGCAAAAGGCCCTGTCGGTAGGAACGGATATGAATAAGCAGGCGATCGAAGAGGTCGCCAAAGTCAGTTAAACGGAGAAACCATGATCAGAGCACTCTATAGCGCCGGAAGCGGGATGAACGCGCAGCAGATGAGCATCGATAGCATCGCGAATAATCTGGCGAACGCCAATACCCCTGGCTTCAAGGCGCGGCGCACGCAGTTCCAGGATCTGCTGTATCAGAGCTTTTTGCAGCCGGGCGCGGCGGCCGGATCACAGACCACGGTCCCCAGCGGGTTGCAGCTCGGCCTCGGCACGCGGCCGTCGGCAAATTCGATCATCTTTTCGCAGGGCAACTTCACGCAGACCGATAATCCGCTGGATGTGGTTATCCAAGGGAAAGGATTCTTTCAGATCCGGCGGCCGGATGGGACCATAGCCTACACGCGCGCGGGCAATTTTCAGCTCGACCGCGATGGAAACGTGGTGACCGGCACCGGCGATCCCCTTCAACCGCAAATTACGATTCCGGCGCAGGCGCAATCGATCACCATTGCCGCCGATGGAACCGTGAGCTACAGCCAGCCCGGGCAGACGGCAACCCAAGTGGCCGGTCAGATCCAGCTCGCCAATTTCACGAATCCCGGGGGCTTGAACAGCATCGGCAACGGCCTGTTCCTCCCCACCGACGCCAGCGGCGATCCGACCGTGGGAGTCCCGGGCGGACCCGAAGGACTCGGAACCTTGCAGCAAGGCTACATTGAAGCGTCCAACGTAAGCGTCGTGGAGGAGTTCATCAATATGATCACCAGCCAGCGCGCCTACGAAGCGAACTCGAAGGTGGTCTCAGCCGCCGATCAGATGTATCAGCAGGTGAACAACGTAATCCGATGAGATGGATTCTGATTCTGGCCCTTTCGGGCGCGCTCTGGGCGGACCAGATCGGGCCGCGCCGGATTCCCCCGCCCGATGTCGAGAGGGGCGATCACGTGGTGGTGGAAGTCCGCTGCGGCGGCATCGTTTTGAAGTTCGAGGCCGAGGCGCAATCGTCGGCGCATATCGGCGAGTCGATCATCCTGAAAAATCCGGAAAACGGGCGCCGGTTTATCGCCCGCGTACAGGAAAAAGGAAAGGTGCTGATCCAAAAATGATGATACTGGCGCTGTTCACCATGCTGGCTCAGTCCCCCGGATCAGTATATGTGCCCGGCGGATGGCTGGCGGATTCCTCGCGCGACCTGCGGGCCAGCCAGGTGGGCGATATCGTGACCATCGTCGTGAATGACACGGCCTCGGCGCTGGCGAACGGCGTGACGAATACGTCGCGCAAGTCCTCGGCCAGTTCATCGATCACCGGCCTAGTGGGCGCGACGAACCCCCGGTTATCGAATCTGCTGAACGCCACCGGCAATCAACAGTTGCAGGGCCAGGGGCAGACCTCGCGCAACATGACTCTCTCCACCACGATCTCCGCGCGTGTGATTCAGACTACGCCGAACGGATCGCTGGTAGTGGAAGGTGTGAAAGATATCGGGATCAATTCGGAGAAGCAAAGCATTGTGCTGCGCGGCATTATCCGCCCCACCGATCTGACTTCTGCGAATACGATTCAGTCTAACCAGGTGGCCAACCTTACGATTCAGGTGAACGGCAAGGGCGTGGTAGGGGACGCGATCCGGCGGCCCCATTTCCTGTACCGGCTGGTCATGGGATTGCTTCCGTTTTAACCATGAAAGCGCTGGTTCTGGTACTGATCGCCGCCTTGCCGCTCCCGGCGGCCACGCGATTGAAGGAGATCGCCTCCATCGAAGGCGTCCGCGATAACCAGCTCATCGGCTACGGGCTGATTGTCGGTCTGAATGGCACCGGCGATAAAGTTCTGACAGTTTTCTCCACGCAAACGCTAACGAATATTCTCCAGAGAATGGGGGTCACCGTGGATCCCAAGGGCATTATGGTCCGTAACATGGCGGCTGTGATGGTCACCGCGACGCTGCCCCCGTTCGCGCAGCCCGGCACGCGCATCGACGTGACCGCCGGGGCGATCGGCGATGCGACCAATCTCCAGGGCGGCATGCTGCTCCTCACGGCCCTGAAAGGGGCTGACGGTCAAACCTACGCGGCGGCGCAAGGCAATGTCCTGACGGGTGGATTTGCGGCGGGGCGCGGCGGCAATTCCCAAACGGTGAATCACCCCACAGTGGGCCGGGTCCCTGGAGGAGCCATTGTCGAAAAGGCTCCGCCCTCGGTGCCGCCCAGCTCGAAGCTCAAGCTGCAGCTTCACCAGAGCGATTTCACGACCGCCGCGAAGGTCGTCCAGGCGCTCAACCAGCACTTTGGCGGCACAGTGGCGCGCGCCGAAAGCTCGGCCCTGATCGCCGTGGACGCACCGCCGACCTGGGCGTCGCGGCCGGTCGAGTTCGTGGCCGAAATGGAGGGCCTTTCCGTGGAGGTCGATCACGCCGCGAAAATCGTCATCAACGAAAAGAGTGGAACGATTGTCCTGGGCAAAGACGTGCAAATCTCTCCCGTGGCGATCCTGCACGGGTCGCTCAGTGTGGAAGTGCGGACCACCTTGGATGTTTCGCAGCCCGAGCCGTTCTCCGGCGGAAAAACCACGGTGATTCCACAGACCACCGTGAACGCGAAAGAAGAGACAGCCAAGCAGGTCACGCTGGACAAAGGCGCTACGGTCGATCAACTGGTGCGGGCCTTGCAGGCCATCGGATCGACTCCGCGGGATATTATCGCGGTCCTCGAAAACATGCGGACGGCGGGTGCGCTGGACGCGGATATCGAGGTCATCTGATGGCAAGTCCCGTCAACCTGGGCGCGCCGCTGCCGCCGCCTCCGCCCGAGCCCAAGCCGAAAAACGCGGCCGAAGCCGCCAAGCAGTTCGAGGCGCTGTTGATCGCACAGATGCTGCGGTCCGCTCGCGAAGCGGCGGGCCTCGACCAGGACTCGACCTCGGAGACGATGTTCGACGTCGCGGGCCAGGAGTTCGCAAAGATGATCGCCAACAATGGCGGGCTAGGGCTGGCGAAAATGATCGCAACGAGTTTGGAAACTGACGGCCATTCGGCAGACACAAAAAAGACCGCCCCACAGTGATACAGTAAAAACAAGCC
>Ga0070739_10005557_pt1 | contig 14312 bp, 15 predicted proteins | sample Coa_R1_7_FD_66445 | JGI IMG/M metagenome (GOLD analysis project Ga0070739, IMG submission 66445) | Surface soil microbial communities from Centralia Pennsylvania, which are recovering from an underground coalmine fire - Coalmine... | ecosystem: Environmental > Terrestrial > Soil > Unclassified ... | reverse complement strand
TGTCCCTCGGGCAGGCCGACCGCTTCGCCCGAGGCCTCGAGCTGCGCGTGCGGGTAGTCGCGCCACAGCCGGTCGAAGACCGGCGTCTCGGCGAGCTCGATCGCGTTGCCGGGGCCGGGCGGCGCGATTCCCCAGCCGTCGAGGATGACGAGCGCTACGAGGGGATACGTGCGGCCGTCTCGCATATCGCCTTGAAGGAGTCGATCTCGAGCGAGGCGCCGCCGACGAGCGCGCCGTCGACATCGGGCTGGGCGAGGAGCGCCGCCGCATTGTCCGGCTTGACCGACCCGCCATAGAGCACCGGCGCGTCGAGGAGCGACTTGATGAAGGCGTGGGCCTCCTGCGCGATCTCGGGCGTTGCGGTGAGGCCGGTGCCGATCGCCCAGACGGGCTCGTAGGCGAGCACCAGTTCGGGGTGCGGCTCGAGCACGGAAAGCTGGCGACGGAGGACGTCCTCTGTCTTGTCGTGTTCGCGCTCCTCCTGCGTCTCCCCAACGCACGCGATCACGCGCAGGCCAGCCTCGAGCGCAGCGCGCGCCCGTCTGGCGACGGTCTCGTCGGTCTCGCCGAAGTACTGCCTGCGCTCCGAGTGCCCGACGAGAGAGCCCACCACCCCGAGCTCGAGCAGGAGCGGAGCCGAGATCTCGCCGGTGTACGCACCCTCCGGCTCCCAGTGGACGTTCTGTGCGTACGTGGTGAGGCCGGCCTCGACGCAGTCGCGAAGGCGCGTGAACGGCGGGCAGACGACCGCGTCGAGCCCCGCGAGCGCGGCGGGATCCGGCCCGCGGAACATCTTCCAGTTGCCGGCTATGAGCACGGCGCGATCCTATGCGGAAGGAATCGCGGCCACCCCGGGCAGCTCCTTGCCCTCGAGCAGCTCGAGGCTCGCGCCGCCGCCGGTCGAGATCCAGGAGACGCGGTCGGCCAGGCCGAGCTCGTTGAGTGCGCGCACCGAGTCGGCGCCGCCCACCACGGAGAACGCGGCCTCGTTCGCCGCCACGGCCTCGGCCACGGCCTTCGTCCCGGCCGCGAAGCGGGGCCACTCGAAGACGCCCATCGGGCCGTTCCAGAAGATGGTGCGCGCCTCGGCGAGCCGGCCCGCGAAGCGCTCGCGCGTCTCGGGGCCGATGTCGAGGCCGAGCCAGCCGGCCGGAAGCTCGTCGTAGGGACACACCCGCGACTCGGCCTCGGCCTCGAACTCGGCTGCGCCGACCACGTCCACCGGCAGCTCGACCTCGAAGTCGAGCGGATTCTCGTCGCGCAGCTCCTCGGCCATCTTGCCCCCCACGAGCACCGTGTCGGCGCGGCCGCCGAGATAGCGCAAGACGCCGAGCTTGTCCTCCACTTTCGCGCCGCCCGAGACGAGCACGAACGGACGCTCGACGTCGCCGAGAAGGCGTCCGAGGTGCTCGAGCTCCGCGAGCAGGAGCAAGCCGGCGTACGCGGGCAGCAGGTGCGCTACGGCTTCGGTCGAGGCGTGCGCGCGGTGCGCCGACCCGAAGGCGTCGTCGACGTAGAGGTCGCAGCCGTCCGCGAGCTCGCGGGCGAAGCCCTCGTCGTTCTTCGTCTCGCCCGGCGCGAAACGCGTGTTCTCGAGCACGTGGATTCGTTGGTCAGGGAGGAGCTCGCGCAAACGCGCCGCCACCGGCGCGATCGCGTACTTCGTCCGGTCCTCCTTCGTCTTCGGCCGGCCGAGGTGCGAGCAGACGCGCAGCTCGGCGGCGTCACGGTCGAGCAGCAGCTGGAGGGTCGGCAGCGAGGCGCGGATGCGTGTGTCGTCGGCGACCCGGCCGTCCTCGAGCGGCACGTTGAGGTCGGCGCGGACGAGCACCGTCTTCCCCGCAACCGGCGCGTCGCGGACCGAACGCGGCAGCCGCACCATTTGCCGACCCCTATGCAGCGACGGCGGCCGGCAGTGTCTGGCCGATCTTCTCCACGAGGTCGACGAGGCGGCAGCTGTAGCCCCACTCGTTGTCGTACCAGGAGAAGACCTTGACGAGCGGACCGTTTGCCATCGTCAGACCGCTGTCGAAGATCGACGAGTACGAGGAGTGGACGATGTCGGTCGAGACGATGGGCTCGTCGGTGTACTGCAGGATCCCCTCGAGCTCGCCCGTATCGGCCCGCGACCGGAAGAGCTCGTTAACCTCCTCGGGGTTCGGCTCGGAGCCAACCTGCACGACGAGGTCCACGATCGAGCCGGTGGGGACCGGCGCCCTCATCGACATGCCGTCGACCTTGCCCTCGAGGTCGGGGAGCACTAGCCCGATCGCGCGTGCGGCGCCCGTCGAGGTCGGGATGAGGTTGATCGCAGCCGCGCGTGCGCGACGAAGGTCCTTGTGCGGGAGGTCGAGAGTCTGCTGGTCGTTCGTGTACGCGTGGATCGTCGTCATGAACCCGCGCTCGATCGTGTACGCCTCGTGCAGGATCTTCGCCACGGGGGCGACGCAGTTCGTCGTGCAGGAGGCGTTCGAGACGATGTGATGCTGCTCGGGGTCGTACGCGCGGTCGTTGACGCCCAGCACGATGGTGAGGTCGGGATCCGTCGCCGGAGCGGAGATGACGACCTTCTTCGCGCCCGCCTGCAGGTGCTTCTCAGCGTTGGGGCGGTCCGTGAACAGCCCGGTCGACTCGATCGCGACATCGACGCCCAGATCGGCCCAGGGGAGGTTGGCGGGGTCCCGCTCGGAGACGAACTTGATCTCGTGGCCGTCGACGGTGATCGTGTCGCCGCCGGCCTCGACGGGGACGTCGAGCGGGCCGAGCACCGAGTCGTGCTTGAGGAGGTGCGCCATCGTCTTCGTGTCGCCGATGTCGTTCGCGGCCACGATCTCGAAGTCGCCGCCGTGCTGGAGCTGTGCGCGCAGGAAGTTCCTGCCGATGCGGCCGAAGCCGTTGATCCCGACTCTCGTCTTGGCCATCGTCCAACGCCTCCCCTCGTCCGTTCCCGGGTTCGAGTCTAGTAGCGCCGGGCTGGCGGGCGGACCGGGAAGCTCCGAGGACGACCCTCCCGGTCCCTCACCGGCTCGAGACCTGACGGCAGACGGGGTCTGAATCCGCCGCCGGACGAGCAGGAACCCGCCGCAAACGAGTATGACTCTTGCATTGTTGCCGCGCTAGGCGACTTGCAACGGATAACGAGGTTGTTCAGGAGCCGGAAAGTGCCTGCAAACGCCGGAGTCGGCGGTAGGCGGCCGCCTTCGATAACCCGGGCTTGCAGCGGCGGGCCAGCTCGGCGGTGGACGCGGTGGGATGGCGCAGGCGAAGGAGCGCGATCTCGCGCAGCTCGTCGGGCAGCGCGTCGACGTCGAGCCGGTGGAGCGCCTCGAGCTGCGCATGTGCCGCGCGGCCCGTGCGCACGAGGTTCGCGTGGTCAGCGTTCGCAAGCCGGTTCGCGTCGGCGCGCGTCGCCGCGAGCACGGCGTGCTCCTCGAGCACGAGCACGAGGTCGACCGCGCCGGCGGCGACGAGGATGTCCGCGATGGCTTCGGTGCCCTTTGCGTAGGCGGTCGCGTGAGAGCTCCGTTCCTGGACGCGAAGCTCGGCGCCGAGCCGCGCTGCGAGGGCGGCGAGAAAGCGTGCCCCATCGGCTTCCGCCGTCCGGATCTCGAGGTGCGGGCCTCTCGGGCCGCTGAGCGTCCCCGAGCCCAGAAGTGCGCCGCGGAGGTAGGCAGCCGCGCAGCAGCGGCGCGCGACGACGCGGTGCGGCGGGCGACCGAGCGGCCGGTGCGAGCGGTCGAGCACGCCGGCCCGATGGAGCGTCCCGTAGGCATCCCCCGAGCCCTCCACGTGGAGCTGGTAGCGGGTCGCCCCGTCGAACGCGCGGCGTGGATAGGTGCGTATCTCGGATCGCACGCCGCAGGCGCGCAGGAGCGCGAAGGCACGCCGGGCGACGGTGGAGCTGGACACGTCGAGATGAACGTCGACGCTGCCGCGGCCGCGGAGATGGGCGCGTCCCGCCACGTGGAAGAGCCCCGAGAGCTCGGCGAGCCGGTCGCACTCGTTCGCCGGCGCGATCGCCGCCAGCTCCTCGCGCATGTCCTCAGAGAGCGTCGGCATAGCCCTCGAGGGCGAGCAGGCGGCGCTTGTATCCGGTGCCGTAGGAGCCATACGGGCCGAGCCCAGCCGCGGAGACGACCCGGTGGCACGGGACGAAGATGGAGAGGTGGCTGCGCGCGCAGAAGCTTCCGGCAGCCCGGGCGGCCCCCGGCGAGCCAGCGAGCGCCGCGAGCTCGCCGTAGGTGACGACCTCGCCGCGGGGGATCGCGCGGAGCGCGCCTGCGCAGCGGGTGAGGAACGGAGTCTCGTAGTCGAGGGCCACCGGCACGTCCTCGAGCGAGACGCGCTTTCCCGCGAAGTAGGCCTGCAGCAACTGAACGACTTCCGAGACGAAGCTGCCGGCGCCGCGCGACAAATTCCGTGCTACGACAGGCCCTAGCCCCGGGTGGGTGGGGGTTTGGGACGGGACCCTGGTGGCGCCTACGCGCGGCCACGGCAGCTCGTGCCACACGACGCGGCCGTCGGCGACCACGAGCTCCCCCACCCCCCAGCCCTCGACCTCGTAGGTGACCTGCGTCACCGCCACGACTCGCAATCCTAGAATCGTCCGCGTGAGCGCCCATGGCATGTTCCGCGTCCCCGAGCCGCACAACGAGCCCGTGCTCGGCTACGAGCCCGGCAGCCCGGAGCGGCAGGCTCTCCGCGAACGCCTCGACGAGCTCTCCGGCCGTCGGCTCGAGATCCCACTCGTGATCGGCGGCGAGGACGTCGAGACCGGGGACACGTTCGAAGCGGTCATGCCCCACAACCGGAGCCACGTCCTCGCCGACGTCCACAAGGGCGGCGCCGCAGAGGTCGGCCGGGCGATCTCAGCCGCGGCCGACGCGTGGGAGGACTGGTCGCGGACGCCGTGGGAGGACCGCGCCGCCGTCTTCCTTCGCGCGGCCGAGCTTCTCGCCGGCCCCTGGCGGCAGACGCTGAACGCAGCCACGATGCTCGGCCAGTCGAAGACGGCGCACCAGGCGGAGATCGATGCAGCGTGCGAGCTCATCGACTTCTGGCGCTTCAACGTCCAGTACATGACCCGCATCTACGAGGAGCAGCCGATCTCCTCGCCCGGGGTCTGGAACCGGCTCGAGTACCGCCCGCTCGAGGGCTTCGTGTTCGCGGTCACGCCGTTCAACTTCACCTCCATCGCAGGCAACCTCCCCACCTCGGTCGCGCTCATGGGCAACACGGTCGTCTGGAAGCCCGCCTCGACGGCGGCCGTCAGCGCGCATTTCCTCATGAAGCTCTGGGAGGAGGCCGGCCTGCCACCCGGCGTGATCAACCTCGTCTACGGCTCGGGCGCCGCGATCGGCGACCCCGCGCTGGCGAGCGAGCACCTCGCCGGCATCCACTTCACCGGCTCGACCCCCGTCTTCCAGGGCATGTGGAAGACGGTCGGCGACAACATCGCCCGCTACCGCAACTATCCGCGGCTCGTCGGCGAGACCGGCGGCAAGGACTTCATCGTCGCGCACCCGAGCGCCGACGCCGACGCCCTCGCGACCGCCATCCTCCGCGGCTCTTTCGAGTACCAGGGGCAGAAGTGCTCCGCCGCCTCGCGCGTCTTCGCGCCCGCCAGCCTCTGGCCGCAGGTACGCGAGCAGGTCGTCGAGGAGATCCGGGAGATGAAGATGGGCGACGTCGCCGACTTCTCGAACTTCGTCGGCGCGGTCATCGACGCGAGCTCCTTCGCGACGCAGAAGGAGGCGATCGAGGAAGCGAAGGCGGCGAACGGAACCGCGACGATCGTCGCCGGCGGCGGCTACGACGACAGCGACGGCTGGTTCGTGCAGCCGACCGTGATCGAGACGTCCGACCCGGACTTCCGGACCATGAAGGAGGAGCTGTTCGGACCGGTCGTGACTGCGTTCGTCTACGACGACTCCCGCTACGAGGACACGCTCGACCTCGTCGACAAGGGGACGAGTTACGGGCTCACCGGCGCGGTGTTCGCACGCGATCTGCGGGCGGTCGAGACGGCCCGGGAGCGGCTCCGCTACGCGGCCGGCAACTTCTACGTCAACGACAAGCCGACCGGAGCCGTCGTCGGCCAGCAGCCGTTCGGGGGCGCCAGAGCGTCCGGCACGAACGACAAGGCCGGCTCGATGTGGAACCTGATCCGCTGGGTCAGCCCCCGCGCGATCAAGGAGACGTTCGTCCCACCGCGCGACTACCGCTACCCGTTCCTCGGCCCCGAGCCGGACGCCGCCCGCTGAGCGAGCCGAGGGCGCTCAGGCTCGTATTCGGCAACGTCGCCGAGAACTACGACCGCGTCCGGCCACCGTGTTTCGCGCCCCTCCTCGACCGCGCGGGGGACGCGCCTCGGCCTCAGCTGCTCGCGAGCGGACGGCGCTCTTCGACCGCGCCGTCCCCTGCTCGGCGGGTCGTACCGGCTACCGATCAAGCACCAGCTGACCTGGACGCGTCTCCGACCCGCCTCGCGAGCCGCGGGCCGGCGAGGATCCCCGCGGCACAGGCGAACGCGGGCAGCGCGAGCACGACGCCCGCGGTCCGCACGCCGAACGCGCCGGCCAGCGCGCCGTCGAGCAGGCTCGCGGCGGGGCGCAGCCCCAGGAAGGCGACACTCCAGAGCGCCATGATCCGGCCGCGATGGTGCTCGACGACGTCGAGCTGCAGCCGGCTCGTCGCCGCCGTGTTCGAGGCGAGGTAGCCGAAGCCGGCGACGGTGAGGAAGGCGAGACCGAGCGAGATCGAGGGCGAGAGCGCGAAGGCGACGATGCCGGCTCCGAGCAGGGACAACGTAAGCGTCATCCGCCGCCGCGAGCCCGCGACCCGACCCGCGACGAGGAACGCCGCGGCGACCGCTCCTGCCCCGAAGGCGCCGACGATGATCCCGGTCCAGAGCCGCGGCGGGTGCAGCGCGAATGCGCTCGCGAACGCCGGCGCCTCGGTGTTCACGGGGTCCGAGCCGAAGCCGACGGCCGTGACGATGAGCAGGAACCCGAGCAGGCGCGGCTGCTGCCGGACGAGGCGAAGGCTCTCGCGCAGCCTCGCCGCGCCGCGGCCCGCAAGCTCGCGAGCGCGCGGCTGGACGACGGTCAAGCCGAGCGCGAGCACGAGATAGGAGGCTGCGTTGATCGCGAACGACGGCGCGAAGCCGAGCTGATCGACCGAGATCCCGCCCAGCGTCGGGCCGACCGCCCGCGCGAGGTTGAACGTCATCGAGTTGAGCGCCACGGCCGACTGCAGCTCGTCTCGCGGGACGAGGTCACCGATCAGCGCCTGGCTCGCCGGCGCGCTGAACGCGCTGCTGATCCCCAGGCCGACCGCGCAGCCGATCACGAGCGGCACGGAGGCGAAACCGGCCCACGTGAGCGCCGCGAGCACGCCGCTCAGCATTGTCGATCCGACCTGCGTCACGAGCAGCAGCCGCTTGCGGTCGAAGCGGTCGGCGGCGCTGCCGCCCCACGGCGCGAGTAGCAGAACCGGCACGAAGTTCCCGAACTGCAACACGCCGAGGAGGAACGGCGAGTGCGTCCGCTCGTACACGTACAGCGCGGCGGCGAGGTTCTGGAACCACGTCCCGCTCGCGGAAGTCGCGTTGCCGACGAAGTACGGGCCGAAGTTGCGGTGCCGGATCAGGCGGAGCGCCGCGGCTGGTCCCGTCGGCGCTCCGACTGCCCGGTCATCGCCGCTCACGCGGCCGTTCTAGCCGTCAGTGGTTGCGAAGCGCGTCGATGAGCTCGTCCTTGCGCATGTCCGAGTACCCCTCGATGCCGATCTCCTGCGCCCGCTCGCGCAGCTCGTCGACCGTTCGGTCCTCGTAGTTCTCTGCGTGCCCGCCGCGCTCGCCCACCGCGCTGCGCCCTTCGTTGGCCGCTTGGTTGGCGATGCGGGCGGCTTTCTCCTTGCTGTCGCCCTCTTCGCGGAGCCGCTCGTAGAGCTCCGGATCCTTGACGCTCGGGCCGTGGTCCTTGCCGGGCATGGGAACCTCCTTTTTCTTCGTCGGGTTCCCTCAGCGGCCGGCTTTATGCAGCTGGGCGTACACACTGCGCGCGACCTTGGCCGGCACCCCCTGCACGCCTTCGAGCTCCTCCGGCGTCGCCGCGAGCATCGCCTCGACCGAGCCGAAATGCTGGAGCAGGGCTCGCCGCCGCGCCGGCCCGACGCCCTCGAGCTCGTCGAAGAGCGAGGAGAACCCGCGCGACTCGCGCCGTTGCCGGTGGAAGCCGACGGCGAAGCGATGGGCCTCGTCGCGGATCCGCTGGAGGAGCTGGAGGCCCGGATCGTGCCTCGAGAGAATGACCGGCTTCGCGCGACCCGGCACGAACACCTCCTCCTCGCGCTTCGCGAGCGCGATCACCGCGACGCGCGGCAGGTCGAAGGCTTGCATCGCGGCGAGGGCGGCCGCGAGCTGGCCCTTGCCGCCGTCCACCACGACGAGGTTCGGCGTCGCCGCGAAGGACTCGTCGTACTCCTCCGCGGCCGGCCCCGCCGCGAGCCGAGCGAAACGCCGCGAGATCATCTCCGCCATCGCCGCGAAGTCGTCCATTCCCTCCTGGCCGCGGATCGCGAACTTGCGGTAATGCGCCTTCTTCGGCAGGCCATCCTGGAAGACGACGAGCGAGCCGACGTTGTCCTGGCCCATCGCTGTGGACACGTCGTAGCACTCGATACGCAGCGGCAGCGCCTCGAGGTTGAGGGTCTCGCGCAGCTGTTCGAGCGCCTCGACGCGGCGCAGCCGGCGCTGCTCCCCCTGCGCGAGGTCGCTCGTGAGCACGTGCAGCGCGTTCTCGTCGGCGAGCCGCTGCAGGCGCCGCTTCTCTCCCCGCTCGGCGGTGCGGATCTCGACCCGCGCCCCGCGCCGCTCCGAGAGGAGCTCGGCGAGGGCCGAGAGGTCGCCCGCCTCGCTCGGGACGACGATCTGCGGCGGGACGCTCGGCGCGCTGCCGTAGTACTCGAGGCCGAACGACTCGAGAATCGTCGTCACGTCCTGGCCGCCGACGTTCTCGAGATGGAATGAGTGGCGGTCGACCATCTTGCCGCCGCGGAGCGGGAAGATCTGAACGACGGCGCGGTCGCCCTCCGCGGCAAAACCGATCACGTCCACCGTCCCGACGGACTGGCGCTCGACGGCCTGCCGCTCGACGAGGTGCTGCACGGAGAAGAGCCGGTTGCGGTAGCGCGCCGCATCCTCGAAGCGCTCGTCCGCAGCAGCCTCCTGCATCCGGCGTTCGAGCTCGCGCTGGATCGGCTTCACGTCGCCGGACAGGAACTCGATCACGCCGTCGACGATGCCGCGGTAGTCCTCCTGCGAGACATAGCCGACGCACGGGGCCAGGCAGCGATCGATGTGGTAGTCGAGGCAGGGGATGCCGCTGTGGCGGCCGGGCTTCGGCCCCTCGCACGGCCGGTAGCGGAAGACGCGGTTGAGGACGTCGAGCGTCTCCCGCACCTTCTTCGCGTTCGCGTACGGGCCGAAGTACCAGACGCCCGGCCGGTGGCGCTCGCGCGTGAACATCACCCGCGGGTACTCGTCCTCGACCGTGACGGCGATGTACGGGAACGACTTGTCGTCGCGGAGACGGACGTTGAACGGCGGCCGGTGGCGCTTGACGAGGTTCTGCTCGAGATGGAGCGCCTCGACCTCGCTGCCGGTCACGATCACCTCGACGTCCGCGACCCGCGCCGGCAGGCTGCGAATCTGCGCGCGCCCGTCGGTCGTCTTCTGGAAATACGAGCGGACGCGCGGGCGGAGCGACTTCGCCTTGCCGACGTAGAGGACGTCGCCGTCCGCGTCGCGGAACAGGTAGACGCCGGGCTTCGCCGGGAGCGATTTCAGCTGGTTTTCGACTTGAGCAGCCACCACGGCCACCGTAGCCGTGTTCGTTCCGGTCAGACCGCGGCAGCCACCTGCTCGGAAGCGGCCTCTGCGACGAGCCGCCCGTCCTGGTAGACGCGCTCGACCCGCTGCGCGAGATCGTGGAAGTCGAACGGGTCGCCCGAGACGACCACCAGGTCGGCGCGCTTCCCCGGCTCGATCGTGCCGAGAGTCCGGCCGAGCCCCATCAGCTCGGCGGCGGTCTTCGTCGTCGCCACCAGCACGTCCTCCGGGCTCATGCCTCCGTCGGCCATCAGCTGAAGCTCCTCGAGGTTCGTGCCGTGCGGGACGACGCCGGCGTCGGTGCCCATCGCGACCTTGACGCCCGCCGCGGCGGCGCGCCGGAAGGAGTCCTGGTGCGCCTCGACGACCTGCGCCGCCTTTGCGAGCACGTTCGCCGGGATCGGCGCTCCCGCCTCGGCGGCGCGGGCGACGCCGAGCGGCGCGACGAGCGTCGGAACCAGGTACGCACCGTGCTCGAGCATCAGCTCGATCGCCTCGTCGTCGAGATAGATGCCGTGCTCGATCGAGCGGACACCGGCTCGCACCGCGTTCTTGATCCCCACGGTCGACTGCGCGTGTGACATCACCCAGAGCCCGAATGCGCGCGCCTCGCTCACCATCACCTCGATCTCCTCGAGCGAGAAGCCGGGCTGATCGGGTGAGTCGCGCGGCGAGAGAACGCCGCCCGAGGTCGCGATCTTGATCACATCGGCACCGTTGCGGACGAGCTCGCGGACCTTGCGCCGCGCCTCGTCGACGCCGTCGACGATCGAGGAGGGCATGCCGGGGTAGTCCGGGAAGAGCTCGGCCGTGGCGCCCGAGGGCATCCAGCCGTCGCCGTGGCCGCCCGTCTGGCTGAGCATCGTCAGCGAGATCTGCAGCCGGGGGCCTCGCACGATCCCCTCTTCCACCGCCCGCTTGACCCCGGGATCGGCGCCACCGGCGTCGCGCACGGTCGTGATGCCCACCCGGAGCGTGGCGTCGAGGTTCCGGATTGCATCGTAGAAGCGGTACGAGAAGGGCGTCTGCAGATGCCTCCAGAAGTCGACATGCCCGAACATCACGTGGACGTGTGTGTCGAAGAGCCCGGGCAGGAGCGTCGACCCGCCGACGTCCACCTGCTCGTCGCCGTCCAATCCCGCACCGACCTCGACGATCTGCCCGTCGACCACCGCGACGTCGGCATCGCCGATCGCCGCACCCGTTCCGTCGAACACCCGTCCGCCGGCGAATACCGTCCTCACCTGGGCTCCTTTCCCTCGCTCGTGCAGGAGGCCAAGCCTATCGCCGTGGCTAGCATTCGATCCCGTGGAGGGCCAGTACGTCGCGTACACGTTCTACCGGGTCGATCCGGCATGGCGGCGCAAGGGAAACTGCGCCTACGACAAGGAGCAGTTCGCGGAGGTCGTGGACGCATTCGCGGAGCGCTTCGACCACTTGCGCACCTACACGCTCACCGGCGTGCGCCCCGACTGCGACTTCTTCCTCTGGAAGATCACCGAGCGCTTCGACGAACTGCTCGAGCTCGGTGCGGCGCTGAACGCGACATCCCTCTCGAGCTGGCTCGAGACGCCGTACTCGTACCTCGCGACCAGCAAGGCGTCGCAGTACACGAGCGCCCGCAAGGCCCGGAAGATCACGCCCCACGGTCTCCCCTATCTCGTCGTCTACCCGTTCGTGAAGGTGCGGCCGTGGTACGCGCTGCTCGAAGAGGAGCGCCAGCGGGCGATGGACGAGCACATCCGCATCGGGCGCGAGGAGTTTCCGGGGATCAAGAACCACACGACGTACTCGTTCGGGATCGACGACCAGGAGTTCATGACCGCGTTCGAGTGCGAGGAGCCCGCCGACTTCATGCACCTCATGCTGCGGCTGCGCGACAGCGAGGCCTCGCGCTACACGGAGCGCGACACGCCGATCTTCGTCGGCCGGCACGTGCCGATCCGCGAGGCGCTCGCCGCGCTCGACGGCGCCTCCGCGCGGGTTGAGGCCTAGGCCTTCCTAGACATACGTGTGCTGATCGCGCCAGGTGCGCCACATCGCAACCCCGCAGAGCGCGAGAACCCCGACGAAGGCGAGGACCTGGTAGCCGACCGCGCCGCCGTACCAGTAGACGCCGACATCGGCCACGGCGAGCACCGCGGCGCCGTAGAAGACCAGCTGTGCGCGCGGCGACCACATCGCGATCCCCTCTCGTTGCTCGCGCCACGTGAGGAAGATGAAGTACGCGATCGCCAGGATGAAGGCGACGCGCACGAGGAGGGAAAGCGCGATCAGCGTCTGCTCGAGCTGGAGCACGACGACGATGCCGGCGATCGCCGCGAGGATCAGTAGTCCCCGCAGGGTCGGGTTTATGCGCGGGAACCTGCTCATGTCGCCGTCAAGTACGCCCGGACTGCGAGCGCTCCTGCCACCAAGGTAGCGCCCGTGAACCACGCGAGACGTCCCCGCCGGTCCGCCGGCGCGTAGAGCCAGGGCGCGATCACTGCTAGCAGCGAGAGCGTCCCGTACAGATAGTGGAGCCGGTCGGCGGCTCGGTGATGGCTCGAGAGGAGCAGCAGACCGAGCCCGACCTGCGCGACGAGCAGCGTCTGGGCCAGCGCGAGCAGGTGCGTGAGCAGACCTCGCGCCTCCCTGCGCCGGTAGTACGTCCACGCTCCGACCGCCGCCGCCCCGAACGTCGCGGCGAGCACCGCGAAGGCGGCGGCATGGTGGACGCCGACCATGGCCCGGCCCAGCCTAACGAGGCCGCCTGGCGGCGCGGGCCGCCGGCACCGTGTGACCCGGTGCTACTCGCTCTCGGTCTGCCCGGGATCGGGGGCCGGGGTCGGCGGCGTCCCTTCGTCGGGCGGCGGATACGGCTCCGGGACCTGCGCCGGCTGTGGCGGGTTCCCTTCGTCCGGAGGCGGATACGGCGGGCTCGGTTCGTTCGGCGTGGCCATCAGGGTGTCTTGTACCGGAAGGCGCGCGCGGCGAATCCTTTCGTCTGCGCCGGCGAGCCGCTCCGCGAGCTCGTCCTCGACGCGCTTCGCCTCCTGCTCGAGCTCCACGAGCCGCTGCCGGGCCTCTCGCTCCGCGGCCTTGTCCTTTCGCCACACGGCTTCGCCGAGCGCCTGCAGCGCCGGGCCGCGCTCGGCTGCGATGGCGTCGAGCCGCGAACGCGTGCGCCAACGGGTGAGCGCCGAGTCGAGCCTCGTCCGCCAGACTTCGGCGGCCGTCGCCGCATGGGAGCGGCCGTCGGCCGCGAGGCGGGAGGACTGCTGAGCCCAGGCCCCTCCGCCGCGGCGAGTCGCCTCCCCGAGGGCGAAGAGGCAGATCACCGCCACGAGGAGCATGACGATGCCCCACGCCCAGCTCCCGGTGGCGAAGAGGCCGATTGCGGCGCCGAGGGCCGCGAAACCGAGGCAGAGAAGGACGAAGCGCGCGGGAACCCCGAGCCAACGCCGCTCCACGTTGCCGTGGACGACCGGGCCGGGAACGGTCTCGAGGGGCGGCAGATCCCCTACCGGGGCGCCGCAGCTCGAGCAGTAGCGCGCGCCGGGCGCGAGCGCTTCCCCACAGCTACGGCACGCGCTGTCCTGGATCGGCGACGCGCTCATGCTCCGCTTGTTCCCCGTGTTCCAGGGCTCGTAACGCCTCGGCAGCCCGCCTGCGCAGCAGCCCCACCTGCGAGCGGTAGTCCTCGTCGGAGATCTTGCCCGTGCGGTGGTCGAACTCGAGCTCCTTCAGTGCCGCCAGCGCCCGGTCCCGCTCCTCGGCCAGCGCGAGCCGCCGCCGCGCCTCGGGCGCGAGCTCGTCGAGACGATCGCTCGCGGGCGACGGGTCTCGGAGGAACGGGCGCGCGACGAAGACGACTGCGACGACCGCGAGCATCGCCGCGAGCGCCAACGCCCACTCCATGTCAGATTCCCGCTGGAGCCGCGCCGGCCGCGTACCGCGCAGCGAGCCGCCGCTGCTCGACCGCGTCGGGCCACATCGCGACCAGCGCGCCGGCGACGAAGAGGAAGCCCGCAGCCCAGATGAGGTTGATGAGCGGCTTGACGAAGACCTTCAGGTCGATCCTGTTGCTGTGCTGCCCGGCGAGCTGGGCCGTCGTGAAGACATCGCCGAGCGAGCGCGGGTCGTGGTAGATCGAGGCGACGTTCGCCGGGCCCTCGATGTCGTAGGAGTTCATCCCCGGATGCAGGGCGAAGCGCTCGCCGTGGCCGGCTACCGAGACGAGCGAGCGGAAGCCCGTGTAGTTCGGGCCGCTCACTCCGGTGCTCCCGAGGTACGTGAGCGTGTAGCCCGCCGCCTCGACCGACTGCCCAGGCCGCAGGACGCGCTCGCGCTCGGTCTGGTACGCGCTCGAGCCCGCGATGCCGATCGCAAGCAGGACGACGGCGGCGTGCACGACGTAGCCGCCGTAGCGGCGGCGGTT
>Ga0070739_10005550_pt1 | contig 14319 bp, 8 predicted proteins | sample Coa_R1_7_FD_66445 | JGI IMG/M metagenome (GOLD analysis project Ga0070739, IMG submission 66445) | Surface soil microbial communities from Centralia Pennsylvania, which are recovering from an underground coalmine fire - Coalmine... | ecosystem: Environmental > Terrestrial > Soil > Unclassified ... | reverse complement strand
TCATGAACTCGGTAGGCTCGCCGCCGGCCCGTGGTCGCCGTATCGATTGGACGCAACTGCCGGCAGACCTGCGCATGCGTATTGAGTCATGGCTGAATACGCACGTCACTGCCGCCGTGACGCAGCCCAGTGGGTTCTCGCCCGGCGTGGCTTCCACCCTCTCGCTCTCTGATGGTCGGGAGGTATTTATCAAGGCCGCTCATCCTTCGACCAATCCTCATGCCCCGAGGCTCCATCGGCGAGAGGCCCTCATCGCCGCTTCGCTGCCGCGTGAAGCGCCTGTACCCTCGTATCTCGGGTGCCTTGACGAGGGAGAAGACGGGTGGGTCGTGTTGGCCTTCGACCTCGTCAGAGGGCGGCATCCACACGAGCCGTGGACTGATCCCGATCTGGAAACCGTTTACGCAGGACTCCATCAGCTGACCGACCTGCTCACGCCGTCGCCCGTCGAGACCGAACCGGCATCCGAGTTCTTCGCTCGCCACCTGCGGGGTTGGCAGCTCCTCTCGAACTACCCGCAACCAGGCCTAGACACTCACACGAGAGCGCGAGTGACCGAGCTGGCGGCCTTGGAGGCCGAGGCGCCTCGGGCTGTCCAGGGCGAGAGCCTCCTGCATCTCGACATCAGGGCCGACAACATTCTCATATCGGACGGAAAGCCGTACTTCATCGACTGGCCACACGCGAGAGTGGGGGCGTCTTGGGTAGATTGGGTAGCCATGGCGCCAAGCGTGGCCATGCAGGGCGGACCGGCGCCGGAAGTGTTTCTCTCCCGCTTTCGGCGACGGGCCGATGTACCGGAGGCGGCGATAGATCAAACCATCGCCGCTCTGGCGGGATACTTCACCTACCAGTCGTTGCTTCCGGAGCCTTCGGAGCTTCCTAATCTGCGTGCCTTCCAGGCGGCCCAGGCCGAGATCGCCCGAGGCTGGTTGGCTCAGCGGCTTGATTGGGATGAGGATACCAGCTGGGTGGCTGAGGACCCGGGTCGATGGGACCGATGGCGATAGAGCCTGAGGATGGGACGGCAGTGGAAGTCGAGCCATCGGCGGACACTCGGCCCACCGGCGCCTCGATGTCTGATGCCACCCTGATCGACGATGAGCGGCAGCCAGGGGCGTTGGCTGCTGCTCCCGCCCGTCCACGCCGTCGAAGCCGGACGCGGGTATTGCTGGGCGTCGCGAGCGCCGTCTCGGCGGTCGCCCTGGTGACGTGTGTCGCGCTGCTGCTCTCGTTGGAGTACCTCGACGCAGCCGTGGTAACGGCGGCCGTGGTGGCTCTGGCAGCGCTACTCGGCTTCAGCGGCTGGTGGCGCCGGCCGGTTGCGGTTACACTGGCGGTCGACCTCATGCTGGTGTTCGTGTACACGTGGTCCCTGGGCGAGACCGTTCACGTCGTAGTCCGTTCCACAGCCAACGGCTACGTGGCGTACGTCGAGGGCAACGTCGCCCGGCTTCAGATTCCCGGATGCAGCTCACAGCGCTCACCCTGGCCGACGGTCTGTCTCTCGAGACAGGCTGCGCGTCGGCTGCCCCACGGCCATCGAATCGGCCTCTATGGCGCCGGGGTCAATCGCCGAGCCGTGAGTCCTTTAGGCGGCGCCTCCCTACAGGACACTTCCTCCCTGCTCGCCCGACTGGGCACAGCCTTTCGCTTCGCGACACCAAATTCAGCCTGGACCAACGTTCAGATCACCGTCACCAAACGAAATGGACCAGTGACCTACCGCCCGAAACGGCTCCGCGCGAGCTACGGAAACTGGTTCAAGAATTCGCGCGGAGAGCTGGAGGGCTCTCTCGCCGCCTACGGCTTCTTCGCCCATCGCCGGCCCTGGCAATTCGCGTTCTCGGCCGATCTCGTCCGACCGGACGGCGTGCAGGGAGTGCTGGTGGGCGTGAACCGCCGGGGCCGCGGATACCTGTTGGAGGTCAACATGGACCAGATGATCGCCGAGTGGCACCTCTGGAACCATCAGCCGGGTGCTCGCCTAGGGTCGACCCCCACATTCAGGGTCCACGCTCTGCCGACGACTCAGCGCATAGTTCGCCTGGCGCTTCCCAGTGTTCTTCTGGCAATGGCACTCTTGACGGCAGCACTTGTTGTTTACCCCCTCTTGCTGGCACTGGTGCTGGCCCTCGAGAGACTCATCAGACGGGTGAGTCCCCGGCTCCGCCGGGCCGGAGTAGGCGTGCAGGGCTGGCTCCTCGACACACCGCTTGCGCTTATCGTGACGGCGGGGGTTGCCATCACCGGCTGGATGGCCACCAACGTGTATCCGGGCATCCCATTCGTGCAGGACGCGACCGCATACATGTTCCAGGCCAAGACTCTGGCGCTGGGAAGGATCTGGGTCGGCGTCCCAAAGCTGCCGTCGTTCTTCACCGATTACTTCGTGCTTGCTCTGCACGGCCACTGGTTTGGGAAGTACCCTCCGGGTTGGCCCCTGCTTCTATCCATCGGTGTGCTGGCGCATGCGCCCTGGCTCGTGAATCCAGTCATTACCGGCGGCGGCCTGGCGCTGATCTACCTCATCGGAAGGGAGCTTTACGGGCGCAAGGTGGCCCTCTTGGCGGCCGTTCTCGCCTTGGCCTCGCCCTTCGTCCTCTTCATCGGTAATGCCTACTATCCGGATGGTGCGACATGGCTCTTCCTCGGTAGTTTTGTCTTTCTCGTCCTGCTCTGGCGCCGCAACCACGAATCCGAGCCCATCCTGGCGCTTGACGTCGGCGCGGCTCCGCTTCTCGTCCCCGCGGGCGTTCTGTTCGGAATGGCGTTTGTAACCCGCCAGCTTGACGCGCTCGCGTTCGGCCTCCCGTTCTTCGTGTTGCTGCTGCGAAGGCCGCTGTCGCTGGTCTGGCTCGGCATCGGAGGCATGCCTCTGGCGGTCTTGTACGGCCTCTACAACCGCGCTCTAACCGGGAACCTTTTCGGCAACGCCTACACGGCTGTGAGTCGCTATGACCGGCTCGGATTCGGACGCAGCGTCGGCGGCCCACCGGGGACGTATAACTCCAACTTCACGTTTGCCCGCAGCCTCTGGAACATGTCCGGGCAGCTCGAGCATTTACAGTCGAGCCTCTTCGGCTGGCCCTATTTCTTCGCCCTGTGCTTCGTCGCGATACCCTTCGTTCTCGGCCGAGCCGGCTGGCGCGACTGGCTGCTGGCGGCCGCTGCGACCTGTGTCGTGGCCGCCTATGGGCTGTACTTCTACTACAACATCATCTGGGGAGACTTCCCCCGGTACTGGTACCTCACCGTTCCCTGCCTCTCTCTCCTGACAGCCAGAGGACTGCAGGAGCTATATCGATGGCCCTTGAGGGCCTTCCCAGGCCTGCTTGCAAGACGACGAATGGCGGCACTTGCCCTCCCGACGATGGTGCTCGCGGTCCTATTGACGTTCAATCTGGTCTTGTACGTCCCAGCCACGGTCGGGGTCGTTCGAGCACAGAACGCTCACGACCTCGACCCGATCAGGGCTGCGCGTCGGGCTCGTATTCACCACGCCGTGATCTTTCAGGTCCAGGGCTCGAACTTCTGGTGGCCCTATGGAGCGGTGTTCGCGGAGAACTCGCCACTGCTGAACGGCGACATCATCTGGGCACGTGACGAGGGCACGCGGGATGTACAGTTGATGCGCCTTTACCCGCACCGATCGTTCTACCGACTCGACGGTAGCCATCTGACCCGACTGTTCCTCCATCGTGTGAGGTAGCCTCCTCCTCTGGCGCGATTCTTGCGGTGGGAGCGGGTTTGCACCAGCCGCGAGGACAACACCACAGCAGAGGGAGATCTCTCGATGATCAGGATGTCGCGTTCTCTTGCCGTCCTCATTCCGTTGGCGCTTTCTTTGATGCTGACGATTCCCGTATCCGGCACCTCGGCAATGTCCAAGAGGCCCGTGCCCCCGCCGAGGTTCGACTCGGGACGTGTCTTGCGTGGGCAGGGTGGCGGCGAGCCGTCGATCGCCGTCGACACGACCAGGACGCGCTCACGGAATCACGTGTATGTTGAAGCCATCGGCGGCTGGGGCAGCACTCCGCCAAAGGGCCGGCCTGCGGGAAGTGGTCCCGTAATCTGGCATTCGTACAATGATGGCTCGACCTTCTCATCACCCGTGCCCTTCGACGTCAACGGGCCGTCCCGTGGAGGCGATGGGGATGTCGCGGTTACGTCGAACGGGAATGTCGTCGTCACCGACCTCAACGTGAGTCATGCGTGGGTCCAGGTTTCTTCGAACGGGGCACGGACCTTCAATACGGGAACTCCGACCGGGTTCGAGGATGACCGACCGTGGCTAACCACATCAGGCAACAACGTCTACGTCGCCTATCACGACTTCGTGCTCGAGGTACCCGTCGTCTGCACGTCCACGGATGGTGGAGATACCTTTACCAACTGCGACCCGGCCACCATTACGAATCAGACGATTGCCCAACAGTGTGCCGAGAACACGATCCCGGCAAGAGCTCTGTCTATCGACCAGAGCAAGGGCGCATATCACGGCGCTCTGAACTTCATGTTCTCCTGCTCGACCGCAAATGAGAACGTGAATCACCCACCGTACGGCCCGCTCCACGACTACTATCTGGCGCAGTCGACCAATGGGGGATTGTCCTACCAGGACTACACGGTGTTCAAGGCCAGTACCGCCGGTGGCAGGGCTCCCGACTACGCCAACATCTTCGGCACACTGGCGATCGATTCCAAGGGCAACTACTACGCCCTCCTTGATGGGACCGCCAACGACAACAATCCCGCCGCGAACCCGTATCACATCTATCTGCTGACGTCCACAAACCACGGCCACACCTGGAGCAAACCCAAGCGGGTCGACTTCGACCCGAATCGTAAGGGCACCCATGTCCTCGCGGACATGGCGGTCACAAGCCCCGGAAACGTGGACATCGTCTGGTACGGCACCTCCGCGACCGGAGAGCCCAACGGAGTGTGCGGGACGGTCGCCACTCAATCGCCGTGCAAGGACGGATTCCCACTCTACAGCTCCAAGGCCGCTCCGGCTTGGCGGATCTACATGGCACAGTCGACCGACGCTCTCAGTGCGATGCCGAGGTTCAAACAGGTGACTGTCACGCAGACGCCGGTGCACTATGGCGAGATTTGCACCAACGGAATCGTATGCGGAAGTTCAGACCGCACACTGCTCGACTTCATGAGCGTGGGCGTCGACTGCCGCGGATTCGCGCACATGGCCTTCGCCGCCAATACCAAGGCGGAGGAGAAAGCCGACTTCAATAATGGGGCGGCGGACATCCACGAGGTGAACCAGATCGGCAGCACCCGCATCGCGCCTCCCTCCGGCTGCAATCGGTGAGTTAGCGCTCCATGCACTATTGGACATCGGTCCTCTCGTAACCGGGTAGAAGAAATCTTCGGACCTGGGCCTCAGCTGCGGCCCAGGTCCCTCCTATCTCAGCGCGGACTCGATCGGGTGAAGAGCTTCGTGACCAGGACTCGGAAGGGACCTCACTTGATGCCTTGCCGCAGGCCCGAGAGGACGGGACTGCGCAAGCATGCCCGGTTGGTCTGGTCTCGCCTCCTGGCCCTGATAGACTGCCATGACCATCGAATGGCGGAGTGAATCCTACCATGCACCACCAGCGTTGACCGCCCCTGCCGGTCGAACGATTCCGGGCCTTTCGCCTCTTGAGCACTGCCCGTGACGGCAACTGATCGAACCGGGTTGGAGAACGACTCCGTTCCTCGGATCCTGATCGCCGATCCGCTGGCACAGGCCGGTTTGGACGTGCTGAGAGAAGTGGGCGCTCTCGACGAGGCCACGGGATGTGATCCGGCCGAGCTCCGCTCTCGCATCAGAGATTGCCAGGGTCTTGTCGTCCGCAGCGAGACGCGGGTGGATCGCGAACTCCTCCACTCGGCTCCATCCCTCAGGATCATCGGCCGCGCCGGCGTCGGGGTCGACACCATCGACGTTGAGGAGGCGAGCCGTCGAGGCATTCTTGTCATCAACGCTCCCGCCGGGAACACGATCGCCGCGGCCGAGCACGCTATTGCCCTCATGCTCTCGCTGATGCGCAACATCCCCCCGGCAGATCGAATGCTTCACGAGGGCGGCTGGGAGCGCAAGGCGTTCATGGGTGAGGAGGTACGCCAGAAGACGTTGGGTGTCTTCGGCCTGGGGCGAATCGGGTTTGAAGTGGCGCGCATCGCCTCCGCCGGCCTGAAGATGCACGTTCTCGCGTATGACCCGGTGGTGACTGTGGATCGGGCTCAGACCGCCGGCGCGGAGCTGGTGACGCTCGAGGAGCTGCTGGGTCGGGCTGACATACTGACGCTACACACCCCCCTGACGGAGTCAACCCGGAAGGTTATTGATCGGCGGCGTTTGGCTCAGATGAAACGCGGTGTTCGAATCGTGAACGCGGCCAGAGGTGGCCTTATCGACGAGGAGGCGCTCGTCGACGCCATCGAGAGCGGCCACGTGGGCGGAGCGGCGCTGGACGTGTACGAAGTCGAGCCTCTTCCCCAGGACCATCCCCTTCGCGCCTCGGATCGGGTGATCCTCACACCCCACCTTGGCGCCAGCACCCGGGAAGCACAGGTGAACGTGGCTGTCGAGGTGGCGGCACAGTTCAAGGAGTTCTTTCAGGGTACGATGCCACGCTACGCCGTCAATGCTCCGGTGGCATCGGCGGAGGATCTGGAGCGACTTCGGCCGTTCATGCTGCTGAGCCGGAAGATGGGATCGCTGGCCTCCCAGTTGTCGTCGGCGCCAACGGAACGCGTCACATGCACCTACCTCGGTGCACTGGCCCAGCTCGAGCCGGCATTCCTAACAGCCGAGATCCTCGGCGGCTTCTTCGCGCACTTCTCCGACGCCCAGCTCAATGCCGTCAATGCCCGGCTATTTGCAAGCGATCACGGGATCGTGGTGGAGGAGGCCAGAAGCAATCGGGAAGTGGAGGAAGAGGACTCTATCGAGCTGAGCGTGAAGGGGTCGCCGGTGCTCGGCATCCGTGGAGCGCTCGTCGACGGTGCACCCAGGATCACCAGGATCGACGACTATCGCGTCAACATGTTCCCCGACGGCACCCACCTGTTTGTGGAACACGCCGACCGGCCCGGAGTCATTGCCCGCATATCCACATTGCTGGCAGAAAACGATGTCAACATCGCACGCATTGATCTGGGACGCGACCGTCCTCGTGGCCACGCCGTCATGTTCATGCAGGTGGACGATCCGGTGCCTCCGCCCCTGCAGGACCGGCTCCGAGACGAAGCGGGTCTGGAATCGCTCCGGGTAGTCACCCTCTCGTGAGCTCCGATTCGGTAGCTCCTCACACCTACGCCCGTGCGCTCCGGGCAGTCCGGTATGATCCCGGCCGGGTGGACATGGGAAGAGTTCTTGCCCCTCCCTATGACGTCCTTTCGGAGGAGGAGAAGCTGGCGCTCTGCCGCCTCGATCGACACAATGTCGTCCGCATCGATAATGCCGACCCCTGCCAGGAGGGAGGCGCTGACGGCTACGAGCTGGCGGCGAAAAGACTCAGTGAGTGGCTCGGGGAGGGAGTCCTGGTGCGAGAGCCCAATCCCTCCGTCTACGTGGTCGAGCACGAGTTCCGCGTGCCGGCAACTGGCGGCATTCACCGCCGGATCGGCCTACTGGCGCGGCTGCCTGCGCTTCCCTGGAGTGAGTCAAGGGTTCGTCCGCATGAGCGGACTCACAAGGGGCCCAAGGAAGACCGGCTGCGGCTCATGAAGGCCACTCACCTCCAGACATCGCCGGTGTTCGTGGTGTGGGATGGTGCGCCACCGCTCGGAGACCTCATCTGCGCCTCGAAAGCGAAACGGTCAGCGTTGTTCCGGACAGAGTTCCGCCGCGACGCTATAGCCCTGAGCCGGGTAGATCATTCGGACGCCGTCAACTCCATCCTGGCTGCGTTGGAGCCGGCACGCTGGTACATCGCCGATGGGCACCACCGGTATGAAACCGCCGTGGCTGCAGCAGCGGAAGCGGGGAACGGTAACGGCGGCGGGAACAGCGGCTTTATCCTGACGTATTGCTGCTCGGCTCGCGATCCCAGCCTTGTCATCCTTCCCACCCATCGAATGATCGCGGCGGACGTTGAACTGGGCATTCCCGACGAGGGGCTGCCGGTGGCACTGGGCGAGACATGGAAGAGCCGGCCGGCCGGCTCTCTGGACGAGGCCGAAAGAGAGCGAGAACGGCTGAAAGTGGATGGTTACCACGCCTTCGCCGTTATCACGCCAGGAGCCCTAAGCGTCTGGTTTCGCAGGCGGCGCGAGGGTGGCCGGCCGCGGGGTCAGCTCGACATAACAGTCCTGCACGAGGAAGTTTTCCCAGCTTGCGGGATCCCAACTGACGCCCCTCCGGGGCAGGTCGAGTATTCGCATGATGCCGAAGCCTGTGTGCGGGCTGTGAGGGAGCACGCCGTGAAGGCCGCCTTTCTCACCTCAGCCTGCAGCATGGTCGACGTGATGGCAGTGGCGGATGCGAGGGAGACGATGCCTCAGAAATCGACCTACTTCTTTCCCAAGGTTCCGACCGGACTCGCATTCTCACCGCTCTAGGAACGTTAGGACGATCTTGAGGGCCGCGTCGTCTTGGATCGCGTCGTCCTCTCTAGCCGGAATGTCTGCGGACTAACACGATAGGAGTCTGTTCCTCACCCTGTCCCAGCGGATTGTCGAGCATCGCCAGCCGGATGTCACTCTTGGAGATCGATACTCCGCGGCTCACTCCGATCACCTCCACATTGACGTTGTTGGCGTCGACGATGACCACCGGCCAGCCGGTCTCATCCTCGAGCTGCTGGGCGTCGCGGGGTGGGTCTTCAGGGCCGAGCATGGCGAACTCGTTAAACGGTTTGACGGTGTGGGGATTGAAGCCATCGATCTCGGATACGCGGTTGCCGGCTATGCGGTAGAAGTCGCCGTGGCGGCCGGCCAAACGGGTGATTGAACCGCCAATAGTGGCGGCCAGCATCCTCCACCAGCCGGCCCGTATGATGGCCACCTGCATCTTGGCCGGATCCGAGAAGCCGACATCGTCCTCGTACTTCTTTACCCCTTTGACGATAAGGGTGGCGAGTATCCCGGGTCGCACCAGTGATCGGTGGATGACACGCCCCTGGCTGATGGCGACGGACTTCTCCGAGAGCACGAGTACGTCGCCCGGCCTGTACACGGGCGTGACATAGGTTTTGAGCACGTCTACCAGCGGCTCTTTGACGTGTATGAGATGCGTTCGCACCGGAATGCGTTCGTATGTGACTCCGCCGACGGTGACGGGCGGCGGAAACGGCGTGGCCAAGCTCTTATGCATGCGTGGCGACGGGTGAATCGACGAAGCGTTGCATCCACAGCTCGCTGACCAGGAATCGCCAGAAGATCATGCCGTCTCCGGGCGCCCCCTTGAGCCAGGCGTCGAACGAGTCCAGGAGGGCATCGACATCGTAAATTCCTCGACTCCGACACGCGGGGGACGAGAAGACTTCTCGAATGTTTCCGGCCCGCATCTTGAGCCACCTGTACTCCGGGTTCGAGAAGCCGATTTTCTTGCGTCGCAGCCGGTTCTTCTCAGGGATGCGCCCCTTCATGGCTCTGATGTACACCGCTCGATTCCAACCCCCCTTGATCTTCTGATCGATGGGGAGCTTGAAGATGAACTCGACCAGCTCATGATCGAGGAAGGGAACCCGAGCCTCGACTGAGAAGGCCATGGAATTCTTGTCCTCGTAGCGCAGGAGGTTGGGTGTCGAGTAGGCCAGCACGTCGTCGGCGAGCCGTCGGTTGAGGTTGCGGTTGGCGGCGTAGCTAACATGCTTGAGGTGGCCGTTCGAGGCCGCCGGAAGCAGCCGCCGCGCGTCGATGGGGGGCGAGAGGAAGGGCATCTTCTGGCGAACCGCGTCGGCAAAGTAGGTGCGGTACTGGTCCCAGCCCTGGACTGTTTCTCGAATGCCGCTCAGCATGTGGCCCTGGTCTCTTGCCGAGGTGAGATAGGCCCGGAAGTACGGGATGTACCCGGCCAGGAGCTCGTCTCCGCCATTACCCGAAAGCATGACCTTCACGTCCTCGTGGCAGAGGCGGTACACGCAGTAGTAGGCGTAGGGAGCCGTGGCAATAGTGGGCTCTTCCTGAAACCACATCCACTCCATCAGCTCGTTCCAGAAGGCGTCGACAGTGGGGTAGGCGTAGTGCGGACAGCTATGGGTACGCCGCTCGATCTCGTGGATGTACTCGCTCTCGTCGAGCCATTCACCCGGGTAGAGTGCCGAAAAGGTATGCAGGACGCCATTGGTGTGCAGGTCGGCGCCTTCGCGCATGAGGGTGGAGATGGTGCAGGCCACGCCGCTCGAGTCAAGGCCTCCCGACAGCGGAACGCCCACCGGGACATCGGAGAGCAGGTGGCGCCGGACGACGCGATCGTAGAGGGTGGCGAACTCCTCCGAGTACTCGGCATCCGAGCGGCTGGATCGGAACTCGAGATTCACCTCCGGCGACCAGTAGCGACGTGTGCTGCGAGAGCCGTCGACGCCGACCCTCATGGTGTGCGCGGGTAGGAGCCGTTTGATGGAGGAGAAGAAGGTCTGTGCGTCGGCGTCGTGGACGCGGTAGAGCAGGAAGCGATGGAGGATCTCGGCGTCGGGATCGCGCGGTACTGACGGATCCTGAAGAATGGCTTTGATCTCGGAGGCAAACGTAAAACCTCCATTCACCTCGGCATAGTAGAGCGGCTTGATCCCGAGCCGGTCGCGAGCCAGAAAGAGGCATTGCCGCCGAGCGTCCCAGAGAGCGAAGGCGAACATGCCGGCCAGGTGGAGCACCACGTCCTCGCCCCACTCTTCATAGCCTCGAAGAATGACCTCGGTGTCTGAGTGGTCGGTGGAGAAGTGATGGCCCTTGGCCTGCAGCTCGGGACGCAGGACGGGCGCGTTGTAGATCTCGCCGTTGAAGATTAGGGCCAGCGTCCGGTCGCCGTTGTAGAGCGGCTGGTCTCCCGTCTCCACGTCCACGATGGCCAGGCGGCGCATTCCTATAGAGACATGGTCGTTGACCTCGATGCCGAAGCCGTCGGGACCACGGTGGACGATGGAGTCGAGCATGCGCCCGAGCAGGTCTTTATCCCGGCCCAGAAAGCCGGCGATTCCGCACATTTCACTCAGTGTAGTGCCCTCGGGAGCATATAGGAGTGGACAACGGGCTCTTCCAGTGGCATGATCGTGGTAGCAGCGGACCACGCTGCCTGCGTCCCCCGGCCCGGCTGAGAGGCAGTTGGCGATGTGACTCCTGATACGTCGCAACCCACGCTGGGAACACTGCTGCGGTTCTATCGCCGGAGGCTGGCCCTCACCCGCGAGGCGCTGGCGGAGCAGGCTGGTTTCAGCGTCGAATACATCAAGAAGCTGGAGGGCGGAAGCCGACGCCCAAGTGCTCCCTCGCTGGAGATTCTGGCCCATACGCTGGAGCTGGATCCTGCTGAGCTGGCGTCTCTCCGTGCCTCGCGGTTGGCCTCTCTCACCCAGGCGGGGTCTGAGGCGGTAGCACGACCCGCAGGCTCTGCGTTAGGCGATCAGCCCTCATACAGAACGTTCGGGGACGTGGGTGAGGGGCGGCGGCTCATTACCGCCCTGTTCTGCGACCTCATCAGCTTTCCGTCCGTCGATGCGCCCCCTGATCCAGAGGACGTGCGCGATGTCCAACGGACGTACTTTGCGGAGGTGAAAGCCCTCGTCGAGCGCTACGGTGGCATGGTCGAGAAGTATGGAGGGAGCACCGTCCTGGCCGTCTTCGGTTTGGCAACCGCCCACGAGGACGATCCCGAGCGGGCCTTGCTGTGCGCTTTGGAGATGCAGCAGACGGTGCCGCAAGCCATCCATCCGGCGCATGTATGGGCTCCGCCGCCGTCGATCCGCGTCGGTATCGAGACCGGCGAGGTGGTCACGGAGTCCACGAGCGGCTACGACTGGGAGGACACGGCGGTCTCGGGGCATGCCATCAACGCGGCGTCCATGCTCCAATCGTCGGCCGAACCCGGCCAGATTCTTGTGGGACAGGAGGCGGCCCATCTCACCAGGAGCCGAATCCGCTACTGCGAGCCCCGCGAGCTGAGTCTCAGGGGCAGTAGCTCGACGACTCGCGTATTCCAGGCTCTCGGACTGGACCAGAGCACGGAGCGGCTTTGGCAAACAATCCACGAGATTCTTCCGCCCGCGCCATTCGTAGGAAGGGAGCGAGAAATCGCGGTCCTCGAGCAGCTTTGGCAGAGCTGTCAAGCGGGGCGGGGTGAGCTCGTGTCGATAGTCGGTGAACCGGGCATCGGAAAGAGCCGCCTGATCGCAGAATTCGTCTCTCGAGTGGCTGCGGATGACGATTTCCGAGTGCTGCATGCGCGCTGCTTCTCCTATAGCCAAGAGGTTAGCCTCTGGCTCGTGGCCGATCTCTTACGGTCGATCTTTTCGCTTCCCGAGGACGACACACTGGACGGCATCGGTGACCGCCTCGACGCGGCCGTTCCCGATCTTCTCAGCGCCGAGGACGAGGATAGGCGCCTGGAGGCGCGGGATGTCCTGGGCGAAGTTCTCGGCCTGCCGCCATCGGAGTCCCTGGTGAGCCGTGCAGGCGCCGAGATCAGGAGAAACGCACTCGTCCGCAGCCTACGGCTTGTGCTGGCCGCCCTATCTGACAGGAGTCCGACGATCCTGGTTCTGCAGGATCTCCATTGGATTGATGCCTCCAGCAACGACGTGCTGGCGAAGATCACTGTCGACGTACCGGGGCTTCCGGTTTTGGTCGTGGTGGCGCAGAGAGAGGGCTGGTCCGGCCCGTGGGCGGAGTGGAGCTGGCCCGAACGCCTCACTCTGCGGCCGCTCCTGGAAAGCGAGGGTGCAGCCCTGGCGGCAGAGGTACTGGGCAGGATCCATCTCTCCGCGGACTTGGAGCAGTACTTGGCACAGTGGGCAGGCGGCAACCCCTTCTTCATCGAGGAGCTGGGGCGCCGGCAAGAGTGCCCGAGCGCCTGGCCGATACCCTCGAGTCTGCCATCGGAGCATGGGAAGCTGGGAACGAGAGCGGTGCGAAGTCGCATCTCTTTGAGGCACTGGAGGTGGCGAGGGAACTGGCCTATGTGTAGCCAGCCGGTACGTGAGGCCGCGCGTGTGCGGGTGAGACGAACTATAATGATGGCGAACCAATCGCGGCGTGCTTCGGTCATCTCCGAGTTGACCGGGTAACGGCGCGCCTGGTAGATTGGAGGGCCCGGTCGGGGGATCGGGCGCTTGGCGTCTCCGCGACGCGGACGAGCCGTGCGCGGAACACAGACCGAACGTTCACAACTGAAGAGAGCACAGAAGGTTCTATTTGAAACCGCAAGCCGGATCCCGGCCGGTCGGCGACGACCAGCTGAGACCAAGCTGCAGTTTCTGAGCAAGGGGAACCAAAGAAGAAGGAAGAATGGGCATGCGGTGGATGCCTAGGCGCCAGGTGCCGAAGAAGGACGTGGTTAGCTGCGATAAGCTCCGGGGTGTCGCTAACAGACTTATCCGGAGATTTCCGAATGGGGCAACCCGCTATGGGTTATGCCATAGCACCCACATCTGAACACATAGGATGTGCGGAGGGCACTGCGGGAACTGAAACATCTAAGTACCGCGAGGAAAAGAGATTATTCCCTTAGTAGCGGCGAGCGAACGGGGAGAAGCCCAAACCTGTCGAACCAGACGGTCATCATGCCGGAGTTCGATGGGGGTTGTAGGACCGATCAGTCGGGCTGTGATGGGCCCGGGCAGAGTTACAAATCTGCCGCCAAGCCGAAGTCGACTGGAAAGCGACACGATACACGGTGATAGTCCGGTAGGCGAATGGCCGCAGACTCTGGGTCGGCACCTGAGTACCACGGGACACGAGGAACCCTGTGGGAATCCGGGAGGACCACCTCCCAAGGCTAAATACATCTGGCGACCGATAGTGAACTAGTACCGTGAGGGAAAGGTGAAAAGCACCCCGGGAGGGGAGTGAAAGAGACCTGAAACCGCATGCTTACAAGCAGTCAAAGGCCTATGGCTCTTCGGAGCAACGGCTGATGGCGTGCCTATCGAAGAATGAACCGGCGAGTTGCTGGTCGTGGCGAGGTTAAGGGCAGAGATGTCCGGAGCCGAAGCGAAAGCGAGTCTGAATAGGGCGACACAGTCGCGGTCAGCGGACCCGAAACCGCGTGAGCTATCCATGGGCAGGGTGAAGCCGGGGTAACACCCGGTGGAGGCCCGAACCCACGTCTGTTGCAAAAGGCAGGGATGACCTGTGGATAGGGGTGAAATGCCA